>Ga0209125_1000796_pt1 | contig 35912 bp, 54 predicted proteins | sample BarGraIncub1131A_FD_184503 | JGI IMG/M metagenome (GOLD analysis project Ga0209125, IMG submission 184503) | Arctic peat soil microbial communities from Barrow, Alaska - Barrow Graham LP Incubations 11-31A (SPAdes) (version 2) | ecosystem: Environmental > Terrestrial > Soil > Wetlands > Peat... | reverse complement strand
TGCATACATTGAAAGCGGCTGAATCAGATTGCCGTCTGTGTAGACCTTCGCGGCAACATACGTCTGATCCATCGTCATCGCAGTCTTGCCAACATCGGTCGTGGCAATCTGGATAGGTCCATCGCTAAAGAGGTAGTAGGCCTTAGGATCACCAAAGTACGCGGCAACCTTGCCATCCGCGGGTGAGTCAAAGCAGCTCTCGGGCATACGAATCACATCGATTCCACCGAAGAACTTCATGGTGCCGATGTCAAAATAGTTCATTCCGCCAGCAACGAGAGGATCGTTCAGAAGAGCGATCTGTGCCAGGAATGAATTGGGCGCAATCAGTACGCCACCATCAGCGTACATGCCATCAAGCGACCAGAACAACTTGAGCAGGTCGGCTTTGGTAACTTCCGCGAGAGTGTCATGCGTTGCAACCATATCAACGGCAGTCGCGCGTCCAACCATGCCGGTCATTTCGAACGTAGCCCCGCCATGAATACCAAGCGTCCACTCATAGGTCTCCCTGCGAGCAATGGCGCGAACAAGGGCATCCTCAATATAGGGGATGGTGCGAATCGTGGCATTGCGAATGAGGTCGTTGTCGATTCCCATCCATGCCATGATGCCAGAAGTGGAATATTCAATTGGCAAAAGCGTCGGGGTCGCTTCAGGAACGGGCTTACCAGCAAGCATACGGTAGGCCAGCGGCAGTGTTGATTCTGCCAGAATCGTTCCCTTCGGGCTGTACGGATACTGCGTTACGGACCGGCGGAAGGGCGTATTGTCCAACTTCAACACAAGACTGTTTGCGACAACCGTCGGAATCAGCTCGGCAGCAGCGCCAGATGTTGCGCTAGTCCAGGCCTTAGCTTCCCAAGGGAGACCCTTACCGAGACACTGTCTGTACCATGCGGCCTTGCCTTCCGCTTCCTGCTTCGGGGTCAGTTCCCCGTTTGCGCTAAGATCGGGGGTAATGGTTACAGACTTCATGGCGTCCATTAAATCAGTGTGAAGCTGATCACGAGTTGCAAAGGAGCCTTCTTTTACCAGCTTCTCTGCCACCCCGTCGATAATATCCTGTTGCATTGCTTTCTCTTGCTCAGTCACTTCAGACCTCCTCAGGTCACTTGATAGACTTCTAACGTTGCGAGTAAATCGTCTATCGGCCCGGGCTGCACGTCTCCTGACGTACTCTTGCTCAATGCCTCTAGCACAAACTCATCGGCCTGCCACCGGCGATTGTGTCTTGTTCCATACTGAAGATGGAATTGTTTGTGGCAGTCCACACAGAACGTGATACCGTTATCCACGTCCAATCGTCTTTCTGGAAAATCTGCAAAGCAGTCCATGTGATGCGCTTGCAACTTCTTGCCACGCTCACCACAAATTGCACAAGTGAAATCGTCACGCTCAAACACGGCAGTGCGCCAATTTGCATAAGGGGCGCTTGCCCGAATAAGCTCTTTTTGAGGAGTAACCCCGCCCTTCCAGTTGTGGCTAAGCGGACCGGTAATTGACGCGGCCTTGTTAGCGCACCATTCAGGGGACTGCTTAAGCCCGAGGTGAGACTTCAATAATGCGGCCTTGTTTACGTCAGACATCTTGTGCCCCATCAGGCCCGCAGAAATCTTTGCGCGAGTTTCAGGAGATGCGGCGCTACTAATCGCAGACAGTTTTGCCTTGTGTTCCTCTGAAAGCGAACGACCACGATTTGCCTTCAGTAGCGCGGCCCGAACAGACTCCGACATCGGAATCCCCTTATTCCACGCAACATGCCCCATCGTTATTTATGCCCCTAGCGCCTTATGCAACATTTCCAGCCATGATTCAGCTTTCGGCTCAGTCGTAGCTGCTTCACGTAGCGCAGTAAGCGCATCAATGGCGTTAGTAATCAGCTCATAGTTCTTGCTGGACAACACACGCCCCTCCTTAGTCGTAACTAAGACTTCAAGGTCGGCAATCAGGGTTTCGGGTGTCACATCAACCCCGAGCGCCTTGACCTCTGCATCAGTGAATCCATTGAGACGCAGGGCCATAGGGTTAGCGGGCACGGGAACAATGCTGAACTCCAATAGCTCAGACTTGGCAATCGTGTTGTCTTGATACTCGTTTGCCAGGAAGCCAACAGAGACAGTGTTCAGAAATCCACGCTCCCATGACTTTTTGACAGCGGTAATCAACGGGGTCACATCATCTTGTTGCCACTCCCATTGTGCCCTGATTGCCTTGTGGTCACCTTCGTGGACAATCTCTAGGGATATTGCGCGTCCAACGGGAATAGACTCTGCGCCCTGATAGGCGTGACCATACTGCACAACGGGATTGCCCATGTAATTGGTGATGCTCATTCCATCGGGTTCCATGATTTCATTCTGTCTATCCGTATCATTTGTGGTGATTGTGGCAGACGCGATATTGCCAATCGTCTCACCTTTGATTACTGGATAGAATATGCGCTTCATCTTCGTTGCGTCCATGACTAGCCTCCTAGATCACAGGTAAAATCGTACAGCGACAGTTAATTGTTTCATCTGCGCTTCCAGCGGGGTCGCCTGGATACATTAGGGATTCGCCCCCCACGTTAAACGGTTCATCTACTCCAACAACTTGCCCATCTGCTTCGGCATGATCATCGCGCACACGGCTGTCGTTTGTTGAAAGCCATTCATGCTGCTTAACGCCGTTTTCCGTATACACATCCTGGGCAGCAGCATTGTTGGCTGCTATGACATTTGTGCGGGCAACTCGCTCGGCACGATAGGCGATATTGTCGAAGTAGCCCTTCGTAGCCTTGACCATATCTGGAATCGAGGCTCCATTGGCTCTCGCGTCTGCCAATATCTGCGAGATTTCATCGGCAGTTGTCTGGTTAACAAGCTTGGATTGCTTGCTTTCCTGCGCTCGAATCCACTTAAGGATTGCTGAACCATCAGGAACGGCCATGGAGTAGCGAGCAGCAACTTCTTCAGCAGATTGCATGCCGAACGCCACGAACAGTGAGTGCCAGTTATCCACAAAATCTGAATCATCAAGCAGTGCGCGAAGGGGCTTAGTTGCAACCGCCTTAGCTCCATCTGCCACCCATGATTCAACAACCTTGGCTTGCTTGTTGAACGCCTTCATCGTTGCCTGTGCAAACTTTTTCTCCTGTGGGGCAGTCTTGGCAATGAACGCCTTGGCGATGAGCTTACGCGCTTCCGGGCTATGCAACGCCTTGATACCCTTTGGCTCAGCCACGGGCACAGAATCGCCCTCAGGTGGCACAACAGGTTCAGTAGTTGCAGGAGGTGCAACAGGTGGGGGCGGCTCTGGCAAGTCGGATGTTGAAATTGGAACAAGCATCGCGCTGCACCAGAACACATCTCCCCATGCAACCTTCTTCAGCCCATCCCGTATCCGCGCCTCGTTGATGGTCAGTTTGCCCGAGCGGAACTCTATCTCATCACTCTGCGCCCGCTCTAGCCTGTTTGCTTGTAGACACTCAATGCCCGAGTAGTCAAACTTGAACGTCAACCCCTTAAGTCCTGGCAGTAGCGGCAGCAGGAACGTAGTAATCCGGTCCGCCAGTCTGTCGGCCTTGGGGATAATCGTATTCGAGTAGAGGATGCGCTCTTGTGTCTGCGCGTTGCTGTAGTCCACGCTTTGCGTATCATTCAAAAACACACCAGGTACGCCAAATGCCGCGCCTATTTCCTCACGGGTAACCTTGCTGACTTCCAACAGTTTCAGATCGGCTGCGCTTATGCCCAGTTTCTCAAAGTGGTAACCAGCAGAAAGCCAGCCAATGCCGCCCGCTTTCTGGATACCCGAATACTTTTCCTCCCATGCCTTCTTAGCCGCCATGAGTTCGGGTCCAGTCAACTTGAAATCGGTCGTCATCAGTCCGGCCAAAGCACCGCCTGAACTCATCTGGCTATTCCAAACTTGCTTGGCGCCTTCATCCATGTTGGCGGTGTCAAGAATGGGACGTAGTTCAGAGAGACCGAGCTGACCCGTGATGCTGAAGTTCGGGAACAGCACAATGTTGGATTTCAGTAACTGTCTATCGGAGTATTGCCCGTTCAATCCCGGCTCGCGGTAATTGATGTTGCCGCCCTTGTCAATGAGGATCATGTCAGCATCGAGGACGGTGAGACCCTTGATGGCGGGAACCTCGACGTAAACCATACCCGTACCCTGTAACAATTCCCAGGCGATGATTCTTTCCACGAATTCAGTTCCAGTCTGGTTTGGTGAGGGCCTAGTCAAGACTGCTGACTTGCCTTCCACTACCTTGTCGCCGTTCATCAAATGCCAAGGCAGGGAGCCTATCCGGGTCGCAACTGTAGAAACCGCTCTCAGGATCCACACGCTCTTGTCGACTGCGGTGCGGGCATCGGTGACCAACATCTGCCCCTTGTCAGGGTAAAGGACGCTCATAACATCGGCCATGGCTGTGTTAAATGGCACACCGTCCTTGCGTCCGAATGTTCTAGATAACCAATTAGCCACGTCTTGCCTCCAATGCCTCTTCTACTTCCTGCTTGAAAAGGAAGTTGTAGGCAATCGCGTTAATCTTTGCCATGCCCTGTCCAGTATGCTGATTATGGTAAACGCTACGATGCAGAGCGTGAGGCATATTGATGACCCGTTCGTTGTCAATGTGATGCCCTTCGCAACCAACAAAGCACTCATTCAATGGAACAAACCCGAGCAAGCGGCGCTTAGCCTTAGACCTGCGCCTAAATGCCATTGGACCGCCCTTCCAACCTAAACCCATGTGGGCAGCGGACAACCTTGCCCAAGTTTCTTCTGAGTAAACAAGGTGGCGGCCCCGCCTGTTTGTGTTCCCTCTCTGTGCCATAGACATGTTTGCACGAGCGTCAAGGGATACTGGGTGCCCCACTTGAGCAATTGACATGTGCCCCCTTGTCTCATCGGACTTGGATACGCCCGCCATTGTCGCAGAAATCTTTGCTTTGGTTTCATCTGAAACGTGACCCCCAAGGCGGTTTTGGTTTCCCATCATGCCAGCAGAAATGTTCCTCTTCTGCGCTTCTGTCCGTACGTATATTCCCGTTGGCATCTTAGGCGACCACACACATGCTTGGCGTGAAAGCGAGCATCAGGGATTCGGCTCTGTCGGGGGACCTGCCCAGCGTCTCTTTGACGCGGTCCTTACTTTGGATGCAGATTTTTCCAGTGATGGTATAATCAAACGTCACCATCAACTCTCGCTTCAAGTCTTGATCATCAGGAATGCAGATATCGTCATTGAGAAAGCGATCTCTGAGACCCCAGTACAATTCGGCTTTCCTATTCGCAAACTTCTCAGAGTCCCAAGCCTGTTCTGCCACATTCACACCGTTGACGCCTTGAACACCCATGTCATTGAGCGCGTCGACTACCCCAGCGCCTATCCCAATCACATCGACGTTCACAGCCTCGCTCATATCTTCTGCTGCAACATCACGTACGCGCTTTGCCAAGGTCATTAAATCCATACCATGAATACTCTCTTGACTGATGACCGCATTACCGTGTCGAACAGTTATAACGCTGTTGTCGGACCCGAATCTGGCGACGTCGACTCCGAGAACATGAGGCAAATCAGTTCCAGTGTGAACGCGACCCATAGCGGCAAGAATGGAAGCGAGAGGAATGACAGACTTGTTCATCGAGGCTTTGTTCAGACTACAGGCATATTCCTGAGCGAACCTTTCCTCATCACCGTCCAACTCTGCAAGTTTGGACACACGCCACGCTTCTGTATGCGCGGGGTTGCCCTCATAGTTCTGTTCCATCCGATACCACGCAGGATTGTCCAATAGGGACTCGAATAGAGAACCTTCAGGACCAGGGTTGGGAGTTGATTCGGCAGTAATGGACATGCCCGCAACACCTGAACCACTCACAGCCTGCCAACTTTCACGGGGGGAACTCCAAAAGGCCAACTCAGAAGCAAGCAGATACTTGGCTCGGAATGAGCGGCCTACGTTCTTCGTCATTTCCATTGCTCTCAGGTGCGATCCATTTGGGAGTATGGCATGGTAGTCGGTATCCGTTTTGAGCCTTGCTATGGGTTGCCACGCTTCGGGCAAATTGGCAATGAACGTTCTTGCCGTCTCGAATAGCGACTTGGCAGAGTCCAGCTTATACGAACAGATGACTAGATCTCCCCCAAATACCATTGCGAGATAGGTGTAGAGGATCACCGCCACAGTAGAGCTGCCAATGTCACGACTCTTCAGCACGGCAATCCTGTCATGTGATAGCGTTGCCTTGATGAACTCGCGCTGCCAAGGAAACAAGACCAATGGACGCAACCCTTCCTGCGTCCTGATCTGCCCTATTGTTTCGAGGTCGTCGCAGATACGGGGGGCGTTCATTCGTACCTCTTCTGCAGTCCAGCAAGAATCGACAGCAATGTGTCCTCAGGTGATTCACCTGCTGCGGCCTTGCCCATGTCCTGAGCAATCTTCAACGCACCCGCTATATCTCGCACCTTGCCGCCTGCGTCCATCTCTGCCAACGCCTTGATATTCAACCGCTTTGCTGAATCGACACATGTGCCATTCCATTCAGCAGCAAAGGTTGATACTGCATCGGCTTTCTTTTCGGTTGCCTTATCGGAGGTCAAGCGCAAAAACGAAGCACGGGCAATATCCCACTGTTCTTTCGTTGCCTTCAGGCTCAGGGTTGTGCGATTGATCCCGTACTTATCTGCCAAGTCCTGCTTGCTGATTGCCTCGGGACTCGTTGTGTACTCGTTGTGTATCTGTTGCCAATTGATGCGAGGCCTACCCATTACGGCAGATCCTCAATAGCTATCCATGGAGGGTTGGTGAGCCTCGGGACTCTAACCCGAGCAGGCGCGACCGCAGTCACAGCCTTGTCAAATGCGCTCACCATATTGGATGTACCGTTTGCAATTCTTCGTAGGGTTCCTATGTCTGGATATGAAGAAAGCCCCACCTGTCCCCCGACTATGCGAAGGGATGAGTGGGGCGTATAGTTATAAGAATCCTGTATATCCGATAGAAACTGATGTTTCGCGCTTGCCGGCGCGGCTACGAGGGTCACCATTTGCAGATTATATTATACCGTATTTTTGTCCCCAGTCAAGCCGGAAAACCGCTTCCTATGCTACAACCGCATCAATGGGAAAATTCAGATGTAGCGCGAGACCATGATCGATAACATACCTGTCTCTCGCTTTTGCTGCGCTGATCGCGTCCAGATATGTTCCTACGTAAATTTCCTTATGGTTCACCCATATCCTGCCCATGAACTTCTTGCCGCTTTTCCTCACCCCCGAATACTCTCCCTTGCGCTGAACCCAGCGATGAGAAACTGGAGGCAATACGGCAAAACGAACCTGGTTCAGTCCTACGTCCCGCAGGTCGCGCGTTCCATCTGCGTTGCGGACAACGATTGTATAATGGTCATAGATGCGACTGTGCCGCACAAACCGCCGACAGGCTCTTTCTACTCGCGTCCAATCGCCGTCGCCCCCCAGCTCCATAACCGTCAATCCATAGTGGCTGATGACGGTGTAGCCAGCGCGATTTGCAACGTCCACAAGGGAGATCATTCGGATACCTTCTCCGTTACAGCTTCGCCTGCCGCTGGTTCAAGCACGAACCCCGGCACGATGTAGGCCCCCGAAGCGTAGCCTGAGGGAATATACCCGTCGCCATTTGTCTTTCTTGCGCAGCGCTGGATTTCTGCCTTCTGCCACAGTCGGCCTTCCGTATAAGCAGCGGCGTAGATGGATTCCATGATTTCCACGACTGTCTCACGATCGACGCCCAGTTCACGGTGGTACTCACGAACGACGTGTAAATTTATGATCTCAATCCTCTCCATGCTCACCCCCTCGATTTTGCAGCCAAGCCAATAGCAGACACAAAGCAATGATCGTCCAGAGAGGGCTGGTCATTTCTTCACCCTAGGTACGTATAGCACCTGGACTTTGACATTGCGTCTGCGCCCGAAGTGAGCAGCTTCATGTGTCGAAAAGAAAAACACGTCCAGCTTGGCGCCCTTGATGGCAGAGCCGGTGTCGATGACTTGACACGGTTTCCCGCCGTTATAGCCAGGTATCAGCAGAATTGTTCCAAATGGGAACCTGCTAAGGTCTGCAGCCACACCGCCGACATAGACACGTTTGCCGCTGGCCGTTGTCATGGGGTTGCTGTCACACTCAAAAACCGAGGGCGAATATGCTGAAACCTCCATGAACAGGGTCTTGACGGGTTCTGACGCCCTTGTCGTAACCTTGTCGATGGGAAGGACTGCCAGACGGCGGGCCTGACGGTAGTTGGTAACATCACCGGCAGTTGCAACCCCGGGGCTCATGATGAAAACCAACAGGGCAATCACCAGAGAGGCGATGAGGGCAAGAACCAGCGTCACAAACATGACACGCCCGAGATCTTGCCATGCGTAATAGTCAGGACAATGATTACGAGACTTAGCCCATTTCATTTCTGCGCCTTCGACTTCTTGGCTTTCTTGCGCTTCTTAACCACAGACTTGACGGCCTTAGCAAGTTTCTCTGCTTCAAGGCGTTCCCGCCACATCCTGAGATAAGGCATTTCAATCGGCTTGAACTGATCGCCGGAAGTCATGTCATCACCGCCTGCAACTTTTCAAGTTTCGCCCGCAATTGCGCTTCCTGTTCGGCATACCAGGCGTCCGTTGTCTTAACCGTTGCCATTGTCCTGGCGTGTAACGCTTCCCATTTCTTAAGCCCAAGCCATTGATGCTGTTCCCAGTATGCAAAATCGCCACTGACTGCACGATACTTATGGCAGGGCCAGCAGAGAGTGATCCCATTGTCCAGATCAAACTTTGTTGACTTGTGCTGACGCGTGAAGATATGGTGTGCCTCCGCTTTCTTCGTGGGGGTTCCACAATACTGACAGACATATCCATCTCGGGTCCTGACCGCCGCGGACCAGAGGGTACAACATAAATCATCCTCGATCTGACGCGGGGTTCTCTTCTTGCGTTTCGGCTTGTCGACCGACGATTCGACCCTGACAACTTGCCCACTAACCTTCCTACGCAATACTACGCTCATACTCACACACCTCCGCCCTTGCCGGGGCTACTGCGATTTGGGTACTACTTGCCTTCTACTTGCTTGACTTGCTTGGCCTCCCTTGCTTTTATCTTAATCACCTCATCGGCAATCTCATTCAGCAATACCTTAACCTTGAAGATATTGTCTAGAATCTTGTCAATCTTCATGCGTCACCCCCTCTTTCTCCATCGGCAACAGTTGCATCGGAAAGTCCTGCGGCTCGATTCGCCCGAACAGCTCAATCACTTCTTCTTTGCTGATCCTATTCACTAGCCCAACCATGACGGTCGCGCTTGCCCGCAACATTGCCGCCTGTAGCCTTTCTGCATCAATCGGCGGATAGACAATGTGGTACGAGGGGATGTTTAGAACCTTTGATTTGCGCGTCTCACGATGCCGATGCGTAGTCCTCATTTGGTCTCCTTTGGCGTTGTTGTGGCCGTAAAGCATATTCTATCCGCCCATTCCGCCTTCTTCCCCTTGTTCCACTGGGCTACGGGTCTCAAATAACCAACAACCCTGCTATAGACCTCACACCTGGTACGCTTGGCTGCCGGGATGATGACACCGTTGTCCAGTTGGAGATCACCGTTCTGCAACTCTGTCATGTGGTCTCCTTGTGAGGAACGATGTCGTAGTCGCTTGCCACACCATTATGCGACAGTTTCACCACCCCCACGCTTGCCTCTTCGATAACCTTGCGACGAAGGGCGGCAACAAGGGCATGTTTTCTTGCCACCACATTCAACGGATTCTCATCATCAACAACCACGCCCTTTTCCCCATGTATCTCCCAATGAGTTCCAGCATGGTTACGCGCCCATTCCGCATACTCAAACAACAGTTCATCAACAGTCATGCTGTCATACTGATTCATCCCGCCACCTCCTTTGTGGGCGCGAGGACGTTCGGAGCGAGAGCAGATGCGGCAACGATGTATACGTACCCCTCTGTCGAAAACTTCTTTCGCAATTCCGGCACGCCTCCAACCAACAGGTCTCCATCATGCAATACTAAACCACGGGAGCCAACTGCTACTATCCTCTCCCTCTCCTGCTCTTCCCCCTCTGCCACGCCTTCGGCACGAGCGGTAACAAGTTTGGCGTTCGCTTCTGACAATAAGTTGGCCACCTTTCGGAAATTGCTCCCTTGTAGTCCCTTATCGCGCTCCCCTTCTGCCACGCCTTCGGCATGGGAAACGGCGGCATAAGAATCAAGCAATCCAAGAAAGCAGGTAATTTCCGAAAACGAAACGCCATCCGCCATATCAACTATGTGTCCGCGCAGTTCCTCAACCTTAGTCATTTTACCTCCTCAGGCCAGGCCAGTTGTTTCTCTTTCCGTTTCTCTTCTTTGCTTGTATCAGCAAATGCAAAGTTCCGCCGTGGACACCGCTCTGTTCCCTCATAGGGACAAGCCATAACAAACCGCGCCAGTTGTGCGACGTTGACTTGAATCTCGGGCTTCGGCTCGCTTCTGCGTACTGGAACCCCGGGATCTTTGGCAATCATGTAATGGTGCGGATTGTTCCGCTCAGAGAATATCTCGCGGTTGCCCCAGGCACACTGGAACAGGTGAGTTCCTTCGGGTACCTCCTCAAGCGCGTCCACGATGTCGCCGTGACAAACAGACGTCCAAAACGTATGATCATCCATTCCTGCCAGTTCCTCACGCACAAGCATCTCGAGAGGTTCTATGTTCCGGCTTAACTGAGCAAGACGCCCCATAACGCTACTGATTTCGTCCATCACTTCACCTCGGGCGCGAGGCAAGAACGGTGAACACAACGTCTGCCAGAGCGTCAGCAAGGGTTTTTGCCCTCGTTTCAACCGTGCCGATAGGAAAGGCACTGTCACTGAATGCCACTACTATTTCATCTGCGGCGTTTGCCATGATATATTCAAAATACCCACGTCCCAGAAGCCACGATAGAAGCGTGTCGGCACGGTAGGCGGGGTATTCATACAATTTTGTATTGGCAAACTGTTCGACAAAACTCGTGTCCAGCGAATAGTCGTACTTACCCATGTATATTGCGTCACAGGGATAACCTTCATCTTTCTTCATAAATTGCATCTTTGCCAACTGCTTGCTTTTTTCCAGGCCCGTATATTCAACCACGATTTACCTCCTTTGTCTCTGCTTTGGATTCCGCTGTCTTAATGCGGATTGCCTTCTTGTACATGGCATAGTCTGCGTCTTCAAAGTACACCAGCCGATTCTTCTTCGCCTCATTGAACGCCCGCATAAAAGCATCAGCGCGGGCAAGAGGGTCAACGAAACGATCAAAGTCCATGTCGGGATTCTGCTGAACCCATTGTCTCAGACTGATTGCCTTGACTGACGATTCTGCCATCCAGTTGCCAAAGTTGCGATAGATAGAAGCAGACGAAATATGCGTTGTCCAATACCCATCAGAATCAGAGGTAAGTCGCCACTCAATACCCTTTTTGATGACAGACTCAGAGTAGAACTGCAACAACAGCTTAAAGTTCCGCATATCGGCAGGGGTGGGCTGAGCGGGAATACCGCGCGAGGAATAGAACCAGGAAGCCAACAGATAGGGAACAGAAGTCGTAACCTGGATTGCCTTGTCTGGTTTAGTCTCTGGTTCTTTGATGACTTCAGGAAGATTTTCGAAGAGAGGAGCGCCGGTTTTTTCATTTTCGGCGCAATCTTTTTCTTTTAATCCTTTATCTGTTGTAAGAGTATCTGTTGTGGGTACCGATTTCGGTACCACCTCCGTAACCGATTTCGGTAACGTAACCGATTTCGGTAACGATTGCCAAGTGCCATAACGCTTGTTGAATTCATACATACAGATAACGCCGTAACCGATTTCGGTTACGCCCCTATCATTACCGATTTCGGTTACGGTCGCTTTGCGTCCGGCGTACTTGATGATGATGTTGCGCTGGACAAGACGCTTGATAGTGGTGGCGACATGTTGCTTGCATATGCCAGTCCCATCAACCCACTGGCTTAGACTTATAAGGTCGGTTTTCTTCGACCAGCCATAGGTCTTGCGCCAGAGAAACCATAAAACCCGCGACTCGTACCCGGACAACTGGGTACGCGCAAGGGTTTCGGCTATGCTGTTGACGATCCTAAGGTGGCCGTCTTCAAGTTGGGGATTTTCAAGACTCATTTGCCGCTGAGCAGTACATACTCACCTCCAAACCTAGTTAGGATTTTGCCATTCCTATTGGTGGGAGGCTCCGCACAAGACTCTCACCATACACCATACAAAAGAAAGATGGAGGCGGCGCCGGTATGGTCGGCTGTCGAACAGTAGCTAACTGTCCCAAGCCGTCTCCCATATCAGTATAGCAGAAACGACTAGCCGCACAACCCAGCAGCGGGGACTCGCGCCGGGGGGGGGTATGTTCGTCTAGACTATCGATGGATGCCCAGTTGTTCTGTCTGAGCTATTTCCATTTTGGAAACAGTTGATACCCCCTAGTGTATACCCTTTGCTGGATGCCGCATGAATAGCGGGCAGATTTTCCATCACCGTAAATTACCGTTTGTAGAGATGGGGGGCGGTTCCAAAATGAAACAGGCTATGTGCCGCCCCGTTCCTTTCCCCTCAGAACCATCCTCTGTCGCAAGCCACCTTACGTCCCCAAGGTTCTCTACTGTCGCGCCAGCCGCCAACAGCATCAATATCCACTTATCAATCGGATAGACAAGAACAACGCGCTTCCCCTTCTTGTTTTCCTCAATCGCCTTTCTAGCCCACGCCGTCGGCCCCTTCTTTTTCCCTTGGTGAATAATGGATCCAAAGGGGGGGTTGACATAGTTAGATGATTCCCACTCACAAGTCAAACCGTCGAAGTCATCGGGCTTTGGATAAGGACAGGGGTCAAAGGTAAAACCAAATCGCGCCAACAATCGTTGGAACAGGGCGGGCGGGGTTAACCAGTAGTGCTTCCCGTCCGCGCCATTACCTTTATGAAACTTATTCTCTGCCGGGATCAAGGTACTCATGCCCGCCTTGCCGGGGCAAGACAAATCCCAACAATGAATCCGACCAATGGGGAAAAGAAGAAGCTAAGCCAAAACCCACCTGCGTAACTTCTGCCCTTCCAGCTCCAAAGTCCAGCCACCATGAGACAGAGAATGAACCAGAGAATGAAAATGATCATGTTGTCATCTCCCTTTTGAGATAACTTTCTGCCCGCTGCACTTCCTGGATCTTGTGCATAATCTTCGCCGTCTCCCGGGCGGCCTTTCCATAGGTTTTCGCAGTATGTACCAGGTCCTGCCGGAGGTCGTGCTTGCGTAATTCAAGAGCGGTCAAGGTGTTCATACGGATACCTCCACGGGCTTCTTCTTCGGCCCCTTCTTGACCACCTTGTGCTCAGCATAAGAATAGGTGACGTGTAAGTCTTGGAAGTACAGGTCGCCCGTCTCCCTTCCATTCTCGGCGTGCATTTTGACGCAAGAGGATATCAGCCCAGCAACATCGGGGGTAAGCCCAAGTTCACCCTCGGCCTTGATGGTAATGGTGCGGATTGTTTTCTCGCTCATGTCACACCTCCAAACAATGGCTCATGGTTCGGTGGGTTTGCGTTCGGCGTTGCTTCCAGTTCTGCTTTGGCGTAGGCAAGGGCCGACTGACAGGCCCCGATCGTTTCTTTCTGCAGCTCCATCGCCTCCCTGGTACCCTTACTGAGGGCTTCGGCAATATCGGCAACCTTTTCGGCGGCGTTGACGCGCTTCGTGACTTTGGCTTTGAGTTCGTCGACGGTGACCTTGACGTCCGGCCCCGCCTTTTCTTCAATCAACACCGTGGCATACAGTAGCTTGAAGGCGGCAGACTTGTTGATAGCATCACCCAATTCGGTACGGTACAGCTCATTCAGGGTGCCAAGCGTTGACAGGGCAGCAAACATCTTGTCGATGTACTCGTTCGCTTGCGTGTTGCAGGGAGGGGTCAGCATGGCAAGTCCTCCGACCAACAATCTTCTTCTTTCCAACCCCTTCTTGCCAGTTCCCGTTTCGCCGCTGCCCGGACTTCTTCTATGGTGTCGCCGGATACGATAAAGTTGTCCTCGGCCAATTCTGCTAGCACAAAATGATGTATTCTATATCTCACGCCCTGCCTCCAATTAGTCCCCATGCCTGTGGATCGTCGGTTACCGACCTTTGACCCTCACGGTACACGTCCTCCAGGACCTTGACTGCCGGGATACCATTCGCCAGACATAGCAGAGCCACGGTAACCGCCAGCTCATGGGGCGACTTTTTGAGGATTGCAAGTTCTTCGGCTGTGACCATTTCACGAGGCCTTCTTTTCTGTTTTCTTCTTGTTCGTCGCGCAGAAGTCCTGCAACTGCTTGATCATCACCTTGCCAGCCGCCAGTAGGTCATCATGCTTCATGGCATCCATATCTGCAGGTTCGGGCAGATGGTCAAATGCAGACGCTTGATGCAGACTGTCCAACCACTCCTCACGGGTATAGGTCTTAGGACCGTAGATATAGGTCTCAGGTGGTGTGGCTGGTTCGGTCGACTCTTCGGGAATGTCGGGAAACGGCATAGAGGTGTCGGCAGCTTCTTCGGGTGTCGGTTCGTCGCCGTCCTTGAACTCCTTGCTCTGCTCAATCATGGTTCGGATCCATTCGGGCAGCTTTTCCCACACCACATCCTTTCCATTTTCCACATCATAGGAAATCATAGGATTGCTCTGTTCGGGCACGGTTGTTCCTTTTGGTACAGACATCACGCCCGCCACGTTCGCGTACGTCTTGCCGCCACTCTCAGCATGAATCACGGAGAGCAAACACGGAGCGCCCAACATAGAACCAAGCGCGAACCCCGCTTTCTCTTCTTTCTCGGTGATGCCTCTTCCCAACCAGCTTTCAAGGTCTTTCCTCAGGCTAGCCTTGTCGTTAAGGCTGAGCGTATATTTCTTGCTAATAGCCAAAGGTCTGCCATCATCCATTAATTCGTTACAGAGTTCAAACTGTACCTGGATTTTGTGACTCCAGTTCCCGAACTTCTCTGAATATTGCGTTCCCAGATCAATCATTCCATAGCAACGCGCGACGTGTGTTCCGGCCGGTATAAGGATGCGTTCGCTACCCTCGTTCTTAGCCACTAACATTGGTTGTCTCCTTTGCCGCGATTGCGGCTTCCACCTCTTGTTTGAATAGAAAATTGTAGGCAATGGCGTTCATCTGCGCCATTCCTCTGCCAGTATGCTGATTGTGATGGATGCTTTGATGTAGTTTTGTGGGCATATAGATGACGTCAAGCCGATTGACGTGATGACCCTCACATCCCGAAAGGGGAGAGTTCAGAGGATTGAAACCGAGCGTGCGGCGCTTGGCGCGAGTTCTGGCGTCGGCCATTTTCTGACCGCCCCTCCAATGCGCAATAGCTATCTTCGCACACGTTTCAGGCGAAAGTTTGCGCCCCTGTTGCCATGCTGACGTCTTTGTTCGCGTCTCGGGGGTAACGACGTGGCCCATAAGGATTTCAGATACCCTTGCCCGCGTTTCAGGTGATGGTCTAATCCCCATGCGCGTCGAAGATATCTTTGCCCGCGTTTCAATTGATGTGGTATGCCCCAATTTTGACGCAGACTCTTTGGCTCGCTGTTCGTCTGTCATGTGCTGTCCAAGCTTCATTGTCTCACACTCCTTTGTCTCCTTTGTTTTGATGGCAGCAGCCCCTAGAAAGGAGTCTAGTTTCACGTGGTTAATTACGCCACGCTAGGCTGCTGTATATATTGTACTCGGAATCGGGTTCATGTCAAGCAGGGGCGTGGTTCGATTCGAGATAGTCTACGAGGACTTCCAGCGGGATGTGTGTTATGCTTGCGATGTGCAAGATTGTGTCAGTGGTGATACTCAGTTTGCTTGGCAGATATTCAAGAGTCCGATATGTTTCAGGGAGCAATCCAAGTTCTCGCGCAGCATTGGCGGTCGTCATCATTCTGTTCCACCTCCACTCACGTAGTGGGTTACACTGCTTTGCCATGCCCCACCTCCCTTCTTGCTGTGGCAATGAGACGAGCCACGGCGTATTCGAGTTCGTCAACCGTCTGGCAATGGCCAGTGATGGTAACCGGCTCTCCAATTCTGCATCGCAATGTCAGTCCCGCTTCTCGATTCCCGTTGCCGTCTGAGCGGTCATAAGAAAACTTGCGAGCGACCGAAACCTTGACGGCGTCCAATGCTGTCACCTGTCCACTACTTAGCATCACTCACCTCCCGCCGCTTTCGGCCAGATTGCTTCGATCTGTTTCATGGCGGTCGAGAGGTATATCTCTTGACGCGAAACAGCGCACAGAATGATTTCTATTGCTTCTTTCTGTTCTTCATTCATTGACCCCTCCCGCCAGTCTATCGGCACAGTTTTCAACGAGACAATTACGACAGGTACTAGGGCATACCCAAGCACAACGATCGGGTTCAGGGTCGGGTTTGGGTTCCAGTCTGCCAACCGTAGAGTTCCACTCGATGTCGGGTTCGGGACTGTCTCTAAGTCCATCTGAAACCATTTCATTCAAGCGGTCGTACTTCTTGCGGTCGTGCCGTTTAAGTGATTCCATGCGGTAGCCGGTTAAGACAACCATTCGATTCGTCATATCTATCTCCTTTGGTTAGATTTTTAGATCGCATTCTGGGACCGAGTAGCCAACTATCGTGATGGTGTCTGGTATCGGGAGCCTTTTTGAGTTATCAGTGCGCTACTTTCGCTTACGGTTGGGAACCCTTGTTCCCCTTGCTGCTAATATCTTAATCCGATTTCTATTTTGTGAACAGCATGATTGTGAATGAAAATAGCATAATCTTCACAGTGGGGAGTGGGTATAAGGAAACCCCACTTTTGCCGAAGTGGGGTTGGGTACGCTACGTCCTTTTTAGTATAACACAAAATCGGAACTGTGGCAAATGTGCCATAAATGTGGCAAGTTGTCAATACTGTTTATACATATTGCGGCTAATGCCATTTCTGTGCGTTTTGCGGGGTTTTCATATCTCGCTGTATGAATGGACGTTTATTGCCGCCAATTCTCCTATAAAATGGCAGTACAGGGTAGAGTGGGGTTACTGTGACAACTTGCGACAATTTTCTGCAACGCATATGCTTGAAATATACAAAAATGTATATTTAGCGCAGACGGTTCGCCTGACCATTTCGTCACAACAATGGCCTGCAACATGTGACCACAACACTTTAACGGGGCTATTTCTAGCTTTGACCACAGAAATCAGGACCAACCGTCTGGAAAAACCGGATACTTCAAATATTTCTAAGGAACATACGAGGAATCCTCGTGAGTTCGAGTAGGTGCATTTTTTGCATCAACTTGTCAAAAGCGTGCATAGCCGTATATGGAATACCCCTGAACGCAGGAAAGTTACAATAATGATGTGTACCCGCCATGCCCATATGCAGAAGGATATGTCCAAAATATGCAGATAGATGGACAGATGTGCATTAAACGCACGAAGGGTACAATTTGCCATCTGAGATGTATACTCAAATCCGTATCTATCCCAAACGATAATAGCGAGTGCCGCTATTTTAGTTTTCGGGGTTATCCGATAATAGTGGCCTTATCAACGTACCAATCAAGTACCCCGCAACCTTAACCGGCTTAAAGGTTCGTACACATCATGCGGTGTAACACGAAACGTGTTATGCCAAATGGATAACTCCATCGGATAGTGCCGTTCTGCTCCATGAATACTAACCTTTCTGGGCAATACTGGAACAAACTGCCTAGAGCCAAGTGGACATGAAAAGACCCCCAGTCACCGAACAGGCTGGGGGTACGACTGGCCGAACGCCCTATCGCGCGGCATCTTCAGCTTGGCCCGCTAAGGCAATATGGTGAACGGCGGGAACCAGTTGTAAAGAAATTGCTTACAACTCAAACATCACGCTTAGCGGGGAACTTGAACCCCAGCATTTCGGGCCGTTCATCCCGCCTGATTTGGTGCGCCCGATCCTAGTTTTTGGAAGATAAGCGCGAGAGGTCAGTCCTGGCGGGGGCTGTTGCCTTAATCCTGGCTGGCCCGTAACCATTTAATCTCAGACTGTCGCCATCTGAGAACGCAGGCACTATTAGTGCTGGCTCGCTGGCCTGCCACGGATGTCCCATAGGTTGCAACCGTGGACTACTGCGTCACGATACTATTCCGAGACGTGGACGTCCTTACGCGCACCATCCAGTCGAATTCGTGGACAGCCGCAATGGGAAGGGGCAAGCATTTTCTCTTCTGCATACGACTCATTCCATTTGACAAAAGAACCCGAGTCAACGAGGAACTGCTTATCTGCACTGAGGGTTGCCTTTCCCGATGCAGATACATGGAGCCGGTACTTATCAACTGGCACACCCGCCTGCATGTGATTATGAGCACCGATGAGCACGTCGGCCCCTTCGAAAATGTCTGAGAGCTTATAGACCCGGTTCAATCTGCCCCCGGGTGTCCCGCCGCCGCCCGTCGTGTGATGACAATAGGCAACATAGTGGACGCGCGTTGTATCGGTCTTTCCGCCGTCGCCCGTTTTGCGTCCGATGTTCAATCGGAGAACCGCAGAGAACCTGGCGTAGGGAACCCCGAGCGTATCACAGAGGTCTTCCATCAGATCTTCATTGGCATAGCGCATGAGTCGCATTTCGTGGTTGCCTATGATACCCCCGATGATAAGATGCTTTACGGGCATGAGCCGGTCTTTCATGTACTTTTTCGCCTCTCTGAGATTCATGGATGCGTCAAATGGACTGGAAACGCCGCCCATGACTACTGTGTCGAACATGTCTCCCATGAGGAAAATGTATGCCTTCTCGCGCTTTGCCCAATCGATATACCCTTCGAATTTCTGGTAATCTGTCTGGCCCGAACCGGCATGGACGTCGCCAAGCGGCAGAAGGTATACGGCCTTGCGCTTGTCGCTTGCTTCGATGAGTCTCAACGCTTCCCCTTGCGCTTCTTCTTGTCGACGAGGGCCTTGACCATGACCACATCGATCTCGTTATTGGCCTGCTCCTCCATCGCGCACCCCGCCAGATATTGGTACGCATGGAACAACTCATGCGCAAGCACAAGGCGAGCTTTGTACTGGGGTAGTTTCTCTTGAACCAGGATCTCTATTTTCTTGAATCGATCGTCCTTACTGGGGGTCAGTGTTACCCCGAGCGGGATATTGCCATCCTTATCTGCATACACCGCCAACATCTTGCGCGGTACACGTTCCACGGTGATGATTACCACGCGCCAACCTTTTTCAAATGTGAACGATTGCACGTGAAAAATGCAGAAAGTATGGTACAAGATAAGACGCGCCAGGAGCTACGCCCTGACGTGCTGGTGCGTGTACTCAAATTGCACCTCCAGCGTCTCTGCCAAGTGGCAGAGGCAGAAGTTCACACGACCCGGAAGGCGTTGCCGCGCTGAATCTTCCGGGTCAACTTTATTGAGTTAATTCGCTAGTAAGCCAAGCCGTAGCAAGAGCATTGATCTGTTCCATCCCGCGACCAGTCCACTGGTTATGACTAATACTGCGGTGCAATTCGCTCGGGATATAGATGATGTCGCTCTGATTGATGTGATGTGCTTCGCAACCATCAAACGGTTGATTCATGGGAACAAAACCCAACATGCGACGTTTGGCCTTGGATTTGCGCGTCCATACTTGTGTCCCGCCCCTCCACACGGCCACGGAAATTTTCATACGCATTTCGGGAGATACGAAATGGCCCATTTGCGCCACAGACATTTTTGCACAAGCTTCTGGGGATACGTAATGACCCATGCGCGCTAATCGCTGTTTGTCTGTTATCGGAATTCCTTTTCTGGCGGCAGATATTTTTGCTCTGGTTTCTTCTGACTGAGAGTGTCCATATCCCATTTGTCTTTCACCTATCCTTTCTCATCCCATTTGACAAAGCGGTAGCACCGGGGATAAGACCGGCTTCGGAGGGTCATGAACCTATCCTAGCTACCACCAATAGTATAATACTCTTTCTAGCCGTGCAAGACAGCAGGAGAAACCGCGAAAGGAACCCTGTCCGCCCATTCAGCCTTCTTCCCCTTGTTCCACTGGGAAACAGGCCTCAGATAGCCAACAACGCGGCTGTAAACCTCAGTCCTGGTACGCTTGGCTGCCGGAATGACAATGCCGTTGTCCAGGAGAAGATCACCGTTTGTCAATTCTGTCATACCGCAGGAGGAACCACAGGAATCTCGGTCGGAGTCGTTTCACCAAGCTTTTCCCAGGCGTCACCCCACGTGAGCGTCATCACTGAAACGGCCTGCTCAATCAACTGCTGTGTTTCGCCAGCCGGAAGGTGAAGCCGCGCGTCCAATTTCTCAAAGGCAGCTTGGAACTTCTCGCTGTTCGTGAAGGTCTTATACGCATTCTGGACAATCGCCACAATTCCATTAGCGATGTCTTGGTTATTGTCGGCCAATGTTTTCACCTGTATGAGCTTTGCCGTGTGTGCGTTGATATATGCCGTAACCATCACGGGAGCCAGCGTGACGATGACCGTGCTGATAAGAGCGACGATTGCAAGGATAACGGGGTTCCAATCGATAGGTACCATGTTTGCCTCCTATGCCTTTCCAAGTGCTTGTAGCAGACGATAGAGTGACCACTCCAGGGTGTTCCACGACACGACACCATCGGAGTCGTGACCTGGGTCAATGATTTTCAGCTCAATAAGCTTCTGCTCCGCAATGCTTCTTGTTGACGTTACAACGACTGGTGGCGCTGTTGGTTTTGTCACTACTGTCTCCTGAGTTATCTTACCGTTCTTCGCATATAGCATCGACCATCCGAGATAGGGGAATGCTCCATTGCGCGTGTATCCCGTGACGCTTTGGAATCCAAGTCCGTTGCCAAGTGATTCTTTGAGATAGGAGCTTGCCATGAACACAGATGTTCCGCCGCCCTTGGTATCGAGACCAACATGTCCGTCGACGCCGTATTTCCAGTAGTGGAGTGCGCCGATGGGAGCTTTGGAAGCATCGGGATTCAACTTTCCTGCCAAACCAGCCGCAATCTTCGCAGAAGCGGGAATGGGAATGGGGCCATCCCCGTAAGCGATACACATGCGAGCCATGAGTGCGGCGCACCACCCATCCCACGGCCCGCCATTGTGAGTTGGGTGCAACTTCTTAAAATCTCTTGCCTTCTCATCAAGGGTCATATCATCACGCTCCTATTACTTCGATAGCGCGGTAATAACGGCTATTGCAACAGAGACTAAGACTAACAAAAAACTACCAAGGGAGACCATAAGTGACGTGTCCTGTCGCTTGTTGGTGCGCGACTCATCCGTTCCTGTCTCCTGTCCTTTGGACAAATCCAGTCGACTCGTCAGACGCAATTCGAGGGAACTGATATTCCTGTCTCGTGCGCTCCCCATGTCCTCAAGATGTTGTGCCTCATAATCGAGTTTATCGGAGAAAGCCTTCATCCGAACATCCATATCGTCCTTGGTTGCAAATGTCGCAGCCTGATTCTGCAACTGTTGCCGGTATCCGTTGCTCTCTTCAAACCGTTTATCTGCCGCAGTCTCAGCTTTGGCGGTGGCCTTATCACTTGCCGCCATGGCCGCATTGATAGCGTCTTTTTGCGCATCCAGAGCGGTATTCATGGCAGTGGTCTGTTCAGTCTTCGCCGTTTGCATGGCGGTTTGCTGAGAAGAAAAAGCGGCATCAACGGCCTTCGTTTGCTGTTGATATCGTTCTTGGAGCATTTCGCGCTGGTCGGCTATTTTGGCCAATAGAAACACTCGTAAGGTGTCCACTGTCCACGCCGCAAATGTTTCGTCTTGTACGTCACTCATCATACCCTCCTATGGGTAATGCTTTGTCGATCGTTGCCTTAGCCAATTTCTCAGTAACGGGCGCTGTCACCATTTTCTGCATATCTTCCAGTTCTACCGTTGCCACGTCCAAACTTGCTTGTAACTCTGCCACCTGTACCGTCTTCTCTTTGACCTGCTTCGCCACGACAGCCGCATCCAGCACACCGACAATATCCTCATTGGGAATCACGACCCCGCCGACCGCAGATCTGAACGCCTCGATTGCCTCATCTGTACCGGTCACCTTCCACACCCTCAATAGTTCTGCGGCAATGGTGTCTAACTTCCCGACTGTCTTGTCTAGGTATGAGTTCATATGCGCCCGTATGTACATTGCAAGCCCCCTATGTCCAGTTTTCCATCAGGTACTGTCCTGCTAGTGCGTTCATCTGTGCCATGCCCCGTCCGGTGTATTGGTCGTGGTAGATACTGCGATGCAACTTCCTCGGTATGTGAATCACATCATTCTGGTTGATGTGGTGAGCCTCACAATCCATAAACCAAGAGTTCAATGGATTAAAACCAAGTAGGCGGCGCTTGGAACGACGTTTACGCATAGATACCCTTGGTCCGCCCTTCCAATGTCCTATACCAATTTTCACCCGAGTTTCATCTGACGGGGAAACACCCTTATTCCATGCTGGTTTTCCAATAAGCGCAGCAGACAACCTTGCGCACGTCTCAGGTGATACCGTCTTCCCCTTTTCTGCTAAAGCCTGTTTTGCTCTTGTTTCAGGGGATGGAATACGCCCCATTCCCGCAGCAGAGATTTTTGCTCGAGTCTCATCTGACGGTGAAATTCCCTTGTTCCAAGCCTTCTGTCCTTTATGCAATGCGGACATCTTTGCTCTAGTTTCAAGAGATACAACACGTCCAATCCAAGCCGCAGACATCTTTGCTCGCGCCTCAGGAGAGGGATGGGTTCCTAGTCTCATCATGCCTTCCTTTCGAGAGCGCCGATGCGTCTCGCTTGCTCTGCCAGTCTTGTCATGAGAACATCCATGGCCCTTCCCGCTGCTAGCGTCTTGCCGCTCTGCCGGTAGTCGATTGCATAGACCGTCATGGGTACGCCATCACCACTGATGGTATCCCCTACACCAAGGTCGGTCGACAGCGGCACGTCCCGGGTATACTGTTCTCTGGCCACAGACACGACAGGCAAAAGTCCATCTGCGTATGCTTGCGCTCCAGCCTCGCTGCCGAAGTCATCAGTTACTGTATAGGCCCGCTGCCCCGTTCCAGCTCGCACAGTGACCGGCAGTGGGTTATCGGCTACCAACACAAGCGTGTCCAGGTAGTTGTCGCCCGTCCACGTGAGTGCTATCGTAGCGAGGTTCGTGGGGTTACCGGTACGAGTGAAATCAGATAGCGCGAGAGTGACAGACTCAAACAAGTTGAAGGCAGGACTCCAAATGAAGGGTGCGGAGATCCATGCGTAGTCCTGGACGGTTTCAAGAATGGATACGGTCACGGATATAAGTTGGGGTCCAGCGTCAGCTGCTCCAAAGTTGTGGTTGTAATCATCCAGGATATACCCATCCGGAAGCATGGTCAGAGTAAGATAATAAGGAGAATTGACCTGATACCATTGTCCACCCGTTGACCCCCGAAGGGGATAAACGCCCCGATAACACCCAAACATCGAACTCCAGGTTATGGAAACGTTGGAGTTTACAGTGGACACCATATTCACATGCGACCCGACGTTGTTGTATGTCTGCACGGTGATGTCGCAGGTAATGACTTGGACGCCGTAGTTCGCAGCAATGGGGTACAGGTTCGTAAACTCAATGCGCACTGTTGTGGCTCGATAGTAGTCGGACTGCGATATCCATGTTGGAACATTTGCCTTGAACACATTCCCAAATGTAGGAGCAGAAGTGTCTTGCCAAATAGGAGCACCAGCGGCGTTTAACAGGATAACACGATAGGAGCATGCGCCGGTCGTCGTCCCTTCCACGGTTGTGACATGCTGAGCCGGAGATAGTGTGATATCTTTCGTGAGGGTATCAGTTGTAGCTGTGCCATCCTCGAGGATGAAGCCCGCGCCCGACTCTCCGGCGAATGTATGCGTCAGTTCCAGCTTGTTTGAAGCGTCCTGTTGAAGCGAGACGGTGACGGTTGCGCCGACATCGGGGGGGCACCAATTGAACCGTACCCGGTCAAACAACTTGAATGCTGCGCTCAATCCTTCTCTGTGGCAATCCCCTACTGATTTCAACATACCCAACGCACCTGATGGCGGGCGTAGCAATGTCGGGTCCACCTGCGTCACGTCTGTCACCGTACCATACCAGTTTGCAGCATCATGAAGGGTCATGAAAGTGTCGGGTGTCGGATACTGCTTCACGATGTAATGAGCGATAACCGCATCAAAGGTATCTGCGTCTCGCTGCCAGCCCGTGAGCTTGTCCAACCGTTGCATGTGGTAGTCAGGTGTCTGACCGCTCACATCCAGCGGGAACACGTACAAATTTCCGTTGCGAACCGATGCCTGTGCCAATGACTGGATGAGTAGTTGCTTGATGACCTCTGTTGGCGTGATGTTCACGTACAGTTGCGGGTAGGTCGTCTGTGCCAGCAGGTCCGCTCCCACGATATTCAGCGAGGGAACCAGTAACGAGATAGCGTTTGCCGTCGAGCCGTACGCCGTTTGGAGTGCCATGATTGCGGAGGTCATGGCATACGACTCAGCTGCCTTGCAGGTGTAGACATAGAACGGGCCGGATATGGCGACCGTGGCAATCTCGAACTGATATTGTCTCAGGCCGCGTTCTCGGATAACGGCTTGGATGATGCCAGACAGGAGTGCCGCACAGGAAAAGTTCAACGTAGGGAGAGCCGGGAACAGTTCATCATGCAGCACCGGCTCAATGGCGTCCAGCTTGGCGTCGCCTGAATACACGTCTATCCCATACTCAGATAGCTCGTAGGCCATGACATACGTGATAGGGCTTGTTGAGACCGTTCCAACTGAATCAGTCGCCTGAGCGTAGATGATGTGCGGGCCGCGCTCGAGGGCAAGGTCATAGCTGAAAACGTAGGAGCCAGATGTCCAGATTCCAGTGTATGCCTTGCCGTCCACAACGATAAGGGCAGAGGGCAGACTGACAGCAGAGGCCACGGTAAGCGTGACCGTGCAACGCTCTCTATTCTGCGAAGCCGTGAGGGTCAAGGTCATACGTCTGTCCTCTTCAGTTCCACATACCAGCGAGCCGACAAGCCTTGACTCTGCACAATGGTTACCGCACTAGATCCAATCGGGATGTCCACACCGCCTAGGAGTGCCGAGATGTCGCTGCCATTGGCATTGACAAGTCGCTTGTCCGAGCCTTTTACGATTTCTCCCGCGTACCTGTTGCCGACGTATAGGGTATTGTAGAGCAGCGACAATGAGGAGTAGACTAGGGCCTGGTATTCTGCACTCGTCAGCACATATGGATACTGGATGAGGTTCGCTAGACTGCCTTCCAACGGCCCTAGTGTCAGTTGCGGCCACGTAAGCGCTGCAAGTGTTCCAGTTGCAGATGTCCACGAACCGCCATCAGGATGCACCGCTATGGTGACGGCATGAGAGGTATCTTCTATCACCACTACATCCAATATTTGTCCGTATACTTGGCCCAACAACCATACATAGATGGGAAAAACAACGCTGACATTCGTAGTCGCGTCAGTCCACGTGAGGCAGTTGTAGGCAAAATCAAGCCGTAGTGTGTTGTTTGCCGATGACCAAATATAGACACTGTTCCCACCAAACGCGGCAGTCAAGTCATACAAAACAACGGAATCCAGAAGGAAGTATTCACCGGCAACATTACTATCCATCTGAAATACTAGGTCTCCACTCGTTGCTGCGGCAACAAAGGTCATAGGCACTGTATGGGCTGCCACAGAACAGTCCACCAAAGCCCCATTTTGGGCTGCGCCGCCCACGGCTGCATATATTTTCATCTTGCGTCCCGCGGCGGCGGTTGTTTTTGCCAGACCCGAAAAATAATAGGTGTGACCCGAAATTAACGTGGCGCCAGCCCAGTCCATCGTTCCAGCGTTCCCAGCGGCTACGGATTTAGCAGACGCGGTACCAGCAAGCGGAGAAACAGTGGTTCTTGTCGTTGTATCGGGGCAATACCATCCCGTTGTATTGGTCTCAAAGTCTCCGTTCGTAATAAGGTTGGTCAACGTTATGGGCCGTGTCTGCTTGATTTGCATTGCTACCGTCCGCAGGGTACTAGCGGGCGGTGTCCACGTTGCCACGTCCTGTGCGGTATCGCTGCCAAGGTAGAGGCCGGAATCGAAGATTGGAGTATTGGCAGGATAGGTCACACCGGCATGGTCTTTAGCGGCAGAACGCGTAAAGGTGACGGCTTGACCGGCAAAGTCTATCGGGGTATTCGACAAAGGAGCGTAAAACAAAGGGGCAAGGTAGTGGATAATCGGATAGGCGTTGACGTTACCGGCCTGACTGATTCCGGTGATGGACTGATTACCCCATTTGTAGCCGGTTGTGGGGTAACGGACCGCCGCGCCCTCGCGTAAGGGAGAGGCAAGCAGCGAAAGGATGTATGGATAGATACCGGACCAACAATCTGAGGCGTAGGGAACGCCTGAAAAGTACACCGTCTGATATGAGGTCCCGCTGTCGAACGAGATCGCAACCACATCATGCCAGAGACAGGCCGACATGTCTAGAGCGTCACCTGATACCGTGATCTTCTGGACTCCCAGTCCCAGCCGCATCATGCCTACGATTGAGGTATAGGGTACATGGAACTGCCCGTCCAGGTCCTGTACCTTTTCGATGTCCACCTTGTTCGCAACAACAGTATAGGTACTGCCAGTAGAGTATTTAACTATGATGCTCATGGCGTATAGCTCCCCCTGCCCATACCATTAATTACGCTCCCAACCCCAGGTGCAACCTGTGTCACGGCGGCAGTAAGGGTCACAATGCCGTCATTGAGCTTTTTCAGGGGGCCGGACAGATATTGACCTACGGCGGCACTTGCCTCAGACAACGTTTCTGGACCTGCGTTCGACTGCATTCCGTTTGACATCGTGGACACGTATTTGTTTATCAACGAGGGGGCTACGCCAGACGCAAGGGAGGTCGCTGCTTGCTGCGCAATGTCCATCGCCTCTTTCTGTTGCTCGTTATGAGTCGCGTTAAAAATCTGATCCATGAGCGATTGCGTAGCGCTGGCAACGGCGTCATTGTACCGCTGTTGTGCCGCCAGACGCTTGTCCAGTTCGGCTTGTACTTTGGAAGTCTGCTCTTCTTCTTTTGTTTTCGCCAGGTCCGCATATTTCTTCAAGAGGGCATTGCATTCATTGGTATAGAGGGTCTTTGACGCCAGCTTGTCTTTGCTTGCTACAAGATTTGCGGCATATTCCACATCGAGGGCACGTTGCTCATTCTGCTGATCTGTGTGAGTGAGAGTGTAAATCTTATCAGAGATGGCCTGTCGCGCTTGCTTGATTGCTTCAGCAGTTGCCTTGGCAGTATCGGCAACCTTCTGAGCAGCGGCTTTAGCAGCATCGGCAATAGCAGTGCTTGCTGTCTTGGCTGCAGATGCCCCAGCAGTACTTGCCTTAGTTGCAGCAATGCCCGAGTCAACCGCCGCTACTCCCGCGCCAGCGTAGGCGTCTTTTACCTTCACGATTCCCGCCGCAACATCAGAGAGACTACCAACAACGCCCCTATTAGTTGTTCCCCTGCCGCCAGCAATATTCAATAGCGTTCCAACGCTATTTGTGCCAGGGTTCGGGGTAAGCATACCCGTGAGATTGAAGTCCTCGCCAGCAGACGCATTTGTCGCAGCTCTTGTCTCGTTCGCTACACGGGTTTTGTTGATCCAGTTAATAGCAATGCCAGCATTGGCAATAATCCAATTAATGTCATTGGCAACGAGCCTAATAACTTCCCCGGCAACCTTGAACGCCTCGCCAATACCATCACATGCCTTCGCAATGGCGCTCTGTATTTGTGGCATGTTGTTGATGATGTATTGGGTCAAGTTCTCAATGATCGGACTCAATTGCGTCATGAGCGTATTCACAAGGGGAAGTAATGCTTGCCCTAGTGTTTCGCGCATGACCTCATAGGACTGCTTCATCGCGCCGATCATGCCCGCCGTGGTCTTGTTGTAAGCCTCAGTTGAACCACTTGTCTTATCTAGAATCTGTTGAAGGTACCCCAACTGCGAGGTTCCCGCTTTGGCTTCAATACCAAACTGTTTCAGAGACCGCGCCATACCATTTGACGCTTGTTCAACAAGAGAGTAGGCAGAGGCAACATCAATACCCTTAAGCCTTGCCACTTCCTGGGCGGCAGATACGGCAACCTGAGCAGTACCAAGATCACCATACTTGACGATACCCTTGTCAAGCTGTGCCATAAGCTCTTCAGCATCGAAATGGTTGACCTTTTCCTGATTCTCTGCCCAACTCTTGCAAGCGGCAACCTGCTCATTCGTGGAATTCAAGGTATGCTTCATGGTAGCATCTAACAGTGCAGCGGCCTTTTCTGCTTCAATCCCGAGGTTAATGGTTACTTCTGTCCACTTGACCATGGCAGCAACAGCAGCACCGGCGATAATGGTCTTGATGATACCGCCCAGCTTATTAGTGGCGGTCCCGACATTGCCCAGTGCCGATTCGGCGCCCTTACTGTCGCCACCTATGCGTAAGACCAACTGTTGGAGATCCATTATCGCCTCGCTTTCATTCTCTTAATAGCCTCATCTCGGAACGCTGTTGCCGATTGCTTTTCGCTTGAACTTCCCAATACGGCTAAGTCAAAACCCCATTGGTCAAAATCAATATCTAGGAAGTCGTGGGGCCATCTACCTGTGCTGGCGTAACGGTCTTTGAGGAGCTTTTCGATACTCTCGTTGATTGGGAAGGGAACATCTCCGCGAAAAAACGAGCTACCCACTCCTGGAGGTATGCCCAATCTTTCGGCTCAGAGATGTCATCAAGGGTAAAGTCGGCTGGAAATCCCGCCTCTACCAGCTTCAACAATCCTGCCATAACTTCAACAGGACTAACTGAGGCATTGGAGGCGTCCAGCATCGCCTTAGCCTTCGGGGGCTGGACGGTCAATACCAGCCCCGAGGGGAATGTCAGCTCAATAGTTCTATGCTTGTATTCGTCGATGGTCATGGGTTATGCAATCGCAGTTGCGGCAACGTTCGCAACAATCTTGAACAAGAGACCGGTTGAATCAGGAATTGCTACAGCTGTAACGGAGATCGTTGCAAACCCATCTTCGGTCGGGAGGATGTTGTCGATCTTCGTGATCTTGCACTTGCCGAAGTTCACGTGAACATCCGCAGGCAATCCATTCGTAGCATCGACTGTTTCAAGTCCGGTAATGTCTGTTGACTGGACCTCAAAGCTGAAATAGGGGGGAACGCTTGCCACATTGTAGTTGGACGTTTCAGTCGTTGCGCTTGGGGTTGACAGAGTATCCCCAGTCAGGGCAGACAGAAGGGCCTTAGATAAACACATGGTGCCAAAAGTAATGTCGGCCTTGTCCAGCTTCGATGAAACTGCAAACGTGGAACCATCGCCCCTTGCTTGCGCAGAGCTCCATGAAACCGAAGCCTTGACGTCGCTCACTTCTGCAATGTCGATGAGGGTTGTTGCGGTTCCTGCAACGTAAACTTTGATCTCGCAATCGACTATGCGTGCGACTGCGATTTTCTCAATCATATTGGTAATTGCCACTAGAAGCCTCCGAGAGCATCAAATGTGCTCACAACGTGGGTGTTTCCGCTCTCTGGAATCTCGCGGTGATGTACGACCGAACCATATTTATTAGCGACAACACGTATTGCAGCTTCAACCGCCACTAGGTCAGTAGTGGACTTTGCCCACGAATCAACCTGGACGTGCCATGACGCCAAGTTATGATCTATGCCCCGTTCACCGTCAATCGTTGCCATAACACCACAATCAGGCATGGGTGACGTAACGGGCGGCCAACCCCTATAAACGCGAGAGGCAAACACAAGGGGAAACTTCTTCAGTTCAACGATAACGGCGTCAACGAGGTCAGTCATTTCTTTACCTCATTGAGATACTTGGCAATGAAGTCGGGCATAGCACGAAAGCCAACCTCTGCGGCACGGGTCATAAACAAGAGCGGCTCAATATAGCGAGTGCCAAACTCTTGATAGACTGCATAGTTCACGTCCTCTGTCTGCCCTTCGCCCGTACCAGCAGACCCGCCAGCCGTCACCGTAACCGTCTTGTTTTCCTTATCGGGATGTGTTGCAATGGAGGATCGGAGGTTGTTCGTGTCAATGCGCGTCTCAAACTGCTTGGCTTCCCGCTCAATCCGCAGGCCAGTATCAACACAGCCACGATAGACGGCATTGGGATATTCCTTTGCCATACCCTGCAATACCTTGTTCAGTTCTGCCATTCCCGAAATCTCTACGTTAATCATGGCTCTCCTACGCCCAAGTATTCCCGCCGCCATCAATCAGCTGCGGAGTGCCCACGATAGCAAGTCCCCCTGATGCAGTGGCGTGCATGTTGCTGACCTTGCCCGTGGAATATTCGGCAGCGACCGATATGTTGGCGAACCCCCATGTAGGGGAACCCGTGTTGCTGATTTTCCAACCATCAAGAATGAGGTTAGTGAGTGGGCCTCTCCCACTTCCACTAGCATAGACTGCGAAGCAAGCGTTTGACACGACCCAGCCGATAGCAGTGACGTTGTTCCCTCCGTAGACCTGGAGGGCCGACATTTGACGGTCAGTAGCCTCGACAGTCCAGCGATTGGCCGTAAAGTTTGTTACAAACACGGTCTTAGTGGACGTTATGTAAATCGCTATAGAGCTATTCGGCGGAGAAATTGCCGGGTTGCAACGGCTGTTGCGAACGACCATATCATTGAGAGTGATGTCGTGACAGTTGAAGGCTTGGATGATGCCCTGCTGACCAAGGATGTATCCGTCGAAGATGAGATTCTGCATCGTGATGTTGCCAGCTGGGTTATCGAAACCAAAGCCGAATTGAGGATCCCTCCCGCTAACTGAACCCGACAGAATCACCACAGCACCTATTTTTGGCCGTACCACGACGAGCCGCGTCCGGTTGATGTTGATAACCGTGTAGGGAAAATGATACGTCCCCGCCGCCATCTCAATCACGTCAACGGATTCATCAGCAAGAAGGGTCATGAAAGCACTGATGGTCTGGCCCGATGTGAAGGAAACGATGCGTTGAGTGGGCGTCGTCGGTGCAGGAACTGGTGCAAGAATTGGTGCAGGAGCGGCAGGCTTAGATGATTCCAATGCCTTAATGCGAGTATCTAGGGCAGTGATTTGTCCTTGAATCCCTGACAAATCGGTAGCAACAATATCAATGGTATGGCTATGTGCGCCAGATGAAGATGTCGTTTTCATGCTCATGTTGTTCCTCCTAAAACACATTATGCCCAAAAAAATGGAATGAAGTTCGGTTTGACTGTTACCGGTGGACTTTCGGCTGCTGTCGTATAGGTATTGAACGGATTTGTCCACCCAGTTGCTCCTGTATAGTAATAGATGACAAAGCCAGCATGAACACCAGAGAACACGGTAGTCCCCCACGTCGCAGGGGCATTTCCGTGGAAGTGTGCCGTTACCAGTGCGGAACAATCCAGAAACACATTATTGCCAATACTGGTAACGCCGCTCCCGATGATTACAGTAGTCAGTCCCGTACAATTATAGAAAGCAGTATTCCCAATGCTGGTTACGCTGTTGGGGATGGACAAAGCGGTTAGAGACGTACAACTAGCAAATGCACTACCGCCAATGCTGGTCACGCTATTGGGAATGATTAAGCCGGTCAGCACAGTACAATCATGGAACGCATCAGCTCCAATGCTGGTTACGCCACTCCCGATAGTCACACTGGTCAGTCCTGAACAACCCTCGAATGCACTAGCTCCAATACTAACTACGCCATTCCCAATAGTCACGCTAGTCAATCCCACAATATGATAGAATGCCATGCTGCCAATACTGGTTACGCTATTCGGGATAATTACGCTGGTCGGAGTCTTACCGTAGAACGCAGTAGTCCCGATAGCAACAACCGGATACGTATCTAGCGTTGATGGGATTGTTATAGCGCCGCCCGCCCCCGTATAAGCCGTGATGGTGGCGTTACCGCCAGATTGCGTATAGGTATAATCGCCGCTCTGTGCCATTTATGCTTCCTGTCCTGCCGACAAGAGATTCCACTTCGTCAGGTCGACGCGCCAAATGAACAGCATGGTCAAGTTCTTGCTGGCTACCGTGATTGAGGGAAGTGCCACGCCCGCTTTGGCAACATACAGATTTCCATAGGTTACTGCTCGCGGTGTGGCATCGCTTAGAATCTCGAACAACATCATGTCGCCATTAACGGGCGTGCTCGATGAGTGGTTGTTGATGACTAAGGCATGCGCCTGTGCTGTCCGAATGAAGATGTCATAGGTTGAAATCTCGGGGGTAATTGTGTCTGTCGTTGCTTGCACATCTACTCGCCGTGTAAACCTATGGTTCGTTACCGTCACGGTTGCTGCGTTCTTTGTGGCATCGGAAGTATTATCGACGTTCGTAATGGATGCCGATGCCGCAGCCCCGAGAGTTGCCAGTTGTGCCGCAGCGTTAGCATCGTTGATAAGTTCTGCTCCCGCAGCAGAAATGGTCGTACTTGCGGGTAGGACAAGGGTTGCAATATCCGCGTCCACGTTCAGGGCGGCAGCAGTACCAAGCGTTGGCTTGTCGGTAATACCGGCCCATGTCGTTGTTCCAGCAGCACCGGTGTCCCCAGTGTCTCCCTTTGGTCCGGCTACGATTGAATCAGCACCGGCAGTGCCAGTTGTTCCAGTGTCGCCTTTTGCGCCGGCAGCTCCAGTAGCCCCCGTTGTACCTTGAATCCCTTGTGGACCCGCAACGGTAGAGTCTGCACCCGCTGCTCCAGTCGAACCAGTTGCGCCGGTCTCACCTTGAATACCTTGCGAACCCGTTGCCCCAATGCTGCCCGTGTCTCCCGTGGCTCCTGCTGTGCCATTCTGCCCTGCTGTACCAGCGTTGCCCTGGATCCCCTGTTCACCTTGCGGCCCAACAAGAGCGGCAAGTTGCCCCTCCGTAAAATCAGCGTAGACAAACGCATCGCCATCGGCACCTGCTGCACCGGTGTTACCGGTTATTCCTGTATCTCCCTTAGGACCTACGACCGTCGAATCTGCGCCAGTTGCACCCGTGTTGCCGGTGTCACCTTTAGCGCCAGCAGCCCCCGCAGTTCCAGTATCACCCTTGGAACCAACAGTCCCCGCTGCGCCAGTAGAACCAGCGGAACCCGTATTGCCTTGAATGCCCTGAGTACCCTGAGGGCCAGTTGGTCCTTGTGCACCCGTAGCCCCCTGAATACCCTGCGAACCAGTCTCCCCCTGAGCACCAGTTAAGCCTTGCGAACCCGTAGCACCTGTGGGGCCTACTGGACCCGTAAGATTGCCGTCCGCACCGGCTGCCCCGGTGTCTCCCTTATCTCCTTTGTCGCCCTTTGTCCAGACAACCCCCGGAAGGGCTGGGGGTGAGAGCGGATCCCAAATCTTGCTCATGATAATGCCTCGCTTAAGAATTCATCAGTCTGCCACTGGCGATTGTGTCGGACGCCATATATGTGATGAAACTCTTTATGACAATTGTTGCAAAGCGTAATCCCGTTATCAATATCCATACGCCTCTCGGGGATGTCAGCAAAAGAATCCATGTGATGCACTCGCAATATCCCACCCTCGTTGTTGCATTTCTGGCAAGTAAAGGCATCGCGAGTAAATACCGCCGTTCGCCAAGAAGAATAGACGTCGCTAGTTCGGATTAGCATCAATTCTGGAGCAATCCCCCCCCTCCATGCGGGATTCAATTCGCCACGCACGTCCCGGTGATTGGCAGAAAGGGCGATGCGATGCTCTATCGAAAACGATATTCCCCTGTGTCCCAATCCAATTTTCGCCCTAGTTTCAACCCCCGGATGAAGCCCCGTGTTTGCTTTCGATAGCGCCTGTCGAGTAGAATCTGGCATAGGATGACCCGGCTTTCCCTTGTGGGCCGCGGATATCTTCGCCCGTGTTTCAGCAGAAACAACGCGCCCCATTAAGGAGGCAGAATCTTTTGCTTTCTGCTCAATCGTTAAATGGCTTCCGAGTCTCATGGGAGTGTAAAAGGAAGATAGGGCCGCAGGATTGCTGCTACATCAGCAGGTATGCGCTTGTCGATGAATGTTCCAGGCTGTGCTGTCGTAACCAGTTGAAGTTGATATGCCACAAGCATTCTTGCGGCATTCTCAATCGTAGCGGGGAGGGTAGGCCAGCCACCAACATAAGTAAGAATAATGCGAGGGTCGGAACAACGCGAGGTCAGCAGTTCGATATGCCGCGGATACACATAATAGTCAATCCATGGCGTGAGCGTTGTGTCATAGGTACCATCCGTATCAGTAAGGTCGTTGCGATACTTGACCATCAAACCGGAATAGACGGGTTCGGGAAAGGGGATAATCGTGTTTCCTACTATCTGATATGTAACCGCATGGTTTGTGACCTCGTAGTTCAGCTCATTTTCAATAGTTATGAGCGCATCATCCCACATGGATTGCAGAAGCGAATCCCGGCTCACATCATTTTCGGCAAGTTGAAGGTACTGCTTCAGCAGGGTCAATGACGTAATAACCGTCACCGTGTATTGCTGTGTCGAAGCGTCCTCAGCCATTACCATGTAAACAATGGGGGAAGTGAAATCCCCAGCCGTACCCGATGTGGGCGCGATAGAAGCAAGAGCTGAAATCGTAATCGTTGGAACAAATGCCGTCACGGGTACGCCATACGGTACCGTCAGCGCTACGGTATGCGTGACCTCGTTGACCACACCCGTGACGGTCGGGGTCAGACCCGCAAACTGGAATGAAGTTATGGCCTTCAAAGCGCTAGGCATTGACCCCTCCTATAAAAGACAACGCAAGCGCGTTGATCTGTTCCATATTCTTGCCAGTCCATTGATTGTGTCGGATGCTGCGATGCAAATCTCTCGGAATATAGACAATGCGGTCATGGTCAAGGTGGTGGGCTTCGCACCCCTCAAAGTATGTATTCAGTGGCACAAAACCAAGGGTGCGACGTTTAGCCTTGAACTTTCGGCGCGTTACCGCCTGACCGCCTTTCCACCTGAGACTTAATGATCCCGAGGGCAGCCCCTTATGGAACTTAGACAATTTAGCGCGCGTCTCAGCGGAGGGGTGGCTGCCAAGATTCGCATTAAGCAATGCAATCCGAGTAGATTCGGCCATGACGTGCCCCTTTTGAGCCGCAGACTCTTTTGCTCGCGTCTCGGTTGATACGGGCAAACGATGTTCCCATGCCTCAGACTCTTTTGCCCGCGTTTCGGGAGACGCAATGCGCCCCTTCATCGCAATAGATATCTTTGCGCGAGTCTCTTCTGAACGATATGCCCCGAGGCCATTTGTATTCCCCATCCTAGCTATAGACATTTTTGCTCTAGTTTCTTCGGATGGCGACACGCCCTTATTCCACGCAGGTCGTCCCATAAGTGTCGCAGAAATCTTTGCCCGAGTTTCATCAGACATATGGCCCCCAGGCTTCATATCGACACCCTCCTTATGCCTTGTGATTGTAATGACGCAACTGTTTATCGCTCTTGCTCTCTTCAATATCCAGTTGTTCTATGTAGCCTTTGGCAATCAGAAGGACGGCAACCTCGGGGTCGTACTCAATGACGTCCCCAGCCTTGAACCCTTCTGCATTTGTTGGCATCTTTGCTGTAACTCTGTACTTCAAAGTTCACCTCAAATGGGGGCCGTTTCCAGCCCCCGATAGTGCGTCGGTTGCTAGGCTGTGTTGTACTTCAGTGCATACATTGAAAGCGGCTGAATCAGATTGCCGTCTGTGTAGACCTTCGCGGCAACATACGTCTGATCCATCGTCATCGCAGTCTTGCCAACATCGGT
>Ga0209125_1000795_pt1 | contig 35919 bp, 31 predicted proteins | sample BarGraIncub1131A_FD_184503 | JGI IMG/M metagenome (GOLD analysis project Ga0209125, IMG submission 184503) | Arctic peat soil microbial communities from Barrow, Alaska - Barrow Graham LP Incubations 11-31A (SPAdes) (version 2) | ecosystem: Environmental > Terrestrial > Soil > Wetlands > Peat... | reverse complement strand
TAGAGCCGAATAAAGTAGAAAGTGCAACCATAAAGCAGACATTGAACGAAGAATGTCAAATTTTAAGACAACAAACCTAAAAAATGACTATTTTTCAAAACCTAATTTTTTTATTGCGGATTTAAGGTTATCCTTTAATCCCTTAATCGTGTTCTGACCTGTTTCGATTGGCAGGGTTAACCATTTTCTTGTTGTAAAGGCGTTTGAAATCGAGGCTTAATCCGCCAAAATTGATTAACAAGCCATCGGCGATGTGGTAGGCTTCGAGGTAATTGATGGCCTGTGCCTTGTTTACGTCCATAATTTTTTCAATTGCTTTCAACTCAAGCATCACACAATTTTCGACAAAGAAGTCCACTCGGCGAGTGCCAATTTGTTCGTTCCGATAGAAAATGGGCATTTCCATTTCCCGCACAAACGAAAGATTGGCTAAATTCATTTCAATGACCAGCGCCCGCTGATAAATCACTTCCTAGAACCCATTGCCAAGTGTATTGTGAACCTGCATGGCACAACCAATTATTTTGCGTGTTATATCATTTACATCCATTGTGCTAATCCGATCATTCAACTTTGATGTGCCTCATTATTTAACTTCCCCAGGCCTGGTTTGATTCGATATCAGTTGAACTCAAGCGAACCCGGGGAAGAATCTTATAATCCTTTAATCGTGTTCTGATTTAAGCTCCTGCTGTTGGTGTAGCCTTGGCCGTAGCGACCTTTTGCTGTTTCCAGTAGTCGCTGTTGTAGCCTTTCAACCGGTCGGGGGTATGCCAGAAAGCAAACTTGCCGCATTCGCGTATTTCGTCAACAGCCTGTTTCAGGTAGGTAAAGGCTTTGTCGCGTATCAGCATGGCTTCGCTGTCTTTTTTTCGTTCGCCGTTGGTAGCGCCCAGCAAGTCACCCATGCGGTCGGATAAATCGGCAGCCAGATCGAGCAAAGTCAGGTCGAAGTTAATGGCTGCCAACAGATCAGTATTCGACTTGCCAAGGACCGCGAGGTCGTTCAAATCCTGCACCATGTCGGAGTTAGTATCGCCCTGGGCAATCTCCTCAACTCTTGCCAATAGCCCGTCGAATTTGCGAAATGCAAAACGAAAATCGTGAATCAATTGGTCGCGTAAACCAAAAGCTGCCGGAGCCTGGTCTTTCCATTCCTGTTCAGCCTCTTGGCGCGTGTTGCGTTCTTTTATCCAAATCGATTGCGATTCGCGGCAAGCCCCTGACCGAGGCGGGAGACTTAGTACCAAATTCCAGTCGAGGCCAACTTTCGTTAAACCCCTGATCTTCCGGATATGCTCTAAAGGTTGGTGACGGCTGGTGACAATTTGCCCCGAGCACTCGGGGTCACCTTTTAACAAGGGATTCGTAATCCTGACTCTCAAGAAGAAGCTACCCTCAAAGGAAAAATGAATTACATTCACGACAATCCGGTTAAGGCCGGGTTGGTTGCGAATCAGTGCCGATCTCTTTTGACAACATGAAGGCAACTCAGGCGGAGCGTGTAACAAAGCGTACCGAAAACCAGAATCCCATAATAGACGAAAGTTCTGCGTTTATCGCTGGACTTTTTCTATTTTTGACAATCAATCCGGAAGCTGTTTATGAATTTGCATTTTAACTTGTTTTTATTCGATCCACTTGCATTGTTTTCAGGCAATGAAACTGATCCTGAAAAGCTTCAACTTCTCCGGATAATTGCTATCCTGACTGCTTTTCTGGTTTTGATTGTTGGCTGGGAAGCCTGGAAAGTCTGGAAAAACCGCAAAAATTCAGGAGGATTGTTTCGGTTTCTGAAAAAAGTGAAACTCAATGTCGTTCTTAACAAAGACAGGCTCTTCCGTCCGCAGATTTTAACCTTGACTATTCGAAATACCGGGAAATACGAAGCCGACCTAAACGCCCCGGTACTTGAGTTTCGTAAAATCTGGTCGAAAAGGAAATTCAAACTAAACGGGATCAAAGGGCAGCAAGTCTATCCACTTTTTCTTCAACCCGGCATAACCCACCAACTAGTGATTGAAACTTCCACCTTTCATCAATACGACCGGTCCATCAAAAGTTTTTACTGGGCGCGAATCTACATTTCGGACATTGAAGGCCGCAAATGGAAATCGAACAATGTAAAACTCAGGAAAAGCCTTGTTACTTAAAACCCGCTCAATTTATTCTTAACTTTCCGAAGCCAAATACAAATAGCTGAAACTTGATGAGAGATTGGAAATTTAATGGCATTGATTTTTCGACATACCCATACTACGACGGGGACGATCTGGGCGTTTTATACTCGAAAGAAAAGACCACAATCCGTGTCTGGGCACCTACTGCAACAGAGGTTGAACTTCGTATATTCGAACACAGTACAGATGGTGAAGCCATCCGGAGAGATCAATTTTACAGGGCTGAAAATGGAACCTGGACCATTGGATTACACGGCAATTTAAACGGATATTACTATACAATTCAAGTAAATGATGGCGACTGGCTGAATGAAACTCCAGGAGTAGATGCCCGGGCTGTTGGAATCAACGGCCATCGTGGGTTAATTTTTGATCCTGAAGAAACCAATCCTGAAGGTTGGCAGACCGATAAACAAGTTGAACTTTCAAACCCAGTTGATGCCATTATTTACGAGCTTCATGTTCGCGATTTTTCTATTTCACCTTCATCTGGAATAAAAAACAAGGGTAAATTTCTGGCATTTACCGAACAAGGAACGCTTTCGCCAAAAAGATTAAAAACCGGAATTGATCACCTAAAGGAACTCGGAATTACACATGTCCACTTGCTTCCGGTGAATGATTTTTCGACTGTCGATGAGAATGCGCCTGATCAATCGTACAACTGGGGCTACGATCCCCAAAATTTTAATGCTCCCGAGGGAAGTTACTCGACCAATCCTGCAAACACCTCGCGCATTACCGAATTAAAGATGCTGGTTCAATCGCTTCATCGGGCAGGAATTGGAGTCATTCTGGATGTGGTTTACAATCATACTGCTTTTACACGCCGCTCCTGTTTTAACCAAACGGTTCCCGGCTATTATTACCGGCAGAAGGCTGACGGCACGTTTTCAAATGCAAGTGGATGTGGAAATGAGTTGGCCACTGAAAGGGCAATGGTTCGGAAATACCTGCTCGATTCGCTTCAATATTGGGTCACTGAATTTCATATCGATGGGTTACGGTTCGACCTGATGGGAATTTATGATCTGGAAACAATGAACCAGATCAAAGCTAAAATGAACGCTATTTCTCCTTCAATTTTATTGTATGGCGAAGGCTGGATGGCCGATTCAAGCCCGTTAGACGAAGCTTACCGCGCTGTAAAAAGCAATGTCTCAAAACTCGATGGTATTGCAGTTTTTAACGACGATTTTCGCGACGGCATCAAAGGAGATAATTTTAATCCGCGCAACAAGGGTTTTGTAAGCGGGCAAACTATTCAGGAGGAAACCATTAAATTTGGGATTACAGCAGCCTGTTTCCATCCACAAATAGTATATGGGTATGTCGAGCACTCGAAATCTCCGTGGGCCAGAGAACCCTGGCAATGTGTCAATTACGCCTCATGCCACGACAACCACACCTTATATGACAAACTGATTCTGAGCAGTCCTGAAGCCAGTGAAGAGGAACTAAACAAAATGGTAATGTTGGCTGGAGCGTTGGTGTTGACTTCCCAGGGTATTCCATTTATTCATGCCGGTTCTGAAATGGCACGTACCAAACTGGGCGACCACAATTCGTACAAATCGCCCGACAAAATCAATCAGATCGACTGGAACAGGAAAACAACTTTTAATGAAATTTTCAAATATTATCAGGGATTAATCCGGTTAAGAAAAAACCATCCGGCATTTAGAATGACCAGTTCGTCGCAAATCAGGCATCACTTGATTTTTTCAGGCGATTATATGCCGGGAGTTGCATCGTATGTATTGGTCAACCACGCCAACAACGATGACTGGAGAACGATTCTGATTGTATTTAATGGAAATGCTAAAAGTATTCTGTTCCCGATAAAAGAGCATATTAAATGGCGGCTGGTAGCTCACAATACCATAATCGACGAAGAAAGCGAAATCTATCCTGAAGGAAATGAAATCGAAGTTTCAGGAATTTCGATGCGGATATTGGTTGAGGATTAATAAGGTCAAACGATCAAATAGAAGCCAACAATTCCTTTATTACTTTGTCTGAAATGTCATTTTGTTCTGATTTATCGTAAATGGAGAGCAAATAAACAGTTGCGCCTGAAATATGGAAATGGGTTATAACCCTTGCACCTCCCGATTTACCTTTCCCTTTGCATGCGATGGCAAGGCGTATTTTGAAACATCCTGGCAATATTTCTATGCCAATGTTAGGATTTTCTGATAATTCACGACCAAGTTTTGCAACATCATCTTTAATGGATGGATATTTCTTTGCCAACCGTTTAAACTGCCTGTCAAAGGGTGGTATGGTGACAATATCACAACTCATTGAGTAGCTCGTTTAGCGGTTTTGCTTTTAGCTTACCCTGCTTAGCCAATTTTACATTTCCTACGGCTTCTTTAATTTCTTCTATTAATTGAGCTTTTTCATCTGTAATAGATTGAACTTTAACAAATGACAGGCTGCTTAACAACTCCATGACGAAAGCTGCCTTACTGTCTCTTATGTCAACCAATATTTTCATAACCTAATTTTTAATCGTTTGAAACACTCTCTTGTTAATAAACGGCCAGCAGTAAATCAAGATCTTTATACGGAAGATTGAATTTTTCGGCCAAAGCTGCATTGGTCAGAATGCCATTATAAACGTAAACTCCTTTCCTGAAGCTTTTTGAATTTTTAATGTAGTTATCAATTCCACCGATTTCGCCAATGGCAATCAGGGTTGGAATCAGGACGTTGCTTAACGCGATGGAAGCTGTTCTGGCCACAATGGAGGGCACATTTGGCACACAATAGTGAATAACTCCATGTTCCACAAACGTTGGATTGTTTAGGTCGGTGCATCGCGAAGTTTCGAAACAACCTCCCTGACTTACGTTTAAATCAATAATCACAGATCCCGGTTTCATCTTTTTCACCATGTCTTCCGAAATTTGGAACGATGGCGGAATCCCAATGGGCATAGCCCCAAGCACTGCATCAGCCGATTTTAGCGCTTTTCTCACCACCTTTGGATAAAAAACAGAAGTGAAAATCCGCTGCGGGAGTTTCTCTTCCAGTTTCCGTAAAGAACTGATGTTATCATCAAAAACCTTGACAATGGCACCCAGTCCAAGGGCTGCACGCGCGGCAAATTCGGCAGATGTTCCTGAGCCCAAAATAACAAGTTCAGCAGGTGATATTCCGGTTACACTTCCAAGTAAAACTCCTTTTCCACCGCGCGATTTACTCATATACTCATTGGCCAGAATAATGGAAGTGCTACCTGAAATCTGACTCATTAACTGAACTACCGGCTTGTTTCCATCTTCATCTTCAATGTACTCATAAGCAATGTTGGTAACCTTTTTCTGCATCATCTTCATGATCGAATTCGAACAATGAGCATTAATCTGAAGATTTGATATCAGTGCCTGATGGCCTTTTATCATGTCCATTTCTGATTCATCAAAAGGAGATACACGCAAAACAATGTCGCATTCAAAAATATCCTTTCGGTCGTCCATTACCACCGCTCCGGCGGCGCGGTATTCTTCGTCGGTATAACTGGCGGCCTTTCCAGCTTCTTTTTCAATCAGTATTTCATGCCCATAAGAAACCAGTAGCTCAACAGCCTGAGGCGTTAACGGAACACGATACTCGACTTTTTCCTTGTCGGATGGGATTCCGATCCTGATTTTTTTACCTTTTCTACGAATTTCAAGCATTTCCTCTTTTGGCAACATAAAAGTAGAGCCAGAAGAAGATTGTTCGGTCAATTTGTCTTTTTCAGTCATGTTTGAGGCTTGAAGTTTTTGTTATTATTCGTACAAAGTTAATTAAAGACCGAAGTCCGGAGACCGGAGACCGAAGTCTGGGGTACGAAGTCCGGAGTCTGAAGACCGAAGACCGAAGTTCGTGTCTGAAGATGATTGCTCATGTTCATCTGATTTTTTCTTTAAATGCTACCATCATATTCATCAAATTGAATGCAAACTCATAATGCTTCTGGAATTCTTCTTCAGAAATATATTCTCTTCTTTTGGCTTTATGTAAACATGTTACAACCTCCGCCAGTGAACGTATCGAATAACCGATAAACTTTTTAAATTCCGGATTAGTCTGTCCAATAGCGCCTTCCGAAATATTCAATGCAATTGAATCCATCGCCCTACGAATTTGTGAAGTTAGATTATACATTTCATCTTTAGGAAACTGCCATGACAATTTATTTATACTTTCTCCAAACTCCATGGCTTTTTGCCAAATAATCAGTTTTTCAAATTTGAATTCCATCATCAATCCTTAATATTTATAGAAATGACACCAATTCCAGCACTACTTCCGTCTTCGGTCTCCCGACTCCCGACTCCCTTCCTACTTCTTCATCGCTTCAAATATTCGATCTCCATCATTTGTTTCCCTGATCCTGACTTCAATGATTCCTTTGGGCAATAATGATTCAATCATTTCAGGCCATTCGATAAAACAGTAATTTCCACTGTAAATATAGTCTTCATAACCCATATCGTACGCTTCTTCCAGCTTTTTAATCCGATAGAAATCAAAATGATAGATAACAGAACCTTTATCAGTTGAGTATTCGTTAATAAGCGCGAAAGTGGGACTTGTTACATAATCAGATGAACCTAACTCGCGACAAAGAGCTTTGATAAAAGTAGTCTTTCCAGCTCCCATCGACCCGTATAATGCAAAAATCCTATCTTCAGGAAAACAATCCAAAAGTTGTTTCGCTGTATTTCCAAGAGCAGATACGTCTTTAATTTGAGACTGAAACATCTGTTATGATTTTAGTTGTGCAAATTAATAAAACTTCATGGAATATGGATAACACTGACTTTTGTTAAAGGTTTGGATGAAAAAAATGTATTACTTTTGGTTCTGGAAAAACCGAATAATAAATATAATATGAAGCTGCCACAAAATTTAAAGTACACCAACGAACACGAATGGATTAGTGTGGAAGGTGATCACGCCTTAATTGGAATTACCGCATTCGCTCAGGGCGAGTTAGGCGACATTGTTTTTGTTGAAATTGAAACTGAAGGTGAAACCCTTGCAAAAGGCGAAACTTTTGGAACCATTGAAGCCGTAAAAACAGTTTCTGATTTGTTTATGCCAGTGAGTGGCAAGGTTTTGGAGATAAACCCGGCGCTTGAAGCTTCTCCTGAACTTGTAAACAAAGATGCTTATGGTCAGGGATGGTTAATTAAAATAAGTATTGACAATCCGGCAGAACTTGATGATCTGCTAAGCGCCGACGAATATCAGGCAATGCTTGAAGCATAATTAAAAGAAAGCCCTGAAGTTGAATCTTCAGGGCTTTCTTTTTTTATGAACCGTCTCTGGCTATTTCGCCATGATAACTGATATCCAATCCTTCTTTTTCTTCTCTGGCGGACGCTTTTACCGGAATTAACCAGTTGATACCTTTCAGTAGGAAAAGTGTAAAGGCAAAACTATAAACGACTGCAAAAAGAATCGCTGCTACTTCTTTCAGGAAAAACACAATACTTCCTCCGTAAAAAAGCCCATCAGCTCCACCGGGATTAATTGTGGTGGTTGCAAATAGTCCAACACAGATGGTTCCTATTACTCCACCCATTCCATGAACGCCCCAAACGTCAAGTGCATCATCCCAATCTCGCTTTTCTTTGTATTTTACTGCCACATAGCAACCCATGCCGGCAATAATTCCAATAATTGCTGCTGACTGAATCGTTACATATCCGGCAGCAGGAGTGATTGTTGCGAGGCCAGCAACTGCTCCTGTCATTAAGCCAATAAAAGAAGGTTTCTTCTTACCAGTATTCCATTCGATTACCAACCACGTAATAGCAGCAAACGAAGCAGCAATGTCGGTATTCAGGAAAGCAGCAACTGTAACATCATTCACTGCCAATTCACTTCCGGCATTGAAACCATACCAACCGAACCAAAGCAACGCAGTTCCAACTGCTACCAAGGGAATGTTATTGGGAGCATGTTTCCTTTCTTTTCGGGCCCCGACAAAATATACTGAAGCCAGCGCAGCAAAACCTGCAGTTGCATGAACTACAATTCCGCCTGCAAAATCGAGAATGCCCCACACAGCCAGCAAGCCACCGCCCCAGACCATGTGAACAAATGGGTAATAGATAAATATTTGCCACAGTATCAAAAACCAGAAGTAGGCTTTGAATGAAATTCGGTTAATAAAAGCGCCTGTGATCAATGCGGGAGTGATGATTGCAAACATCATCTGGTAAGCGATAAAAATATACTCCGGAAAGTTTCTGTCAGGAGAAAATACGCTTCTGGGTGTAATTCCATGAAAGAAAGCTTTGTCGAGATTTCCGATGATTCCGAAAAGATCGGTTCCATCCTTCATATTTCCACTAAAACAAAGTGAATAGCCAAAGAAGAACCACAAAACGGTGGTCAATCCGAGAGAAACAAAACTTTGCATCATGATGCTGAGGATGTGCTTTTTATTTCCTAATCCTCCGTAAAAAAAGGCCAGTCCGGGAGTCATTAGCATCACCAGACTTGTGGCAAGAATCATAAACGTTGTTAGACCTACATCAAACATAAATGGGGGCGTTTAAATTAAATGTGATGCAAAAATAGTTTTTTATTCAGAATACCCTAAATCAATATAGGGTATTTTAAAATAAAATACTATTTATTTATACTTATCTAAAATTACAATGGGGCAATGTTCTAATATTTATATTCTTTTCGATAGGATACCCCTTGAAATAGTTTGCATTTTTGAGATATGCATACCTATTCCCGGCTATAAAACATGTCCGGGAGGGAAATCTCTCATTTCCAATTGTTATATTTCCTTGTCTGGTTCATGAAAAATGCATTCCAACTGTTAAAATAGCTTCCGCAGTTTATATATTTTGAATATTCCGAGACTTATCGCTCCAAAAAAAAACCTGCTTTTTGTGAAGCAGGTTTTTGAATTATGAGAAAAATTTGGTTGTTGAACTAAAGCGTCTTGGCAACTTCTGTTAAAGTGAAAGCTTCAATAAAGTCTCCCGCTTTGACATTGTTATAATTATCAATATTCAAGCCGCATTCGTAACCTTTGTTGACTTCTTTTACATCGTCTTTGAATCGTTTGAGCGATCCAAGAGTACCAGTATATATTACAATTCCGTCGCGTATAACACGAATCTTGTCTTTTCTGAAGATTCTTCCGTCCCGGACAATACAACCAGCGATAGTACCAACTTTGGTAATATCAAAAGCTTCCATAACTTCAGCGGTTCCGGTAATTTCTTCCCTGATTTCAGGAGAAAGCATACCTTCCATTGCAGCTTTTATTTCGTTGATTGCGTCGTAGATAATTGAGTACAGACGGATATCAATTTGTTCTTTTTCGGCAATTTTACGCGCACTTACCGATGGCCTTACCTGGAATCCGACAATAATTGCGTTGGATGCTGTTGCAAGCATGATATCTGATTCGGAAATGGCTCCAACTGCTTTGTGGATCACATTTACCTGAATTTCTTCGGTTGACAGTTTGATCAATGCATCAGAAAGAGCTTCGATTGATCCATCCACGTCACCCTTAACGATCAGGTTCAATTCCTGGAAGTTTCCGATGGCAATGCGTCGACCAATTTCATCAAGTGTAATATGTTTTTGAGTACGTAATCCTTGTTCACGTGCCAACTGTTCGCGTTTGTTGGCAATGTTTCGTGCATCGCGCTCGTTCTCCATTCCGTTGAACTTATCACCAGCCTGTGGCGCTCCGTCAAGACCCAGAATAATAACTGGTTCGGCGGGACCGGCAGTTTCGACACGCTGATTACGCTCATTGAACATCGCTTTCACGTGGCCATAATACTGACCGGCCAAAATTACATCGCCCACACGCAAGGTTCCGTTTTGTACCAAAACAGTACAAACATAACCACGACCTTTATCGAGTGTTGATTCAATTACAGTACCAGTTGCTCTTTTATTCGGATTGCCTTTCAATTCAAGCATTTCGGCTTCAAGCAAAATCTTTTCGAGCAACAGGTCAACATTTAACCCTGATTTTGCTGAAATATCCTGACTTTGGTATTTTCCACCCCAATCTTCAACCAGGTAGTTCATACCAGCCAATTGTTCTTTGATGCGCTCAGGATTTGCTCCTGCTTTATCAATTTTATTGATGGCGAAAATGATCGGAACAGCTGCCGCAGAAGCATGGTTAATGGCTTCGATTGACTGAGGCATAATGGCATCGTCAGCAGCTACAATAATAATTGCAATATCGGTAACCTGGGCACCCCTGGCACGCATGGCTGTAAATGCTTCGTGACCCGGAGTATCAAGGAAAGTTATTTCGCGTCCGTTTTTCAGTTTTACGTGGTAAGCACCAATGTGCTGGGTAATTCCCCCGGCTTCACCTGCAATAACGTTGGTACTGCGAATATGGTCAAGCAATGATGTTTTACCGTGGTCAACATGTCCCATCACAGTAACTACCGGCGCTCTTGGTAACAATTGGTCCTCTGTATCCGGCTCTTCTTCAATAGCAACCTGAATTTCGGCACTTACAAACTCAACTTTGAAACCGAACTCATCAGCCACAATGGCCATTGTTTCAGCATCCAACCGTTGATTGATTGATACGAAAAGACCAAGGCTCATACATGTTGAGATTACAGCTGTAACTGAGGCATCCATCATGGTAGCCAGTTCGTTAACCGAAACGTACTCGGTTACTTTCAGTATGTTTTGATCGGCGGTGTCGCGTTCTGCCTGAGCAGCAGCCTTGTCGCTAACCATCTGTCGTTTGTCTTTCCTGTATTTTGATCCTTTTGATTTGGTTCCTTTGGTGGTCAGGCGGGCAAGCGTATCCTTAATTTGTTTTTGAACATCCTCTTCACTGACTTCCTTTTTCAGAAGCGGACGTTTTTTTAATTTATTTTTATCATTAGCAAAAGATGGAGCAGCACCACCTATGTTTTTGGTAACTACCAGTTTTCTCCTTTCACCAGTAGGAACCGGTTTCTCACCCACACTCACTCGTTGCTGGTTCCCGGGAATATCTTTTGAAATTCTTTTTCTTTTCTTCTTGTTACGTGCTTGTTGTTGAGCTGCATCCGGAGACACTGGTCTCTTATCAGATTGAAACTCGATTTTGCCAACAACCGTAGGGCCTGAAAGTCTTTCAGCATTGGCCTTTATAACGGTCGGCGCAGTTCTGGCGGGTTCCTTTGTTTCTTCAGAAATGACATTTTCCTTTTCAACAGGTTTTTGAACGTCCCGACGAACACGATCGCGATCTTTGCGTTCTTCTTCCTTCTGTTTTTTGCTTTTTTTGGCCGGTCTGGTTTTTTGATTCAACAAATCCAGATCAATCCTTCCAACTACTTTTACTTCTTCAACCTTCGGGACATTGGTCGTAATAACTTCTGAATCAAATCGGTCATCGTCAGGTTCGGCCTGAACCAATTCCTCTTTAACTTCAGGTTTAGCAACAGCGACAGGTTTTTTTTCTTTAACTGCTTCTATTGTTTTAGCAACCGTTGGTTCTTCAACTTTTTTAGGAGTTTCAGCAACAGGCGTTGGTTCAATAACTGGCTTATGATGCGTAACCGGAGGTTTTTCTTTGTGAATATTGGGTTCTTCTTTTTTCTTGTGGGTATTCAGATTGTCGAGATCAATAGTTCCAAGAACCTTTAACGGTTCCATTTCGGGCCTGCTGACCGTAAAGGGTTCTTCTTTATGCTCATGTTTCACAGGTTTTGGCTCGAAATGATGAACCGGTTCAATCTTTTTGGATGTATTATTTCCTTTGATGATAACTTCATCATCTTCATAATCATCTTCATCAACATGGCGACCTGTATCCTTCACATCATCAAGCGATACCGATTCTTTCGCTCCCCGATGAATTTTCAGGTTAATTTTTTCTGACTCTTTTTTCAGACTTACATCACCTTTGTATTCTTTTTCAAGAAGATGGTAAGCATCGTCTGTAATCTTGTTGTTTGGATCTGTGTCAATAGCAAATCCTTTCTTGTGCAGAAACTCAACGATGGTTGAAATACCTACATTAAAATCCCGCGCTACTTTACTTAATCGTTTAATACCACCTATAACCATAAACCCATTCAGTTAAATAAACCTCAAAAATATTTTAAGGAATTAACAATGATGCATTTCTACATTCAAAATCTAAAATGCCCTAATTTTTATACAATAATATGAATAAACTGTCATATTTATTCAAATTCATTTCTAAGAATTCTAAGAACCTCATCGATGGTTTCGTCTTCGAGATCGGTTCTTTTGATCAGTTCTGACCGGGTGAGGCTCAATACGTTTTTAGCCGTATCGCATCCAATTGATTTCAGTTGGTCAATTACCCAGCTCTCAATTTCGTCAGCAAATTCGTCCAGATTCACATCTTCATCGTCAGGAGCAACCTCACGGTAAACGTCAATTTCATAGCCTGTTAGCTGACTTGCAAGCCTAATATTTAATCCACCTTTACCGATGGCCATTGAGACCTCATCTGGTTTCAGATAAACATCGGCTCTTTTGGTGTCTTCGTGCAATTTAATAGATGATACTTTTGCAGGATTCAATGCTCGTTGAATAAACAACTGGGTATTGGCCGAGTAATTGATCACATCAATATTTTCATTCCGCAATTCACGAACAATGCCATGAATACGAGAACCTTTCATTCCGACACAAGCTCCAACGGGGTCAATCCTTTCGTCATACGATTCAACAGCTACTTTGGCCCTTTCGCCTGGTACCCTGACAATTTTTTTGATGGTAATTAAACCATCAAATATTTCAGGAACTTCAAGCTCAAATAAACGTTCGAGGAACACAGTTGATGTGCGCGAAAGAATGATCAAGGGATTGTTGTTGCGCAATTCGACCTTGAAAACTACTGCCCGAAGATTATCCCCCTTTCGAAAATAATCTGAAGGAATTTGTTCTGTCCTTGGCAGGATCAATTCGTTTCCTTCGTCATCCAGAATCAGAATTTCTTTTTTCCAAACCTGATAAACTTCACCGGCAACGATGTCTCCGATTTTGTTTTTATATTTCGAAAAAATTTGATCTTTTTCAAGCTCCATGATGCGACTGGCAAGGTTCTGACGCAAATTCAAAATAGCCCTGCGGCCAAATTGTGCAAGTTTCACCTCATCGGTTACTTCTTCCCCAATTTCATAATCTGCATCAATTTTTTTGGCTTCTTTTAGGGTAATCTGCCTGTTCGGATCTTCAAAATCCTCGTCAGCAACTACTTCCCGATTTCGCCAAATCTCAAAGTCACCCTTATCGATGTTAATAATTACGTCGAAGTTTTCATCTGTGCCATAAGTCTTTTGCAGAACATTTTTGAAGACATCTTCGAGCACACTCATCATTGTAGCGCGGTCGATGCTTTTAAGTTCCTTAAATTCGGCAAAGGTGTCGATAAGATTAAGAGTATCCATCTCGTCCCAATTTTTAAAATTTTAATATTTTTTTTGCTTCTTTTATTTCAGAATAACCCAAATGATGAACCCTTATTACGAGTTCTTTTTTCTTCGATCCTTCCAACTTCTCTTTCGTTGTAACTTCCAGATCAATTCCCTGTTCTTCAACACTGATCAGCAGGCCGTTGAGTTTTTGCCCGTTTGCAAGCAATACTTCAATTTCTTTGTCCTGATTTTTCTTATACTGACGTACCAGTCTGAAAGGTTCAGATAATCCGGCAGAAAATACTGATAGTTCAAAATCTTCGACATCTCTGTCAAGTTTACTTTCAACGTATCTGCTAATGTCAACAATTTGGTTGATTGAAATGGCAGTGTCACTGTCAACCATGATATGAATATCATTGGATGATGAAATTGTTACATCGACCAGAAACTGGTCATCTGCAAGCTTTTCATTTACGAGTTCTGCTATTTTTACTTTGTCGATCATATTTTTGTAATAAAATAGGGGACTTTCGATCCCCTAACTCTTGGTTTTCCCAAATTGTCGCGACAAAAATAGTAATTTTAATTAAATTGTCAAAATCAATTAATTAACGATTTTTGTATTCATTTTAGTATTTGAAACACGGATCGATTCGGCAGAACTCGTAAAAAACAAAAAACTTTTTTATTTTTGCAGCCTTTGTCCTAACAAACAGACAATTAACGATTTGAAAACTAACAAGAAGAAAATCATAAACGATCCGGTATTTGGGTTTATCAACATCCGATCAGAACTTGTCTTTGACTTAATCGAACACCCTTATTTTCAACGTCTTAGAAGAATAAAACAGTTAGGACTTTCGTGTATGGTTTATCCCGGAGCCAACCATACACGTTTTGAACATGCTTTGGGGGCAGTTCATCTGATGCGGTCAGCCATCGGGATATTGAAACTTAAAGGTCAGGAAATAACCGATGAAGAAGCTGATGCAGTTACTGTAGCCATTTTATTGCATGATATAGGTCACGGACCATTTTCACATGTTCTTGAATGTACTTTGGTGCAAGATGTTTCTCACGAAAAGATATCATTGCTTTTAATGGAAGAGCTCAACCGTCAGTTTGATGGAAAATTAGATTTGGCAATTCGCATTTTTACCGATCAATATCACAAACATTTTCTGCACCAGTTGGTTTCCAGCCAACTCGACATGGATCGTCTGGATTATTTGAGCCGGGATAGTTTTTTTTCGGGAGTATCCGAAGGAATAATAAGCTCGGAGCGGATCATTAAAATGCTGAATGTTAAAAATGATGAGTTGGTAGTTGAATACAAAGGCATTTATTCCGTCGAAAACTTTCTGATTGCCAGAAGGTTAATGTATTGGCAGGTGTATTTGCACAAAACCGTTTTATCAGCCGAATACCTCTTAATTAATGTACTCATACGTGCGCGCGAGCTTGCCATGAAAGGAATCGACATTTTTGCCACTCCGGTATTGAAAGTTTTTCTTACAAAACAAGTAACCCTAGAAGATTTTATTCAAAACCGTATCATTGCAGGCCGACCGGCGCTTGATCTTTTTGCCAGTCTGGACGATAACGATATTTTTGCTTCAATAAAAGAATGGCAGGAAAATCAAGACCCGGTTTTATCTTATCTTTCAAAGTGCATCATAAATCGACGTTTGTACAAAATTAAGATCAGCAAAAAACCAATTTCGGAACAAAAGATCAATGTACTGAAAGAAAAAATTTGTCATCATTTTGATATTTCTGCTGATGAGTTGCCCTATTTCCTGATTATTGACACCATTTCAAACAATGCGTACAACAAGGTCTCCAGCGATAAAATCAACATTTTATTTAAAAATAATAAGATTAGCGACATTGATGATGCATCAGATATAAATTTGTCTGCTTTTTCCGAAACTGTCAGGAAATATTTCATCTGTTATCCGAAAGAATTGGACATTAAGTAATTTAAATCTATTTTTGCCGGGCATTAAGAAAATAAATATGGAATTCAAAGCTCAAAACATAGCTGATTTTCTGGGAGGTACGATCGAAGGAGATGCAGATGTGACTGTAACAGGCGTAGCTAAAATTGAGGAAGGAAAACCCGGAACATTGGCATTTCTCTCCAATCCAAAATACAATAAATACCTTTACGAAACCGAAGCATCCATCGTTATCGTGAATCAGGAGATGGAATTAGAGACCCAAGTGAAGCCAACACTTATAAGAGTTCAGGATGCTTACAAAGCTTTTGCTTCGCTTCTGGAATTATATCAACAGGCAAAAGGAAATAAATCAGGAATTGAAAGTCCTTCCTTTATTGATGCAACTGCAACTTTGGGTAACGATATTTATCTGGGTGCTTTTGCATACATCGGTAAAAATGTAAAAATCGGAAATAAAGTAAAAATATATCCTCATGTTTATGTTGGCGACAACAGCATCATTGGGGATGATTGCATTCTGTTTTCAGGAGCCAAAATATACGAAGACACACGAATTGGCTTGGGCTGTATTATTCATGCCGGTGCTGTCATCGGTTCAGACGGATTCGGATTTGCTCCTATGGAGGACGGATCGTACAAAAAGATTCCACAAATAGGAAACGTTGTGCTTGAAGATTTTGTTGAAATTGGTGCCAACACTACCATAGACTGTGCAACAATGGGTTCGACCATCATCAGAAAAGGAACCAAAATTGACAATCTTGTGCAAATTGCGCACAATGTAGAAATAGGTGAAAATACTGTAATTTGTGCACTTTCAGGCATTTCAGGATCGACTAAAGTAGGAAAGAATTGCCGGTTTGGCGGACAGGTAGGTATTGTAGGGCATATTACCATTGGCGATAATGTAAATATTGGAGCAATGGCCGGTGTTTCTAGCAGTATAAAATCAAACAAATCTGTTTTGGGGGCACCTGCTATGGATATTGCTCAGGCAGCAAAAGTTTTTGCTGTATTTCGTAATCTTCCACAATTGCGGGAGCAGGTTATTAATATAGGTAAACAAATCACTCAGATTAAAAAAAATATTGAAGAATAATTGATTTTCAGGAATGACAGTTAAACAAAAAACATTAGCAAAAGAATTTTCAATTAGCGGAAAAGGATTGCATACCAGCTGCGAAGTGAGCATGACTTTCAAGCCTGCTCCGATCAACTTCGGATTCAAATTTCAACGTATTGATCTTGAAAATAAACCAATTATCAGTGCAAGTGCCGAATTTGTAGTTGATACATCACGCGGTACAGTTATTGGCATTCAGGGAGCACGTATCAGTACCATTGAGCACTGTCTGGCTGCATTGACCGGAATGGATATTGACAATGTGTTGATAGAAATTGACAATGAAGAAGTTCCGATTCTGGATGGAAGTTCGCGTTTATTCGTTGATGCTATTGAAAAAGCAGGCACCGAGGAACAGGATGCCGAACGCGAATATTTTGTAATAACCGAAAAGTTTGTCTATAAAAATGAGCAGACTGGCTCAGAAATTATCGCTCTGCCTGACGATGAATATTCGCTGAACGTATTGATTTCGTTCGACTCCACGGTACTTGGCAACCAATTCGCTTCATTGAACTCATTATCAGATTTCAAGAATGAAACAGCCAATTGTCGAACTTTTGTATTTCTGCACGAACTTGAATTTTTGCTGAACAATAATCTGGTAAAAGGTGGTGATGTAGATAACGCAATTGTAATTATTGACCGACCTGTAAGCCAGGAAGAACTTGACCGGTTGGCCGACCTGTTCAATCACAAGCACGTTGAGGTAAAATCTCAGGGAATATTAAATAACATTGAGTTGCAATTCGACAATGAGTGTGCACGTCATAAACTGCTCGATTTAATTGGAGATCTTGCATTGGCCGGGAAAAGAATTAAAGGGCGTATTATTGCCACGAAACCTGGTCATGGTGCAAATACTGCCTTTGCAAAATTGATTGCCAAAGCAATTCATAAAGAAGAAACTAGAGAAAAGGCTCCGCATTATGACGCGAATACGCCGGTGCTAATGGATATTAATAAAATCAAAAAGTTACTTCCACATCGTTTTCCTTTCCTTTTAGTTGATAAAGTTATTGATATTCAAGACACCTATCTTGTTGGGGTCAAAAATGTAACTGTTAATGAACCTTTCTTTCAGGGACATTTTCCAGAAGAGCCAGTGATGCCGGGAGTTCTACTGGTTGAAGCGATGGCTCAGGCAGGTGGAATCTTTGTTCTTCGCAATCTTGTTGGAAAATATTCGACCTATTTTATGAAGATCGACAATGTCAAATTCAGAAAAAAGGTAGTTCCCGGAGATACAATTGTTTTCAAAGTAGTACTTACTTCACCCATTCGCCGGGGAATTGCTGAAATGCGCGGACTATGTTATGTGGGAGATTCTGTTGTTGCTGAAGGTGACTACATGGCGCAAATTGTTAAGATTAATTAAAAACAGAAAATAGATTAAGAAATGAAACAACCATTGGCTTACGTTCACCCAGAAGCAATTATCGCTGACAGTGCAATTATTGAACCTTTTGCAACAATCAACCAAGATGTGATTATCGGTGAAGGGACACGAATCGGATCAAGTGTGACCATCATGCCAGGAGTACGTATCGGCAAAAACTGCCAGATTTTTCCTGGAGCTGTTATTGGAGCTGTACCTCAGGATTTAAAATTCAAAGGTGAGTACTCAACTGTTGAAATAGGTGACAATACAACCATTCGCGAATTTGTGACAATTAACCGTGGCACATCGGCAAAAGGGAAAACAGTTGTTGGAAGCAATTGTCTTCTAATGGCTTACGTACATGTAGCTCACGACTGTGTCGTAGGAAGCAACGTAATCTTAGTGAACAATACTCAGTTGGCCGGTGAAGTTATCGTTGACGATTGGGCTATTTTAGGCGGAATGGTTGCTGTTCACCAGTTTGTTCGTGTTGGTACGCATGTGATGATTTCCGGAGGTTCGCTCGTACGAAAAGATGTTCCTCCGTTCATTAAAGCCGGACGTGAACCGCTTTCTTATGTCGGAATCAACTCAATCGGACTTCGTCGCCGCAATTTTACCAACGAAAAAATTCGTGAGGTTCAGGAAATATATCGTTATATCTATCAAAAAGGGCTTAATATTTCACAGGCAGTTGAAATTATTGAAGCTGAAATGCCTGCCTCACCCGAAAGAGATGAAGTTCTATTATTCATTAAAGATTCTAAACGAGGAATCATCCGTGGTTACATGCCCGATTAATTACCTCGAAAAAATGATACTTAAAAAGCTCTGGATTTCATTCAGGGCTTTTTTTATATCCAATTCTCCGGAATAAAAAAAATCGTATCAATTCAGCCGCAATTTTTCGTTTTCGGTGAACTACGAGGGAACCTTTGAAAAGCAGACAAAATATCACAGCATCTATTTAAGTGTGATTAAACGGTTTTAGAAATGGACAACCACTGATTTCCCAATCTGCAATTGCCCTTGAACTCACTTAAAAAATCACCATCAAAAGAAATCAATTTTGCAAATGAAATGGATTTAAGTAATTTTGGAGACAACAAAATAAATTCTTTCCAGATGCTGAATAAAACTTTCAATATAATCGTAGAGCAAGGTGTTGATGGTTATCTTATATCATCTGTTATTGAACTGCCGGGTTGCCATACCCAAGCCAAGACATACGATGATCTTTTAAATAGAACTAAAGAAGCAATTGAACTTTATCTTGATGAAAAGAAGCCGTTTAAGCCTACAAATAAGTTTCTGAGTTTGCAACAAATTTCGGTCTGATCATGTCGAAGCTACCACATAAAGTAATAAAGGGCAACTACTGATTTCACAATCTGCAATTGCCCTTCGAACTCACTTAAAAAAATCGCTATCTTTTGCTTAAAACTTCCTTTTCATATTGTTGAATTTCAGCGATATAATCAACTCCAACAGCTACTCCAGCCTGCAGGCAATAATAATCCCAAACAGCGCTAAAAGGTTTGGTTTTGAGTTCTTCCAACATAGCCAAACGTTCGAAATTCTGACCGGCTTCTTCCAACTCAATCATTGTTTTGGTAGGTTCGAGCATGGCAATCATGAATGCTTTTTGGGCAGCACGTGTACCGACTACATAAGCGCCAATCCGGTTAATAGAAGCATCGAAGAAATCGAGACCAATATTTACCCGATTCAGAAAATTATTCCTGATAATTTCTGAAGCAATCAGTTGCAAATCATCGTTCAAAGTGACGGCATGGTCAGAATCCCAGCGCACCGGGCGGGTTACATGTAACAACAGTTCGTCGATAAACTGAAGACAAGCTGAAATTTTATCGCCAACCTGCTCTGTTGGGTGAAAATGCCCATTATCCAGACAGATCAATTTGTTATTTTTGATGGCGTAACCCAGATAAAAATCGTGCGAACCAACGGTCATCGATTCTGCGCCAATGCCAAACAATTTGCTCTCAACGGCATCTTTCATTTGTGTTTTTGGATAATCAACCGCCATTGCTTCGTCGAGCGATTTTTTCAGCAAAGCGCGGTAGCCATTGCGGTCAATGGGCGTGTCTTTCGATCCATCAGGAATCCAGGTATTGTGCACACAAGGTGTTCCAAGCTGTTTCCCGATTTCAGCCGAAATAGCGCGGCAACGCTTCACATGTTCTACCCAGAATTTACGGTTCACTTCGTTTTTGCTCGAAAGTGTAAAACCATCGGCAGCTTTTGGATGAGAAAAACAAGTAGCGTTGAAATCCATCCCGATTCCCTGCGTTTTGCACCAGTCGATCCAACTCTGATAATGTTTCACCTCAATTTGGTCGCGATCGACCCGCTCGCCTTTAAAATCGCCATAAATAGCATGAAGGTTCAGCCGTTGTTTTCCTGGGAGCAGGGATAAAACTTTCTCAAGGTCGGCACGCATTTCTTCGATGGTTCTGGCTTTACCCGGATAGTTTCCGGTAGCCTGAATTCCACCGCCTGAAAGCATGGCATCGGGCGTTTCAAAACCACCCACATCGTCGGTCTGCCAGCAATGAAGCGAAATCACTACATCGTTCATCTTTTGCAATACCGCATCGGCATTTACACCCAGGTCGGCGTATTCTTCTTTGGCCAGTTGATAGGCCTTTTCAATTCTTTCCTTGTTCATTCTAATATCTATTTAAATTCGATCTTTTCAACTATTCTGTTTGCGGCGCATACAACATCTATTTTCCACTTAGCATTTTTGGATGCGCCTTGGCGCCGACCTCTTCTGCCCTCCGGGTGCTGCTTCGCTTTATCCGGGGCTATTCATATTTGCCCCCTTCAATGTCTTTTATTTCATTGGATACTTGAAGGTATAACTCCCGGATCCAACATTCACTGAAATTCCTTTGGCCGTTTGTTTCATGCTTTCTTTCACTGATCCTGACATTGGCTGAGCATTCAACGTCAACTGTACTGCCTTGGCTGAAGGCAAAGTAACTGTTGCAGTGGTGTTTGACGGAACGGTGATTTCGTAAATAAAGTCATTTCCATCAATCTTCCAGGCTGATTTTACTTTTCCGTAGAGAGATGTAAATTCTGCATCAGCATTGGTCAAGCCGCCTCCGGGATGTGGCGCAAGCAAAATGTGTTTGTATCCGGGATTTTCAGGATCAATATCCATTCCGGCAACATAGCGGTAAAGCCATTCGCCAATGGCACCGTAAGCATAATGGTTAAAACTGTTCATGCCTACATCCTGAAACGATCCGTCAGGCTTCTGCCCATCCCAGCGTTCCCAAATGGTAGTTGCTCCCTGAGTTACAGGATACAACCATGAAGGATACTCTTTCCGGTTTAGGAGCATAAAGGCCAGATCATCATATCCATGAGCCGACAATGTTTTACAGAGCAGAGGCGTACCAACAAAACCAGTTGTTAGGTGGCCAAACTTCCTCACATCGTTGGCCAGATATTCTGCCGCCTTCGGAATTAAATCATCAGGAAGAAGGTTGAATGCAAGCGCCAAACAATAAGCGGTTTGGGTATGCGAAACCAGTCGTCCGGCAGGGGTTACAAACTCTTTCTGAAAAGCTTTTTTGATGTTTTCAGAAAGTTGCTCATACGATTTTGCATCGTCTTTTTGCCCGATAATACCTGCAATTTTCGACAACAATCCAGATGAATAGGAATAATAAGCAGTCGCAATCAGGTCTTTTTCGGTGGTGGCACCGGGATAATCAGATTGGGTCGTGGCAAAAGCCAACCAATCGCCATAATGCCAATCGCCTGTCCATAAATTATCTTCACCAGCTCTCGTTTTCATGTATTCAACCCAGGCTTTCATGCTTGGGTACTGAACTTCCAGAATTCGCTGATCGCCATAAATAAGGTAGGTGGTCCAGGGAACAATAATACAGGCATCGGCCCATGCAGTTTTACCACCGCCACCTTTTAAAACATCAGGGATTACATCAGGCACTGATCCATTTGGTAGCTGATCGGCAGCAATATCTTTCGTCCATTTGGTATAAAAAGGAGCTACATTAAAATTGAATGCAGCAGTCCCACTGAATACCTGCGCATCACCCATCCAGCCCAGTCGTTCATCGCGCTGCGGGCAATCGGTCGGAACATCGAGAAAATTACCTTTTTGTCCCCATTGAATATTGTGCTGAAGCTGATTGATCATCGGATCGGAGCAGGTAAAAGATCCGGTTGGCATCATTTCAGAATGGATAACGATTCCGGTAATTTGATCAAGAGAAGCCGGTGTTGAAAGTCCTTCGATTTTCACAAAGCGAAATCCATGAAACGTGAAATGTGGTTCGAAAACTTCCTGTTCCCCGCCCTTCAGGATAAAAACATCGGTAGCCTTTGCCGCACGGAGATTTTCGGTATAGAAATTACCGGCTTTGTCGAGCACTTCGGCAAATTTCAAGGTAACCTGGTCTCCTTTTTTACCCTGAACTTTCAGCCGCACCCAGCCAACCATGTTTTGGCCCAAGTCGAAAACTACTTCACCTTTTGGTGTGGTAATCAATTTCACGGGTTTTATTTCCTGAATTGCTTTTACTGGTACTCCTTGAGGTGCAATCAGTATTTTCTTTGATTGTTCTACAACCGCTACTTTTCCCCATTGGCTATCATCAAAACCAGCGTTTGACCAACCGGGCATTTCATTGCGGGCATCGTAGGTTTCGCCATTGTAAATATCAGAGAATACGATTGGTCCGTTCGATACCTTCCAACTCTGGTCGGTACATACTAATTCGCTTGTTCCGTCTGTATAATTAATTTGAAGCTGAGCAAGTAAAGCAATTTTATGCCCGTAATATCCATTTTCATTGCCCCAGCCAATGTTTCCACGATACCAGCCGTCACCAACAATTGCGCCGATAGAGTTCTTTGGCTGAATCACAGAAGTTACATCATAAGTTTGGTACTGAATGCGGTTTTTATAGCTTGTCCAGCCGGGAGTAAACAAGTCGGTACTCACTTTTTTACCATTCAGGAATAATTGATATAAACCGAGCGAAGTGACATATACACGAGCTGATTTGACCTTTTTCACCGCAGTAAAATCTTTCCTGAAATACTGGCAGGGTTTTGATCCTTTGATATCCTTTTCAGATTCGATTGTTATCCACAAAGCCTTCCATGATTCAGGTTCCAGAATTCCCATTTCCCAGAAGGCGGGAGCGCTCCAGTCCGAAACTTTGTTTTTGTTGTCCCAAACACAAACCTGCCAGTAAACGCGCTGAAGCGACTTTAATACCGGTCCTTCGTAAGGTATATTCACGGATTGTGCCGAGTTTACTTTTTCTGAAGTCCAGATCAACTTTCCTTTCGGTGTTTGATCGGTCACTCTTATTTCGTACGCAGTTTGAAGGAGGTTTTCTTCAGCAGAAACGATTTGCCAGCTAAGGCGAGGTTTCTGAATGTCGATACCAACCGGATTGGTATGGTATTCGCAAATCAGTTCTTTCACTTCGGTTTTGGTACCGGCAATTGTGTTAAAACTTACGATCAGCAAGAAAAGAACAAATAGTTCAAGTTGTTTAAATACCTGTCTCATAATGGTTATAGTTGGTTTAGATTAGTTTATTCCATAAAAAAGACTTCTTCAAGAGGAGTGCTGACAGGTGAATTATCCGGATTTGTTTTCATGATATCGGCCATGAAAGCCCACCATTTCTGAACGATTTCGGTTTGCCCGAGATCTTGCGAACCACTATCGCCGCTTACTTTCTGAAATGCAAAAAGCGTATTGGTTTCTTCATCCAGAAAGATAGAATATTCGCTCACACCGGCATCTTTTAGAAGCTTGTGCAGTTCAGGCCAAAGTTGGTTGTGTCGTTTTTTATACTCTTCCTTTTGACCTTCGTTGAGGTACATCTTAAAAGCAAGTCTCATGATAGTTCCAAGTTTAAAGTTCCAAGTTCCAGGTTTCGCTTTGAATATTGATTATTGGATATTTTTTACATCGAATTGCCAATACCTACAAGGAATACCGAAAGGATAATCACAGAAATACCAGTAATGATTGTTCCCTTTGTCTTGGGTGAAACGCCTGTCCATTCTTTGCGGTAAATACCCCATAAATTGGCCGTCAGAATGATGGTTGACATGTGCAGAATCCATGAACTTGCGCCATTTCCAAGCTTGCTTTCGCCCATTCCGTAAAAGAAAAACTGCATAAACCAGGTTGTTCCGGCCAATGCTGAAAATAGGATGTTGTTTAAAATTGGAGACTTCCGGTTGGTAAAATCGCCATACGATTTATTCTTTAAACTTAGGATGGTTGTCCATATTAAATTGGTAGTCAGACCGCCCCATAAAATCACAACAAAAGTGACATTGTTCTGAAACAGAAATTCTCCCTGACCCGGATTAATTGCTTTCCATGCTTCGTTGGCAACAATGGCCATTGGTTTTCCGGCTTCAATTCCGAAGTTAAAAAATGAACTCAGGATACCTGAAATAACAGCGATGATCAATCCTTTCACCAGGCTGAATTCTGAAACACTGGCTTTTTGTTGTTCTTCAGAAAGTTCGCCTTCCTTCATCATTCCGGCTTTTCCTGAAATAGCAATACCAATCAGACAAACGAGTACGCCCAACAGCACCAAACGCCCGCCGGGACTGGCCAACATATCAGTAAACGAAATTTTTCCTGCGGTTGGATTGATACTATAATAAATAGAAGGAACAACTGCGCCAAATGCTGCGCAAAATCCCAAAACGACCGAATTTCCGAGTGACATTCCCAGATACCGAACTCCAAGACCATAGGTTAATCCTCCAATTCCCCAAAGCAAACCCATCACAAAAGTGATTGAAAGAATCTGACTGGAACTTGCAGCAATAATACCGGCAAAGTTGGGAATAGTAAGGTAGGCAGCCAGAGGTGGCACTATGAGCCATGAAAAAAGCCCTCCAATAATCCAGTAGCTTTCCCACGCCCAGCCTTTCACCTTGTTAAATGGCATGTAAAAACTTCCTGAAGCAAATCCTCCGATCGAATGAAAAATAACGCCTAATAGTGCATTCATAGTTTTGTTTAGTTAAGATTTATCTTTTATGACTTTAATAGCTAGTTTTGTAAAGGTAAAGATACTTAGTAATTAAAGTTGATCAATATGCGAAATGATTCTTGTTTTGCACAAAATGACACTAATAGAGAGTTGGCAGTCGCACTATTCAGTTAACAGAAAACCAGATGCCGAATGAATCGTTTGTAAAATACATCAATGCCGGACCACTTGATAAGGATTGGGGCTTGTTCCTCAATGTGGTTGGATATGCCCAAATTCCACCGGCTGAAGTTTATCCACCCAAAGTTCATCCGAGCGGCTATTTTTTTACATGGGAAAAAGGCCGGATACTTCAGGAATATCAGATCAACTATATCACCGAAGGTTCCGGAACATTTGAAACAAGCAGCGACAAGTTTCAGGTTGTTCCGGGTTCGATGATTATTTTGCGGCCCGGAATGTGGCACCGCTACAAACCCGACACCAGTACCGGTTGGAATGAGCATTACCTCGGATTCAACGGCGATTTTTGCAGTCATTTGTTTCAGGAAGGCTTCTTCCCTACAGCCAAACCGGTTTTATATATTGGTTTTCAGGAGAATATCCTGAAATTGTTTTTCGAGGTCATCCAGTTGGTGAAAGATGAGAAAACCGGGCATCAGCAGGTTTGTGCTGCAAAAACGATACTGATGCTCAGCGAAATTTTGTCGGTGGTCCGAAATCAGGAATTCGCGGGAAAAACCATCGAACGCAAAATCAGGAAAGCATGTTTGTACTTCAGGGAAAATTTAAATACGAATGTAAACATCGAAAAACTGGCCGGAGAAATGAATGTTGGCTATTCCTATTTCAGGCAAATGTTCCGGAAATATACCGGCATTTCGCCTACTCAGTATCATTTATCGCTCCGGATACAAAAGGCCAAAGATTTACTGGTATCGACCAACCAGAGTTTTAAGGAAATTGCCATCGACCTTGGTTTTGAATCTTACTTCTATTTTTCAAGGATTTTCAAGGATAAAACGGGCAAAAGCCCAATGGAATTCAGGAAAGAACACCAGCAAACAAAGTGATCAGTCTCAGTATCCATCAGAAATAAAAAAGCCTGAAGAAAATTTCCCCAGGCTTAGTGTCTTTTACGTAATGTTGATTAAGCGCCAATCTTTATAAAGCGATCTTTTGGTGTCATCGAAATTCCACAACGTTCGGGAGCTTCATTTTCGTAAGTATTTCCACATGTTGAACACACCATGTAAACTGAAGCCAATGATTTTTCCTTTCCTTCGCTCAAGGCTTTCAACGCTTTTTCGTACAGCGCTTTATGCTTTTTCTCAACCTGGAAAGCGTAGTTAAAAGAAACCATTGCAAGGGTTACATTTTCCGACTGGGCATCTTTGATAAAATCAGGGTACATTGTGGCTACTTCGTAAGATTCACCAGCAATAGCATCTTTCAGATTGTCGGCGGTAGTTTTTACTTCAAATTTCGGAGTCACTACCGGAACGGTGGCGTTTAATTGCTGCAAAACGGCTTTGTGATTTCCGGCGTGGATACTTTCGGCTTTCGAAGCCGCATCAAAAAGAACCGCAACCTTCTGATTTCCCTCTTCGCGGGCTTTTTTAGCAAATGCAGCGTATTTTGCACTTGCAGTCGATTCTCCGGTGAAGGCTGCCTGAAGATCTTTTACTGATTTATCGTTGGCTGCCTGAAGGGTTGAAAAACCGAACACTAAAAAGATAGCAACCATTACACTGTTTAAAATTTTTGTTTTCATTTTCTTATTTTTAAAATTTGACATTGAATATTTACACGTCAAAAGTATGCCATGCTATCTCTGACTTTGCTAAAGAAAACCTTAAAATTTGCTTAAGATTTATTTTTCTGAAGGAAATACAACTTCGACAAAAGTTCCGTTTCCGGGTTCGCTTTCGATATTGATTTGTAGATGAAGGATATCAGCAAACCGCTTGACAATGGCCATTCCCAGCCCATTTCCCTTTACCGAAAAATTCCGCGATTCGTCGGCACGGTAGAATCGCTCAAAAATCATTTCTACCTGCTGTTTGGACATTCCAATACCATGATCGCGGATGATCAGCGCAGTTTGTGCACCCGTTTTTTTCAACTCAACTTCAACTTCGCCATCCTGATTTGAATATTTTATCGCGTTGGTAAGCAGATTTTCCAGAACCTGTTCCAACATAAAACGGTCAGCAAATATTTCAAAATCGGAAGGAATTTGCAGTTTGAGTGATATATTGTTTTCGTCCAATTGTTTTTCAAGCCTGACGACCAAATCGTGCACCAGTTCTTCAATTCGGAGCTTTTGTGGGTTGACCGGAATATTGCTCCCTTCGTATCTGGCCAACAATAATAAATGTTCTACCAATACCGTCATCCGGTTGATTTCGGTTAAACTGTACTCAATTTTTTGAATATAATGTTCGGGTTCGCGGGGTTTTCGAAGCATCACCTCAAAAGTTCCTTTTAACGTTGAGAGTGGAGTGCGTAATTCGTGCGAAGCATCGGAAGTAAATTGTTTTTCGCGTAACACGGCATCTTCCAGGCGGTCGAGCAGACTGTTGATTGTATTGACCAAGGTGTAAAGCTCGTCCTTGTATTTTGGTAACTGAATTCGTTGATTCAGGTTTTCACGGGTGATTTTCTGGGCAGCAGTGGTGAGTTCATAAACCGGACCGATGCTTTTTTTGGCAATTAAATTGATAACATAGTACAAAACAAACAAAACCAGCGGTAGTATCAACAATAAAACCATTCTCAGGTTCCTGATTACCAACTGCGACTCATCGAGCGGAATAGCGACGGAAAGATAACCGAAGGTCTTTCCAAGATGATTGGATATTGGCATTTGCAGCTGCCGTACCGAAGACTTGACCAGATGTGAATCGAAATACTTTTCAGTTTTCAATTCAGGATAAATTTCAAGTTTTCCCTGAATCAAGTTGGGGGTTTTCTTCAAAATTGTCCCACTTGTATCGGCAATCTGAATAAATGTAGGATTTACCTCTATCTGATTGTGCTCGCCTTCATCCCACTCGTTGGGGTTGGCAATGATCATCCGATCGCTCAAGGTCACGATTCCGTTATAAACTTCAAGCGATTCGGCATTCAGATCTTCATCAAGGTGACTATAAACAGTGCGGTAAACAACCACATAAATGGCTGTAAAAGAAACAACTATCAACGTAGCAGTTGCCAATAGAAAATATAAAGTTATTCTTTTACTGAAGCTGGTTTTTCTCATTCGTCCTTTATAATATACCCGACACCACGTATGGTGGTTATCAGGCTTTTGTCGGTATTTGCGTCAATCTTTTTGCGTAGCGCATTGATGTAAACGTCGATCACGGAAGTATTGTAATCGAAATGAATGTCCCATACATGTTCGATAATCCTTGAGCGGGTACATACTTTCCCTTTGTTTCGAAGGATAAATTCGAGCAGTGCAAACTCTTTTTGGGTAAGAGCAACCTCATGACCATTCACAAAAACCTGGTGGGTATTCAAGTCCATCATCAGGTTTTGATGAATGATTTTAGATGTTTCGGACTGTTTACCACGTAGTTGAACGCGGATTCGCGCCAACAATTCGTCGAACGAAAACGGCTTTTTAATGTAATCGTTGGCACCCATTTCAAGAGCAAAAATGGTATCCTGAATGGTATCTCTGGCTGTAAGAAATATGATTGGTACCTGAGATCCTGATTTTCTGACCCGACGCGCAATTTCGATTCCGCTCAAGCCGGGCAACATCCAATCGACCAACATCAGGTCATATTCTCCTTCGTTTACTGTTGCCATTTCCAAACCGATGATGCCATCCGGAGCCACATCAACAGCAAAAGACTCCTCCTGGAGTCCTTCTTTCAGGAAAATTGCGATTCCCGGTTCATCTTCGATTATTAAAATCCGCATTAGATTATGATTACTTTGAATTAATCCTCAGCTTCGGTTGAGTTAACGCCGAGTCCAAGGTCAAGCTGGACACCTGCAGCATGTTTATAAACCAGTTCTCCGCCGTAATAACCTGTGCGGGCAATGGCCAAAACTGCAATCAAAAACAAAGCTAACGAAACCATTTTTAAAACTCCTTTAAACTTCTTTAAAAGTACCAACGCAATACGAAAAGCAGCTGCAATGCTGACGATCCAGATTGTTAAAGTGGCTGCATCTTCATGGTTTTCGAGCGCCTGTTTTAAGGCACCTTCTTCGGTAATTCCACTTCCGGCCTGATCGCCGGTGATAAAGGCCGCAATTACGCCAAGTGCGCCTAAAATGATTAAATAGAACGCGGTCTGGGTAAAAGATTCGCGTTTGGTAATTGAACCAGCAATGTCGAAAAGAAAACCTACGATAAGTAAAGCGATCGGAAAATGTACGATCATTGGGTGTAAGTGTGTCAAATCCATGGCTTCAATTTTTTTGGTTTAAAAATTATTCACCAAAATAACGAAATCGTCACTTAAGACTAATCTCAACTTTTCTTAAGATTTGCTTAAATTGTGATCATTTGAAACCAGGAGGTTTCTAAAAATAGAAGTTGGTTTTTTGCTCGCGTTTTTCTTTGTAATCGCCTTTACGAACCACTTTTACAATCGATCGGCGGTTTACTTCGTGCTGTGCCTCATCGCAAATAATACCGTTTCCGCAGTTATTCAGCAACTTGGTTTCACCGTAACCTATGTATTTCAACCGGTCAGCATCAATTCCTTTTGAAACGATATAATCGAAAGCGGCACGGGCCCTTTTATTCGAAAGTTCCATGTTGTACTCATCGCTTCCACGAGAGTCAGTATGTGATTCAATCCTTATTTCAAGATCAGGAAATTCCTGCATATAGGAGATCAATTTATCAAGGATAACGAAAGCATCGTTTCTGATATTCGATTTATTATAGTCGTAATTAATATATTCAAGTTCAACTACCTGTAACGGAACTCCGCCTTCTTCTTCTTCCATGTTTATCGCTGCCGGCGAATTATCCTTGTTTACTTCCATTTTCTTTTCAAGGAAGATTTCTGAAGTCACTTCATCACTGGAACGAAGTGTAGAAGTAGCTACAATGTTCTCATTTTCAGAATACGATTCCCTGGTGGCGTTCAAAGTATATTGCTGCCCCTTGTTCACCTCAAATTCAAATTGCCCGTCGGTTCTGGTTTTGCTGGTTAAAATTGTCTTCCCGCTTTCATCGATCACCGAAACAGTTGCATCAGCAAGAACGTCTTTCGATTCCCGGTCTTTAACCGTTCCGCGAATAATAACCGGAACCCGCTTAATCTTCAGCAAATACAAATCATCGTCGCCCTTTCCGCCAGGTCGGTTTGATGAAAAATAACCTTTCATTCCTGTTGAATCGAGGGCAAGTCCGAAATCGTCTTTGGATGAATTGACAGGAAATCCTATGTTTTGGATGGTATTGAAAACTCCCAGTTCAGGAACCGAGTAATATACATCGAGACCTCCCAATCCGCCATGGCCATCGCTTGAAAAATAGAGAACGCCGTCATTGCTGATAAATGGAAAGAATTCGTTGCCTTCGGTATTTATTTTTGGACCCAAATTGACTGGTTTGCTCCATTGACCATTTGAAAGCACACTGAAATAAAGGTCGGATTTTCCATATCCACCGGGCATATCAGAGGCAAAATATAAAGTAGTTCCATCTTTATCAATCGACGGATGCCCAACTGAGTATTCATTGCTGTTGTACTGGAATCCACCCGTCAATTTCCACTCACCATCTTCCAGCTTTCCCAGAAATATTTTAAGGTTTACAACACCTTGCTTGCTTTTTGAAGTCTTGCCTTTTACAAAACTATTCCGGGTAAAATAAATGATGTTGTTTTTCTGGTCGAATGAAGCAGGACCATCGTGGAAACCAGTTTTCAATTTCGGTGCAAATGGCACAGGAGTTCCAAGATTTCCGGTTGCTGAATCAATCGGAGCTGAATACATGTGAAGGTAAGGAAGATCGTTCCACTTGTAATTGGTTCCTGATTTGGCTCCGATGGAAGTAGATGAGAAAATAAACTGATCCTTATAGAATGCCGGTCCCATTTCGGAACCATTGGTATTCAGGGATATATCATGGACTTCGTAATTGATTGAATCACGCATCAGGAACTGAACGTATTCGAGCAACGAAACCTGCATGTTTACACGGCCATCCTCGGGACGAAGGTTGGAATATTCTTTCAACCAATGTTCGGCCAGAAGGTATTTACCATTGCTTTTTAGTGCCTGTGAGTAGTTAAAAATGTCTTCCGGCTTTTCGGCCTCACGATAGATCAGCTTTTTTAGCCAATGTTCCACCTGTTCGGTATTTCCCAGGTATCTGTTTGCATCGGCCAATCGTCTTACAATATAATTATCAGTAGTGTCTTTTTTATAAGCAAATTCATACAATTGGATGGCTTCCACGTAGGCAAATTCATCAAAACTTTTATCGGCAAGCTTGGTTGTCAGTTTTTGACCAAAAGTCAGATTAGGCAAAAAACAAATCAGAATAATGATTAGCAGATATATCGTTGAATTTCTGGACATTGACACTTGATCGTTTCGTTAAAAATACCTTGGAGACCTGACTTTGTTTCTCTCGAGGTTAAAGTCAAAACTAACCATTATTTCATGGGTTCCTTTGTTAAAAGCACCCAGAGCAGAAATCGGAAAATCATAAGAATATCCGATTTTCATATTATTAGTTACCTGAAGCTGAAATAGTCCCCCAAAAGAATCGCCCAATCTGTACATTGCACCTAACCATAGCCGGTCGTAAAACAGAAATGTACCGTTCAGATCAAATGCAACTGGAGCATTACTTACAAACTTGGTCAGGATGGATGGTTTAAACTTAACTATTCTATTTACATCAAACACATATCCAGCCATAAAAAAGATGTGGAGCTCTTCCTTGTTTAATTGCTCTGATGAAAATCCATTTTTATTGATCTTATTCTGGAGGAGCTTCGGGATGGATAAGCCAAAATAATACCGGTCGGAGTGATAAAAAGCGCCAACTCCCAAATTGGGCAAAAACCTGCGGTTTACATCGTTGGCAAATACCGGGTCATTGGGGTCATTGGTAAGCAATCCGGCTATCCCGGCTTCATAAAAATTAATACCTGCTTTAAGTCCAAGTGCAAGTTTCCGTCTATTGCTGAATTTCAAGGTGTAAGAATAATCGAGATACAGGCCGGTTTGCTTTATTGGCCAGATATTGTCGCTTAAAACCGACAGTCCAAGCCCCATATTTGTATTGACAATTGGTGAGTTTATCGCAAATGATCTGGTAACAGGAGCATCGGCCATCGAAACCCATTGATTACGGGAAACAGCCATCATACTAAGCAACTCTTTTGATCCGGCATAAGCAGGATTAATGGTCATCAGGTTCTCCATGTATTGCGTGTACATCGGATCTTGCTGGGCAAAAGTCTCCCTGGCAAAAAACAACGAAACAGCAATCAGAAAAATCTTGACAAAATGATGACTACAACCTCCTATATAATTCTTATTCTTCAATCTTAATTTGTTTTTCACTTTTATCTTCTCCTACCTATCCAAATAAACTGACTTACTGAGTTTTTCATTTCCATTTAAAGTCAAGACATAATAGTAGGTTCCCGATGGAACAGGACCTATGCCAACACGCATTCCGGAGGAGTCCGTTCCATCCCAGAACCCGGATTTACCTATTCCATCCCCATAATTATTTGACCGGTAAACGATATTTCCCCAGCGGTTGAATATTTCAATTTCAACAGTCTTGTATTTTGCCAAACCTTTAATCTGGAATTTATCATTGATTCCATCGCCGTTTGGAGAGAAAGCTTCAGGAATAAATAACGGTATATCATTGATTATCAACACCACTTTCGCATTGTCGCAATTCCTGAATTGATCACAAATGGAGTAAACAAAATCATCCTGACCGGCATAGTATTGTTCTGGGGTGTATAATATCATTGAGTCGGCTACAATTTCGGCGAACCCATGCAACGGAGGTGTCACAATCGAAATACTGGATGGATCAATTGGCCCTTGCGGAATATCGTTCCTCAACACATTGATAATCACACTTTCATTTACTTTCGTTTGTGCTGTGTCGTTGATCGCCTGGATGTATAAACCCACACTTACCGAGTCGCGGTCTGAACATCCAAGCGAGTCGGTTACCTGAAGATAATACATTCCCAAACCCCTCACTGTTGAAGTAGCTTTCGTGTTGCCGTTCAGGATATTACCATCTTTCGACAACCACAAATAAGCCAGACCTGAACCTGTACTCTTGGCTCCGTTTAGTAAAATGGTGGCAGTCGGGGCATCAACGAAAACATTTTTGTCGGTAACTGCTTTTGGTGCTACCGCTACTAAAACCATTACCGAAACAGTGTCCTTCACGCCTTTAAAATTGGTGACAGTAAGTGTATAGCGTGTTGATTTTCCAGGATGGAACAATGGTTTCGAACTTGCAGGATTGTCAAGATAATCCGAAGGTGTCCAGCTATAGGTGAGCCTATCGCCACTCGACTTGCTTCCATCCAATATTTTTCCTTCAACATTACAATTACCAACAGCAATTATTGATGGACCTTGAATCCGGGCCACAGGTGGAATTACGGTATCAATAGTCAATTCATCGGTCGTTTGGTCGGTTGATGAATTGCCCGCTGCATCAGTTACAACAGCAGTTACCGGATATATTCCATCCAAAATCTCACTTCCTGAAGGAATTTGTAAACTCCAGTTGGTGCCAATGAGCGTAAGTTTACCATCGCCAACCGTGTAAGAAATGCCGTTAACAGTCACTTTGAGGGTTTCTCCCAATGCAACTGTTGCAGTTCCTGAAATCAAAGGTGTATTATCGTTGGTAGTTTGGCTGACAACTGTCGGAATTGCCGGGGCAATCGTATCTATAATCAGTTCACCGCCAGTAACATCGGTGCTAATGTTGCCCGCTGCGTCGGTCACTTTTGCTGTAACTGAATAAGTTCCGTTGATAATTTCGCTTCCATCAGGAATTTGTAAATTCCAGTTGCTTCCAGTGAGTGTAAGATGTCCGTCGCCAACAGTATATGTAATTCCATTAATAGTTACATTGAGTGTTTCACCAATTGCAACAGTGGCTGTTCCTGAAATCAGCGGAGTAGTATCGTTGGTGGTTTGACTGGTAACTGTAGGAATTACCGGGGCAATGGTATCAATGGTCAGTTCACTGCCAGTAGTATCGATACTGCTGTTACCTGCCGCATCGGTTACTTTAGCGGTAACCGCATAAGTTCCATCCAAAATCTCGCTTCCGGCAGGAATCTGTAAACTCCAGTTAGCACCAATGAGGGTAAGTTTACCGTCGCCGGCAATGTAAGTGATGCCGTTAACAGTTACGCTGAGTGTTTTCCCCATTGCAACTGTTGCCGTTCCTGAAATCAAAGGTGTGGTGTCATTGGTGGTTTGGCTTACTACTATCGGAGTCGCCGGAGCCTTGGTGTCAATAATTAGTTCGTTGTCAGAAGTATCAGTACTGCTGAAGCCACCAGTATTTGTCACAGTTGCAGAAACCGAATAAGTCCCATCCAAAATCTCACTTCCTGAAGGAATTTGTAAACTCCAGTTTGTGCCAATGAGTGTCAGTTTGCCATCTCCTACAGTATATGTCATGCCGTTAACGATTACTTTGAGTGTTTCACCTGATGCGACAGTAGCCGTTCCTGAAATCAAAGGTGTGTTATCTTTGGTAGTTATACTAAAAACAGTTGGAATTACCGGGAGACCTGCATCCTGAGTAATTATCCTACTTGTAGTAGTAGTACAACCATTGTCAGGATCTGTGATAGTTACCGTGTACGTAGCTGCCGTAGTAACGTCGATGGTCACCGTTGTAGCTCCAGTCGACCAAAGATAAGTCAGATTCGATGAACTTGAGTTATCAGAAGCAGAAGCGATCAGCTTTATCGTTGTGGTTGTACTATTTAGGACCGTCGTCACAGAGCCAATACTTGCTTCTGTAGGAGCAGTTATATTTTGGGTAATAGTGACCACTTCGGTATCGATACAGCCATTGGCCGCAGTGGCTGTCACGGTGTAGGTGCCTGGGGTGATAATCGAGAGATTGACTGAGATTCCTACTTCATTTGCTCCATCGAACCATGAGTAGCTTACCCCACCCGTAGCGGTAACGCTGATTGCTATTGTGGCACAGCTTAGTACCGTGCTGCCCGTATTGTTGGTGATAACGGCTACAGGCAATGGGTTGACACTCATCGTAACAGTATTCGAGGTTGCAGGGCTGCCTGTGGCACAGGTAGCGTTCGATGTCAATTCACAACTAATTTGATCATTGTTTGCCCAAGAGGCATCAGTATAGCTTGCGCTGTTTGTGCCGATATTCGTTCCATTCTTTTTCCACTGGTAAACAGGTGTTGTGCCTCCGTTGACCGATGTGGCAGTAAAAGTGACTGAAGTTCCGGCGCAAATTGTTCCCGATGGACTGGCGGCTATGCTCACACTTACCGGTAATGCCGGGTTAACACTCATCGTAACTGCATTCGAGGTAAAAGGACTACCCGTGGCACAGGTAGCGTTCGATGTCAATTCACAAGTAATTTGATCATTGTTCGCTAAAGCTGCATCGGTATAGCTTGCGCTGTTTGTGCCGATATTCGTTCCATTCTTTTTCCACTGGTAAACAGGGATTGTGCCTCCGTTGACTGGAGTGGCCGTAAAAGTGACTGAAGTACCTGCGCAGGTTGTTCCCGATGGACTGGCGGCTATGCTCACACTTACCGGTAATACCGGGT
>Ga0209125_1000794_pt1 | contig 35957 bp, 34 predicted proteins | sample BarGraIncub1131A_FD_184503 | JGI IMG/M metagenome (GOLD analysis project Ga0209125, IMG submission 184503) | Arctic peat soil microbial communities from Barrow, Alaska - Barrow Graham LP Incubations 11-31A (SPAdes) (version 2) | ecosystem: Environmental > Terrestrial > Soil > Wetlands > Peat... | reverse complement strand
ACGCCCTTGCAATTCGGATTGTCTTCCCCCTGGTCGGGGTGACACCTGTTTCTTTCAACAGGCCGGGGTTTGCCCGCTACGCTGGGCAAACCAAAAAAAAACCCGCCGAAGCGGGTTTTTTCCTAGCATCCCCCGGGAGGGATTTTGCTTATTTCCCCATGTGCTGGGGCATGGCGGACAGGTCCGCCTTGATCTGCTGCGCCGTCGGGCTGGTCGAGTCGAACTGGAGGTACTTGGTCCAGATCTCGCGCGCCTTGTCCGGCTGCTTCAGGTCGGTCATGTAGACCACCCCGAGGTTGTACAGGCTCTGCAGGTGTTTCGGATCGATGGTCTGCGCCTTCTCGAAGTTGGCGATCGCCTTGTCGTACCAGCCGATCTTGCGGTACATGATCCCCTGGTCGGTGAGCGCGTTCACGTTGTTCGGGTCGAGCTCCAGCAGCTTCGAGTAGGCGTTCACCGCCTTCTGCGGCTGGTCCGTGTCGAAATAGTCGTTGGCCAGCTGGTTCCAGACCTGGGCGTTCTTTGGGTCCTTGGCAACGATCTTCTCCGCCTCGACGATGCGACGCTGATAATCCGTGGGCGAACCGGCCCCCTGCGGGACCGAGACGTTGGAGGGGAGATCCTTGTTGCCGGCGATGTTGAAGATCAGATATCCGCCCAGCAGACCGACGATCAGTGCGACGACTACGGTGAGAACGTTCTCCTTGTTCACCAATGCCTCCTTAGGCCTTTACCTCGACCGGCGATTTTTCCCAGAGCGCCACGATGGGGCTTGCCACGAAGATGGACGAGTAGGTGCCGACCAGGACCCCGACCACCAGGGCGAAGGCGAAGTCGTGGATCACCTCGCCGCCGAAGAGAAAGAGCGAGCAGGCAGCCAGGAAGGTGGTGAGCGAGGTGATGATGGTACGGGACAGCACCTCGTTGATGCTCCGGTTGAAGACCACGATCATCGGGTCCTTCAGGCTCTTGTGCATGTTCTCCCTGATACGGTCGAAGACGACGACCGTATCGGTCAGGGAGTAGCCGGCGATGGTCAGAACCGCCGTGATCAGGAGGAGGTTAACCTCCTTGTTCATGACGAAGAAGACCGCGATGATGGCGAGGACGTCATGCATGGTGGCGGCAACCGCGGCCACCCCGAACTTGAAGTCGAAGCGCCAGGCGATGTAGAGGATGATCCCGAGCATGGAAAGCGCCACGGCGACCAGGGTGTCCTTCTTCAGCTTCTCGCCGATGGAGGGACCGATCTCGGTGGAGCTCTCCACCGAGAAGGGGTTGGCCGGGAACTCCTTTTTCAGGATCTCCTGGACGGTATCCGCCACCTTGCCGGTCGTGATGGTGCTTTTGTTCATCTTGATCAGGAGCTGGTTGCCGCCCGTGATCTCCTGCAGTTCGACCTCCTTCAGGCCACCCTTGGCGAGCGCCTCGCGGGCTGCCTGGGTGGTTAACGGCTGGGCGAACTTGAGCTGCATGGCGGTGCCGCCTGAGAAGTCGATCCCCATGTTGGCGGCGCCGCGGCCGATCTGGACGATGCCGACCAGGCCGATCAGGGCAACTATCCCGGAGATGATGAAGGAGATCTTCCTCATCCCTATGAAATCTATTTTTGTCTTCCCTAACAGTTCCATTGTCCCCCCCTTATATGCTGAGTTTCTTCACGTGGACGCGGTCGAGGAAGGCGTCGAAGAGCACCCTCGTGGCCATAAGCGACGTGAAGAGGTTGATGATGATACCAAGGCTCAGGGAGACCGCGAACCCCTTTACCGGACCGGTGCCGAACTGGAACAGCACGGCCGCGGTGATGAGCGCCGTCACGTGCGAGTCCATGATGGTGAGAAACGCCTTGTCGTAGCCGGCGTCCAGTGCCGCGTGCGGGGTCTTGCCGAGCTTCAGCTCCTCCCTGATCCTCTCGAAGATCAGCACGTTCGAGTCGACCGACATGCCGATCAACAGCACGATGGCGGCGATGCCCGGCAGTGTCAGCGTGGCGCCGAGGGCCGAGAGCGCGCCCATCAGGAAGAGGATGTTCAGCACCATGCCGAGGTTCGCGACCATGCCGGAGAACTTGTAGTAGATCCCCATGAACACGACGACCAGGGCGACGCCGATCAGACCGGCCATCAGTCCCTTGTGGATCGACTCCGCACCCAGGGAGGGTCCGACCGTCACGTTCTGCATGATCTTCACCGGCGCGGGGAGCGAACCGGCGCGCAGCACGATGGCGAGGTCGGCGGCCTCCTTCTCGGTGAAGGAGCCGGAGATCTGGGCGCTGCCGCCGGAGATCCTCTCGCGGATCACCGGGGCCGAGTAGACGTTACGGTCCAGGACGATGGCGAAGCGCTTGCCGACGTTGGCGGCGGTCACCTGGTCGAAGAGCCTCGCGCCGGTCGAGTTGAACTCGATGGCGACGTACGGCTGGTTGTACTGGGAATCGATCCTGATCTGGGCATCGGTCAGCAGGTCGCCGGTGATGATCGCCTTCTTCTTCACCACGACCGGGGTCTCGGAGACCGCACCGGTCGCCGGGTCGGTACGCTTTTCGAACAGCAGCTCGTCGTCCTCGGGGACGCTCGAAGCGGTTGCGCCGCCGGCGTTCACGTTCTCGTCCACCAGCTTGAACTCGAGCCTCGCGGTCTTGCCGATCAGCTCGATGGCGCGCTTGGGGTCCTTGATGCCGGGGAGCTGCACCACGATATGGTTGATCCCCTCGCGCTGGATGATCGGCTCGGAGACGCCGAACTGGTCGATCCTGTTCCTGATGGTCTCCAGGGCCTGTGCCACAGCCCTGTCCTTTCTCACCTGCGCCTCCTTCTCGTTGATGCGCAGCTGCAGGTTCACGAAGCCGCCCTCGTCGAAGATCGGCAGGATTTCCAGGTCGGGGTACTTCTTCTTGACCAGCTTCTGGACCGAATCCGCCGAGCCGCGGTCGTACAAGGTGAGCTGCACCTTGTCCCCGCCGAGCCTGGCGATATTCTTGAAGCGGAGTTTATCGGAGTTCAGGGAGTCCTCAAGGTCCGTGGCGATCAGGTCCAGGGAACCCTCGACGGCCTTCAGGGTCTCCACCTCCATCACCAGATGGGTCCCCCCCTGCAGGTCGAGACCGAGGTGGATCTTGTCCTTGGGAAGCAGGCCGCTCCACCAGGTCGGAAGCGGAGTTACGAGCGTCGGCGTCAGGTAGACAAACGAGGCAACGATGAAAGCAAGAATCAGCGAGATGCGCCAGGTATAACCCTTGGTCATGGGAAAACTCCTTTTCAGGGATTGTATAGCAGTGCTAGTCCTTCTTGACGGATGCGACGAAACCCTTGTTGACCTTGACATTGACTCCCGGGGCAATCTCCAGGGTCACCACCTGGTCGTCAAGAGCGCTCACCTTGCCGTGCATGCCGCCGGCGGTCACCACCAAGTCGCCCTTCTTGAGCGCTTCCAGAAGCGCCCTGTGTTCCTTCGCCTTCTTCTGCTGCGGGCGGATGAGCAGGAAATAAAAGATGGCAAACATGAACACGAGCGGGATCATGCCCTGAAACTGGGACATCATGCCGCCTGCGGACGTTCCGCCTGCCGGCGACCCCATTGCAAAAGCCAAACCTAACATTGTGCTACCTCCTGGATGTTTTCCGTTCTCATTGAATTTCGGCTACGTTTGATTGTGCGTTCTTGTATTACCGCGGCAGTTCGGCAACGATATTCCCTGCCCTTTTCGCGTAGAACTCCTTCCTGAACTGAACGAACTTACCCTGCGCGATGGCCCGGCGCGCCTCCGCCATCAGGTTCAGGTAAAAGTGCAGGTTGTGCCAGCTGTTCAGCCGGGAAGCGAGGATCTCACCGCTGCGGTAGAGGTGCCGCAGATAGGCCCTGCTGTAATTCCTGCAGACGTAGCAGCCGCACTCAGGGTCGATGGGCGAGCTGTCCTCCGTATAGATTGCCGCCTTGATGTTGATCCTGCCGAAACTGGTGAAGAGCGCCCCGTTTCTGGCATTCCTGGTCGGCATGACGCAGTCGAACATGTCGAAGCCGGCGTTGATCCCCTCGATCAGGTCCTCCGGCGCGCCGATCCCCATGATGTAGCGGGGGCTTTGTTCCGGGAGGATGTCGGAGCACTCCTGCATCATATCGTGCATGACCGCCTTTTCCTCTCCAACGGACAGCCCCCCGAGAGCGTAGCCGTCGAAGCCGATGTCGGTCAGCTGCCGGGCGCTCTCGCGCCGCAGTTCCGGGTGCATGCCACCCTGCACGATGCCGAAGAGCGCCTGGTCCGGGCGGCTGTGCGCCTCTTTGCAGCGTCTGGCCCAGCGGGTGGTGAGCTCTAGGGACTTTTTCACGTAAGAGTATTCTGCCGGATAGGGCGGACATTCGTCGAAGCACATGGCGATGTCGGCGCCGAGGGACTCCTGGATCGCGATGGAGACCTCGGGGGAGATGAAATGGCTGGAGCCGTCGATGTGGGATCGGAACTTGACCCCTTCCTCCGAGATCTTGCGCAGTTCTCCCAGGGAGAAGACCTGGAAGCCGCCGCTGTCGGTGAGAATCGGGCGGTCCCAGTGCATGAACTTGTGCAGCCCGCCGAGGCGACCGATCAGCTCGTGCCCCGGGCGGAGGTAGAGGTGGTAGGTGTTGGCAAGAATTATCTGCGAGCCGACCTCGACCAGTTCCTCGGGGGTCATGGCCTTGACCGTCGCCTGGGTACCGACCGGCATGAAAATCGGGGTGTCAATCCTGCCGTGCGTGGTTGTCAGAGAGCCTAAACGGGCTGCCGAGCCCGGGTCCTTCGTTATGAGTTCAAACGTCATAGCAGACAAAAATATCCTTTAAACTGTAACTTGTGACACATGATGCGTGATGTGACTCATAGGAAGGTTTCAGATCCAATCACACATTGCACATTACATATCACAGTTTTTTCAGATTCAATCACTCATTACACATTGCAGGTCACAGGCTTCACGAAATGAACATGGCATCGCCGTAGCTGAAGAACCGGAAGCGCCGCCTGACGGCCTCCTGGTAGGCGTTCACTACCCGCTCCTTGCCGGCAAAGGCGCACACTAACATAAACAGGGTGGACTTGGGGAGATGAAAATTCGTGATCAGGGCATCCACCACCCGAAACCGGTATCCCGGCAGGATGAAAATGTCCGCCTCCCGCTCGCCATGCTGCAGTTCCCCCGAGGCGGCCGCGTGCTCCAGCGCCCGGAGCGTCGTGGTGCCGAGCGCGATCACCCGCCCTCCCCTTTCCCTGGTCCGGCGCACCGCATCGACCGTCGATTCGGGAATCCGGTAAAACTCGCGGTGCATGGTGTGGCTGGAAAGCTCCTCCACCCGGACCGGCATGAAGGTGCCCAGGCCGACATGGAGGGTGAGCGGCGCTATCTCGACGCCTTTTTCCCGGATCTCCTCGAGAAGCGCGGGCGTGAAGTGGAGGCCGGCCGTGGGCGCGGCAACCGCTCCCTTCTCCCGGGCGAACACGGTCTGGTACCGCTCTAGGTCCTCGCCCTCCGGGGCGCGCTTTATATAGGGGGGAAGCGGCATGGAACCAGCCTGCTCGAGCCAGCCCCAGAAATCGTCACATCCCTCGAATGAGACCCGCCACTCGCCCTCTTCCCTGTCCCCGACCGTGGCGACGACCCCGGCGTCAAGCGTGATCCGGGTCCCGGGTTTGGGAGACTTGGAGGCCTTGATCAGGCAGTTCCAGACCTCGTCCGCCCCGGCAAGCCTGCGCACCAGGAAGATCTCGACGGCCCCGCCGCTCTCCTTGTGCCCGTTGAGCCGGGCCGGGATCACCCGGGTGTCGTTCAGGACCAAAAGGTCCCCGGCGCGAAACAGCGAGGCGAGGCCGGCGACGGTCAGCTCGCCCAGCCCGCCGCTTTCGCGGTCCAGCGTCAGGACCCGCGAGGCGTCCCGCTGCCGTGCCGGGTGCTGGGCGATCAGCTCATCGGGCAATTCGTAGTCGAAATCGGAAAGGAGCATAGCTATTGACCGTATCCCTTGGTAAGAGTAACTCCGGGATAGTAGTACGAGAGAATCTCGCGGTAGGAAAAACCATCCCCGGCGCGCTGCTTGGCACCCCACTGGCACAGGCCGACGCCGTGGCCGCTGCCGGAACCCGCGATCTGGCAGTCATCCCCCGAAACCCTCAGCTCGAAGTTGGTGCTTTTCACGACGCCGTAGCCCAGCGCCTTGCGAAAGGCGACGCCCGGCACGGAGACCTTCCCCCTGGCGGAGCTCACCCCGACCTCCTGCACCCGGCCGCTGTCGTTGCGCCCCTGGACCTTTAGCTCCCTGATCCCCGAAACCTGGTAGCCCGCGCCCCGCAGGGCCGCCTCCACCTTCTTGAGCGGGATGGTCTGTTCCCAGCGGATCGGGTTGGCCTCCTGGCAGTACTGGCACGGCACGCCGCGCAGGTACGGTATCGACAGGCCCCAGACCCGCTCCGAGGACTCGGTGTGACCGGCGCAGTTGGAGTGGTAGAAGGCCTGGATCACCTTGCCGTCAAAACTGAGCACCTCGCCCGCGGTCTCCTGCACTCCGCGTGCCGCCCGGCTGTCCTCCACGTCGCACCCCTCGTACACCTGGTCCATGACGCTCGATTCCAGCTGGTAGGGGGCTCCCCTGCGCGCCAGTTTCTGGTACACCGCGTAGGACCGGGCGATCACCGCCTGCGACTTCACCGCTTCCATGGGCCAGGCCGAGGAGATCTCGCAGTTGATGAGACCGATCAGGTACTCCTCGAGCGGCAGCTCGTTCACGACCAGAAGCCCGCGGTCCGCTGCCGTCACCTCCAGCAGTCCGCGGTATCCCTTGCCGTTCACCGTCACCCGCACCGGCGCGGAGGCGACCAGCCCGGCCACGCTGCGACCGTTCACCGCGATCCCTTCCCTGGTGCGCTTCACCTCCAGCGGCATCTCCAGCCGCAGCGGCTGGCCGCGGCCGTCGGTCAAGAGCACCCCGGTCCCGTCGATCCGGAGGGTCTCGGCGCCCTTGATGAGCGCGACCCTGATGGTCTCCGGGCGCCAGGCGGCGGAACTCCCGCCCGCAAAGAGGCAGATGGCCAATATGAGAAAGGTCCTGAAGCAGTTCATCTATTCGGTAGCCATGCGCATTTTTACTGTCCTTAAAAGCCTTAGATATAAACCATGGAACAGCGTGCAAAGTCAATAATTTTATCGTTCTAACAAGGCAAATCGGCCGCTGCGTTGGCAAGTGAATTGCTTCAACTTCTCATTAAGAACACGGCCTCGGCCCCACACTCCGGGACGGAAACGCCGTTCCAGACGCAGCGATGCTGATCCACGCCCCCTGGCAAGGGAAAAACCGGCGCAACCGCTGCGCCAGAAGACCGCCCGACCTCGCCATATGACGGAGAACGCCGGCGACAAGCTACGCCATATGGCGCAGGCGCCGGTTCAGCGCAGCCCAACAATTAAAAAAATCTCGACATGCAGGAAGGTTTATGCTCAATTCACTGAAAATAAAGATCCTCACCCTGGTAACCGTGATCATGGTGTTCCTCATCTCCTCGGTCGCCTACATCAATTTCTGGCAGCAAAAGGAGATGCTGCACGAGATCGCCAACCGCAACACCTCGGTGCTGATCGAGACCATCAAGAGCAGCATCGGTAACGCCATGCTATCCGGGCACTCCGAAGAGGTCAGCAGCATCTTCTCGAGGATCAGGTCGCGCGAGTTCGTGAAATCGATCAGGATCGTCGACGAGTCCGGCAAGATCCTCAACTCGGCGGCACGGGAAGAGGTCGGCACCCGGATCCCGAAGGTCGGGGTTCAGGAGCTTGCCCCCCGGAACTTCAGCCTCCACCCCGAGAACGGGGTCTTCGTCTCCTACACCCGCATCGTCAATGCGCCCCAGTGCTACAGATGCCATGCACCCTCCAGCGAGACCCTCGGTCTTTTGGAGATAAAGCTCTCCCTGGACTACATGAAAGGCTTCATCGCACGGGAGCGGGACACCGCGGTGCTGTCGAGCCTGCTCCTGATCACCCTGATCTTCAGCACCATCGGCGTCTTCCTGATCCTCTACGTCGACAAGCCGATACGGAGGCTCATCTCGTTCATGGAGGGCGTGGAGCGCGGCGACTTCGATCACAAGGTCGTGCTTACCAGCAGTAACGAGATGCATATACTCGGCGAGAGTTTCAACCGGATGGTAGTGCGGCTGAAGGCGATGATGGAGTCAACCATCTCGCACGAAAGGGAGCTCGCCCGGGCCCAGGAGAAGCTGACCTACCACCGGGAAACCCACCAGATGAACGGCAGGCTGGAGGAGCAGATCCGGGAGATCGAAAACCTCAACGTCACGCTGGAGGAGAGGATCGAGGAGATCGAGGAGGCGAACTACAAGATCGCGGACCTGGCCGGAGAACTTGAGGACAAGAACACCCACCTGGAGAAGGCGGTGGCGAAGCTCTCCACCCTCTACAAGCTGGGGCTCGCCATAAACTCCACCATCGAGGTGGAGAGCCTGTACCAGCTCGTGGTCCAGACCACCATGGACACCCTCCAGGCGCAGATCGGCTACATCATCCTTTACGACGCCGACAGCGGCGACCTGAAGGTCACCAACCTGGTCGGCCACCGAAGCGGGCAGTTGCAAAATGAGACCCGCATCCCGATGAAGCCCTCCAGCGTCTCCACCTGGGTCATCGAAAACTCCCGGCCGCTGCTGATCGCGGACATCAACCAGGCCCCCGAGTTCGACCGGTTCAGCGCGCTGGGATACGAGAGGAAGACCCTGATCTGCGCGCCGCTTCTGGTGAAGGACGAGATCATCGGCACCATCACGGTGGTCAACAAGCTGAACAATTCGATCTACAACCACGAGGAGCTCGAACTGTTGAGCACCATCGCGGCCCAGGCGAGCATCGCCATCAAGAACGCGAAGCTCTACGACGAGCAGCAGAAAACCTACCTGAACACCATCCAGGCGCTGGTCTCCGCCATAGAGGCGAGCGACAGCTACACCCGTGGCCATTCCGAGCGGGTGACCCGCTTCTCGCTGGCGCTCGCCAAAAGGCTCGAGCTGCCGCAGAACAGGCTCAAGGTGATCGAGCGGGCTGCCATCCTGCACGACATCGGCAAGATCGGCATCGACCTTTCCCTGCTGCACAAGGAGGCGGAGCTCACCCCCGGGGACGTCGCGGAACTGCAGCAGCACCCTACCATCGGCATGAAGATCCTCGAGCCGATCGAGTTTCTCTACGACGTGCGTCTTTGCATCGGGCAGCACCACGAGCGCTACGACGGCCTTGGCTACCCGAACAACCTGGCGGCCGAGGATCTCCTCCTGGAGTCCCGCATCCTCGCCATCGCCGACTCCTTCGACGCCATGACCTCCGACCGCCCCTACCGCAAGGCGCTCCAGGTCGAGCTGGCGATTGCGGAGCTCGCGGCGAACGCGGGGACCCAGTTCGACCCGGAGCTGGTGCCGATCTTCATCGAACTCCTCAAAACCCCGAATTTCCTGCCGCAGCGCCTCCCGCGCGCCGAAGCCAAGCTGCACCCGGAAGCCCTTTGCTCCGAAGATTGCCCCGCGAGCATAATAATGGTATAACTGGCTTCGTCATTAAAACCCGCATATTTCAGGAGTCCCCTTGGCACCGCTTATAGAAATCAGAGGGCTGTCCACCCAGTTTCGCCTCCCCGGCGGCGTGCTGAAGGCGGTCGAGTCCGTTGACCTCACCCTGGAAGCGGGCGAGACCCTGGCACTGGTCGGCGAGTCGGGGTGCGGCAAGAGCATCACCGCCGCTTCCATCATGCGCCTGGTGCCGCCTCCGGGGCGGATCGTGGCGGGCTCCATCCTCTTCAAGGGGGTCGACCTGCTGCAGCTGTCGGCAGAGGAGATGCGGGGCATCAGGGGAAACCGGATCGCCATGGTGTTCCAGGACCCGATGACCTCGCTGAACCCGGTCTTCACCATCGGAAACCAGGTAGCCGAGGGGCTCCGGATCCACCGCGACCTCTCCCGTGACCAGGCGGAGCGCGAGGCGGTCGAGATCCTGTCGCAGGTCGGCATCCCGGCCCCGCGTGAGCGGCTCAGGGACTACCCGCACCAGTTGAGCGGCGGCATGCGCCAGCGCGTCATGATCGCCATGGCGCTTTCCTGCCGGCCCGAGCTGGTCATCGCGGACGAGCCGACCACGGCCCTCGATGTCACCATCCAGGCCCAGATCCTCGAGCTTTTGGACCGGCTCAAGGAGGAGACCCGGATGGGGCTCATCCTGATCACCCACAACCTCGGCATCGTGGCGGAGCGCGCCCACCGGACCGCGATCATGTATGCGGGGCAAATCGTCGAAATGGCGGAGACCTCCGAACTGTTCAGCAACCCGCTGCACCCCTACACCCGCGGCCTCCTCGCCTCGCTCCCCGAGTTCGGCGCGCCGGGCGAGAAGCTGAGCACCATCGCCGGGAGCGTGCCTGACCTGAAAAGCGAGTTGGTCGGCTGCCCCTTCCGGGAGCGCTGCCCGATCTGCCTTGAGGCCTGCGCCACCCATGCACCAGGGATGAAGGAGGCAGGCGCCGGCCACGCGGTCCGTTGCCTGAGGGCGCCATGACCGCTCTACTAAGCGCAAACAACCTGGTGAAGCAGTTCCCGGTCCAGGACGGTCTCTTCACCCCGCAGCGCCGGCTCACCGCCGTAGCCGGCATCGACCTGGAGCTCTTCGCCGGGGAGACGCTCGGGCTGGCCGGAGAGTCCGGGTGCGGCAAGTCGACGGTGGCGCGCCTTCTGACCGGGCTCACCCCCGCCACGCAGGGGTCAATCCGCTACGCGGGGCAGGAGCTCTCCAAGATGGACCGCTCCCAGCTGGCCCGCTTCAGGAAGGAGGTCCAGATGATCTTCCAGGACCCCTTCTCCTCGCTCAACCCGAGGATGCGGGTCTCGGAGATCATAGCCGAGCCGCTTGCCATCCACCGGATCGGCAGCGCCGCTGAGAGGCGGCAGCGGGTCGCCTCCCTGATGGAGCGGGTGGGGCTTTCCGGGGACCAGCTGCACCGCTTCCCCCACGAGTTCTCGGGCGGGCAGCGCCAGAGGATCGGCATCGCGCGTGCCCTCGCCGTCTCGCCCAAGCTGATCATCGCGGACGAGCCGGTCTCGGCGCTCGACCTCTCCATCCAGGCCCAGATCATCAACCTGCTGCAGGAGCTCAAGGGGGAACTCGGCCTCTGCTTCCTCTTCATAACCCACGACCTCTCCGTGCTCAAGCACCTGAGCGACCGGATCGCCATCATGTACCTGGGCCGGATCGTCGAGACCGGGAGCCGGGACGACGTGCTGTCGCGCCAGCTGCACCCGTATACCGAGGCGCTGCTGAGCGCCATCCCGAGCGTCGACACCAGGAAGCCGAGGCGCCGCGTGATCGCACGGGGCGAACTCCCCTCTCCGCTCTCCCCGCCGACCGGCTGCCCCTTCCACCCCCGCTGCCCGTACGCCGAGGAGCTGTGTGGCACGGTGCGCCCGGAGCTGATCGAGAAGGAGTCGGGGCACCTGGCAGCCTGCCATTTCAGCGGGAGGATCTACCGCTCACCGTCAAGCTTTTGATTGACAAACATCGCATTCGAACATATAGATTATTAAGAAGATACGACGGAGGATACAGCGTTGGCATTTGACAAGACGAAGGAATTCCGCAAGGAAGCAGAGATTCTGAAGGTGCTCGGACATCCGATCCGGCTGAAGATAGTGGCAGGTCTCTGCACCCAGGAGTGCAACGTGAAGCATATCTGGGAGTGCCTGGGGCTGCCGCAGGCGACGGTTTCCCAGCACCTGGCCCTGTTGAAGAACAAGGGGATCATCGAGGGGACCCGGGACGGGGTCGAGGTGCACTACGCCGTGGTGAGCCCGTTCGCGCGCCGTCTGATGGAGATCATGGCCGAGCGGTAGTCGGGAGCGCGGCCGGTCGAGGGTTTTCTTGACATCGGCCGTAACTTATTCAGGAACCGGGGCACCCGCAAGGGGCGCCCCGACAAAGTTGGCGGTTAGCGTAGGGATACCCCTTGCGGGTAACCTTATGTCAGTTGGGGGGTTGAATAGATAACCCTCAACCTTAGTCTTAATCTTAATCTGTCTCTAAATCCCGCTCACATCCAGCTCGCCGATCCTGAGCGCCGGCGAGCCGACCGATCCGAAGAAACGCAGGTCGCTTGCCACCATGTCGACCCCCCCGAAGAGATCGAGCAGGTTCCCGGCGATGGCGATCCCCTTGACCGGGTGCACGATCGCCCCCCCCTCCAGATAGAAACCGGCAGCGCCCACCGAGAAATCCCCCGAGATCGGGTTGGCTGTGTGCATCCCCATCACCTCGGTGATCAGCACCCCCTTCTCGACTCCGGCGAGAAGCGCCTCCGCGGAGGTCTCCCCCGGCTCGATGAAGAGGTTATGCACCCCCATCCGGGGAGGGCCCTTCACGCCGTTGCGCACCGCATTCCCGGTGGAGGCGGAGCCAACCCTTTTGCCCCAGTAACTGTCGAAGAGAAACCCCTCCAGCACGCCGCCCGCCACAAGGCGCGTGTCCTGCTGGGAGACCCCTTCGCCGTCGCAGGGGGCGCTCCCCATCCCGCCGGGTAAAAGCCCGTTGTCCCGCACCGTCACGAGCCCCGAGAAGAGCCGTTCCCCCATCCTGCCACCCAGTAGCGATTTCCCCTTCTGCACGTTCTCGGCGAGAAATGAGGGGGCGAGGATCTCCAGGAGCTGCGTCGCGACACGGTTATCCAGCACCACCTGGCTCCGCATGGTCGGAATGGGACGGGCGCCCAGCAGCGAGGTCGCCTTGCGGCTGGCGCCGTCGGCGATGCGGTCCAGGTCGATCCCGGAAAAGCGGTGCGAGAAGTCGAAGTCCCAGCCGATCTCTGCGTCGCCGTCAGCTTCGGCGACGGCCGAGACGCTGCAGGAGACGTAGCTGCCGTGGTAGCCGGCGTTCAGACCGTGGGAATTCCTGATGAGGAGGCTGGAGAGCGACTCGCCGTAGCTGCACTTGCGCACCCGCTTGAGCCGGTGGTCCCGGGAGAGCACCAGGCGCTCCAGATCGAGCACGCGGGCGATCTTCTCCTGCTCGGGGATGCCGGGAAGCGCTGCGTCGTAAATTCCGGCAAGCTCCGGGTAGGGCGCGGCAGAGGCCAAGGGGAGAACGTTGCAGGGGTCAGGCGTCTGCATCTCGGCCGCCACAATCGCCCCGTCCACCATCCTGGCGAGCGCCTCCGGGTCGAGCGTCGTGGAGAAGGAGAAGCCGAGCCCCTCACCGCGCTGGATGCGCACGGCGACGCCGAAAGGCTCGGCGCACCTGAAGGCGTCCACCTTGCCGCCCTTCGCCTCGATGGAGAGGTCCCGTGACTGCGAGACCATGATCTCGTAGCCGTCAAGCTGTCGCCCTTTCAGGAGCCTCTCGACGGTATCGGCGTGCTGCAGGAGTTCCACGGTGCACCTCGGTAAAAATTTACACAGGGACTTACACGGACTTACATGGACTTACATGGACTTACATGGACTAGGTTCACCATTCACCATTCACCATTCACCATTCACCATTCACCATTCACCATTCACCATTCACCATTCACCATTCACCATTCACCATTCACCATTCACGCCTTCAGGTCCAGGATCATGGCAATCTCGTCGCAGTCCGGGAACTTGACGCACTTGATGCAGTCGCCCCAAACCTTGTGCGGCAGTTCGGACTTGTCCACTACTACGAAACCGAACTTGGCAAAAAAATCCGGCTTGTAGGTGAGACAGAAAAGCCTCTTCAGCCCGAGCGCGCGGGCCTCCTCCAGACAGGCACCGACTACCTGGCTGCCGATGCCGCGCCGCCCGGCGTCTTCGGCTACCGCCACGGAACGGACCTCTGCCAGGTCCTCCCAGACGATGTGCAGCGCCGAGGTGCCGATCACGCGGCCGTCATCCTCGAAGATGTAAAAATCGCGCAGTGAGTCGTAAAGCTCGGAAAGCGAACGGGAAAGCATCTCGCCGCGACTCGCATAATTGGTCAAAAGCTTCTGGATATCCTTTACGTCGCTGATCTTCGCCTTTCGTATCATGCACCTGCCTCCTGAATCATCTCCCTGGCGTGCTCAAGGGTTTTCTCCGTCACCCGCGCGCCCCCCAGCATCCGCGCCACCTCCGCCACCCTCCCCTCGCCCTCCAGCCTCTCGACGCTGGTGGCGGTCCGCCCGAGGCTCACCGTTTTTTCCACCCGCAGGTGCAGGTCGGCAAAGGCCGCCACCTGCGGCAGATGGGTGATCGCCAGCACCTGCTGGGAAGCCGCCACCTTTTTCAGTTTCACCCCGACCAGCGCGGAGGTCGCCCCGCCGATGCCGCTGTCCACCTCGTCGAAGATCAGGGTGGGCACCTCGCTCTCCGGGTGCAACTGCTTCAGCGCCAGCATCAGGCGGGAGAGCTCACCGCCGGAAGCGATCTTTGCCAGCGGCTTGGGAGGCTCGCCGGGGTTGGGCGAGAAGAGAAACTCGGCCCGCTCAAAGCCGTACGACCTGGGCTCGGCCGTGGGGTCGAAAGATGTCTCGAAGACCGCGTGCGTCATGGCGAGCTCGCGAAGCTCCCGCTCCATCCCGGACTTGAGAGCTGCGGCTCCCGCCCTGCGGGCCTCGGAAAGCTGCGCACCGAGCTCCGAGAGTTCGGCACCGAGCCCCGCGATCCGGTCGGTCAGGGTGTCCCGCGCCAGCTCCCTGCCGCTAAGCTCCGCCAGCTCGGCATCGATTCCCTGCTGGTAGGCGAGGATCTCCGGGATGTCCTCACCGTACTTTCGCTTCAGCCGGTTGATGGCGTCCAGGCGGTCGTCCAGCTGTTCCAGGCGCCCCGGGTCGGCCTCCACACCGGCGGCGTAGTCGCGCAGCGTCAGGGCGGCGTCCTCCAGCTGGGCATAGGCACTTTCCAGCGTCTCGCAGACCGGAGCCAGGGCGCGATCGATGGCGCTCGCCTCGGCGACGCCGGTGATCACCCGGCGCAGCCCCCCGAGTAGCGCGGCATCGCCGCCGTACAGGGAATCGAAGGCCTCCTGGCTGCAGCTAAGAAGCTTTTCGCCGTGGGCGAGCCGCCCCCTCTCCTCGGCAAGTTCCTCCTCCTCGCCGGCGTAGAGCTTCGCCGCGGCGATCTCCCCGCTTTGGAAGGAGAGCAGGTCGAGGCGGCGGGCGGCCTCGCGCTCCCCCTGCTCCAGCGCCTCCAGCTCGGCCTTCGCCTTCACATAGGCGTCGAAGCGGGCCGAAAAAGCGTCGCGCAGGGGAAGGGTGCCCGAGAAGCCGTCCAAGAGACGGAGGTGCTGATCGGTCTTCAGCAGGGTTTGCGACTCGTGCTGGCCGTATATGTTGATCAGGGTACGGGAGATCTCGGAGAGCATGGAGGTGGTGGCGAGCCCGCCGGCGATGAAGACCCGGTTCTTGCCGCCCCGGGAGACCACCCGCCGGACCAGGAGCTCGCCGTCGCACTCGACACCGGTCGCGGCGAGGTTTTGCAGCAGACCGGGGCGGCCGGAGAGGTCGAAGAGCGCCTCCACCGAGGCCTCGTCGGAGCCGGAGCGGATCAGATCGGAGCTGGCGCGGCCGCCCAGGATCAGGTTGACCGCGTCGATGATGATCGACTTACCCGCGCCGGTCTCGCCGGTCAGAATGTTGAGGCCGCCATGGAACTCCACGTGGAGCTTCTCGATGATGGCCAGGTTGGTGATCTGCAGTTCTCTCAGCATAATGGAATCTTACCTCTCCCCCCACTTGAGCTTGGTCCGGAGCACCTCGAAGTAGTCCTTGCTGCGGGACTGGACCAGGCGGGTTGCCTGTTCGGACTTCCTGATCTGCACCAGGTCCCCGCAGACGAGCTTCACGCCGACCTGGCCGTCCAGGGTCAGGAAAACCGCCTCGTCCATCGAGTCGAGCCTGATGGAGATGCGCGCATCCGCCGCCATGACCAGCGGCCGGTTGGTGAGGGTATGGGGACAGATCGGGGTGATCGAGATGCAGGCGAGCGACGGGTGGATGATCGGGCCGTTGGCCGACAGGGAGTAGCCGGTAGAACCGGTCGGCGTCGATACGATCAGACCGTCCGCCTTGAAGGTGGTCAGGTACTGCCCGTCCACGGAGGTCTCCATGTCGACGATCCGGGCCAGCGCACCCTTGTTGATCACCACGTCGTTCAGCACCCGGTGCAGTTCCACCACCTCTCCCCCGCGCTCCACCGAGGCGAGCAGCATCATGCGCTCGCTCACCTCGAAATCGCCGGCAAGGCAGCGCTCGACCGACGGGTAGAGCTCGTCCAGGGTGATCTCGGTCAGAAAGCCGAGGCTTCCCAGGTTCACCCCGAGGATCGGCACCTCGCGCTCCCCGACCAAACGCGCGGCCGCGATCAGGGTGCCGTCGCCCCCCAGCACGACCACCAGGTCCGCGTCCCTGGCGATCTCGGAACTCTCGGCGCTCTCGGCGGAGCTGGGACGCCTGAGCTGCCTGGAAAGGTGGTCCTCGACGCTTGCGGTTATGCCGCGCGCGGCCAGCCACTCGGTCAACTCCTCGGCAATGCCGAGACAACGGGGGTCGTGCACTTTCGCGAAAATAGCGATTTTTTTCATCACAACCCCTTTACTTTTATTGTAATCTTAGATTTTCTAGCATATATACGGTATCATGTCCAATGGAAACTAGAAAGCCGCGCAACCCCGGAAACCGGGGATCCGGCCGTAATCGGAGCAGGAAAAGCAGGGTGACTCATGACTGAAGAGGCAAACGTCGTCGGCGAACAGCTGGACAAGGAAATGATCATCATCAAATCATTCCTGGAACACCTGGAGTATACCCTCGGCAAGGACAAGTATTCGGCGACCAAGTACGACGGCTTCAACGCCCTCGCCTACGCGGTCAGGGACCACCTGGTGGAGCGCTGGCTCGACACCCAGCAGGCCTACTACAACTCGGACCATAAAAGGGTCTACTACATCTCCATGGAGTTCCTGATGGGGAGGGCGCTGGGCAACAGTCTGATCAACCTCGGCGTCATGGACGACTTCCGGGAGGCGATTACCTCGCTTGGCTACGACTTCGAGGCCATCCTCGCCGAGGAGCAGGACGCGGGGCTCGGCAACGGCGGGCTGGGACGGCTCGCCGCCTGCTTCCTCGACTCCATGGCGACCATGTCGATTCCCGCCTACGGCTACGGCATCCGCTACGAATACGGCATCTTCCGCCAGCATATCGTGGACGGCGCCCAGGTGGAGATCCCGGACAACTGGCTGCGCTACCGCAACCCCTGGGAGCTGGACCGCCAGGAACACCTGCACACGGTGAGATTCTACGGCCGCGTCATCACCACCATCGGCAAGTCGGGGCAGCTGGTGAGGGATTGGGTGGACACCGAGGATGTCATGGCGATGGCCTACGACACCCCGATTCCCGGCTACCAGACCCACAGCGTCAACACCCTGAGGCTTTGGAGCGCCAAGTCGAGCCGCGAGTTCGACCTCAAGTTCTTCAACGAGGGGAACTACATCCGCGCCGTCGAGAAGAAGATGCAGTCGGAAACCATCTCCAAGGTGCTCTATCCGGCCGACAACGTGATCGAGGGGAAGGAGCTGCGCTTCAAGCAGGAGTACTTCCTCGCCTCAGCCACGGTGCACGACGTGCTGTACCGCTTCAAGAAGAAGCACAAGGACCTGAGGCTTTTGCCGGAGAAGGTCGCCATCCAGCTGAACGACACCCACCCGACCCTCGCCATTCCCGAGATGATGCGCGTCCTCATCGACCTGGAGAACCTCGACTGGGAGGACGCCTGGGAGATCACCCGCAAGACCTTCGCCTACACCAACCACACCATACTCCCCGAGGCTCTGGAGCAGTGGCCGGTCTGGTTCTTCGAGCAGATCCTGCCGCGCCACCTGCAGATCGTCTACGAGATCAACGAGCACTTCATCAAGGACGTGCGGGCGCGCTTCCCGGACGAGCCGGAGCGGCTTTCACGGATGTCCATCGTGGAGGAGCACTGGGAAAGGAAGATCCGGATGGCGCACCTGGCGATCGTCGGGAGCCACTCGGTGAACGGGGTGGCCGCGCTCCACACGGAGATCCTGAAGAACGAGCTGTTCCGGGACTTCTTCGAGATGTACCCGGAGAGGTTCAACAACAAGACCAACGGCATCACCCAGAGGCGCTGGCTCAAGATGTCGAATCCCACGCTGTCGACCCTGATCGACGACTACATCGGGGAAGGGTGGACCCGCAACCTCTACGAGCTGGAGAAGCTCAAGTCCGTCGCCGCCGACCCCGAGTTCTCGGGGCGCTGGCAGCTGGTGAAGCGCAGGAACAAGGAGGAGCTCTGCCGCTACATCCTGAAGCACAACGGGATCGAGGTGAACCCGGATTCGCTCTTCGACGTCCAGGTGAAGAGGATCCACGAGTACAAGCGGCAGCTTTTGAACGTGCTCCACATCATCACCCTCTACAACAGGATCAAGGACAACCCGCAGGCCCCCGTCGTGCCGCGCACCTTCATCTTCGGGGGGAAGGCCGCCCCCTCCTACGTCGCCGCGAAGCTCACCATCCGCCTCGTCAACGCGGTCGCCGCCGTGGTGAACCGGGACCCGGACGTGGCGGACCGGATCAAGGTGGTCTTCCTCGCCAACTACGGGGTGACGCTCGCCGAGACCATCTTCCCGGCCTCCGACCTCTCCGAGCAGATCTCCACCGCGGGGACCGAGGCGTCCGGTACCGGGAACATGAAGTTCGCCCTGAACGGCGCGCTCACCATAGGAACCCTGGACGGCGCCAACATCGAGATCATGGAGGAGGTGGGCCGGGAGAACATCTTCATCTTCGGGCTCACCGCTGCCGGCGTCGCGGATCTACGGGCCCGCGGCTACAACCCGAAGGAGTACTACAACGGCAACGCGGAGCTGCGGCGCGTGGTGGACATGATCGCCTCCGGGTTCTTCTCGCCCGGGACCCCGGAGCTCTTCACCCCGATCACCGACTCCCTTTTGAACCTGGGGGACCACTACATGCTGCTCGCCGACTACGCCTCCTACGTCAGCTGCCAGCAGGAGGTGAGCGCCCTGTTCCAGGACAAGGACGAGTGGGCGCGGCGCGCCATCCTGAACACGGCGGGGATGGGGAAGTTCTCCAGCGACCGGACCATCGAGGAGTACGCCCGCGAGATCTGGGGCATCGAACCGGTTGACATCCGTCCTGGCGCGGTCGAAAACCAGAGGCAGTGACGGTGGATCTTTTCACGACCGACAGCACCAAGATCGCCCCTCTGGCCGAGAGGATGCGGCCGCGCACCATCTCGGAATACCTGGGGCAAAGCCACATCCTCGGCGAGGGGAAGATGCTGCGCCGCCTGATCGAGACCGACCGGCTCAGTTCCCTGATCTTCTGGGGCCCGCCCGGAAGCGGCAAGACGACGCTCGCCAGGATCATCGCCAACGCCACCAAGTCCCACTTCATCTTCTTCTCCGCCATCATGTCCGGGATCAAGGAGATCCGAGAGGTGGTGAAAGAGGCCGAGGACACCCTCAAGTACCAGGGGAAGCGGACCATCCTCTTCGTGGACGAGATCCACCGCTTCAACAAATCCCAGCAGGACGCCTTCCTCCCCTACGTGGAGCGCGGCACCTTCACCATGATCGGCGCCACCACGGAAAACCCCTCCTTCGAGGTGATCGCGCCGCTTCTCTCCCGGTGCAAGGTGCTGGTGCTCAACCCGCTCTCCGACGAAGAGATCGCCCAGATCCTGCAGAACGCACTGGGCGACAGCGAGCGCGGCCTCGGGGAATTCGGACTGAGTGCGGCCCCGGAGGCGCTCAGCTTCATGGCCGAGCAGGCGGGGGGCGACGCGCGCGTCGCGCTCAACACCCTGGAAACCGCGGCCCGTCTGGCGCACAGCGGCACCATCGCGCTGGAGACCGCCCGTGAGGCGGTGCAGAAGAAGCCGCTGCTCTACGACAAGGGAGGCGAGGAGCATTACAACGTCATCTCCGCCTTCATCAAGTCGATGCGCGGCAGCGACCCGGACGCGGCGCTTTACTGGCTGGCGCGCATGCTGGAGTCGGGAGAGGATCCGATCTTCATCCTGAGGCGCATGGTGGTCTTCGCCTCCGAGGACGTCGGCAACGCCGACCCGCGCGGCCTGCAGCTGGCGGTCACGGCGCTGCAGGCCTTCCAGCTGGTGGGGATGCCCGAGGGAAGGATCATACTGGGCCAGGCGGTAAGCTACCTCGCCACGGCGCCCAAATCGAACGCCTCCTATGTCGGGATCAACCAGGCACTCGCCGAAGTGAGGCAAAGCGGCGCGCTCCCGGTTCCGATGCAGATCAGGAATGCACCCACCTCCCTCATGAAAGGTCTCGGCTACGGTAAGGGATACCGCTATCCGCACGACTACCAGGGGGGGTACGTGGCGCAGGGGTACCTCCCGGAAGAGATCGCCGGGAAGCGCTTCTACGAGCCCAAGGGAAACGGCTACGAGAAGAGCATCAAGGAGCGCATGGAGTGGATCAAGGGGGAAAGGGGAAAGGGGTAACTACTTCTCACCACCCCACGCCTGCTATCCGACAACGTTCACCCGGCGCACCCGTCACTCGCCTTTCTGCATCTGTTTGAAAGCCGGTCGGTACGTGGTATATTCAATCTGCCATAGCGCTGCCAATCGGGCAGTAGGGATCATCAGGTTCCGTACATCCAAAAAGATCTGGAGTCTATATGAAGAAAATCGGGATACTAACGAGCGGCGGGGACTGTTCCGGAATGAACGCCGCCATCAGGAGCGCCACCCGGACGGCACTCGCTCACGGGGTGCAGGTGGTCGGCTTCCGCAAGGGGTACGTCGGGCTGTTGAAAGGGGAATTCCTGGAGATGGGGACCAAGGAGGTGGCGGGGATTCTGCACCGCGGCGGCACCTTCCTGCAGTCCGCCCGAAGCGAGGAGTTCAGGACCGTGCTCGGGCGCGAGAAGGCGGTGCGGCACCTGCATGAGCTCGGCGTGGACGGGCTCGTCATCATCGGCGGCGACGGTTCGCTAAACGGCGCCCTGGCGCTGCACCGGATGGGGGTCGCGGCGATCGGGATTCCCGCCAGCATCGACAACGACATCCCCTTCACCGACATGGCGCTGGGCGTCGACACGGCGCTCAACAACATCATCTATGCCGTCGACTGCATCAAGGACACGGCGAGCTCCCATGACCGGGCCTTCGTCATCGAGGTGATGGGGAGGAACTCCGGCTACTTAGCCAGCATGACGGCGATCGCCACCGGCGCCGAGTACGCCATCGTCCCGGAGGTCGAGTGCGACATCTCGGACCTCTGCAACCAGCTGCGCCTCCGCTACGAGGAGGGCCGCAGCAACGCCATCATCATCCTGGCCGAGGGGGCGGGCCGTGCCCAGAACATCGCGGACACCATCAAGGACGCCATCGGGTTCGAGACGCGGGTGACGGTGCTCGGCCACTACCAGCGCGGCGGCGCACCGTCGGTCTTCGACAGGCTGCTTGGCAGCCGCCTGGGCAATTCGGCGGTGGAGCTCCTTTTGGCGGGGCAGAAAGGAAAGATGGTCGGGCTGTGCTGCAACGCGATTGTCCCGACCCTGCTGGAGACGGTCGTGGTCAGCGAGAAGAGACGGCAGGATGATCTGCGCGAAATGTCGCTGGTCCTGGGGATCTGATCCCCCGAGCGGAGCATAAAAAAGCCGCGGCACCTGCTAAAACGGGTGCCGCGGCTTTTTTCATGCCCTTTGCACGAAACATGCTGACTCCCCTCCCTCCGAGAGAGGGTTGGGGTGAGGGAGCGTTGAAGGGTAAATCAGACAAAGTGGAATTAGCCACTAACCGGCTTTACCAACGACGGTCCTAGCCGTGGCAATAGGTAATTGCGGTTATCACCGCCCCCTGCGGGTCCTCGATGATGCAGAAGCGGCCCACCTTCGGTATGTCAGTCGGCTGTACCAGGACCTTGCCGCCATACTCAGGCGCCCTCCGGGCCGTCTCGTCGACGTCGGTGACGGTAATGTAGATCCCCCAGCTACCCGGCTTCGGCGCCTCGCCCGAAGGGGCCGATACGATGCCGCCGACCTCCTTCCCGTCAACCTTGATCAGGGTATAGGTCCCCTCCCCGATCCAAGGCTCCGTGGTCCAGCCAAAGAGCCTGGTGTAGAAGGCCTCAGCCGCACGCACATCCGTAGTCGTCAGTTCGAACCAACTGAACGCCCCCTGCTCCCTGAAACGACCGGCCATTGCGCCCCCCCCTCCTATCGGCTTTGCCAACGAATGATTAATTATACTACATATTCCTAGCAAGCAACCCCTGACTGAGAAGCTGACTGAAGGCGAGTCAATAAAACACGTTTCAGCGCCAGTGATCCCCTATGAGCGAGGCGGTTTTTCGCATCAGCTGACAGATATTGCAGCAAAAAGAGCCTGCTGTCCTAAGGTGGACAGCAGGCTCATTTTTTTGTAATCAGACATTTCAAGACCCGTTGGGTCCGCCCTGTTGCCAGGACCGATCAGAAACCTTGCACGAATAAAACCGATAACGAGACAAGGCGCCCCCGGGTCGTGAGCGACCTTTGGCTTTAGCGCAGCCCCAAACGGTCCAGTAACAGCCCGAGCACCCTGTTAAAGGGGTTGTCGCGCGGCAGAAAGGAAAGGACGGGGGCCTTTCTGGTCCCGATCTCGCCCAGCAGCACGAGAATCTCCTGGTTTCCTCCCAGAGCCATCCCCTTCCTGAGGACGCCAATCGCTTCCGGCTTGTGACCTGCGACCAGATGGACTTTCGCCAGGTTCAAGTAGTGTACCGGGTTCTCCGGTTCCAGTTCCAGGGAGGCGACGCAGAGATCGCTCCCCTTTTTCACCTGCCCGCGTTCCTTGGCGATACAGTACCCGAGGTAGGAGTGCCAGGAACGGTTGTCGTTCTGCTTGAGCGCCCGCTCCAGCAGGGCAAGTGCCGACGGGGTCTCGCCGGCAGCCAAGGCATCCAAGGCCCGGCTGAACAGTCTCTCGCCCTCTTCAAACGGTGTAAGCTCCATCCCGCCCCCCTTACTGCTCCAACAAGCGTCGTTTCTGCCGGCAGGGCCGGCGTAGGTAAAACGAGATGCGGCAATTGCCGACGCCGTGTTTTTACCCGGACCAGCGCATGAAGTCGGATGCGCTGGTTGATTTGAGCGCTGCAGCAGCAACTGCTTGGATAATAGATATTTTATGAAATCATTTCAACATGGAAATCAAGAGTGCGGCAATGAACGGACTTTTCCAGCCAAGCGCCTGGACTCGGCCCAGCGGACGTCTGGCCCCTGAGGTCGGAGGGTGGTCCCTGAGCGGAGCCGAGGGCGGGAGTATGTCGTCTTACAAAAGTGACAGCAGGTCGAGATGCCTGTCTATCCGGGCGATGGCGCGCATGTCGCCGCGATAGGCGACAAATGGGACACCCGCGGCGTCTGCCGCCTGGCGGTCCACCTCGGAATCTCCGACAAAGAGCGCCTGGTGCGCGCCGATTCCGTACTGCTCCAGCACCTTCAAAAGCGGCTCCGGGTGCGGCTTCGGGTTGGCGACCCGCCCTGCCGTCATGACGCAGCTGAAGTAGCGCTCGAGACCGAAGGATTCCAGCAGCATGTCCATGGAGCTGGCGCGGTTGGTGCAGACGGCGAGCTCCACCCGTCCCTGCAGGGCGTCCAGCGTCTCGCGCAACCCCTCCTCCATCAGCATCATGGGGAAGAGCTTGCGGTAATCGATGGTCGCTGAGAAGGCGCGCACCTCGGCAAGTCTCCGGTCGCCGGCGAAAAGATAGGCGAGCACGTCCTTGTTGCAGTAGGTGTGCAGCACCCGCATGGTCTCCGTGTCCCCCCGGTCCAGCGGGGGCTTGCCGAAATGCTCCACCACCTGCAGGTAGAAGGCGAGGTTCGCCTCGAAGGAGTCGAACATAACACCGTCGCAGTCGTAGATGACCGCCTTGATATCTCTCTGCACCGTTTTCTCCGCGGCCTTTGCCAGACCGATCACTTCCCGTCCTCGCCCGGAGGCGCCGTAAGGTACTCCTCCCACTCGACCGGGAGCATATGCTTCTTCCGGTTGTTGCATTCCTTGCAGGAAGGGACCACGTTTCCGCGACTGCTCTTACCGCCGCGAATGACCGGCACGATATGATCCATGGAGAGTTCACCGGGAGGGAATTTGGCCCGGCACCAGTGGCAGAGCCCTTTGGCGATCCTGTTCTTCCACGGCTGGCTGGCGCGCAACTCCCGCGCCTTTTGCCGCTCCCTTTTTATCTCCTCCTCGGAGACCTCGACAATGAAATAGTCCAACCGCTCTCCTACCTGGGTACGCTGTTCTTGAAACTGGTGATGGCCGCCCGCGCCAGCTCGTCGCAGCGCTCGTTCTCCAGATGCCCGTTGTGACCGCGGACCCAGGCCCAGCGGATCTTGTGCACCTTCGAGAGCGCCAGGAGCTTCTCCCAGAGGTCGCGGTTCAGGACCGGCTCCTTCTTGCTGTTCACCCAGCCCCTCTTGAGCCATCCCGACATCCACTCGGTCATCCCCTTGACGAGGTACTGGGAATCGGTGGTGATCACCACCTCGCAGGGGCGGGTGAGCGCCTCCAGCGCGGCGATCGCCCCGCTCATCTCCATCCGGTTATTGGTGGTAGCACCCTCTGCCCCGGAGAGTTCCTTCACGCTGGCACCGCTACGCAGGATGCTTCCGTAGCCGCCGATGCCGGGGTTGCCGCTGCAGGCGCCGTCGCAGAATATCTCAACCCGCATCGATCAGCCTCCCCTCGCCCTCAAGCTGCGAGGCGATCGCGGCCATGACCCGGTCCACGATCAGCTGGTGGGTCTCCTTGCAGTCGGGAAGCGCGTAGAGATCGTCAAAGTTGAGCGGCGCACCGAAGCTCACCCCGCCCCGGGCCCCGAACGCGGGGAAGCGCCAGCCGTTCACCCCGAAGAGCGCGGCAGGTATGACGGAGGGCCTGGTATCGTAGATGATCTTGCCGACCCCGCGGTTCCCCTTGCCCAGCAAGCCGTCCTTGTGCCGGGTCCCCTCGGGGAAGAGCATCACCTTCTGGTCGGTCAAAAGCTCGTTGATGTACTTACCGGCGCGCAGATCCCTGCCGCGGCGAACCGGAAACGCCCCCCAGGACCGGTAGAGCAGCGCCAGGAGACGGTTCCCGAAGAGCTCCTCCTTGGCAGGAGCCCAGAGCATCTGCAACGGATTGCTCCTGATGACCGCCCAGGGGAGAAAGATAGTGTCGTAGGCAGAGATGTGGTTGGAGGCTACGAGGACCCCGCCGGTGCGGGGTATCTGCTGTGCCCCCTTGACGATGAAACGGTTGATGGCCGAAGCGTAGCAGCCGATCACCCAGATGGAAAAAGTGACCCAGGAGCGACGCAGCAGTGAAACCTTCAAGGAAACCTCTTTGGGATGGATTTTACGGCAAGCCGCTGCTGATGTATAGCATGAACGACGGACCGGGGGCAACCGTTTCCGTTACGCGGGGGATCAGGCGTTGACGGTGAAGTAAAAGGTCGCGCCGCAGCCGGGCTTCCCCTCGCCCCAGATCCGCCCATTGTGGCGCCGGATGATGCGCTGAACCGTGGCGAGACCAAGGCCGGTCCCGGGGAACTCCTGGCTGGAGTGCAGCCGGCGAAAGGGCTTGAACAGCTGGTCGGCGCGTTGGCTGTCGAACCCGGCGCCGTTATCCTTCAGGTAATAGATGCACTCACCCTCGGAACCCGTGACCGCGCCGAACTCGATGCTCGGCTGGGCGGCGTGGGAGGTGTACTTCCAGGCGTTGCGGATCAGGTTGTCCAGCGCGATGTGCAGCAGCTGCGGGTCCCCCTGCACCAGGAGACGCGGGGCGATCCGGAAACTGACACGGCGCCCGGGCTCGGCCAGATGAAGATCGGCAGCCTTCTCCTCGGCCATCCGGCTCAGGTCGACCTCGCCCCAGGACAGTTCCGACTCGGTCACCCGGGACAGGACCAGGAGCGCGTCGAGCAGCGCCTCCACCTGCCTGCAGCCGGCATTAACGGAGTTCACGAAGAAGAGTCCCTTGTCGTCGAGCATCTCGCCGTACTCCTGGAGCGCCTAACCGGAACAGGAGATCCTGGTGAGCGGGGTGCGCAGGTCATGGGAGATGGCGTGGCTGAACGCCTCCAGCTCCCGGTTCGCCTGGTGCAGCTCGACCGCCTGCTGCATCAGAGCGCCGTTCAGCCCGACGATCTCCTCCTCGGCGCGTTTTCTCTGGGTTATGTCGATCAGGACGCCGACCTGCCCAGCGCCGTCGGTCAACCGGTTCTTGTAAAAGATAACATCCCTCAGCGTTCCGTCGCCGCGCCTCAAGGTGGACTCGCAGACCGTCCCTGCCCCTGGACCGGGTTCCTGCTGCCGGAAGACCTGGCAGACCTGCAACGGCGCGATCTCCATGAGGGTCCGGCCGACGATCAGCTCGCGCGGCTGGGCGAGCCACTCCGCAAAGGCGGTATTGCAGCCGAGGAAGCGCCCCGACGGGTCCTGGTAGTAGATCGGGTTGGGTATGGTATCGATGAGAGCTGCCACATTGGTCCGCTCCCTTTCGGCCTTGAGCAGGGCGTCCTGCTGCGCCCTTTCCAACGCGCTCCGCACCCGGGACAGCCGTCTGCTCTGGAGCAGCAGGCAGCCGGCCAGGGAGAAGACCAGGGGGAAATCCGCCAGCCCGTGGAGGCTCGGGGCCAGCAGGGACCCGCCGAAGGATCTCGCGCCAGAGAAAATCGAGTCGATGGCGGCGTCGAAGATCCAGAGCAGCAGCACGAGCAGGGATCCGGCCAGCACCATGCGCAGGCAGTCACCCGCCCCGGCGCCACCGCTGCAGGCCGTTCCGGGAGCCGTGTCAGATGAGCGCCAGCGGGCTAGTCCCATACGCCGTCCACCACGCGTCCGCAGCCGGGGCACGTGCCGCGGGAAAGGAGATTCTTCTCGATGATGAAGCCGTACCTTTTGATCAGGAGATCGCCGCAGGAGGGGCAGCAGCTGTTCTCGCCCCCCTCGCCCGGGACATTCCCCTCGTACACGTAGTCGAGCCCCGCATCGAGCCCTATGCGCCGGGCGGTCCGCAGGGTGGCAAGCGGGGTACGCGGCTCGCCGGTCAGCCGGTAGGTCGGATAGAACTGGGTGACATGCCACGGCGTCTGCGGACCGATCTCCGAGGCGATGAACTCGGCGATGCCGCGCAGCTCGTCTTCCGAGTCGTTCCGGTTCGGAATGATCAATGTGGTGATCTCCAGCCAGACTCCGAGCCTTCGGTATTCCCTGATGCAGTCGAGCACCCCGTCGAGCGACGCCCCGACCACCTCCCGGTAGAAGGATTCGCTGAACCCCTTGAGGTCGATGTTGGCCGCGTCCAGATAGGGGGCGATGACGGCAAGTGCCTCGTTCGTGATGTAGCCGTTGGTGACGAAAACGTTCTTTAGCCCGGCCGCACGGGCGAGGACCGCGGTCTCGTAGGCGTACTCGAAAAAGACCGTCGGCTCTGTGTAGGTGTAGGATATGGAACGGCACCCCGCGGCAAGCGCCCGAGCCACGATCGTCTCGGGCGACACGAAACTCCCGGCGTTCTCCACGCTGGCGGCCTCGGGCTGGGAGATGCTATAGTTTTGGCAGTGCAGGCAGCGGAAATTGCAGCCGACGGTGGCGACCGAGTAGGAACGGCTGCCGGGGAGAAAGTGGAAGAGCGGTTTCTTCTCTATGGGATCAACCTGCTCCGCGACAGCCCTGCCGTAGACCAGGGAGTAGAGGACCCCTTCGCGGTTTTCGCGCACCGTGCAGTGCCCCCTCTTTCCTGTACCGATCAGACAGCGGAAGCGGCACAGCCCGCAACGCACGCGCCCGCCCTCGAGCTTCTCATAGAACATCGCTTCTTTCATGGCAAGGCTCCTCTTCAGCTGACGCGAGCTGGGTCCGCGGGGGTAACTGCCCGGTAAACTTGCAGTTTTTTGGCAGTCCGCTGCCCCGCTTCAGGCTGGCCAGACCGCAACAGTGCCTGACGGCTACACCCCAGAAAATTAACGGCAACAAATAATAGCACCTAGTTGCGATATTTTCCAGACTAAAATGGGTGCGATCCACTTTTGCCGGAAAAACAGGCCAGCACCAACGCGGAGAAATCAAACCATTGTTTTCCAAAATTAAACACGAAAAAAAAAGCTTCACGTCTATCACGTTTACGTAAAAAACAACCGATTTTGACTGTCCGTACATACTCTTGTTCTATTTACAGTTAATGCCATGTTTACAGCTAGTTATGCAGGAGTTGAGGCAATATAAAAAAAGGGGGAGAGTGTTTGTTTTAAAATGGGGGCTCGGCGCACAGCGGAGTGGAAATATGTAAACAGCTGTTTTACGTCACTTTTTGACAAAAAAGAGACTTGCGCGTGTGCGGGGCGTTCTATATAGTGAGTATACAAAACTTTGACACAGGAGAAAACAACATGCATTGCCCAACATGTAACGACAAAAAAAGTATCGAGATTGACATGCACTCTGACGGCTACGCCAAGGACCTCTTGGAGTGCACCTCGTGCGGCACCGTCTGGCTTGAGAGATGCAATGAGATTATCACCGTAAGCAGGCAGGCAGCGTAATCGGGTAAAAGGGGCGCATCCCAGGCGCCCCTCCTCCCTCAGAAGCGAAGTGCAATCCTCTACAAAAAGCGTACCCCCCGCAGTCACCCCGTGTGCAAAAAACTATCAGGCTGGTTCAACAATTTAAATTCATTGGATTTACAGTAGCAGAAGGGAAAAGATCTACCGGGGCACCGAAGCCTTAGGCGCGTTCCTCCCGGTAAAACACGACACGCGCAAGGGGCGGAATCTGAGGTGTCTTGTAGGGACACCCTCTACGGGTATCCATGGCTTTCGTAATCGGCTTTTCGCGTGAGGACCCCCTTTGCGGGGTTCATGTCGGGACGCCCTTTACCGGTTGTTACGGGATCGGCGGTTTCCCTGCCGCCAGCCGCTCCAGGAAGGCATCGTAGACGGGAGCGAGGTTCTCCCAGTCGTAGCGCCCGACAAAACCGCTCAGCGATGCGCCAGCACCACTTCTCCCGGCGAGAAGCGCCCTCAGCCGGTCGGCCAGGTTTTCACCGTCCCGGTACAGGAATTGTGCCGCATTTTCAGCCGGCACATGTTCGGGATAGGCAAGCCTTTCCGGCAGCAGCGCGGCACAGCCGCAGTAGAGGGCCTGAACCACGCTGGCGCCGAAGAATTCCTGCCGGGAAGTGACCGGCAGGATGTCGGCACGCCAGAGCCACTGCGCATACTGGGCGAAACTCTCCAGATAGCCCCACTGCACCACCCTGCTTCCGAGCCTCTCCCGCGCCTGTTTGAATACGGCCGGAGCCCTCCCGAAGGACTCCCCGAGTACCGCCACCCTGAAATCCATCCCCTCGTCGGCAAGCTGATAGAGCGCCGAGAAGAACGCCTCGGGGTCCTTGTCGTACTCCCAGCGGTGGTTCCAGAGGATGAGCGGAGGGGCGGAAGCCTCGACGGTCTGAGGCCGGTGCCGGTCGAGCCTTCTCAGGTCCATGCCGAGCGGCAGGACGCGGCTCTTTTCAGCGATACGCTGCACCGAGGCCAGTTCGGTTGCGTCCGGAAAGCCCCTGAGGAAGCCCGGGAGCGCCCCCAGGAAGGCGTCCTTATGGTAGGAGGAGTTGAAGAGGACCGCATCGGCGGCCAGGGCACTGGCGTAGTTGATGAAGGCGTAGTGCAGATCCCTTTTCTGGGCCGTGTCAGGGTCTCCGGGGGACCAGGGGTAGGTGAGCTGATTCTCGTGGAAATAGAGGGCGCAGCGGCAGCCGCCGCTCGCACCCCTGGTAAGTGCCAGGAAGGTGGTGAGATCGAGCATGTCGGTGGCAAGGATCAGTTCCGGAAGGTGCGCCGAGGCGAGAAACCGGGACGCCAGGGTGACCGCGCCGCCGTGCATGCGCCATTTCCAGTTGCGGCCCGGCAGCGTCAGGAGTTCCACGTCGTGGCGGCTGTGCGACGCGTACTCATGAGCCCAGGCGGCGTGCGAGCCGGTGCAGTAGGGCTCTACGATGGTTATCCGCATGGAGAAGACTTCCTTGTGCCGCATCCGGGTAGAAGCCGGGCAGGCCGAATCAGAACATGAAGCGCCGCATGCTGATGTTCAGCAGGATCCCCACCCCCACCATGGAGGTGACCATGGAGGTCCCGCCGTAGGAGAAGAAAGGGAGCGGTACACCGACCACAGGGAAGAGGCCGATCACCATTCCCATGTTGATGACGATGTGCCAGAAAAGCATGGCGGAGACGCCGACGGCTAGGAGCGATCCGAAACGGTCGTTGCACCTCTTGGCGATCCCGAGACCCCAGAGTACCAGGAACAGGTAGAGCGTCAGCATCACGAAGCAGCCGACGAAGCCCCATTCCTCGCCGAAGACGGAGAACGCGAAATCGGTGTGCTGCTCCGGGAGGAAGCGCAGCTGCGACTGGGTGCCGTGCAGGAACCCCTTGCCGAAGGTGGCGCCGGAACCGACCGCGATCTTGCTCTGGATGATGTGGTAGCCGCTCCCCTGGGGGTCGAGGTCGGGGTTGAGGAAGTTGTAGATCCTGTTTTTCTGGTAATCGTGCAGGGCAAAGCGCCAGCCGCAATAGAGGATAGGTATGGCAGCGGCGAACAGGGAGGCCAGAGAAGACCAGCGCACACCGACGAAGAGGAGCATGGTCCCGGCGATGAGCACGACCAGGATGGCGGTCCCAAGGTCCGGCTGTTTCATGATGAGGAGCGCCGGAGCCCCCAGCAGCAAGAGCGGGTAGGCCAGGTCCTTCAGGGTCAGCCCCTTGAAGGTCGGGTAGCGGCTGAAGAAGCGGGCGAAGGTCATGATGATGACGATCTTCATCGGCTCCGAGGGCTGGATGCTGAAGAAGCCGAGGTGTATCCAGCGTGTCGCCCCCATGGAGGTCTTGCCGGCCACCAGCACCAGCACGAGCAAGAGCAGCACCGCGCCGTAGAGCCAGTAGGCGAAATCCTCCAGCATGTGGTAGTCAAGGCTGCAGACCGTCAGGCAGAGAACCAGTCCGGCGACGATCCAGTAGATCTGCTTCAGGAAATAGGGGGTCGCCATATCGCGGTAGGAGGATGTGGCGCTGTATATGTTGACGACGCCGAAGCCGGTGATGAGCAGCACCAGCGCCAAGAGCGTCCAGTCGAAGTTGGTGAAGAGTCTTCTGTCAAACATTGCGAACCTCTACTAGAGTTCAGAGTTCAGAGTTCAGAGTTCAGAGTTCAGAGTTCAGAGTTCAGAGTTCAGAGTTAAGAGTTCAGAGTTGTCAATTGTCAATTGTTTCTTCGGAGTCGCTTGTGCTGGCCGGCTTTGGCACCGGTTTCCTGATGACGCCCTTCCCCTCGAAATACGCCTTGAGCAGCTTCCCCGCTATCGGGGCGGCCGCACTCCCGCCGTGCTCGCCGTGCTCGATGATGACGGCAACGGCTATCTCCGGCTTGTCGTAAGGGGCAAAGCCAACGAATAGGGCGTGGTCCCTGAACTGGTACGGCACCTCCCCCTTGCTGTCCCGGAGCTTCACCACCTGCGAGGTGCCGGTCTTCCCGGCCACCTTCACCTCGGAGAGGCGCGCCGTGGAGCCGGTGCCGTGCGGCTCGTTGACGACGGCCAGGAGACCCTCCTTGACCAGGCGATAGGTCTCGGGCTTGATCCCGCTCCTCCCGGTCACCTGGGGCGGGAACTCCTTGAGCACCTTCCCCTCAGAGTCGACGATCCGCTTCACCAGGTGCGGCTGGTACACGATCCCCTCATTGGCAACCGTCGCCATCATGGAGGCAAGCTGTACCGGGGTGGTGAGCACATACCCCTGCCCGATGCCGACGGAGAGGGTCTCGCCCTGGAACCACTTCTTGCCGAAGCGCTTCAGCTTCCACTCCTGGGTCGGTATTATCCCCCCCTTCTCGTTCTCCAGGCCGATCCCGAGCGGCGCGCCGAGGCCGAAACGCTTGGCGCAGGCGGCGATCCGGTCCACCCCGAGCCGCTCGGCCAGCTTGTAGAAGTAGACGTCGCACGACTCCCTGAGCGCCTTCTTCAGGTCGACCTGGCCGTGTCCCTTCTTATCCCAGCACTTGAAAGTGGAGTTGCCGAACTTGTAGTAGCCCGGGCAGTCGATTGTCGTGTGCGGATCGATCAGCCCCGCCTCAAGGCCGGCGATGGCCGTGATGATCTTGAAGGTGGAGCCGGGGGGGTACATCCCCTTCAGGGCCTTGTTCTCCAGCGGGTGCCGCTTGTCCTCCAGGTACTCCTTCCACTTGTCCGGAGGCATGCGTCCGGTAAAGAGCGCCGGGTCGAACCCCGGATTGCTGGCGAAGGCGAGGACCTCTCCGCTGTTCACGTCGATCGCTACCGCAGCCCCCGCCTTGTCGCCGAAGGCCTGTTCCGCCACCTTCTGCAGCTCGAGGTCGATGGTGAGAACCACAGAGTTGCCCACGCTCGAGCCGGTCTCCTCCACGGTCCGCAGGAACCTGCCGCGCGCGTCCACCTCGATCTGACGCCCTCCGTCCGTGCCGTGCAGGAAACTCTCCCAGCTCCTTTCGATGCCGCTCTTGCCGGTATAGTCGCCGGCGTTGTAATCCTTGTAGCGCTCGGCACCCAGTTCCTCCTCGGAGATCTCCGCGAGATAACCGAGCAGGTGCGAGGCGAGCTGGGCGTTGGGGTAGGCCCGGACCGGTTTCATCTCGATGTTCACCCCGGAGAGGGCGAGGCGGTTTTCCTCCAGGAACTCCATCTGGTCCCGGCTGATCCCGGAGGCGATCACCAGCGGGTAGTACTTCGCCCTCCCCTGCCCCTTGTTCCATTTGTCCTCGATTTCCTTGCGGTCCAGGTTCAGGTAGCGGGCCAGGTTGTCAATCAGCTGCTCCTTGTTCTTGACGTCCTGGGGTATCACCGCGACGCTGAAGGAGGGGGTATTGGAGACCAGCACCTTGCCGTTTCGGTCCAAAATGGCGCCGCGCGGCGCCGCCACCGGGACAAAGCGGAGCCGGTTGCTCTCGGACTGGTCCAGCAGGTTGTCGGTGTCGACCACCTGCAGGTACCAGAGCCGGGACAGGAGCAGGAAGAACATGACGAAGGCGCCGATGGAGAGCCAGATGATCCGGCGCCCACCGTCCCCCTCGGGGAGGATGTTCTGTTGCAGCTTCATCGCGCCTCCTCAGCCGCCGGAAGCGGGAAAACGAAGAGCAGCGAGGCGACCAGAGCGTTCACCAGGGCCTGGGGGATCAGCGCCGGAAGAAGCGAGGAGTAAAGCCCTTTGGAGACGGAGAAAATAGCCAGCATCAGCAGACTCAAAAGGGCGCTCATGATGGTCGCCAGGAACACCACCAGCACGAGCAGGGCGCGGTTGTTCGTATAGAGGCGGTCCGCCAGCTCCGACAGCAGCGTGTAGATGCAGAGGTACGAGAAGGCGTGCAGTCCGAGGTAGATGCCGCTGAAGCTGTCCTGGAGCAGCCCCAGGCCAAAGGCGGCCAGACCGGCGAAGCGGTGCGGCAGCTTGAGCCCCAGGTAGACGACCAGGATGATGATCAGGTTGGGCTGAAAGGGGTCCTGGAGGTATCTCGGCAGCAGCGTCATCTGCAAGAGCAGCGCTGCCAGGACCCACCCGGCTATTTTGAGGTACTGTATCACAGAAAGTTACCCGCCTGACGACTGTCTATTCATGAGCCTGCCTGACCAGCACCAGCATCTCTTCCAGCTTGCCGATGATGACCGTCGGCCGCACCTCGATGGTCTGAAATACGCCGTACTCCCCCTTCTTCACCATGGTCACCTCCCCGATCGGCATCCCTTTCGGAAACACCCCGCCGATGCCGGAACTGATCACGGTGTCCCCCACCTTCACGTCCTCGTCCCTCACGGTGAACTCCATGGAGCAGCGGCCGCCCCCCATGCCGCGCACCACCCCGCGGGCCCGCGAGCGCTGCACCAGTGCCGCGATGGCGCTGGCATGGTCGGTCAGCAGCAGCACCCGCGAGCTGTGCGGTGCCACCTTCACCAGGCGCCCGACTACGCCGCCGGCCGCCAGCACCGGCATCCCCTCGGCAAGGCCGTCAGCGCTGCCGCGGTCGACCACCAGCGTCTTGAACCAGGCGGAGCTGTCCTCGCCGATCACGGAGACGGCAAGCGACGGGGCGTCGAGCGTCCCCTTCAGGTCCAGGAGCGCCTTCAGCCTGGCGTTGGCCACCACCGCCTCGTTGCTGGCGACGATCCGCTCGTTCAGGATCTTCACGCTCTTTCTCAGGGCCAGGTTCTCGCGCCGCACATCGAGAAGGTCGATGTAATCGCTCCAGAGCCTGTCGACGAAACGGCCCGACGCCGCGACCCCACCGGCAAGCGGCGCGGTGAGGCCCATAACGGAGCGCTCCAGCGGACTGGCGTGCTCCTTGTTCCTCAGGTTAAGGGCGTAGGTGAGGAACGCCGCCAGGAGGAACAGGGCGGTAAGGAGGAATCGCTTGTGGCGGATTAAAAGCTCTCTCATCGGTCTCAAAAAATGGTTTAGGGGGCACCGGCCCCCTATCTAGTGTGAAATCTGCCTTGGCAGGATGCCCGGCACCCGGGGCCGGTTTAATCCAGTCGAAACTGCGAGTCTGCCTCTTCCTCGTGGCGTATCTCGTCCACCGGCTCACGTTTGCCGGCCCCGGCGTAAAGCCGGTTCGGTCCGTTGAAGACAATGCCGTTCTCGTTTCCTACGTTGCGGTAGGCGTGCACCACCCCGGGCGGGACTACCATCATGGCGGGAGCGTCCAGACCGGCATAGAGCACCTGCTTCACGCCGAAGCTGGGGGAGCCGGGTCGGGCATCCCAGAGATAGATCTTGAAATTCGAGGGACCTATGAAGCAGAAGTAGTCGGTCTGGTCCAGGTGCTCGTGTGGCCCCCGCGCGACGCCGGGCTGGGTCATGGAGATGTAGGCCATGGTCGGCATGACGGCGGGATCCATCTCGTCGCTCCTGAACAGCTCGGCGAGCCAGCCCCGCTCGTCCAGGAACTTGCTCAGAGGTCGTGCCGTCACGTCGTGGATGCGCCCCTTCTGGTAGGTTATCTTTTTCATGATTTGCTCACTCCTCCGCACAGTTCAGTCTCCTGGTAGACCCGGACCAGATAGTCGCGATAGGAGGAATTCGGCGTTGCCTTGATGACCTCCGCCATCCCCTGGCAGTCGAGGTAGCCCATGCGCAGCGCGATCTCCTCGAGGCAGGCTATCTTCAACCCCTGCCGGGCCTCCAGGGTCCCGATGAAGTGGGAGGCCTCGAGAAGGCTCTGGTGGGTTCCGGTATCGAGCCAGGCGATGCCGCGCCCAAGCTTCTGCACCGAGAGCTCCCCGCGCCGCAGGTACTCGAGGTTCACGTCCGTTATCTCCAACTCGCCCCGCGGCGAGGGCCGCATCGCCTTGGCGATCTCCACCACCTGACTGTCGTAGAGGTACAGGCCGGGGACCGCGTAGCTCGACTTGGGAGCGGCGGGCTTCTCCTCGATGCTGATCACCTTGCCCTGCGGGTCGAACTCCACCACGCCGTAGCGCTCGGGGTCCTGCACGTAGTAGCCGAAAATCTTGGCGCCGCCGTCAAACTGCGAGATCAGGCGGTCCAGCTCCATCTTGCCGTAGAATATATTGTCCCCGAGTATTAGGCAGACGGGATCCTGCCCGATGAATTCCTCTCCGACCAGGAAAGCCTGGGCGATCCCCTTCGGCTCCGGCTGAACGGCGTAGCTGATCCGGATGCCCCAGCGGGAGCCGTCGCCCAGAAGGGACTGGAAGCGCGGGGTGTCGTGCGGGGTGGAGATGATCAGCACGTCCGCGATGCCGGCCATCATCAGCGTCGCCAGCGGGTAGTAGATCATCGGTTTGTCGTAAACCGGCTGAAGCTGCTTGCTCGCGACCAGGGTCAGCGGATAGAGCCTGCTTCCGGAGCCTCCTG
>Ga0209125_1000793_pt1 | contig 36046 bp, 32 predicted proteins | sample BarGraIncub1131A_FD_184503 | JGI IMG/M metagenome (GOLD analysis project Ga0209125, IMG submission 184503) | Arctic peat soil microbial communities from Barrow, Alaska - Barrow Graham LP Incubations 11-31A (SPAdes) (version 2) | ecosystem: Environmental > Terrestrial > Soil > Wetlands > Peat... | reverse complement strand
AGCTTCTCAACCTCGATAAAGAGATCACCAAGCGCGTTGTTGGTCAGGATCGTGCGGTTGTTGCCATCTCCAAGGCTATCCGCCGCAGTCGCGCAGGCATTCACAATAGTCGCCGTCCCACAGGCTCATTCATGTTCCTTGGACCTACAGGCGTCGGTAAAACCGAGCTCGCCAAGGTCATCAGCTCGCTGTTGTTTGGTGCTGAAGATGCCATGATCCGCATCGACATGTCCGAATTTATGGAAAAGCACGCTGTTTCCCGTTTGATCGGTGCCCCTCCTGGATATGTGGGCTACGATGAGGGTGGTGGACAGCTCACTGAAAAAATCCGCAAACGCCCCTATGCTGTTGTTCTTTTCGACGAAATTGAGAAGGCGCATCCCGATGTCTTCAATATTCTCTTGCAGATTCTCGATGATGGTCAGTTGACTGACAATTATGGACGCAAGGTGAATTTCAAGAATACCATCATCATCATGACCTCCAACGTGGGCGCCCGTGAAGTTCGGCACAGTGGTGGAATGGGCTTCAACAAAGCCTCCGAGAATGACGATTATGAGCGCATGAGCAATTCGATCAAGGAAGAGCTGAAGCGCGCATTTTCACCGGAATTTCTCAATCGAATTGACGAGCAAATCATTTTCCGTCCACTGGCTAAGCCTGACCTGATCGGGATTGTCGATATTCTGATTGGCGAACTCCAGTTGCGCCTTGACGAAAAGAACGTGACACTGGAACTAGACGTCGAGTCAAAAGAGTTTATCGTCGAGAATGGTTTTGACCCTACTCTAGGTGCTAGACCCCTGCGCAGGGCCATTCAGAGACTTGTTGAAGACCATTTGGCAGAAGGACTGCTAACCGGCGATATCCTTGGTAACTCACGGGTTTTGGTCACTAAAGGGGCCTCAGAATTGCAATTTAAGTCTGTCCCTAAAGAATAAGATTCGTCAAATCGTCTATTTCCGAAGCCTCCGCATCAATTGCGGGGGTTTTTTGTATTTTTTCGGCTCAATGCGACTATCGTGGTTCTTAATAGTGATTTCCTTGTGTGGCCTCGCCTCTGCACAGTATTTGGAAGATGTGGCGAATTCCTCCTTGGAGACCTCCAAGGTTAAACAAATCCGTTTTGAAGGACTGCAAAATGTCGACGAAGGTTCCGTGCGGAGCCGGGTCCATTTGGATGCAGGGCAATCAATGTCACCGGCAGTGCTGGCAACAAAGGTCAAAGCATCCGTAACCTCGCTCTATGAGTCTGGTCTTTTCGATGACGTGACAGCTTGGTATGACTACAAGCCTGATCATCTGAATGAGTTGGATGTGGTGTTCCGGTTGGTGGAATTACCTGCTTTGGACACCTTCTCCATAGAAGGCAACGATGCGATTACTTCGGAAGATTTGGCGCCAAAGGTCGATCTGATCGCTGGTCGTGTTTTCAGCCGTTCGCAGCTTGAACGGGCTCGCCAGGCGATTCTTGCTCACTACCGCTCGGAAGGGTATCTGCTCGCAGAAGTCAGTGCCGAACAAATCGAGAAGGACGAAGGCAAGGTTCATGTAACCTTCCGTATCAGTGAAGGCGAAAAAGTGGTTGTCGAATCGGTCAAGATCGAGGGCAATACACAAGTTGCCGCCGATGATATCACTGAAACGATGGGTCTCCAACCTGCCCAGTGGTATGGATCGGGTGAATTCAAGGAAGAGACCTTTGATTCCGACCGCGATTCCGTACTGATGGCATGCAAAGCGAAAGGCTTTTTAGATGCTAGCCTCACCCAGTACGAATCCGAGTATCTTGCTGATTCGACGTTTAAATTCTACGTCGGTAGGTTGGTCACTTCGACACAGAAACTCGATGCTTTCCTGCAGCAGTTCAATAGTGATATTGCCAGTACTGCAAGCCCAATGCACACTCTCGCCGGTGGCACCATCGAAAAGTCGTCCCACTACTATCGTCAGAACCGTCGCACGTTCTCCGATGCTGGCCAGGCTATTCCTGTTCCTAACGTGAAAACCGAGGAAGAAGCCGCAAATATTTTGAACCGCATCATCACATATAGCGACTTGCGTTCTCAGTGGATTTCGTCACTTCCCACGCGGCAGTGGACCCATCCTGCCATTGATTCGCTGATGAACCAACCTAAGCGCGACCAATTTCAGGATCGCCGGTTGGCACGCCTGACTATTGAGGAAACGTATCCCGTTCTTCAGCCTTGGGATAGCGTTAAGACGAGTTCCCTAGTCCGAATCCATATAGGCATCCACGAAGGGCGTCGCTATTACACAGGTTCCGTGCATTTCCAAGGCAACCAAGTTCTTTCAGAGCCATACTTGAAGGCGATGGTGCAGCTCGATTCCGGGAAAGTATTCGACTACCGCAAGTACGAGGCTTCCAAGAAAGGAACCTTGGATCTTTATCGTGAAGATGGATACCTGTTTGCCCGTGCGGATGAACGTCGTGATTACCAGGATTCAATCGTTCATCTGACCTATACCATGACTGAAGGTCTTCCTGCGATTATCCGTCGCGTGAACATCAAAGGAAATACCCGCACTAAAGACAAAGTAATCCGTCGTGAAATTCGCTTGTTCCCAGGTGATACTTATCGGCAGTCGCTGATGGAGCGCTCGTTCCGTGAAGTGTTCCAGTTAAATTATTTTGACAACCTTGTTCCTGATATTCAGCCTGTTGAAGGCTCTGAACAGGATGTCGATTTGCTGTTCAATGTTTCAGAAAAAGAAGCTGGAACAGGTACCTTCAGTGCCGGTCTTGCATACTCCCAGGCAGACAAACTGGTGGGAACACTAGGCCTTGCGATCCCCAATTGCTGTATGGGTGATGGTCAGACTGCGAACCTCAACCTTGAGTACGGTGCCTCGAAGCATAACGTCACTTTGGGATTTGCTGAGCCATGGTTCCTGGACAAGCCAATCAAGATCGGTGGTGGACTGAATTACACTTGGACCGCCGGGGCCCAGACCGATGCGGATATTACCCGCTACGGATTCAGTGACTATTTAGGTCGGCGCTTAACTTGGCCTGACGATTATTTCTACGGTCAGATTGATAACAGTTTCCAGGTATTGCGCCAAGGTGATAATCTGGCAGGTAGTTTGATCAGAAACTCGGGTATCGAAGCCTCTGCCGGTCTGACATTGATCCGCGATGACAAGAACCTTCCTGTATTCCCAACGGAAGGCTCCCGCTTTGTGGCGAGCATTTCCAAGTCGATGTGGGACTTTGATTTCGTGAAATCGGAGTTCTCGCTCAAGTGGTGGTTCCCAATGTTGGAGGTGGACCATAAGACCCTCGCTCTTGGGATAACCAATGAGTATGGAGTGATCCAAGGCAATGCTCTCCAGTACAGCTCCATGTACGTAATGGGTGGCGCACTGGGCTACAAGGGACTATTGCGCGGATATACCCCTGGTTCCATCGGGTATCGTCGCATTGGACGCTCTTACCAGTTTGCTTCCATGGAACTGACTTTCCCTGTTGCCGAAAACCGTTTCTACCTGTTGCCTTTCTTCTTTGATGCTGGAAATGTCTTTGGAAAGCGTTTTGTGTCCACTCAGGCTGTATCAAAAGATCTGCCAAGTCCAGGCAGCGAATGGGATCCTTCCAGCCTCAAGCGTGACTTCGGTTTTGGGTTCCGCGTCATTGTTCCGATGCTTGGAATTATCGGTTTCGACTTCGCATGGCCGCTTGATCCAGGTGAATCCTATTCTGGCTACACAAATAGCAGTGTTGGTGGTATGGAATTCAACTTCTTGATCGGTCAGGGCTTCTAATTTTTATCAATTAGACGTAAAAGCGGGTGAATTCCCACTAAAAGCCCCCTGCAAAGGGGGCTTTTGCTTGCAAAACACTTCCAACTCGGACGATCTGAATTTGATCTTTCTGCGCAAAAGTATTAGATTGGTTAAATGAACAATCTGAGCTTTCGCTGCCCACATTGCCAGAATACTGTTGAAATCACCCTTGAGTCCCAGGCCATGGTGATTGTAATGGATTGCGCGCATTGCAAAACGCCGCTGATGTATTACTATGGTGAGGCTTTCGAAGTCGATCGTATCGCCATGGGTGACTTGCAACAGAAGCAGCTCAAGGCTGTGCAAGGCTTTCTCAAAGTGCGTGGACAGCTTAGTCCCAAGACATCGACACCAGCACAAGAACCTGCGGGTCAGGCCTCTAATCCCGGCGAGCATGGCTCTCACCATGCGGGTGATCCCATACGGGATTCGGCCATTGGGAAAGACGACATCCTCGATCTGATGATCGACCTTGAAACCTGTGTGGATGTGGATGAATTCCTGCGCCGCATGGGTTAACGGCTAGTCATCTCCGCATGAAAATCTATCTTTGGCTCATTGAATATTTCTTTGAGCCGAGGTTTGCATGTCCCAGTACGATTCCTTCGATAGTCCCCTGATCCGTCGCTATGCCTCCAAGGAAATGAGTTTCCTTTTTTCCCCACAGTTCAAGCACCAGACCTGGCGCCAGCTATGGATCTATCTGGCTGAAGGCGAAAAATCCCTCGGACTTTCTATCACGGACGAGCAGATTGCGGAACTGAAGGGCAACGAAAGCAATATCAACTGGGTCGAGGCCGAAGCCGAAGAAAAACGCCGTCGTCACGATGTGATGGCTCATGTCCATGCCTTTGGTTTGCAGTGTCCCAAGGCTAAGGGTATCATCCACCTCGGTGCTACCAGTGCCTATGTCGCCGACAATACCGACCTTATCCAAATGCAGCAAGGCCTTATCCAAGTTCGTCGCCGCCTCTGTCGTGTGCTCGACAAACTGAGTGCCTTTGCCCTGCAGTACAAAAGCCTACCCCAGCTTGGCTTCACGCATTTCCAGGCCGCCCAGCTCACCACAGTCGGTAAACGCGCCTGTCTCTGGATTCAAGATCTGCTCATCGATCTGGAAGAGATTGACCATCTGATCGAAGTGCTTCCTTTCCGTGGAGTTAAAGGCACCACGGGTACCCAGGCGAGCTTCATGGAACTCTTTGAGGGGAACCACGACAAGATCAAACAACTTGACGCCTATGTCACCGCAAAGGCCGGTTTCAAGAAGTGCCTGACTATCACCGGGCAGACTTATACGCGCAAGTGGGATCATCGCGTCAACAATACCTTGGCATCCCTCGCCACAACGCTTTCCAAGTTCAGCACTGATTTGCGTCTCATGCAAGGTCTTAAGGAAGTCGAAGAGCCGTTTGAGAAAGATCAGATTGGAAGCTCTGCAATGGCCTACAAGCGTAATCCCATGCGCTCGGAGCGCATTGGCTCACTCGCTCGTTTTGTGATGGCGATGCCGAATGCAACCGCATTTACCCAGGCCACCCAGTGGTTCGAGCGTACCCTTGACGACAGCGCAAATAAACGTCTTGCCATCCCCGAAGCATTCCTTGCAACCGATGCCATGCTGATCATTGCTGAAAATGTGGCCAGCGGCATGGTTGTATACCCGAAGGTTATCGAAAAACGCATTATGAGCGAACTACCGTTCATGGCCACTGAAAATATTATCATGGAATGTGTGATGAAGGGCGGCGACCGTCAACTTCTGCACGAAGAAATCCGCCAGCTTTCCATGCAGGCTGCACGCGTAGTCAAGGAAGAAGGCAAGGACAATGATCTCCTGGCCCGCATTCTAGAAAGCGGTAAATTCGGTCTCACCCAAGTCGATTTGGACCGCATCCTCGACTTGCGCAAATTCGTCGGTCGTGCACCAGAGCAAGTGGATGAATTTGTGCACAATGAAGTGCTACCAGTTATCAATGCCTTTAGCGACTGGAAAGCTGTGGGGGCAGGAGAGCTGAAGGTTTAAGGGCGTAAGCGGAGCGGTGGTTTCTGTGAATACGATATTTTTGAGAATTAATCGTTTTACTCCACCCTTAGTTTTTGAATTGCTTTTTCCCCGGGAATTGCGAGTTTGCCCTCCTCCCAAAATTGACTGCCAGCAGAATGTTGGGGTTATCCGCAGTGCTTTTCGCACTGTCGGGTTCACCTTGTTCTGCTGCAGCCCTGTTTTTCCTGGAGGTGGAGTCAAACGAGTAATTCCCAAATTTTTTATCGCATTATCGCTACTGCTTTGCGTCCCTACGGTACAAGCCCAGGATCAGGTCACCAAGGTGGACATGTCCACTTTTCATGCCGCACCACTTGATACCGTGGCAAAGCCTATTGCACCGGGTCCCTTTGCTTCGATGGAATTTCTACATAGCCCTTTGGGAAACCAGACAGCCTACCAGTACAAGCTGGGTCAGTGGAAGAAAATTTGCGATTTGCCTTGTATAGCCAATTTGGACAGTGGAAGAACTCCGCTGATCAAGATACACCGCTCCCATGGTGGTTTCTTTGATGAGGTGGATGCGGTTGACACTGTTCCTGTGCAATGGGGAAGTCAAGTCAAAGTGGCTACATCGAGCCAGGTGGATCATTTAGATGCAATGCGCAAAATTTTCGTTGTTGGCCCACTCTCCGGAGCGCTCTTGGGTAGTATGCTTTGGGCCGGCATTGAAAAGCTAGGAGGCAACGATATCGGCGTTGTTTTTGTTCCCATAGGATTTGCTTGCGGTTTTGCGGTCCCTTTGATAAGCTGGATCAGTGGAGGGTTTTTAGTAGATGAAATTGAAATGAAGAAATCACCCATTTCGATCTCTCCATCCATTCTTCCATCGGGGCAAGTCGGTGGACACCTGGAAGGCCGGTTTTAAAAATGTCAAATTATGTCATTTGTCTACTATTCAGTTTCATGATTTGCTACGCACAGGATTCATCTGTACCTGTTGTGGATATAAAATCCTTGGCGACTGGTGAAACTAACAAGACCAAAGCAAATGTGGAATATCGTTTTATCAAATCAAGCCAAGCCGGTGTGCAAAGTGTCTATGCAATAAAACCTGAGCAACTTGCTGATTCGTTGGAGTACCTCTGTGAAATTCCTTGTAAAGTTCTCGTCGATTCTGAAAACGGGTTACGCATCCTAATTCGGCGCGATCTTTCAGCGGTTCCGAGGGGACATGCCGTTGGAATACTTGACAAGCGGATATGGCTACAGGATCAAGCGGGCTCGCATAATGAGGTGGTTACCGTTGCACAAAGCAAAATAGATCGGGAAGCCATAGGAGTCATGATCTTTTTTGCCTTAGCTGGAGGAGCAATCGATTATTCCGTATGGCACACTTACAATCAACACAATTTTTACGCTCTTCAATTGGCCGGGGGACTCGCCATAGGTAGCTGGATTGCGATTGCCCCTAATATATTGATCTGGGATGCTCGCTATAAAAAATCAGATTTTATCCGCGTTAACCGTATCAAAGTTTCTGCAATGCCACTGCTCTCTACGGATGGTCACGTTGGGGCCGCGGTGGTCGGACAATTGTAATCACTTTGGGGTGACCGCCGGCGACCAGGAATGTCTATGGCGGAACCATTCCCCCCATTGCCTTTCACTCCAAAAAGAGGAACGGAACGGTGACCGCGACATTTCCGGTCGTCTCCGGTTTCACCTTGAATCTCCAACGAGAAACGGCGTCTCGGATTTCCTCGTCAAATTCGTCGTAGCCTGTAATGGATGAGTCTAATTTGGTTGCAATGATTTCTCCACTTGGTGCGATGGTCAGGGTCAATAGGATCTTTCCGGCAAAGCCAGGCCGCAGCTTGAGGTACTTGTTATAAACATGACGCAGGCCAGGGAAACGAGCCCTGAGCACTTGCATGATTTCAGACGATGGCCGCGGACTGGGTTGAGGGGAAATCCGCAAATCGGCTTCTGTAGGGGTGCTGATTGTTCCTTTCGACTTTGTTGAAATTGAACCACCTCCGCAAATCAAACCACTCAACATATCACCCATTGTTACCGCACGCTGCAATTTGGTCTTTGATTCGAGCGAAGCACAGCGGAAGCCCAAGTCCCTACGATGCGTTGTGGGGGCAACCGAGTGTCCTCCATCTCCGCGAACTTCCCAGGTCGAGCTGTCTCCATCTGCAGTCCATTCCCAGACGTTGCCGTACATGCCTTGCAATCCCCATGCATTCGTGCCAAAGGAAGCGACAGGACCTACCTGAATATTGCTACTAGCCCATGCGCTGGTGTCCTTGGTGTACACAATTTCTCTGGCTTCGGCCTGGGCAGCGTATTCCCAGTCGCGAGCGCTGGGGAGTCGTTTCCCTAGGGTTTGGCAATAGGTATTGGCTTCAAACCAGGTCACGTTTTCCACAGGGCATGTTGGTCCGCACTGCGCAAAGATGCTGGGCTTACGGCCGGTAACGCTGGCAAAATCATCTTGAGTCACTTCGGTGGTGTCCATAAAGAACCCGTTGGTGCATTCCGATTCTTCTGGTCCCTGGGGCGTATCTATTATCCTGCATTTGGCAGGAACCGTTGCCATATTTCGGTTGCCCAAACTACGCAGTTGCATGGTATATTGGTTGCTGCCATTGGGGTAGGCTATCACCAAGGTCGTATCTTCGTATCCCGCCCGGTGCAAGGAAATAATATGCGGCCCCTTAGGTAGCTTGACTTCGCAGGTTGCCTTGCCTTCACAGTGCAACTGCTTGTCCATAGTCAGATTCGCAGGGCCATCCGCCAAGGAGAAGCGCACTTTGCCTTTTGCCAAGGGAGGTGTCGCCTTGGTTGGAAGCGCTGGAGCATTTACATTTTGCATGTTTTGAATAATGATCGTGCTGATGTCCCTTGCTTGTTTTTGAAACTCATTCGTGATTACGCTTGTCGAAATAGAAAGAGTAAGTAGTGAACTTCCTACCATATCCATTTGAGATGTACTGGCATTGCTGATCCGGATGGTGATTACGGTTGCCTTGGGCAAAACCTGCAAGGTCGGCTGTAACGTGTAATTCGCTTGATCATTGGTGTCGCTCGCAAGTGTCGTTTCTGCTTGCCCTTGCAATGCCTTGCGGACTTCATCACGGATGGCCTGGGACCATGTTGCCAAGAGTTGCTGTGTAATGCTTACGTTGCCAATGACTGTGGCGTTTGAGCTTACTGGATACATTGTCACTGTCGGCCTAGAAGCCAAGGAAAGCGAGAATGTGCAAAAAAGAAGTCCAAGTAGTACACGAAACAGTTGTATTTTTTGACGCATCAGGAAGCTTGGTAAGATTATGAGTCCCTTGCTCTAAGGTATATTGAAAGGGAATTACTCGTTTGACTCCACCTCCAAGAAAGGTGGGGCTGCAGCAGAACAAGGTGTACCCGACAGTGCTCCAAAACGCGTTTTAGAGTGAACGCACTGCGGATAACCTCCACATTCTACTGGCAGACGATTTTGGGAGGTGGGCAAACTCGCAATTCCCGGGAAAAAAAGCTAATCAACAACCTATGGTGGAGTTAAACAGATAATTCCCTATTGAAAATAGTTATCAAACCAATTCAAGGAACATGTAAATGACAGTTTTACAAACCATGCGCAACCGTTATTCCGTACGTGCTTATCTTCCGCGCGCTGTCGAAATAGAAAAAATCAACGCGATTCTTGAAGCTGCGCGCATCGCACCGACTGCCGCAAACCGTCAGCCCCAGCGCATTCTGGTGGTTCGTGTTCCAGAGCAACTTGCAAAATTCTGCAAGGTGTGCCACTTTCGCGAATCACCTCTGGTATTTATAGTTTGTGTGCAACGGGGCGAATCCTGGGTACGCACCTGTGATAGATTCAATGCCGCCGTTGTGGATGCGAGCATTGTTACCGACCACATGATGCTTGAAGCGACAGAACTCGGACTCGGGTCGTTGTGGATGTCCGCTTTTGACCCGGAGGCCTTGCGTCGTGAATTTTCCATTCCAGAGAATCTCACGCCAGTGAACATTCTATGTGTAGGCTATGCGGATGGCCCGGCACCTTCGCCTGAGCGATTTGTACAGGGTCGCAAACCCTTGGAGCAAATAGTGTTCTGGGAGAGGTTCTAAAGCTCGTCCCAATCTATGGGGCGGGGGCTTGGGATCACCAATAGCTTCATCAAGGGAACTTTTAAGGCTAAGGCCAAGGATTCCAATGTATCGATACGTGGGCTTCGTTTCAGATTTTTGATTTGCCACAGAGTGGATTTTGGAAAACCAGTGGCGAGGATAAATTGTTCGTCGTTGGTAAATCCATGAGTGCGCATCTGATAGATCAGGTTTTTGCGGATGAGAATATCTATTGTCATCAGAGGCAATTAGTCGAGTCGTAACACAACCGGATTTGTATCGTCTGCGTTTCGTTTCAGTTCGATGGTTTTGGTTTCCGAAATCATAATCGTCACTTTACCCCGACGCTGTTTGGGCGTAGAGTAGGAGACGACAGGAGATGCCAGGCTCGCGGGTGTATTCGATTGCGTGAGCCAAGGCCCTAGGTCCATTTCAAGTGCAAGGGCAATTTTAAGAAACGTAGACAAAGTGATGCCGCGTTCCCCCGACAAAAAACGGGAGAGGATCGATTGTTGTATCCGATGTTCATGGGCAAACCGTTCCACTGCGGTATAGCCCCGTTCTGCGATCATGCGCTTAACTGTATGGCGCAGGAACAGGAGCGGATCCGATGCCTGTGTTCTTGTCATGAACAGAAGATAGGAGGGCGTGAGGCAGTCGTCGATGCCATGGGGCAAATAGAATGCCTCTGTATGACAAATGGCATTTACGCCAGTATAAGCCTCTTACTATTCGAGTTTGCTTGAAATCTGCAAAGCTTCCTGAATCCATTCAGACCTGATCTCGGGAGTGCTTGAAACGACTACGCTGAAGTTGATTCGTTGCACCAAAGGGATATTGCAGAATCCTGCAACGTATTTTGTCCAGATTGCACCCAGTGGATCACCCCATTGCTCTTGTTCAACGGTATCTGGTGTGTTGGATGTTGTAAACACCAGAAGGGACTTGACAGGAAGTAATCCGATCATGCCATGGCTTCCGTCAGGTTTCTGTCCAAAACGGTAGGCAACCCCGCTGCGCAAGACTCTGTCTAGCCAACCTTTTAAAATTGCAGGAGGCTGTCCCCACCAGTTGGGATGAACCACAATGATGTGATCCGTAGCCTTGAGTTCCTCTTGATGCTGGATCACTAACGGATCTTTACTGAGATCTGTGCCTAGTTCATCACAAGTCATTACGGGGTCGAAGCTTTCCGCACAAAGATCATGGAAGTGAACTTGATGTCCTAGGCTTTGCAAATGCCCGTGCAGGGATCTTGCAAGACCATGATTAAAGCTCTGCGCGTAGGGATGTGCAAGAATAATTGAGATTGTCGACATGAAACAACAATAGCAAGAGTTCGCACATCTTTGCAAACGCTACTGGTCTCCGCGGGGGTGGGCTTTGCGGAATGCCTGCTTTAGCCGTTCCGCAGTGACGTGCGTATAAACCTGGGTGGTGGAAAGAGATGAGTGCCCGAGCATTTCTTTGACGGCAATCAGATCGGCACCCTCATCTAGCAAATGTGTCGCAAACGAGTGGCGTAGCACATGGGGGCTTGCCTTGCCTTCACAGCCAATGGATCGCAAAAGGTCGTGAATATTTTGTTCAATAGTACGACGGGAAAGAGCTTTGCCTTGCGGATTGAGAAAAATATTGGCATCAGGTCTCGGCGCTAGCCCACGCATCCGGAGCAACTCTCCATATCGCTGCAGCCAGTCCAGGGAGGTTTGGGTCAATGGGGTGATGCGGACTTTTCGTCCTTTGCCCAGAAGTCTTGCTGTGCGGGCTTCTGAATCCAGATCCCCCCAATGCAGGGATACACATTCCGCTAGACGCATCCCAGAGCCGTAAAATAATTCGAGAAGCGTTCGTGAACGGACTGCGACTTCATCGCTACGGTCGACGTCAGGAATCTTTTCTAAGGATAGTTGCTTGGCTGAGATAAAACTGACGAGTCTCTTGGGCTTTTTAGGTGAAGGAATTTCGTCGGCAGGATTTGATGCCAATAGCTTGGAGCGCACCAGAAAACGACCAAAACTTTTGAGACAGGCAACATTGAGCGAAATGGTGGAGACAGATAGTTTACGGTCGGTGCGAAGGTGCCAGATCCATTTGCGAAGATTCGCAGTCGTCACTGATTCCACAGGCTTCTGGTTCTGTCCTTCAAACTCCAGCCACTCCGCAAGGATACGTCCATATGACTCTACCGTTAGTGGTGAATACAGCTTCTGCAGTTGCAGATAGCTTAGAAAATGATTCACGGTAACGTTTAGATTAGAGTCACGGACGGACATTGGTCGAATGCCTAAGAAAAAGGTAATTTAGAAGGCGAATAAGCAAGAATACCCGCATTGGAAATGGTCTGGTCCTAAAATACATAATGAACATCACGCAAGCTCCATCTCTTATCTCCTTACGCAACGCACTTTTGGGAGTGTTCTTTTTTGCGATATGCGCGGGGGCTTCGCAAAGAGTCGTGGGAGCCAATCAGACTTTGTACCTGAATCCATCCGCAGTAAGTGCTGCAGAAGGTGACGCGGTTCTTGCGTTGCCCGGTTCTGCATTGAGTGCAGGTCTAAATCCGGTAGGAACGCTGGATCAAAGGTTCCCAGTTCTCGGATTGTCCCATACAGCACTCTACGAAGGCACAAAACTGGATGCAGTTTCCGGAGTCTATGATCTAGATTCACTGACAAGAATCGCTGCGGTATTCATGCGTTTCGGTGCCGATGATATTCCCTGGATCAAAGAGGGAGACGCGATCCCAAATGATGGAGAATGGAGAACGCTCTCCATTTTTGATTACACCATGAGTCTCGTGCTTGCCCATACGCTTCCATTCCACCTGGATGCCGCCCTCGCTACCCATTTCCTTTACCGTGAGTTGGACCAGAGTGGATTTGGATTTCGCAGCGATGCGTCGATGCGCTGGAGACCATTGTCCTCTTGGTTTCTAACGGGAAAGGTGGAAGGGTGGACATCCTCTGCCGCTCGTTGGGAGTCAGGCCAACTGGAGTATTCACCAGTGGATTTAATTCTTGCAACTGGAGGGCAATGGAATGTGCCTTACCTTTATGGCCGAGTTTCCATCGGTTATCAGTCGCCGGGAGTTTTCCAGCAAGGCAACCCTTGGATGTCGATTGGAACCTCTGTACTTGAGGATACCTCTGACGCGAATCTGACGAGCCTTTCCCTTGGGGGTGGGCGCGTGTGGGAACATCCAGTGGATTGGTTGAGGGATGGTGCAGTCGGTGCTGAACTTGCCATGGACTGGGGTGGAGCAATTCGCTTAGGCTGGCAATCCTTGCGTGAAATCGACTCTTGGAGCGTGGGTGGTGGAGTGACTCTCTTTGGGTGGTTAACGGCTGATTACGCCTATCAACGCCACCCCGTTCTTTCGGGGGTTCATCGCGTCAGCCTTTCCGTCTCTCCTTGGTGGCTAACAGCACCGCAGAGAGTGATCGAACCCACGAAAATATTTCCAACAGAAACGGCTTCACCAGTCGATTCTACATCGACCTTAAAGCATACTCCTGAAGCACAAGATTCGATCCCTTCCTCCCTTGCTCCACCTGCAATTCCTGAACCAGCAGAATCCTCTGGAAATTCATGGGAGGAGTAAGTTGGAATGAGTATATTTCAGAAGTTGTTTTACTTTATTTGATATGATTCTACTCTGAGTGAGGCAAAATGGGTGGCTTGTCCAACTACCGCGAGATCGGAAAATTCGATGTTCTGGTCGCACCGCGGAACCCCATCGGTGCATTCGATGCCGAACAGTTTAAGAAAGATGCCTTGGAGCTTTTTGAAAAAGGCTCTCAGAATATCGTCGTAGACTTGGACAATTTGGATTTTCTCTATAGTGACGCATTTAACGCATTTTCCCTCATCCATCAAAAATTGGTCACGCGTAGTGGTACGCTAGGCATTTTGGCATCTGATGATCTCGCGGTCAAATCGTTGCAGCAGGCAGGAGTGGATCGTTACGTCAAGGTTTTCCGTACCGAACCTGAGATCATGGTTGCCTCACTGAAAAGCAATGCGCCACCTGCGCCCGTCGCTGAGCCTAACGTTTCTCCTGCATTTGTCCATGAGCCGCCGACTTCGCCCGCTGAGCCTTCGCACCGTCGTACCCACAAGTTTACGCAGAGTTTCAACTCATCCCTAAGTGATCAGCATGATGGGATTGACAAGGCCATTCTGAAAGGGATTCCGAATGAGTTTGAGGACGCGCTTACTCAAGGATCCTCTCGGAAGTCTGGACTAGTGATCGGAATTCTTATAGGTGTTCTGATTGTTGGCGCTGCGATTACCTTTATTCTGATGAGATAAAAGATGACCTCCGTGTCGAGGGACTATAAGCCTCGGCGAACGCCTCCTCCATCAGGCCCTCGTCGAATTCCTGTTGTTCGTGTTGCTTTACTTCTTTTTGTGTTGGTTTTTGCTATTACCCACAGAAGTATTTGGCAGGGCTCCATGCAGAACCTGGTCACGCAAGTGCAACAGAATTTTTCTAAGTCCGATACAGTCAATACCGAAGGCTTAAGCCGCAAAGAGCGGCTTACCCTCGCTGGTGGCAAGGTGTTCCTCTTGAATAATGGCTGTATCCAGGAGTCCTGGCGGTTACAATCTGAAGCCCGACTAGAAACAGCCTTACCGCTCTACAATGATCCTCGCATGAATTCCCTGATTCGTACCTTGCTTGGACCAACTCGCACTCAGTTTGTTGCTGGGGTACTCGACCTTGTGTTCCGCGATAGCTCCAGTGGGCGCATGCCATTATTTGCGCGCTGGCGTGATTCTCTTGGAGTTTCGACCATCGTGCGCATGGCCCTCGATTCTGGGGGAACCAATTATCGATATTTTGATAGTCAGACACAATGCGTGTGGTTGGAAGATTGCCCTGTTGATCCACTGCAAGGCGGAGCCGTTCCCATTGGAGCTGATTTTGATTTTGCCGGAAGAAAGCATCTTCTCACTCACGATCTTTTCCTTGGAATTGGCGAGGCACCAGTCGTCTCTGTGCTGAGTGGCAGAGTGCGCAAAATAACCCTTGATTCTGGGAAATCGCTGTCGATCGAAGTTGCTCACGGCAATAATCAGCTAAGTCGAATGTCTGGACTTGCGAGTCTTGCCGAGGGAATTCATGTAGGAAGCGTCGTTGAGCAGGGGCAAGCGCTTGGACGATTATCTGCAAGAGATACAGCCCAGGTTATTTTCCAGTTTGTCCGCAACGGAAATTTTGTGCGCTGGGACGATTTTCAACGTGAGTCGCGTCCAGTGCCACCCGAGGCAATTACTACATTCCAGGCTAGTCTTTTCCAATGAGCCCAATGGTGTTACTACGTGAATCGTTGTTAGTCTCTGCGCTAGTCGTCCTTTGCTCCCTGTTTCTTTCATGTTCCGAACCCAATGACGGACCAATGAGTGCTTGGGATTCCGGACAACAATATCCTGGCACAGGCTTTTATTTGCATGCCAGCCTTGATTCTGGGAGACGCGTTCACTCTTTGCAAGATACCTTGCCCGTTCAACTTGATTCAATGTGGATTATTTCCTCCTGTGCCTTACGGGACATTCAGTTGCAATCACAAACGCAAGGCGATGAGTTCCGCATCCATTTACAGCTAAATTTGCTTTCAAATGGTGATGTGAATTGTCCTGTATCGCCCCTACAATTGGATTCACTTGTAAAAATAGGTCCCCAGTCCGCTTGGTCAAATGGTGGACGCTTGATCATCATGGGTGCCCTGGAAAGTGCTGTGATCAATAGCGACACCACTAGGATTCCTTATTTGCAGGATGCATACCGCTATTCTGTTCCAAAGGATTCGATCTGGCTGATGAATGGAGCCAATGTTGATACCGCATATACCTTTCTATTTGATTCCCTGTTCAATGACCCTAGTCAGCCCAAACGATTAACAGGGGCTGGTCCTTGGGTTACCCAGTATTTGCGTAATACCCAAGTGGTGGTAGATACCTTAAGACTTACGCCTCAAACCTGTCTTCGTCCCCGCAGCACATGCAAACTCGAGCCCGATACCATTTGGTCTACCAGTTATCTCAAAGGGGAAGTGAATCTTGTGCCCGTGCGTATGCGTTGTGTCGGTGATTCTACCCATATTGAATATTGTGCGATCACTCACTGGAAAACAGATAGTTTGGCCCAGACTCTTGATCAAGACAAGACCGACACAATCTGGACAATGGAAAGCTACTATCTGGAGCGGATCTCCAATTGCTCGGTTCTGAACCGTGACTCACTTACAGAGTATAGCCTTGGTGCAAAGGGCGGTAGCATGCGGATTTGGCGCGAACTGTTTATTCCAGCAGCAGATAAGAATGAGGGACGTTGTGGGATTCCATGGGTATTTCAGAAGGACTCTACTGCAGCGGATCCCCATCCCACCCCTGTTACCCTGGAAGCCCGGGGAAGTGTTCTTGAGTATTGGCTTACCTACGATATACTGCGTAGACGTCCTGTGCTGGATACCTTGCTGATTGACAGCATATTTCAGTCCATCGGCTTTGATCCTCAGCCCAAGTAAATATCATGCAAGATTCGGTTTCCTGGCTTTTTGATGGTCGACGCTTTGTGCGTAATGTCGATATCGCCTGGGATGCAGGGCTTTTTACCACAGTCAAGACTAACGAATCAGGTAAACCGGCACGGCCTGTCCTTGCGCTTCCTGGCCTGATCAATTTACACACCCATCTGGAACTCACCGCAGTAGCTGGAGCTACGCCGCGTCGTGCTCCATTTCCCGAGTGGGTAGGGGCCTTGCGGAAGGTTACCATGAATTGGCGACCCGATGAGTTCAACACCTCCTTGCAGATGGGAATTCAACAAGTCCTTCGTGCCGGTACAACCACTGTTCTTGACGTAGGAAACTCGAGTGCCAATTGGGATGCCGTACCCATGGCATCCATTCGGCTTTTGGCAATGCGCGAACTCATTGGGCTTGACTCCGACTTGGCCCAGCGTCGATATGAACACGCGAACCTTGCTTTGCAGGATGAACCTATTGGGGCAAACGGGAGACGGGGGATGAGCCTCCATGCTCCTTTTTCCTGTGCACAGAATCTATTTGCTCAAGTCAGCGTATTCCAGCAAGCCCGTCAATTGCCCTTGACGATCCATATGGCAGAATCCCGAGAGGAAGCGGAGCTTTACTCAAGTGCAAAAGGGATCTTCCGCGACTGGCTTGATGGATTTGGTGCTGCACATGCTTTCAAGGAACCGCTCCTGCATGGTATTGTGGATACAGTATGTCAATGGGGCATGCGTCTCCCTGCAGTCTTTGTTCATGGCAATACCTTTTCGGTCAAAGAATTGGAGCAAATTGCCACCTCTGGTTCGTTCTTGGTGCATTGCCCCCAGAGCGCGCGTTGGTTTGGGCATCCGCAGCTGGATCTCGATTTGTGCCGGAGCCTTGGAGTAAATGTGTGTATAGGAACGGACAGTTCCGCTTCCGCTGAGTCCTTGAGTCTGTGGGAACAATTGCGCGTACTTGCGCAGGCCTATCCAGAGCGGAGCGTTGCGGAATGGTTGGCAATGGTGACGTCCGTGCCAGGGCAGGCTCTGCGTGGAATAGGGCGCTTGGGTGAAGTTCAGTCCGGTGCCTCGGCCGATTTCGTGCTTGTAGCCCTGCCTGATGGATGGGATGAAGCGGATTGGCACTGGCTACTACAGAATCCCCCACGGATTTTACAGGTTATTGTAAACGGTCAAACAGTATTTCAAGAAGGTGATCAATGAAGTCCAAAATTTTATTAATGACCATGGGTGATCCAAATGGGGTCGGACCCGAAATTTGCGTTCGCCTACTTTCCCGTCGCATTGCATTACCAGAAGGGATTATTCCTGTTATTCTTGGGGATGCCGAAGTTTTACGTCAAGCCCAGGAACTTTTGCGCACCAAAAAGACGTTGGTCGAAATCGCGTCTCTGGATAGTGCTGAAAAAGTCTGGCCCAAAGGAATTCCAGTCTACAGTGCGGGTGTCGGATTTTCTGAAGATGTGCAGCCCGGAAAAATCACGAAAAAGGCCGGTGCCGCCTCCATTGGTTGGGTGCATCGTGCCGTCGAACTCGTCCAGGCCAAAAAAGCTTGTGGCATTGTTACTGCTCCACTTTGCAAGGAAGCCGTAGAAATGACTGTTCCTGGTTTCCAAGGGCACACAGAATATATCGGTGAGATGTGCGGAGATCCACAACCAGTGCTCGCACTTGTTCATGCCGATTGGGTGGTGGCACATGTTTCGACCCATGTCTCTTTGCGCGAGGCTGTCGACCGTGTCCAGAAAGTGCGCATTGAAAAAGTTGGAGTACTTCTCCAGGCGTTTCTCCGTAAATATCGTGGATTGAAAAATGCGCGCATTGGAGTAGCCGGCCTCAATCCTCATGCAGGTGAAGGGGGGCTATTTGGCCGCGAAGAAATTGAGCAGATCATTCCCGCGATCAAATCCATGAAGAAAATAGGAATCGATGCGCAGGGCCCATTGCCGGGCGACGTTGTCTTTCCCCAAATGCGAGCGGGCCTATTTGATGGTGTGATCGCCATGTATCATGATCAGGGGCATGTGGTGACCAAAACACTATTTTTTGACCTCGGTGGCAAGCGAAAGCTGGGAGGGGTGAATACCACTTTGGGATTACCTGTTTTGCGGACTTCGGTGGATCACGGCACGGGTTTTGACATTGCTTGGCAAGGAAAAGCCAGTGAGCAAAGTCTTAAGGACGCTTTGGACTTAGCGGCTAAATTGGTGTGAGCCTTGCCATCATTGCAGACAATGTAGCCCTTGAACCCAATGTATTGGACTGGGCTGCAGTAGGGATTCCTTCACATATGGCGGGTGAAGAACATCTGCGCGCGTGGCTTGCACAGGGATTTAATGCCGACATGCAATGGATGAATACCCATATTGAAGTCCGGCTCCACCCAGAGCGGCTTTTGGACGGCGTGCAAAGCGCTTTGGTTTTCCTGTGGAAATATCCGCAAAAGCTACGTCCAGAAAATGACCCTTCCGAGCTGCGTATCGCAGCGTATGCGCAAGGTGAAGATTATCACATCACGCTGGGAAAATGGCTGAATGGGCTTGTCGCAAAACTCCAGGATGCCTACCCTGAGGCTGGTTTTCGTCCGTTCGTGGATGCCTTGCCGGTGCTGGAACGGGAACTCGCTGTGCTGGGAGGATTGGGTTGGATTGGCCGCAATAGCATGCTTATTCATCCTCGGCATGGAAGTAGTTTTTTTATCGGTGGCATCTTAACTACGAAAAGCTGGGGAAAAGTGGGAGGGCATGAGTCGCGCAAGGATTTCTGCGGTACCTGCACGCGTTGTATCACCGCTTGCCCCACAGGTGCGATCCGGGCAGAGCGTCAGGTCGATGCGCGCTCCTGCATCAGCTATCTCACCATCGAAAAATCTGGGGCCTTCTCGGCCCAAGAATCCAGTGGACTCGGAAATTGGTTGTTCGGCTGTGACCTGTGCCAGAGCTGTTGCCCGTGGAATAGCAAACATCTAGGGGCTGATGATCCTTTTTGGCCCAATACCCGAGAGCAATGGCGTCATTTGCTGGTTGCTGGCAATGGGCTGCGTTCGCGCATACGCGGGACCCCTCTATTGCGGACGGGGAGAAAGGGGCTGTTGCGCAATTTCACTTCACTGGATTCCAGCTCCAAAAAATAGGAGCCCTAGCAGTTCAAGGTGTAACCGCGTATAAACTGGCCCCTTTTCGTGGTGATGACGACCGCGGAATCTTGTTCGCTACCCTTGTAAATCGCGTCAATTATTCAGAATTGCGCATATTGTTCGATTAACAGTATTTGTAAAACGCAGCTGCCCAGATTCCGTTACTGTTCAACGCTTGCCATATTAGACATATGGGTAAGAAAACACCACGAAAGTAGGCCATTTTGAACCGAGTAATTAGCAAAAGAAAACCCCGGAAGATCCGGGGTTTTCTTTTCATAACTGAGATTTGTTGATTACTGACCAAGGTACTTACGGCCAACGCCGAATTGATCCTTATATTCCACATAATCTGGAGTGAAATCAGAACCATAGGAAAAGGATACTGCGATTGAGCAGGTGCCTTCATCGAGTAGCTTGCCCTTGCCTGCAACCAGTTTTTCCTTGGTAGGCTTGAGTGGATTGTTACCCGAGCACCAACCAGTATTTGCGCCCTTGTTTGGGGTTTCCTGGCCAGTAGTGGACACAAGTTTAATCAAGGATCCATCTAGTTCAGTATTGTTTCCCGAGGAATTCCAGAACTGCATTTCACCCTTGGTTTCTGTGCCCGAAATCGAGATGGATGGGAATGCGGTCACATATCCATACTTGTTGACCCAGCGGGATGGGCTTTCGACACCCGCAGCTTCAAAAATCAGGAAGTCGCCACGGTTTTTCTTATGGGTCGTGTTCAGGGCTGCTTTGAGTTCTGCATTGTCTGGAGCGACAACTTCAGCAAGCAGCAGTTCGTATTCCTTGGCGATGCTGTTTTCAATGTCGGATGCATTTTTCAAGACACCGGCAACATATTTGGATTCCGCTTGGTTGCGGGAGGCCTGAATAGCAGCAGAACCAACTTTTCCGTTCTTAGCCGAAAAATCTTCTGCGTTTTTGATGTTGCTGAACCCTTCGAGAATGGTTCCGTATTCACCGTCGGCAGTGATTTGGATCGCACCAATCGAGGCCAGTGTGGTCACGTATTCTTCAATGACCTTAGGATTTTTGCTTTCAAGAACCAGCTTGTTGATTTGTTCGATATAGGAGCGGACGACATTGCTAAGTGGATCTTTTTTGGCTGTTTTCGCGGCCATACGCAAATAAGCTAACGCAAAATTATCCTTGAATTCCTCGGAAACGTCACCAGCTTTTTCTGCTTTGGTATAGAAGGTGATCGCGTTGGTCAAACGATCAGCGGCGAGGCTCTCGTCACCAAGCCTTTCAGCCTTGGATTTGCACCCGACAAGGAGAAGTGCTGCGCTGAGGGGTATAATAATCCATTTCATTGGTTTTTTCATAATTCTCCCGTTGCTTTTATCGTTAGGGTTGGGTATACTGTGATACGATACCTTGAATTTAATAAATGCGTTGCATAAAGAAGCAAATTTTTAATGGAGTCCTGATGCGGGTCTTAGTAATTGCCCCGGAAGCGGGGATTTGGTCAAATACAACTAGCCTGGCTGACTCGGTGAACAGCTCCGTTAAAGCTTATCGCGAACTCGGTGCCACTGTCCGCATATATTCGCCATTCTATGAAGGTGACCCAGAGTCTCCTCAGAATTTTATTGGAGTTTACCACGGACAAGAGCGTGTTCGAGGCGAATCGTATACGATTTTACAGGAGAAAAAAGAGTCTCCCTTTTTCTACGTGCAAAATCAGGCCTACTTTACTCGATCTGGCCATTATGCCGATGTTGACCAACTTCCATATTGGGATAATCACTATCGCTTTTCTTTGTTCGTCTCCGCAGCCATGCAGCATGCCGCTAGCGATGGATTTATTCCCGACATGATTCATGCCCACGAGTGGGGCGGAGCTTTGGCAGGTGCCTACGCGCACAAAGTCTACAATGATATTTATGGCTCGGTACCTGTGATCCTGACTATCCATAACTTGGAGTATGATTTTCACTTTCTGGAACAGGATATTGAACGTATCGGTCTCGACCGGCGCGATTTCAATATGGACGGTTTTGAATTCTGGGGAAAAGTAAGCCTTTTGAAGGCTGGTATTCTTTATGCGAACCGGGTTGTTTTTGCTTCCGATGGGTATTGCCAGCAAATCTTGGAACGTGATCTTGCTGGAGGGATTCGCGGGTTCCTTGAGCGTAACCAGAAGAAGGTTATGGGAATACAGCATGGCATTGACTACGAGCGGTGGTCCTCTTTCAGCGGGAAAAATCTCGTGGACCAGAAATCTACGTTCAAGCGCGAGATGCAGGCGAACCTAGGGCTCGAACAGAATGACAATTTTCTGGTATACTGTCATCTAGACAAAGACACCTTGCGCACTGCGGATACTCTGTATACCATCCTTTCCGATTTATTTCATATGCCGATTCAGCTCGTGGTGGGAATCTCTTCCAGTTTCATGGATAGTGAATACATGCTCGCGTTGGCACAGCAAAATTCTGGACGCATGGCAATTGCCTCTTTGGACAGCTCTCCTAAAGCCTTACAGGCCGCTTTAGCATCTGCCGATCTACTCTTTTTGTCCAATTCCGATGAACCGTCAGCCTCCCTGATCCTGAAAGCCCTTGCCAATGGCGCGATTCCACTGTGCGGCAAGGATATAGGTTGCGCTGACTTATTGACTTCCTATGAAGAGAGCAATATCAAAACGGCGAATGCGCTTTTGGTGGATGATCCTTGGCCAGATCAGATGCTTCGGTATTTGCGACTTGGAATTGATCTTTATACGAATGACCGTGCTCAATGGCGCCAACTTGTTACCAATGCTTTTGCATTTCGATATACTTGGAGTCAAACAGCATCTTCTTATTTGAAATTGAAAAGCTAGATTTGGTCCAGTTGCAAGGGCCTATAGCTCAGTTGGTTAGAGCAAGGGACTCATAATCTCTTGGTCCACGGTTCAAGTCCGTGTGGGCCCATAAGGAACGTCAGAAATGGCGTTCCTTTCCTTTTATAAATAAAGACGGCCGTTACTGTAAGTAACGGCCGTCTTTTCATAAATAGTTAATCGGTCAATGAAAGATTGTCGCGATTGCAAGGTAACTGAGGGCAGCCACGGTGCCTGTCGCTGGAATAGTTAAAAACCATGCCCAGACGATCTTTCGTGCTGTGACCCAACGGACTTTGCGTACCCCCTGGACTGAGCCTACGCCCATGATTGAGCCTGCGATCACATGGGTTGTCGACACTGGGATTCCGAAGCTAGAGCAGGCCGAGATCGTTGCCGCTGCCGCTGTAGTAGAGGTAAAGCCTTCCATAGGATGAATTTTGGTGATTTGTGTACCCATCGTTTTCACGATACGCCAGCCACCAAACATGGTACCAAGTGAAATTGCAGTATAGCAGCTGAAGGCGATCCATTTATGCACATCGAGGACGTTGTCCATGGTCAGTACCACAGAGGTGTCACTGGCATAGGCATGAGCAGCGATCATAGCCATGGCAATAACGCCCATGGACTTCTGCGCATCATTGGTGCCGTGGGCCACGCTTGCAAAAATGGATGAGATCACCTGTAGAACCTTGAAGCCTCGGTTGGCCTTCTTTGGGTTCATCTTACGGCAGGTCCACATTGTGATTGACGTTACCAGCGATGCAACTAAAAAGCCAAGAATTGGGGCAATGAAGATAAACGCAAAGATGGTTTTCACACCAAAAAGTTCGTTCATCTTCTTGAAGTCTCCATTCGCTAAAATGTTGAGGAGATCTGAAAAACTTCCTGTTCCCCAGTTCACAACGTTGATACCCGCAGCACCCTTAAGGCTTAATGCACAAGCAAGGCCAGATCCCATAAGGCCACCGATAAGAGCATGGCTAGAAGATGTGGGTAGGCCAAGCAGCCATGTGAAAATGTTCCAGACCACAGCGCCGCAAAGAGCACCAAGCAGAACGTGCATCAGCAGCTGATTGACTCCTCCCGTTGCGCCCATTTCGGTGATCATCTTGACATTCACAACACCTTTTCCCACAGTTTTAGCAACTGCTGTTCCGAACCAGAATCCGGTGAAATTGGCGCAACCAGCCATAATTACCGCAGCGAGCGGAGTCATTGTGCGTGTGACAACGATTGAAGAAATCGTATTGGCTGCGTCATGGAAGCCGTTGACAAAGTCAAACATCAGGGCTAACACGACTACAGTCGCGAGAATAAGAAAGGCTGAATCCATGTGTGAACCTTAGCCCTGTTTAACCTTGATGCCGCGAATCAGCTTACCAACGTAGTCGATGGTATCGGAACAGGTTTCGAGCATCTCGAAAAGTTCCTTGAACTTGATGATTTCAACAGGCTTGGAGTCCCCCTTGAATAGATCCGCGAGGGAGTTGTTGAAAATGTCATCGCACTCATTTTCCAGCTTATGCAGGCGTTCACAATGAGACATCACATCCTTCCGATTTTGGAGAAGGTGCATGGTTTCGCGGAGCAAACGGGCCATATTGACGATCACGTCTGCCAAGCGCTTCATATTGTTGGGCACCTGCTTGATACCGTAGATGTCGATTTTGCGGGCAACACCATTGATGATATCCATGGCGCGGTCAAGCTGAATGGCCAAAGTATGGATATCTTCGCGGTCAAGAGGGGTAATAAAGGTGGTGCCGAGCTCTTCAATGATAGTCGCTTCGACTTTGTCCATCTCAAGTTCACACTTCTTAATATCGGCAAGGCGAGCCTTAAGGTCGGTCTCCGAGAGTGTTTCAATTTGGGATAGCATATCCTGGAATGCAGTAGCGCCTTGTACTAAAAAGTCAATATGACGATTCATGTGATCGTAGAACTTGGTTTCACGAGGAAGCAGAAGGTCGAGAAGATTGAAACCCATTTGAAACTCCAATGAAATGATTTTGCAACACTGCGCAATTTAGAAAACTCAAACGCCCACTCGTCGGTTAGGATTTGGTTAGCGTCGATATATTCCGTATATTTGGCCCATGAAAATACTTTTAGCGAATCCCCGCGGCTTTTGTGCAGGTGTAGACCGCGCCATTCACATCGTTGAGCGTGCTTTGGTGAAATACGGCAAACCCATCTATGTACGCCATGAAATCGTGCACAATAAGACCGTGGTCGACCGCCTCCAGAATATGGGAGCGGTTTTTGTTGAGGATCTTGCGGAGGTTCCTGAAGGTGCCGTGGTGATTTTTAGCGCCCATGGAGTTGCGGAACAAATTTATCTCGATGCCCAGGCTCGGAATCAGAGGGTGCTCGATGCATCCTGTCCACTGGTGAAAAAGGTTCATTTGAGTGCCAAACGCCAGCAAAGCCAAGGCGCCCATGTCGTGCTGATCGGCCATGCAGGCCATGCCGAGGTGGTGGGAACCCTTGGGCAATTGCCTGATGGTGAAATTAGCCTTGTTGGCAGTGTCGATGATGTGCAAAATCTGGAGGTTCCCGAAAATAGGGAGCTTGCCTATGTTACCCAGACAACGCTTTCCGTGGATGAGACCCGCGAAGTCATCGCCGCCCTCAAAATTCGTTTTCCTCAGATCAAGGGCCCCGAAAAAGGGGACCTATGCTACGCCACCACGAATCGTCAAGCTGCTGTGCGCGTGCTGTGCGAAGAGGCGGATCTCCTGCTTGTGGTGGGGGCATCTAACAGCTCCAATTCCAACCGCTTGCGGGAACTCGGTTCCACGGCCGGAATCCCTTCGCACCTCATTGCCGATGCGAGTGACATTCGTGCGGAATGGTTTGTCGGAGCCCAGAATATTGGGGTGACTAGTGGCGCCAGCGCCCCAGAAGAAGTCGTGCAGCGTGTAGTCTCCTGGATACAAGCTCATTATCCGGTGGAAGCAGTGGAAACCAGGGTGGTGATGGAAGAAAGTGTGCGCTTTTCCCTCCCCCCCGAACTGGAGGGGTGAGTCGGCTCTTTGTACAGCATCTACTTCGTTGCGCGAAGGCTTGCATAGAAGAACTATGCGGCACCGTCGCGACGCCTCGTATCTACTGCACACTGAGCCAACTCGGAGAACTATTGCGCATGGTCGCCCCGTTCGCTAGATTGCAGTGATCGTCCAGAAGCCTTATAGATGCGAGGCCTCGATACGACGACGCTTAGCACAGCTAAGTGAGGAGTGTCGGAACGTCGCGAGCAAACTTGGTGTGTCATTGTAATGACAAAGCGTCAGCTTTGGCTAGCGAGCAGGATGCATAAATGTGTAGCTAACGATGTGAGGTTTCTGGACGATCACTTATTGGTGTAGGCGGATTACCGTCTCTACCTGATCCTGTGCCACGCGTAGGCGGCGGGCGATTTCAGAAGATGTAAAGCCACGGCGTGCGAGCTTCAGGATCTCCGTGTTATCTTCGCGTTCTTTCTCGAAGCGGGTAGGAGCAAAAATTTGCTGCGCTTGAGTGTTGCGGATGATGTTCTGGCTAGGCACGCGGGCTTTGTCCCGTTCCGAGCGGGTTCCTTGCTGGCGGGTGGTCGCGTTGTCTGGATTGTCGGATTTAAGCTGGTTCAGCGTATCGGCCAAACCCTTGAGCGCGGAAGTTACGCGCTGACGCGCCGTCGGGCGCAACACATAAGAACCATCTTGCTGGGGATGGGCTGGAGGAGGGGACTTGACTGTCTTGTTTCCCTGCGTCTTACGCGCTTGGGCCTGAGCGGTAATTTGTTGCGCCAAGGCATTCAGGTCAAGGGGCCCTGTGGCAGGAAAACTATTGGGGGAGGGGCGATGCTTGGTGCTTGGCATCTTCAGTGGAGTGCGGGGCTTATCAGGGTCAACCATTCCAGATCGGGCACCAGAGAAACGGTCGTCTTCTTGCAAGGCCGTCAGATGTTTGGTAAGGGCGGAACGCTTGCGCCGCAATAGGTAGAGCAAAAATAAAATAACAGCACCGAGCACTACGGCCGCAATGGTTAGCACCTTTCCCAAATAGCGCACCAGATTGTCCGCAGCGGGAGTATGGGATGCGTTAACCGTTTGGATAACAGGATCTGCTGGTAAAGGGATGATTGTTGCACGTGCCGAATTTAAACGATTCCAGAAGTATTTCTGCCGTTCTTTCAGCGAGCGCTGCAATAGCGGATCTTGCTCCGCACGGATCTGCAAGTCAATGCGGTCAAGGGAATCGCGCCATGAAAGGTACTCCACAGGCGATGGAGCATACACCGGAGTGACTGGTTTGAACTGTTGTACGTATTGGGCAAGAAATGGAACTTTCGCAATAGTATCAGGGCGAAAACGCAACATATACCATGCGCCACCGAATAGCACAATCAATAAAACGAGGAGAGTAGTTACCTTCTTCAATAGTACAACCCGGAATGAATTCCCTTGCAGAGTATACAGAAAAGTAAGTATTTTGAATGGACCGCGGTCCTAGACACTGCGCCGAGACACAATAATGACGTTTTTGTGATGATTAATTGGCGAATTTCCGCAGGAATTGCCTTGTTTTACCAAAACGTGACAAAAATATGACAATACTACTTGACGGAGTCCATTTTAGGGGATATCTTAAACTACAGATCCCTGGAAATCCGTCCGGGTTCCATAAGCGAAAAATAAACAAGGAGTTATCATGAAGAAGGGCTTTACCCTGATTGAGTTGATGGTCGTTATCGTGATCATCGGTATCCTCGCTGCCATTGCAGTGCCAAAGATGTTTGGAATGTCTGCTAAGGCTAAAGCTGCGGAAGTCGGGCCTGCTGCTGGTACTTGGAGCAAGTTAGAACAGTCGTACATTGTTGAGACTGGCTTTACTGGCTCATTTACCTCCATTGGCTATACAAAACCAACATCAACAAATTTTGATTATACAGAATACACTGCATCCACCAATACCACTGGTTATTGGCAGGCTGCTCCTCTGTTTGATCTGAATAAGTGCTTGAAAACAGCGACTACAGCTGCCAATGTTTGGCAGGCGACAATTACTAACACAGCTCCTTCTGTTCCAACACCAATTGCTCCTCCAACAGATTGCTTGGTCTTGACGCCTAATTTCACTGCTCTTAAATAATTCAGAGTGCTTTTTTAAAGGCCATCCTTGCAAGAGGATGGCCTTTTTTTCTAAAAATATTTTGGGTAAATATTGCAACAAGAGTAGACTAATGAAGAATGGCTTTACCCTTATTGAGTTGATGGTTGTTGTCGTTATCATCGGTATTCTTGCATCGCTCGCAATTCCAAAAATGTTTGGGATATCAGCAAAGGCCAGAGCTGCCGAGCTCGGCCCAGCTCTCGCCACTTGGGTAAAGTTGGAGCGAAGTTACGTTTCTGAGACCGGCGGAACTGGATGTTTTATTTCCATTGCTTACACCCCACCAGTTTCAAATACTTTTAGTTATTCAGAGAATATCACTTCTACAAACAGTATTGCCTACTGGCAAGCAAAAAATACGGATCCACTTGGCGACTGTTTCGTATCGAATGCCAATGTGTGGCAGCCTAACCTCACGCCTCAACTAAATACCATTCCAAATTTAGTTGTCCCAACAGCTGCTGCTTGCATGGTGCTATCTCCAACTCTTGCCAAGATTAACTGAAGAATCAGTGAGGCCTGCTAAGTGACTCGAAACCTACTGTCCTCTCACTTTATTGGCATCATTGTATTTTGCTTGATGCTCCTCGCCCATGACCAGTTGCTGTTCATCGAAGAATCGATCCAGATCCTATTCATCCCCGCTCTTCTTTTTGGTTTGCTTTCATTCCGTTTGATTCGTACTCCCAGACTTCTCGCATTACCCAAAGCGAGCTTTCCTTTGCTTGGGTTGCTCGGATTTTTCATTCTGCGTATCCGGTTCGATCAAGGAGCCGCGGCATTACTGCTCGCTGCCTGGTGTTCCTTTGCCTTCGTGCTGATTCTATTCACCCTCAAACGACCCTTGCGTTTGTTGCGGGCTTCGTACGTGTTTTTTGCCTTTGTGGTGCTTACTGGGTGGCTCGATTTCTTTGATTTTCGGCTGCACAATCATCCCGATGCCGGTATTTCTGGGGTATTTAACCAGAAGAATGCTTTGGGCTTTGTTTTGCTTCTTGCCATGGGGCTTGCGTCCTATTATCTGCAGTCGAAATCCACAAAGGATCGCTGGTTGGGCTTTCCGTTACTATTGAGTGCTTTGATTCTTATTGTGGTCATTGGTTCCAAAAGTGCAATGCTTGGCGTTCTGGGGATGTTTACTTGGTGGGGTTTTCTTTTCCTCTCTCGTAAAATGCCCGTTCGGCCCAGACTATCGGTAGGAATGCGCACGTCACTTTTTGTGTTGTTCCTTCTCGTATATCCCCTGATGTGGTTGGTCGTTCCCCTGATCGATTCGAGCAATAGCTCTGTTTGGTCCAGAGAAATAATTTACCAAGCAACGCTTGAAATGATCCAACAGCACTCAATCTGGGGTGTGGGGGGCGGGCAATATGGTGCCAGTATTGGAGTCCATTGGTTTGATTATGGATACAGATCAGCCATGATGCCTCCTGCTGCCCACAATGAATTACTGCATTTGACTGCAGAACTTGGGCTCATAGGAATGTTGTTGTTTACTAGCGCGCTTTGGTTTTCTTCGGCCTCCATTTTCCAACGCGGGCATCGATTTTCATTTGCATGGGGTGGAACTGTTATCGGCGCAATGGCTTCTGCATCCCTTGATATCCCTGTGCAGATCATGCCTGTTCCAATGATGCTCTTCTGGGGATTATTGGCGTTCGGGGCTAGGACGAGTATCCATGGCTCAATATTGGTGAGTCGACGCAGTAGCTCAGTTATCATTGCTGTTCTGCTTGCGTTGGCAATCCCTGCCACCTGGACCACTATCCACGAATTCCAGGCTGAACGCTTGATGAAGAATATTCAATGGAGTGGACGGATTCAAGGGCCAAGCGATGTGCAGAAAATCCAGCAGGCACTCGACGTTGATCCTAATTCCGATGCCGCCCTATTCTATGGTGCGGTATTGATGATACAAAATAACCAAATTGATGTAGCCAATGATTTTTTAACGCGTTTGTATGCTCACTCCGGTGATCTATACCCGGTGGCACGAAAACAGGCGCAAATCGCGTTTGTGCAAGGCGATTATGACAGAGCAATGCCACTTGCCTACCGGCAAATTATGCGTCGTGGGCCACTGCTAGAACCTGAGCTTGTGTTTCTGCTCAGGGATTGCGCGCGGAGGCGTGTAGTTCCATAAGAGTGTGATAGATCGCTGCGGGTTCAATTTTTCCCGAGCGTAGCTGTTGCAAGCCCTGATCAATTTGAGAATCAATTTTTGGGATATGTAGCGGATTCGTGCGAGTCTGAATTTGTTTCTCGATTCCTTTGCGAAATGATTGGTATTGTGGATTTAAGTAGTCTTCCAAAAGTAAAAGGAGACCTGTCCCATAAGGATCAATCCTCGATTCATAAGTTCGGTGGATTCTTTGAATGTAATCAGGAACGTTTGGATCTTTGGCGAAACGACGCATGGTATTTGCCGCTTCTGTAAAATTCGAGTCGAAGTCGATGACGCGCATGGAATAAAATAGGGCGATTTTCCAGTGATCCGGAAATGCTTCTGTGCCGCGTTTTAATATTCTTACGTCCGTGCTATCAGCAGCTCCGAATGATCCAACGGTTCCCATAAAGGTATATACAGTCTCAAAATGAGGATCTAAAATGGTGACTAAGTCGGCCATGCGATTTAGCCACTGAAACTGCTGATTGGCTAAGAGGCTCCCTCCATAGTTGATCAGCGCGTCAATCCAAAGAATTGAGGCAACGGATTCGGTATTCCCCAAAGACAACGGGCGAATCACAGCAGGTTGGGGAAGATAGCTTAGATCATTGGTATCTACCGGAGGTGACGGAATTGCCTGCATTTTCTGAAAGGTGAACGCGATGACAAAAGCAAAACACGCAAGGCTTGCTATTGGCCAAAAGAACCGTTTAACATGAATGATGTTCATAAGGAGCCTTTAAATCAAAAGTAGAATGGTATGACATTCAATGCATCGATCCAATGTTCGGAACTGCGTGTAAGCTTGGCAAACAAACGCCATTCGCAAAGAGCGATTCCGCACATTCACCCCCAAAATGCAGGGCTTCTGGCCCAAAAGCAATTTGTGTATGCAGGGGTTTCCACAATGGTCTACTTTCCATATTCCCTGCGGCCAATTTCGCAATCAATGCACTCGCACGAAGTTCGGGATTCGTTCCAAAATGAAACGCGCTCAACCATCGGTTTGCCCGGCTTCCATCTGGCTCCACCTGCCAAGTCACACTAGGTATCTTTTCAAGTTGTGCGACATACCCCTCGAATACCTCTCGTCGGTTGTTCACCTTCTGCTCTAAGCATTCTAGCTGCCCCAAAACTACAGCGGCGACCAAATTGCTCATGCCATAATTGTATCCAATTTCATGATGCTCAAAATGGGGGGTATTTTCCTTGGCCTGACTCGCCAGTTTGCGCATACGTGCAGCAAGAGTGGCGTCCCTGCACACGATGGCACCGCCCACGGAGCCTGTAACGATTTTGTTGCCGTTAAAGGAAAAAATGCCGATATCACCTAGGGTTCCGGCGGGTTTACCCTGATATGTAGATCCTAGCGCTTCTGCGGCATCTTCAACCAAAGGCAACCCATGGCGTCTGCAGACCTCTATTATCTCGGTCATGCGTCCGGGCATACCATAGCAGTACGCAAAAATGACAGCTTTAACATTGGCTCCAGCTGCGCGCCTGCTCTGGATTGCCTGTTCCAAATGTGCAGGATCCATGTTCCACGTTTGCATTTCGCAGTCCACAAAGACTGGTGTCGCGCCCAAATAGGTCACTGGTGCCGCGCTCGCAATGAAGGTAAAGGTAGAACAAATGACTTCGTCGCCAGGACCGACGGCTAGCACCCGTAAAGCTAAATGGATTGCAGATGTGCCTGAGTTCACAGCAATAGCCTCAGGAAGTCCTGAATGTTCGCGTAAGGCCTGTTCAAGGCGAACGACAAACGGGCCTGTAGGTGCAATCCAGTTACTCTCTAAGGCTTCGAGCAGATATTTGCGCTCATTGCCGTCCAGGTGTGGAGGACTTAGGTAAATGCGGTCATTAGCCATGATTTCAAAATACATTTTCTTGGCAGTCTTTACTGCACTTCAATGGGTTCAAAGGCAATGATCCCAAAACCGGAATTCACATTACGGATGTATCTTTTTGATGTGACTTCTTACTTCATCTGCAAGCGTATAATCGATATCATCCTTTCTGTGGCTGCCTTGCTTCTACTTTGGCCTTTTTTGCTCGTGGTTGCCCTTTTTGTTCGGCAACAGATGGGTTCACCTGTTCTATTTAGCCAACAACGGCCTGGTTTGCATGGCAAGTTATTTCGCCTATACAAGTTCCGGTCCATGCGAGTGCCACAAAAGAATGAGTTGATGCTTGCTAGCGACGGGTTGCGGCTTTCTGCATTTGGTCGCTTTTTACGCAAGTCGAGTATTGATGAACTCCCAGAAATTTGGAATATATTGCGTGGGGAGATGAGTTTTGTGGGGCCACGTCCGCTTCTTCCTCAGTATCTGGGGCGGTACAATGCGTGGCAGGCTCTTCGCCATCAGGTGCGTCCCGGGCTTACTGGTTGGGCACAGGTGCACGGACGAAATGCCGTGAGTTGGCCGGAGCGTTTCGAATTGGATGTCTGGTATGTTGAACATGCGTCCTTCTGGCTGGATTTACAAATTATTTGGAAAACCATCGCGTTGGTCTTTAATGGCAAAGGCGTAGACGCAGTAGGGCAGGCGACCATGGATGAATTTATGGGGAACGAGTGAAAAAAATGCTGGTATTTGGTGCTGGTGGCCATGCGAAGGTTGTGATCGATATTGCGCGCAAGGCCGGATTTTTTGTGGTCGGAGTAGTCGATGAAGCTCAGGCAGCAGGGTCGGAATTTTGTGGCGCTTCGGTGTTGGGGCGCACAGCTGAAATAGTGCGGATTTGCCAAGAAATACAATGTTCTGCAGGTGTCGTGGCGATCGGCAACAATATGCTGCGCGCCAACGTGGTTCAAAATATTTTAGATGTATACCCGCAATTTCAATTTGTAACCCTGGTTCATCCGAGCGCAGTCCTAGGTGAAAATGTGCTGATTGGTGAGGGATCAGTAATCATGGCCGGAGCCATCGTTAATCCTGCGGCTAATATAGGACGGCATATCATTGTCAATACAAAGGCCTCCGTGGATCATGATGCGCAGATCGGTGATTTCACAAGCATTGCTCCAGGAGCAACTCTTGGCGGCAATGTGGGCGTCGGGGAGCATACGGCCATTGGACTTGGGGCAAATGTGATCCATGGGGTCACTATTGGGAAACATACAGTGGTGGGTGCTGGTGCCCTTGTGAATAAAGCTCTCCCTGACTTTGTTGTTGCCTTTGGGGTTCCCGCCCGCGTGGTGCGTGCTCGCGTAGCTGGGGATCGCTATTTATGAAGTGGGGTGCGCTCATTAAATTTGACTTGTTCCGCAGTGTGCTGATTCTCGCAGACGGCATCGTTATGGGTGTGGCTATGCTTCTCGGGTACACCCTCGTATTTGACGGTACAATCCCCCCAGCTTTTCAATTTCAATTTCCTTTTTTCCTCTCCTTGGCGCTTTCGGTCACTTGGGCGGTATTTTCGCTTTTGGGTGTCTATTCACGACGCATTCCTCAGCTGACGGAACGGGATGCGCGCTGGATTGTAACTGGTGCCGCGCTTGCTGAAATACTGAATTTCGCTACGGAAAATGTTCTCGATTCTGGATACTGGACATACGTGATCATTTTTTGGTGCTTTGCATTTTTGGCCCGAAGCGGAATCGGTATTTACGCAAGCTATCGTTCGTTCATTTTTCCGGCGTGGCAACTTTATGCAGTCCCTGTTCTGGCCGCCTTGGCTGGTGTGTCATTGTTGCGTTTACAAAATTTAACGTTCCTTGTTCCCGACCCGCATTTACCTATTTCGCGTACCATTCACGCCCTTTACTTCTTTGCTTCTACCAGTGCTTTCCTTGTGGTTCGTTGGGCTCTGCATTGGGCTTTCATGCTTTACAAAAGGCCCCATACGGCAGCTCCCCGGGCTATTCTGATTGGCGCTGATCTGGAGCTAGCCATGTTTGCTCGCATCAATGAAATGTCGCGTGGTTTCCGTATTGTTGCTGTGCTCGACAATGATCCTCTCAAAATGGGACTGCGCATCCAGGATTCCCGGGTGGTTGGGCGCATCTCCGTTTTACGCGAAGTGGCAAATGAGTATTCTGCCGATACCGTACTTCTCCTTAAAGATTCGCTTGCGCTCGCTGAAATACGACAAATTGAGTCCATTTGTCAGGAACAGCGCATTCGCCTTGTGCGTCTGGGAAGTATCCAGGAAAGCCTTTTACGCACCGATTCTCTTTCTACCGCCGATCTGCTGGAGCGCAAGGAATACCGGTTTTTACCAAGCGATAAAGAAAACTATCTGCACAATAGGCGGGTGATGGTCACCGGAGCTGGAGGCTCGATCGGCTCCGAACTGGTGCGACAAATTTTACGTTGTTCACCAAGTCAGGTTATTCTGCTTGGGCGTGGCGAAAATTCCATCTTTGAGCTGGAACGCGAACTGCAGAACGCCGGTTTGCTTGCCATGACAAAATCTGTCATTGTTAATGTTGCCGATTATTTCGGACTTGAGGAAGTCTTCCAGAGGACTCAACCTCAAATCGTATTCCACGCTGCTGCGCATAAACATGTGCCCCTCATGGAAGAGAATATCCGCGAGGCAGTACGCAATAATATTCTTGGCACTCAGGATGTTATGGAACTTGCTGGCAAGTTCCATGTACAACGCGTCGTCATGATCAGCACTGACAAAGCGGTGAATCCCTCCAGCATTATGGGAGCGACCAAAGCCAAAGCAGAGCAAGTTGTCCAACTCGTGGCGTTAAAGTATTTGCATACAAACTATTCCATTGTGCGTTTCGGGAATGTACTTGGATCTCGAGGCAGTGTGGTGCGACTCTTCTTGGATCAGATTCGCAAAGGTGGTCCAGTGACCGTTACCGATCCACGTATGACGCGATACTTCATGACGATTCCGGAGGCGGTCTCACTGGTGTTGGCGACCGGAACCATGAATCAAGGTTTTGGAATTTACGTACTGGAAATGGGCAAGCCTTACAAAATATTAGAACTCGCAGAAAAGATGATCCGTATGTGTGGACTTGAGCCTGGGCGGGACATCGAAATTATTTTCACTGGAATTCGCCCCGGCGAAAAGCTCGATGAAATCTTGGTGGATAGCGGCGAACGTTTAGGTGTAACGAATAATCCACAGGTGAAAGTACTGGTAGGCAAAATACCTTCAACATCAGCCTTCACCCTTGATTCCATCAATGAAACACTCACCAAATCGTCCTCTGAACTAAAAGTATGGTTAGTCGGGTAATGTGACCACATGAAACTCATCTTCGTAACGCATTGGGCGAACAATATGCTCATCTTCCGTACCTGGATGCTTGAAGAGGCTGTACGGCTTGGCCACGAGGTGCTGGTGCTATGTCCACCCGACAAAGAGGCTTCGCATTTTGCGCGGCTCGGGGTGCGCTACATTCCCTGGTGCCTGAAGCGGGGCGGGGGAGCCGTCAATATGCTTGCTTCGGTCCAGGAAGCCCACAAAGTAATTCGTTTTGAGAAACCCGACTCCACTGTTGTCTATTGCGTACAACCGATCATGGCATTGCTGTGGGCTTGGAAACTGGGTGGACGGTCTGGACGGCTTTATCCGACGTTTACTGGTCTAGGGAGTCTCTGGACAGACTTGGATGAGCCAACATTGAAAAAACGAATGATACGAGGGTTTGTCGAACGAGTTTTTGGCAGGTTGCTTCCACAGGCCCACAAAGTCTTTGTGTTGAATCGGGATGATAAGGCTCAAGTTGCCTCTTGGAATTCGAAACGACTTGTTGCTGCTCCAGGAATACTTGGAGTAAACGCAGAGTCATTTTTGCCTAAGCGGGAATCGTTACCCTGGATCTGCGAAGTTGTACAAACGATGGGTGAGGGCGTAGATCTGCAGCATTTTCAGATTCCAACTTCCGAAGAGAGGATGCTAGCGAGGTCTCGTTGGAATATCCCGCCCGATGCCAAGGTGATCGGCTTTGTGGGGCGTTTAATTCGGGAAAAAGGTGCACCTGACTTCTTAGCCTTGTGCCGTGAACTTCACAATGATCCCACGATTCATTTTCTGGTGGTGGGGGATCCTGACAAGGGGAATCCCACAAGTTTGACTGAGGTGGAACTGCTTGAGTTGGATGCTGTACCACGGATGCACCGCGAGCGTTGGATGAATAATGTGCGGCCGGCATATGCGGCGATGGATATACTGGTATTCTTAAGCGCACGTGAGGGGATGCCTATTACGCCACTGGAAGCGATGGCCATGGGTGTTCCGGTTGTTGGGTATGATGCGGTAGGGACGCGGGAAATTGTGCCTGGGGACTGGCTTGT
>Ga0209125_1000792_pt1 | contig 36065 bp, 34 predicted proteins | sample BarGraIncub1131A_FD_184503 | JGI IMG/M metagenome (GOLD analysis project Ga0209125, IMG submission 184503) | Arctic peat soil microbial communities from Barrow, Alaska - Barrow Graham LP Incubations 11-31A (SPAdes) (version 2) | ecosystem: Environmental > Terrestrial > Soil > Wetlands > Peat... | reverse complement strand
CGCTGGAAATCATTAAGCAGTACATCCAGCAGCAGAACAGACCCGACAACTAACCGGCTCTACGAGCCGGGCGCTATCCCCCTCCAGCCAATCCGGTCGGCGCAGCCTTCGCGCAGCATGGCCTCGGGCCAAAAGGTTCGCAAGCGAACCAGTGCGGATTGGGTGGAGCCCCTCGCGCATTGTGTGGAACGACAAGATTGTTCCCTCGCGCCAGTCGGCTACTGCGCAAGGAGCGGCCTGATTTCGCTAGTCGGTACTGAAAAGGCGTGCTTTGGTCGCCATCCTATTTCGCTTCATCGTGCGGCGGTGCGCCGATCAGCCTCATTCGCCAGGACATCGAACAGCAGCAGACACCGCATTAAGGGCAACGGTAAGGACGCCTATCGCGTGGCACGAGGCCATGCTGCGCGATCCGCGCTATCTTTCCCCGACCAAGTTCGGCGGCTAGCCCCAAGGGCTGGCTTCGCGCTCGCCTAGAGCTTGCTACGCAACCAAATCGCTTGGACGAGGCTTGTCGCGCAACTGGTCAGCAAAACATGAAAGCCAGCCACGCTGGATCGTCGATGAAGCTGAGCAGCAAGTAGCTGCCAATGCGATACCCCAAAAACTCCAGGCGGGGTGCAAGCTCACTCCAATTCATCTTCGGTTCGCTCGACTGACACGGTTCGCCTTGGCTTGTTCGGTGGCAAAGGGGCAATCTTACCATTGTCGCCAATCGCTTCAGCTTTGCAGTTCGTTCCGGTCGCGAAAATCCCCTAGCACCTCCGGATTGGCCAGTGCCTCGAGGTTTTTCACCGCCCGGCCATGCACTACATTGCGCACGGCAAGTTCCACGATCTTGCCACTCTTCGTGCGCGGAATGTCGGCGACCTGTAGCACCTTGGCCGGCACGTGGCGCGGCGTGGTGTTCTGGCGGATTTGCTGCTTGATGCGGGCAATCAACGCTTCGTCCAGCGTCGCGCCCTCGCGCAAGCGGACGAAGAGGACGACACGCACGTCACGCTCCCAGTCCTGGCCAATCACGAGCGCTTCGAGCACTTCCGGTAACTGCTCAACCTGGCGGTAGATCTCAGCAGTGCCAATGCGCACGCCGCCGGGGTTGAGCACCGCGTCGGAGCGGCCGTAGATGATCAGGCCTTCGTGTGCGGTGAGTTCGACGAAATCGCCGTGGCACCAGATATTTTCGAAGCGCTCAAAATAAGCGGCGTGGTATTTGCTGCCGTCCGCGTCGTTCCAGAAACCGATCGGCATGGCCGGAAAAGGCGCGGTGCAGACCAGTTCGCCACGCCTTCCCCGACCCGGCGGAATCGGCTGACCGTCGTCGTCATAGACGTCCACCGCCATGCCCATGCCGCGACATTGCAGTTCGCCGCGATAGACCGGCAGGATCGGGCTACCGAGTGCAAAACACGAGAGGATATCGGTACCGCCAGAGATCGAGGCGAGTTGCACATCGGGCTTGATGTCGCGATAGACGTAGTCGAAGCTCTCCGGCGCCAGCGGACTGCCGGTCGAGAACATCACGCGTAGCGGCGCCAGGCGGTGCGTCTCGCGCGGCTTGAGCCCCATCTTGGCAGCGGCATCGATGAATTTGGCCGAAGTACCGAAGTGGGTCATCCCTTCGGCGTCGGCGTAGTCAAAGAGCACGCGGCCCTGGGCGGCGAACGGGCTGCCGTCGTAGAGCAGCAAGGTGGCGCCGGAAGCGAGGCCAGAGGCCAGCCAGTTCCACATCATCCAGCCGCAGGTCGTGAAGTAAAACAGGCGGTCGCCGGGCTTCACGTCGCCATGCAGTTGATGCTCCTTGAGATGCTGCAGCAGCGTCCCACCGTGGCTGTGCACGATGCACTTGGGCACGCCGGTGGTGCCCGAGGAAAACATGATAAATAGCGGATGGGCGAAAGGCAGCGGCGCAAAATCAATTTCGGCGACCGAAAAAGTCGCCATGAAATCAGCATAGCGTACGCCGTTTCTGACGATCACCGCGGCGGGAGCCTCGTGCAGATATGAGACGACGACCGTGCGCTCGACCGAGCGCAACTGCGCGGCGACTTCGGCGTTCTTAGCCATGCAGTCCACCGTCTTGCCGTTGTACCAGTAGCCGTCGACGCAGACGAGCACTTTCGGCGCAATCTGGCCGAAACGGTCGAGCACGCCCTGAACGCCAAAATCGGGCGACGCTGAGGACCAGATCGCGCCTAGCGCCGCACTGGCCAGCATGGCGACGATCGCCTCGGGGACGTTCGGCAAATAGCCGGCAACGCGATCCCCCTGGCCGACGCCAGCCGCCTGCAAGGCCTGCGCGAAACGCGACACTTCAGCGTACAGCGCCTGGTGCGATAGGCGACGTTTGACCTTGTCTTCACCCCAGAAGACCATCGCGTCGGCATCGTCGCGTCGGCGCAGCAGGTTCCGCGCATAGTTGACTCTGGCCTGCGGGAACCAGCGCGCGCCAAGCATCTGACTGCCGTTCTCCAAAACGACGTTACCGCGTTCGCCGAGCACGCCGCATTCGTCCCATACCTCGCTCCAGAAAGCTTCGGGGTACGCCACCGACCAGCGCCAAAGACTGCCGTAGTCGGTACAGCCGGCGTGCCGATGTGCATTGACGGCACCAATGAAAGCCGTCACTTTCGCCGCAGCGATACCTTCGGCGCTCGGGCGCCAGAGTGCCTGTTGATCCATTGCCGCCTCCGCATTGTTTTTAATTGGACAAGCGGACGCGCAATTCGTCCGGCACCGGCACCGACTTTCCGCTGGCCACATCCATCCAGACGATCTTGGCATCGCCGGTCGCGTAAAGCGTTGCCTCGCCCGCCAGGCGGATCTCGTAGCGCGTCGGGATGCTGCTGCGACCGGGCTGGCGGCAATACATCCTGACTTCGACGGTCGCCGGATAATTCAGCGGAATCAGAAAGGTGCAACTGGCATTAATGATGACCGGCGCCGACCCCTGCGGCAGCACCTTGAAGCCGAGTTGCTCGAGGTATTCGACCCGCGCCTGCTCCATGAAACGGAAGTAGATCGTGTTGTTGACATGACCGTAAGCGTCCATGTCGCCCCAACGGACGGGGATCAGGCTGGTGTGTACAAGTTGGTCCTCGGTACGCATCGTATCTCCTTGGCTGACCGGTTGGGGTTATGCTTGACGGATCAGTACTTTTGTCCATACGATACCGTATTGTCAACACCAGAACAAAAAACCTCGGCCGCGTAATCATTCGCCGAAGGACTCACCGGAGGAAGGAAGAAGATGGAACGCGAAACGATGGAATACGATGTCGTAATCGTCGGCGCCGGACCGGCGGGACTAGCCGCGGCGATCCGCCTAAAGCAGTTGGCCGCGAAAAATGAAGGCGAAATCAACGTTTGCCTGATTGAGAAAAGCGCCGAGATCGGTGGCCACATTCTCTCCGGCGCCGTGATGGATCCGAAAACGCTGGCCGAACTTTTCCCAGACTGGCAGGAACAGGGTGCGCCGCTCAAGGCCGCCGTTAGCGAAGATCGCTTCCTGATCCTCAACGAAAGCGGCGCCTCGCAGATCCCCAACTGGCTGCTCCCCAACTGTTTCCACAACGAAGGCAACTACGTCATCAGTCTGGGCAACGTCTGTCGCTGGCTCGGTCAGCAGGCCGAAGGCCTCGGCGTCGAAATCTACCCCGGCTTTGCCGGCGCCGAAGTGCTCTATCACGATGACGGCTCGGTCAAAGGCGTCGTGACCGGCGACATGGGCGTACGCAAGGACGGCAGCCACGGTCCGGCCTACCAGCCAGGTATGGAATTGCACGCCAAATACACGCTGTTCGCCGAGGGCTGCCGCGGCCACCTTGGCAAGCAGATCGAACAGAAATTCAATCTGCACGACGGCGCCGATCCACAGGTTTACGGTCTGGGCATCAAGGAACTGTGGGAGATCAAATCCGAAAAACACCAGGCCGGCCTCGTCATTCACACGGGCGGCTGGCCGCTCGACTCGGACACATACGGCGGCGGCTTCCTTTATCACATGGAAGACAATCTTGTCTCGGTCGGTTTCGTCACCGGACTTGGCTATACCACCCCCTATCTGTCACCTTTCGAAGAGTTCCAGCGACTAAAAACCAATCCAGCGATTCGCCACTTTCTCGAAGGCGGCAAGCGCATTGCCTATGGCGCCCGCGCCCTCGCCGCTGGCGGCCTGCAGTCATTGCCCAGACTGGTTTTCCCTGGGGGCGCCCTGCTCGGCGACGACGCCGGCTTCCTCAACGCAGCGCGCGTCAAAGGCTCGCACTGTGCGCTGAAGAGTGGCTCGCTGGCCGCTGAAGCGTGCTACGCCGCCGTCGTCGCGGGCCGCAGCCGCGACACCCTCACCGCCTACCCGGAAGCCTTCCGCCAAAGCTGGCTGTACGAAGAACTCCACAAGGCACGCAACTTCAAGCCGTGGATGGCAAAAGGCTTGCACTACGGCGGCCTGATGTTCGGCATCGACCAGATCGTTTTCCGGGGCAAGGCCCCGTGGACGCTGCACCACAATGGCCCCGACCATACCAAGCTGAAGAAGGCCGCCGACTGCCAGCCGATCGCCTACCCGAAACCGGACGGTCTGCTCACCTTCGACCGCCTCTCCTCGGTTTTCATTTCGAATACCAATCACGAGGAGGACGAGCCTTGCCACCTGACGCTCAAGGATGCGTCGGTGCCGATCCGGGTCAACCTCCCGTGCTATGATGCGCCCGAGCAGCGCTACTGTCCGGCCGGCGTATACGAGATCGTGCGCGACGAAGTGGGCGACAATCCGCGCCTGCAAATCAACGCGCAAAACTGCGTGCATTGCAAGACCTGCGACATCAAGGATCCGACACAGAACATCACCTGGGTCGTACCGCAGGGCGGCGACGGACCGAATTATCCGAACATGTAGAAAGCTGTAATGACTCGGTAACAAAAACACAATAGAATTCGGCCGCCGCTCATGGCGGCCTTTTCTTTTCTCGCCTCGCCCGTCTTGCCTCCTCAAAAGAGTTGCCTCGTGCTGAATCTTCTTCGTCCGTTCCTCCGTTTATCTCTCGCCGCGCTGGCGACACTCTCCATCGCCTCGACTACCGTATGGGCAGCGGATGAAGTCCCTGAGCAGGAAGACTGGACGGCACGCTTCCAAGCCACCTACATCATGCAGAAGAAGCCGGGGTTTACGGCGGCCTATAGCGGACCGAACAGTCTGTCGACCAGCCGCGAGCAGAGCTACACGCTGACTACCACGGCGCATCTGGGCGTGCGTGCGTGGGCCGGCGGCGAACTGTATTTCGACCCGGAAATGACGGTCGGCGTGCCGCTCTCCAACCTCACCGGGCTGGGCGGCTATTACAACGGCGAGATCACCCGCACCGCCGGCACCAACCCGACCTTCTACCGCCAGCGCCTCTTCCTGCGCCAGACCTGGAACCTCGGTGGCGCAAGCCAGCATCTCGATGCCGGCCTCAACCAGATGGCCGGATTCGTCGACCAAAATCGGGTGGTACTGACCGTCGGAAATTTCTCGACGCTCGACGTCTTCGACGGCAATGCCTACGCCAAGGACCCGCGCAGCCAGTTCATGAACTGGGGCAACATGACCTACGCCGCTTACGACTATGCGGCCGACGCGCGCGGTTTCGGCTGGGGCTTTGCCGCCGAGTGGTATCGCGACGACGGCTGGGCTTTCCGCTTCGGACGCATGACCGGACCGCGCGAGCCAAACGTCTTGCCGGTCGATCAGGCGATTGGCAAACACTATGGCGATCAGGTCGAGATCGAGCGGGCCTACGAACTTGGCGGCCAGCCAGGCAAGATCCGCCTCCTCGGCTGGCGCAACCGCGCGGTGACAGCGAGCTTCAGCGATGCCCTGGCCTACCTGCAGGCCAATCCAGGCACGGACCCGCAAACGATTTTGAAGGTGCGCAACGGCGAGAAGATCAAGTACGGCGTCGGGATCAACGTCGAACAGGCGATCAACGACGATCTCGGGGTCTTCTTGCGCGCCATGAAGGCCGACGGACGGACGGAGACCTACGCGTTTACCGAGGTCGATGGTTCGCTGTCGATCGGCACCTCAATGAAGGGCACCGCCTGGGCACGCAACGAAGATGTGGTCGGCCTCGCGTTCCTGCGCAATACGCTGTCGAAGGAACGGCGCGATTATCTGGCGGCCGGCGGCATTTCCTTCTTCATCGGCGACGGCGCACTGAACTACCGTCCCGAGCAGATCGTGGAGACCTACTACAGCCTGGAATTGATGAAGGACACCTCGATAACCCTCAACGTCCAGCACATCAACAACCCGGCCTACAACGCCGACCGCGGACCGGTGACTATCATCGGTGCCCGCTTCCACACCGAGTTCTGAACCGCCTGATTGATCAGGACTCGAGAGCGATAACGATCGAATAGATCTCGTCGCCAGAGGCCGTGACCACCTCGACCACGGTGCCCTGATCGAGCCCGAGCGCCACGGCACTGTTGGCCGGCGCGACGATGCGCGAATCAAGTTGGTCGAAGGGATCGGGACGCGGCGACAGCGCGCCCGCCACAAACAGCAGATCGCCGAGCGTGGCCGGTGGCATCGTGCCGCCAAAATGGCGCGATGCGAGAACGGCCTGCACTACCGAGGCGGGTAAATCCAGCTGACTGAGCACCATCGTGCCGGCCCGGTCGCTCAGATCGTTGATCGTTTCGGCCAGTGTCGCCTGGTCTTCAAGCAGCAGGGGAAACTCGGCCGCCCGCGCCAGCAGATAGAACCGGCCAAGGTCATTTACGATACCTGCGAACATGGCTTCGTCGGCGTTCAGACGCGTCAATTTGCGGGCGATGACAAAGGACAGCGCCGCCACGTGGATACTGCGTTCCCACAGGCGGTTGGAGAGTTCACGACAAGCGCTGTGCCGTGGCGACTGGCGCAATTGATCCATGAGCAGCACCATGGCCAACGACTTGATCGGGTTCATCCCGACACGCATGACCGCCTGCTTGACGTCGCGCACGGTCTGGTTGGCGGGATTGAGTGCTACCGAATTGGCCAGACGAATCACCTTGGCCGACAGCAAGGGCTCGGCAACAACAATCTTGGCCAGATCGGCGAGGCCAATATCTGGGTTCTCCACCGCCCGCATCACCCGCCGACTGGCATCGACGCTGGTCGGAAAACTCAGATCACCGACCTGTCCTTCGTCCACGACCCGGTGCAATGCCTGAACGGCTCCACGCGTCGCCTCATTCATCCTGCTCTCCTGGCGAAAATCTATAGCGCATTCTAACCCAGCCCGCCGCACATAGGCCGTGGCGTCAACGCAAACGACCGGTCCTGGGACCGGCCGTCTGCGACGATACACGCGTCAGACGGGCATCAGAACATCTCTTCCGCCAGCGCCATCACGCCAGCAGCGCCATCGGTCACGCTGCTCGCCAGCCCCTCGGCTTGCGAGAGCAGATGATCGGCGTAAAAACGCGCGGTGACGATCTTGGCCGGATAGAATGGATCGCTGTCACCCGCCTCGATTTTGCCCTGCGCGATCAGTGCGGCACGGGCCATCTGCCACCCCCCCGCCACCACGCCGAACAGGCGCAGGAACGGCACGGCGCCGGCCGAAGCAGCCCGCACATCGCTGCCGTAGGTCTTGACGATCCACTGCCCGGCCGTCGCCAGCGCATTGACCGCCGCCGTAAGACGGACGCGAATGGCGGCGAAGGGCTCGCCGCCCTGCTTGGCCAGATCGGCGTCGAGCGCGCGCATCGCGGCAATCACGGTCAGCAGCGTGGCGCCGCCTTCGCGCGCAATCTTGCGGCCGATCAGGTCGTTCGCCTGAATGCCGGTGGTGCCTTCATAGATCGCCGAGATACGCGCGTCGCGCAGGTGTTGCGCGGCGCCGGTTTCCTCAATGAAGCCCATGCCCCCATGCACCTGAACACCGGTCGAGGCGACTTCGATACCGATCTCGGTGCTCCAGCCCTTGACCACCGGAATCATCAGGTCAACAAAGGCCTGATTCTGTTTGCGCGTTGCCGCGTCCGGATGATGCGTCGCCGTATCGTGCGCGGCCGCGACGACGTAGGCCAGCGCGCGCGACGCCTCGGCTTGCGACCTCATGCTCATCAGCATACGGCGCACGTCCGGGTGGGCGATGATCGCCACCTTCGGGCCGCCGCGCACGCCAATGTCGGTGCATTGGATGCGATCCTTGGCGTAGTCGCGAGCACGCTGGTAGGCCCGCTCGCAAACGGCAACGCCTTCGAGACCAACGCTGAAGCGGGCGGCGTTCATCATGATGAACATGTATTCGAGGCCACGATTTTCCTCGCCGACGAGATAACCGACCGCGCCGCCGTGATCGCCGAAAGCGAGCACTGCCGTCGGGCTGGCATGGATGCCCAGCTTGTGTTCAATCGACACGCAGTAGGCATCATTGCGCTCGCCCAGACTGCCGTCTTCATTGACCATGAACTTCGGCACGACGAACAGCGAAATCCCCTTGACGCCTTCTGGTGCGGTCGGTGTGCGGGCCAGGACGAGATGGACGATGTTGTCCACCATGTCGTGTTCGCCGTAGGTGATGAAGATCTTCTGGCCGAAAACCTTGTAGCTGCCGTCCGCCTGCGGCTCGGCGCGCGTCCGCACGGCGGCGAGGTCGGAGCCGGCGCTGGGCTCGGTCAGATTCATGGTCCCGGTCCACTCGCCGCTCACCATTTTTTCGAGGTAGGTTTGCTTGAGCTTATCGGTACCGGAAAGAACCAGCGCCTCGATCGCGCCCATGGTCAGCATCGGGCACAGCGAGAACGAATGGTTGGCCGACTTCCACATTTCGGAGACGGCGGCACTGACCAGCTTGGGCAAGCCCTGACCGCCCCACTCCGGCTCGCACTGCAGCGCCGTCCAGCCACTTTCGGCAAACAGCTTGTAGGCCGCCTTGAAGCCCTTGGGCATGATCACGGCCTTGTCGGTCCCGAGGTCGGACCATTTCGCCCCTTCCTGATCGCCGGAAAAATTGAGCGGCGAGAGCACCCCCCCGGCAAATTTTGCGGCTTCCTCCAGCACGGCATCGACGAGATCCGGCGTCGCCTCCTCACAGCCTGGCAACAAGGCGATCTGCTCAAGTCCGGCGAGCTCCTTCAGCACGAACTGCATGTCACGTACCGGGGCGATGTACTCACTCATTTTTCTCTCCTTCTATGGGTCACTATTAAGTGGCCGCTTTCTGGCAGCCATCGGATCAATCAAAAAAACGTCAGCCCCCACCGCGGTACGCTATTTGTTCTTCAGGTATAGCGCATCCTCGAAGGTCATTACCCAATCGGGCCGATAGACGACCAACAGCGTCATCAGCATGCCCGACAGCCAAGCTTCGGCAAAGCCAAGCAGCAGAAAATAGGGGAAGTATTCGCTGAATAGGTACTCCGCGCTATATACCCCACTCAGCATGAAGATCAGACAGGACGCCGCGCCGACGGCGAGCACCGTGAGCCCGGCGCCAAAAAATCCATTCACAAAAACGTAGATAAAAAAGTGGTGCGGCAGAAATCGCTTCTCCAGACGACGCACGCCATAGCTCACCGCGACACCAACGCCGCCCAGCATCAGCGCGTTGATCCCAAAGGCCTCCCAGCCGCCCACGCCATTTAGCGTGGTGCCGGCCAATACCGCACACAAACCGAGAAAAGCCAGCGCCCAGTCGAAGCACAGGGTAAAGACGGTTGCCCCCAGCAGGTGCAGTGAAAGCCCGGGTTTGACCCCGGCTTTCATATTCCACAGAAGGATCAGCGCGACGATCATGCCAAGCCAGGCATTCAGACGCGTTTCATCGGTCAGCAGGGGCCATGGCGCGTGGCGTACGGCGTACAGCGCGAACACCGCGACCAGGCCCCAGGCCGGCCAGCACCAGCTTCCGTCGAGCAGCCCGTCCGGCAAGTTCATGCCGCTCCCCCCTGGCGATGGTCAGCCGAGCGCTGCCGTCAGAGCCGGTACGATTTCAAACAGATCGCCGACCAGCCCGTAATCGGCCACCTGGAAGATCGGCGCCTCGGGATCCTTGTTGATGGCGACGATCACCTGACTCTCCTTCATGCCGGCCAGATGCTGGATGGCGCCGGAGATGCCGATGGCCAGATAGAGCTGCGGTGCGACGATCTTGCCCGTCTGCCCGACCTGATAGTCGTTCGGGACAAAGCCCGCATCGACCGCAGCGCGCGATGCACCGAGCGCGGCGTTCAGCTTGTCGGCAAGCGGCTCGAGCAGCTTGTGATAGTTCTCGCCGCTGCCGAGTCCGCGACCGCCGGAGACAATGATCTTGGCGGCCGTCAGTTCAGGGCGTTCGGATTTGCTCAGCTCGCGACCGACCAGTTTGCTCTGACCCAGATCGTCCGCGACAGCCAGCGCTTCGACGACCGCGCTGCCACCCAAGGCGGCTGCTTCGAAAGCGGTGGTCCGCACCGTGATCACCTTGACGGCGTCGGCCGACTGGACCGTGGACAGCACGTTGCCGGCATAGATCGGGCGCACGAAGGTATCGGCCGATTCGATCGCGACAATCTCGGAAATTTGCGCGACGTCGAGCAGCGCCGCGATACGCGGCATGAAATTTTTGCCGCCGGTGGTCGCCGGCGCAACGATGTGGCTGTAGCTCGCCGCAATGGACAGCACCAGGGCAGCGAGGTTTTCGGCCGACTGGCCGGCGTAGTGGACGGCATCGGCGACGCGCACCTTGCTCACCCCGGCGATCTTGGCCGCAGCTTCGGCTGCTGCGGCGCAGCCGGTACCGGCCACCAGCACGTGAAGCTCGCCACCGATCTTGCTGGCAGCCGTCACGGTGTTGAGCGTTGCCGGCTTGAGCGAAACATTGTCGTGTTCAGCAATAACGAGGATAGCCATTTAGATCACCTTCGCTTGGTTCTTGAGTTTATCCAGCAGATCGGCGACATCGGCCACCTTGATCCCCGCACTGCGCTTGGCCGGCTCGGCCACGCTCAGCGTTTTCAGGCGCGGCGCCACGTCAACACCGAGCGCAGCCGGATTGGTCGTTTCAAGCGGCTTCTTCTTGGCCTTCATGATGTTGGGCAAGGTTGCATAGCGCGGCTCGTTCAGGCGCAGGTCGGCAGTGATGACGGCCGGCAGCGGGATTTCGAGGGTTTCCAGGCCACCATCGATTTCTCGCGTCACGGTCGCCACATCGCCCGCGACGACGACCTTCGAGGCAAAGGTGGCTTGCGGCCAGTGCAGCAGCGCAGCGAGCATCTGGCCAGTCTGATTGGCATCGTCGTCGATGGCCTGTTTACCGCAAATGACGAGGCGCGGCTGCTCTTTGTCGCATACCGCCTTGAGCAGTTTGGCGACGGCCAGCGGCTGCAACTCGACGTCGGTCTCGATCAGGATGCCGCGATCGGCGCCAAGCGCCATCGCCGTACGCAACGTTTCCTGGCAAGCCGCCAAGCCTGCGGAAACGGCAATGACTTCCGTAACGATGCCCGCTTCCTTCATGCGCACCGCCTCTTCAATGGCGATTTCGTCGAAGGGGTTCATCGACATCTTGACGTTGGCAAGGTCAACGCCGGTACCGTCGCCCTTGACGCGCACCTTGACGTTGTAATCCACCACCCGCTTGACTGGAACGAGGATTTTCAAAGCTTCTCTCCTTTATGACGGCACAGCAAAATACGACAACAGCAATTATGGCAGCTATGCCCCATGGAAGCACGGGCTAGCACTAGCATTTGACATTGCCGAGGGGGGATCGGACAATAAGCCATACGCTACAGTATGGCGCCGCGTACGGTACCGTACGGTAGAAACCCTGTCAACGTCATTAAGCGCTCGTTTGACACATTTTTCCATACCTATAACACGACAAAGGATCGGGTAACGATGAACCCGCAAAGAGCCAATCCGCGCCCGCCCCGTACCCAGCTCGATCGCCAGGAATGGATCGAGGCGGCAACCGAAGTCCTTGCCGAAAAGGGAATGGAAGGCATGCGTGTCGAACTCCTGGCGAAGAGTTTCGGCGTCACCAAGGGCAGTTTCTACTGGCACTTCAAGGACCGGCAGGACCTCTTCAACGCCGTGTTGCAAGTCTGGAAGGAAGGGCGCATCCGCGACATCGACAAACAAACCAGCGGCGCGCCAGGCAAGGAGCGTGAACAACTCGCGCACGTCGTCGAAATCTATAGCGCCAATCGCAACCGCAAGGGCATCTCGATCGAGCTGGCGGTGCGCGAATGGGCGCGGCACGATGCGCAGGCCGCCGCCGTGGTCGAGGAAGTCGACACCCACCGGCTTGAATGCACACGTCGACTATTCGTCGCCAGTGGCCTGTCCGAGCTCGAGGCCAAGAGCCGCAGCCTGCTGCTCTATGCCTATGTGTTCGGTCAAAGCCTGATGGCCATCGATCGCTACGATCCAAAAGTGATCGATTTCAAGCGCTGGATCGCCGAGCGCATCGTCGCCAACTGATATCGCCCCGCTATACTGGGCGCGACACCCCTTTCCGGGACGCGCCATGGAAGCCTCCACCGCCGAGCAGTACGTTCTCGCCCTCGACCAGGGCACGACCAGTTCGCGCGCCATCGTCTTCGACCGCAACGGCAACATCCGCGGTCTGGCCCAACAGGCACTGACCCAACACTATCCGCAACCTGGCTGGGTCGAGCACGACGCCAACGAGATATGGCAAACTCAACTGGCCGTCGCCCGCGCCGTACTACGCGACAACGCCATCCCGGCCAGCCGCATCGCCGCCGTCGGCATCGCCAATCAGCGCGAAACGGCCATCCTCTGGGATCGCGCCAGCGGCGAGCCGCTGTATCGTGCCATCGTCTGGCAGGATAGGCGCAGCGCGCCGCTCTGTGAAGCGCTTGCCGCAGCCGGCTACACCGAACTGTTTCGTGAGCGCACCGGCCTCGTGCTCGACGCCTACTTCTCCGGCACCAAGCTCAACTGGCTGCTCAACCATCTGCCCGGCGCCCGCAGCCGTGCCGAACGCGGCGAGCTGGCATTTGGCACCGTCGACAGCTGGCTGGCCTGGAAGCTCTCCGACGGCCGCGCCCATATTACCGACCCGTCCAACGCCTCGCGCACCCTGCTCTTCGACATCAAAAAGCAGTGTTGGGACGCGGAACTACTGGCGCTGCTCGATATCCCAGCCGCTGTCCTACCGCAGGTGGTCGACAGCAGCGGCCCGCTCGCCACGCTTGATGCGCAATGGCTGGGCGTCGCGTTGCCACTAACTGGCATGGCCGGCGACCAGCAGGCGGCCACCTTTGGCCAAGCCTGTCTCGAACCGGGGATGGCCAAGAACACCTACGGCACGGGCTGCTTCCTGCTCATGAACACCGGTGAACAACCGACTCCCTCGCGACATCGCATGCTCGGCACCATCGGCTGGCGTCGCGCGGGACACACGGCATACATGCTCGAAGGCAGCGTCTTCATGGGCGGCGCGACCGTGCAATGGCTGCGCGACGGGCTCGGGCTAATTTCCCGCGCCGACGAGGTCGAGGCGCTCGCTGCCTCGGTACCCGATAACGGCGGCGTCTATCTGGTGCCCGCTCACACCGGCCTCGGCGCGCCGCACTGGGACCCCTACGCGCGCGGCGCCCTGCTCGGCATGACGCGCGGCACGACGCGCGCCCACATCGCCCGTGCAGCGCTCGAAGCCATTGCCTTTCAGAGCACCGAAGTGCTGCGCGCCATGGAACTCGACGCTGGCGCGCCACTGCGCGAGTTGCGCGTCGATGGGGGCGCCGCTGGGAACAATCTGCTGCTGCAGTGCCAGGCCGACCTGCTCGGCGTACCGGTCGTCCGCCCGCAGATCACCGAAACGACGGCGCTTGGCGCCGCCTATCTGGCCGGCCTGGCGGTCGGTTTCTGGCAGAACGAAGCCGAGCTCGGCACCCTGTGGCGCAGCGAACGCCGCTTCGAACCCGCCATGGCCGACGAGCGCCGCGTCGCGCTGCTCGTCGACTGGCGCCGCGCTGTGGAGCGCGCGCGGCACTGGGCACAGGCCGACTGATGCCGGCCCCCTGGCGCCGCGAGGACGGCCTCGCCACCCTGCGCGAAGCGCGTCCCTGGGACGTGCTGGTGATCGGCGGCGGCGCCACCGGACTCGGTAGCGCGGTCGACGCCGCTGCACGCGGCTACCGCACCCTGCTCATCGACGCACGCGATTTCGCGGCCGGCACCTCGTCACGCAGTACCAAACTGATTCACGGCGGCGTGCGTTACCTGCGCCAGGGCGATCTGACTCTGGTCGGTCACGCCCTGCGCGAACGCGCCCGGCTGCTCAGGAACGCCGCGCATCTGGTGCATCCGCTGGCGTTCGTCATCCCCGCCTACAGCACCGTTGACCGTCTCGTTTACGGTGCAGGGCTCAAGCTTTACGACGCCCTCGCCGGCTGGCGCAACCTCGAATCGTCCTGCCGGCTCGACCGCGCACAGGTCATCGCCGCACTGCCCGGTCTGCGCCCCAACGGCCTGCGCGGCGGCGTGCGCTACTGGGACGGCCAGTTTGACGATGCCCGGCTGGCCATTGCGCTGATGCGCACTGCCACCGATCTCGACGCCCTGTGCCTCAACTATCTGCCCGCCGTCCAGTTGATCAAGCAGGCGGGCCGTGTGGTCGGCGCCTGGGCACGAGACGCGGAAAGCGGCGAGAGTTTCGAGCTGCGCGCGAAGACGGTAATCAACGCCACCGGGGTCTATGCCGACGCCGTCCGCCGCCTCGACGATCCGCAGGCACGGTCTATCCTCACGCCAAGCCAGGGCATCCACCTGGTACTCGATACCGCTTTCCTGCCCGGCGACAACGCGCTGATGATCCCGAAGACTGAGGACGGTCGCGTCATCTTCGCCATTCCCTGGCAGGGCAAGGTGCTGCTGGGCACCACCGACACCGAGCGCCACGACCTGCCGCCAGAGCCGCAGCCCTTTGCTGAAGAAGTCGATTTCCTGCTGCGCGCGGCAGCGGGCGTGCTCCGCCGGGCGCCCCAGCGCGCCGACATCCGCAGCGCTTTCGCGGGCCTGCGCCCCTTGCTGCATGCCGAGCACGCTAGCGCAAGGGGCGGCACCGCAGCGCTCTCGCGCGAGCATGCCGTGCTGGTCAGCGCGAGCGGCTTGCTCACCGTCACCGGCGGCAAGTGGACCACCTACCGCTGGATGGCCGAGCAGGTAATCGACCGCGCGGCCGCCATCGGCGGCCTGCATGCTGCCACCTGCCGCACCAAGGACTTGACGTTGCACGGCTGCCCAGCGAAGCCCGGCAGCGACCCCTACGGCACCGATGCGCCACTGCTCGCCATGCTGCCAGGCAATCACCTGCCCCTGCACGCCGCGCTGCCCTACAGCGAGGCAATGGTGCGCTTTGCCATCCGCTACGAAGCGGCGCGGACGATCGAGGACGTTCTGGCGCGGCGCACGCGGGCGCTTTTTCTCGACGCGGCCGCCGCTACCGCGAGCATTGCACGCGTCGCAGAGATTTTCACCGAAGAACTCGCGCTGCCGGCCGGACGGCTAGCTTCAATGATTGAGGCCGCACACGACAGCGCGCACCGCTTCATAACCGCCGCCTAGGCACACTCACAGAACATAGAAGAGGATTGCCACGTAATGCATCAGGCTGCCGGCGATCACGAACAGGTGCCAGATGCCGTGCCAGTGCCGGAACCGGCCGTCGAAGGCATAGAAGATGATCCCGACCGTGTAGAACAGGCCGCCGGCCGCGAGCCAGACAAAACCGACCGTTCCCAAGGACTCGAGCAAGGGATTGATGGCGACCAGAACGATCCACCCCATCAGCGCGTAGATCACCAACGACAGGACTCTGGCCTCCGAGCGGGGGTGAATTTCCTGCAGCATGCCAACCAGCGCCAGCCCCCAAACGACGCCGAACAGCGACCAGCCCCACGGCCCGCGTAGGGTCAGCAGACAGAACGGGGTGTAGCTGCCGGCGATCAGCAGGTAGATCGACAGATGATCGAGCTTGCGCAGGATGGTCTTGGCTCGACCTCGCAGGCTGTGATAGAGCGTCGAGACGCTGTAGAGCAGGACCAGCGTGACGCCATAAATCGAAACGCTAACGACCTTCCATACATCGCTCGCCAGGATCGCCAACACCACCAGCACGATAGCGCCCGAAAGCGCCAGTAAAGCCCCGACTAGATGCGTCCAGGCATTGAACCTTTCTCCGTAATACATACTGTCCTCGCTTACTCCTTCTGTCTGTTCCGCCACGCCCGAGCCTCTTTGCTCAGCGCGGACGCACGACGCCGGCAAGAACGTCGCCCGCCCCGCGCGACGGGTCCGAGCGGCGGGACAAGGGGGTTTTCCATAGTCAACGCACGCGACAATACGCACCCCCCCGCGTCCAGGTTAGCTTTGGCCGCGAACTCAGAGATAGGTATCCAGACAGGCACCGGTCTCGATCGGCGGATTGGGCCCGGCCAACAGCAGTATCTCCTCAGCGACGATCTCCGGTGGCATGCCCTGTCGATAGCCGGAGAATTGCACCTGCATGTCGGTGGCCGACATGCTCAGCGTCATGCCGTACACGCGTACCCCAGCCTCCTTGACCTCATGGTCCAGGGCTTCGGTGAACCCGACCAGGGCGAATTTGCTCGCGCAATAGGCCGCCACACGCGCCATGCCGAAGGTGCCCAGTGAGGAAGAAATGTTGACCACGCAGCCGGCGCCCCGTTCCAGCATCTGCGGCAGCACCGCGCGCGTGGCATAAAGCGTGCCTTTGACGTTAACGTCGATAATCTTGTCGATCAGCGCAATATCTTGTGTCGCGAAGTCGCCCAGGGCCATGCGCGCAGCGTTATTGACCAGAATGTCGATGCGCCCGAAGCGTGCCAAGGTAAGCCGCACTAGTTCCTCGACGGCAGCGTAGTCGGCCACGTCCGCCGGCCAGCCGGCCACGTCGCCGTGCGCCTCAAGCTGGCGCAAGGCGTCCGCCAGTCGGTTCTCGTCCACGGCGCAGATCGCCACTCGGGCGCCCTGCCCCAGAAAAGCCTCGGCGGTCGCGTAGCCGATCCCGCGCGACCCGCCGGTGATGAGCACCACCTGTCCGGCAAAGCTTCGTTGATCGTTCATCTAAGCGCTTTCCTATCCACGATTGTTATCGAACAGCCAGTATGACCCGATCAGAAGGCCGCGACCGAAGCACACCGGCCTGCCCTATTTCTCGTTGCGCCAGTCTCGTAGTGTTTCCTTGCGAGGGGGCAGCGGCGTTTCGTGCGTGCCACGGCGCTTGATCAGGGGCAGCGCCGCGCCCAGGATGAAGACAACACAGATGCCAAAAACTATCCACACTTCGTTCATGAAAACTCACTTTAAGACAAACCAAATTTTACGCTCAGTGTATCGCCTCGGTGTCTGGCCACCGGGAGAGAAACGGGGGGCAAGGCCCCATCCTGCGTTTTTTTTACATCCTCGACGGCCTATTTTCGACGTATCACCAATACAGCCCCGGCGGGTGCCGTATCATCACTCAATCGTGAAATCAAAATTCACTGAGCTAGCCCTTCTTAACGATGTTTTCCGCTCCCGTACCCAATCAAGTGACGAATTCGCCGCTCGCCTTGCGGGCAAAACTGTCCTTCATCGTCCTCATGGTGATGGCAGCGGTAATGCTCCCCTTTGCCTGGTTCACCGTGCGCGACCTCGAGCATGCTGCGACCGAAGATGCCGTCAGCCAGATCCGTGCCAGCAATCAGATGCTGCACAACATGATCGCCGCCAACCAGGACGGCCTGAAGATCGCCCTGCTGCGCCTGGGCACGGTTTTTCGCCACTACTACCCGGGCACCTTCTCCCTCGATGAAACGCGCTCGGTGCAAATCGGCGGCGTCAGGGCGCCGCTGCTGAAACTCAATGGCAAGCCGCTCAGTCTGGATCAGCACATCGTCAATCAATTTCGCAACGAAACGGGCGGCGGTGTCGCGACGGTATTTGTCCGGGTCGGTGACGATTTTCTGCGTATCGCCACCTCGCTGACCGGGGAAGACGGGAAACCGGCGATCGGCACCCTTCTCGGCCGAGACCACCCCGGTTACGCCAAACTTCTTGCCGGTCAAGCGTTTCAGGGACCGGCCCGGCTTTTTGGCCGCCAGTACATGACAGAATATATGCCGCTGCTTGATGCTTCGCGTCGCGTCATCGGTCTGTTGTTCGTCGGGCAGGATCTGACCGAGAGTATTGCCTCCCTGCTCGACAAGGTGCGCCGGCTGTCGATCGGCAAGAAAGGCTACGCCTTCGTCATCAATACCACCAAAGGGAGCGACTACGGGCAGTTTGTCGCGCATCCGGCGAAGGAAGGCAAGAACGCCGGAGAACAAGGACAGGCAATCCGCGACATGCTCACGCGACGCGAAGGCATCGTCTTCTACAACTGGCGCAACGAGGAACTCGGCGATTCCGCGGTACGCCAAAAACTGGCCGCTTTCTCTGAATATCGTGACCTCGACTGGATCGTCGTCACGAGCGCCTACCTCGACGAGTTCGTTAAACTCTCGCATGACAGTCGGGACAGGATGATCCTGGCGATGATCGCCGTTTCCTTATTGGCTGTCCTGGCACTGAACATCGCACTGGGCCGCTGGGTGATGACGCCGATGCTGCGGTTGCAAGACCGGCTCGGTGGCGCGGAACGTACCTTGCGTACCTTGATCAACGCGCTGCCCGACATTGTCTGTTTCAAGGACGGCGAAGGCCGCTGGCTGGAAGCCAACGATGTCGCTCTCGAACGCTTTCAACTGCAAGGCGTCGCTTACCGTGGCAAGCGGGGATCGGAACTGCCCGTGACGGCGAATTCTTACCGAGCGGCTTTTCTAGCATGCGAAGCAAACGACGAGTTCATCTGGCGAACCGGCAGTCTGAACGTAATGGAAGAAACGATTCCCGCCCCGGACGGCTTGCCACGCGTCGTCGAAGTGACGCGGGTTCCGCTCTTTCATGCGGACGGCCGTCGCAAAGGCCTGCTCATGGTCGGCCGGGACATTACCGAACGCAAGCAAACGGAAACCCGGCAGCGCCTTGCCGCGCGAATTTTCGAGACAACCGGCGAGGCGGTCATGGTCACTGACACCGACGCCAACATCGTTCTGGTCAACCCGGCTTTTTGCCGCATCACCGGTTACAGCGCGGCGGAAGTACTGGGTAAGAATCCGCGCCTGCTCAACTCCGAACAGCACGAGCCGGCCTTCCACCAAGCCATGTGGCAATCCTTGCAAGCCAGCGGCAATTGGTCGGGCGAAGTGTGGAACCGGCGCAAAAGTGGCGAAATTTTTCCCGAATGGGAAACGGTCAGCAGCGTCACGGACGAGAGCGGAAAGATCCGCCACTATGTCGCCGTGTTCGCCGACCTGAGCGAAATCCGGCATGCCAGGGCGGCGGCTGAGCAGTTGTCCTGGCGCGACTCGCTCACCGGACTGGCCAATCGTGCACTCTTCCTCAAACGGCTTGAACAGACGCTGGACAACACCCAGCGCCAAGGCCGTTTTGCCGATGTCCTGCTGCTCGACCTCGATCGGTTCAAGGACATCAACGAGGCGCGCGGACTGGCCGTCGGCGACGCGCTGCTCAAGGCTGTGGCCGAGCGCCTCGGCCAAGTCTTGCATAGCGACGACGTACTGGCCCGGCTCGACTCCGACGAATTCGCCGTCCTCCTGCCGCGCCCGGCGATGAGTTGGGATGCCGCCGGCCGAGAAGCGCTGGCGGTGGCCGAAAAGCTGCGTACGGCACTGCGCGAGAGCATCACCCTGGACGGCGAAAGCATGCATCTCGACGCCAGTATCGGCATCGCGATGTTCCCCGACAGGGCCGCGGAGACGGCTTCCGACGTGTTGCGTCAGGCCGACATGGCGATGCACCGGGCGAAGGACGAAGGCGGCAGCCGCGCGGTCTTCTTCGAAACGGGCATGGGTGAGACGGTGCGGGAACGCTACGAACTCGAGAGCGAGTTGCGCCACGCCATCGACAACAAGCAATTGCGCCTCTATCTCCAGCCGCAGGTCGATGCCGGCGCCCGCCAGGTCGGCGCCGAGGCACTGGTCCGCTGGCAGCATCCCGAACGGGGTCTGGTAGCGCCCGGCGCCTTCATTCCGCTGGCTGAAGCCTCGGATCTGATCGTCGCCATCGACCGCTGGATGCTCGGCGAAGTCTGCCGTTTGCTGGCGCGCCTGGAGCAGACCGGCCACACCCTGCGCATTGCGGTCAATGTCAGCCCTCGCCATTTCAGCCGCCCCGATTTCGTCGAAGAAGTGAAGCGCCAACTGGCTGCCAGCGGCGCTGAGCCAACCCGCCTGGTCCTGGAAGTCACCGAAGGACTGGTGATCGGCGACGTCGCCGACGTGGTGGCAAAAATGACCGCGCTGACAGCGCTCGGCTTGCACTTTTCGATGGACGATTTCGGTACCGGCTACTCCAGCCTCTCTTATCTGAAGCGCCTACCGATCCACGAACTGAAGATCGACAAGAGTTTCATCGACGATGTCCCGAACGATCTGAACGACGTGGCCCTGGTGGAAACCATCCTCGCCGTAGCCCAGCACCTGCACTTGCAGGTCGTCGCCGAAGGCGTCGAGACCGAAGCCCAGGCCGCCTTCCTCAAAGCCCGCGGCAACGTCATCTATCAAGGCTATCTGTACGGCCGCCCGCAGCCGGTCGAAACCTGGCTGGCGCGCCTGCCACCCGCCGAAGAGTTGGCGCCGGCATACATCTGAGCGGCCCCCGCCACTCACCCACCCCAGCAGAGCAATCGATGCCTTCTCCTTCTAGTTGCCCGCCCGTCGAACACGCCGTGTCGCCGCACCAAGTCATTCACTGGACCGAGGACGAGCGAGCGTGCGCGGCCCGCTGGCGCTCGGAAAGCGGCAATCCCCCGCCCCGACGCGTCGTCATCGCGGATGACCGCACCCCTGCCGATGCCGCCTATCGTCTGGCCTGCGAGGGCACCGCGTTGCTCTGGCGCGGCGACTTCCAGAACGCGCGACAGTTGCTGCAGGCGCTGGCGCGGCGCGCCGAACGCAAGCCGCGCAACAGCGCCGTCGCGCCGGCCGCAGTGCCGAGCGAGGCCTTCCATCTGCATCGTCAGGCGCAATCCCAGCGCGCCCGAACGCTGGCCATGCTCCTCGTGCCGCTCGATGACGACTACGGCATCCCGCTACGTCGCGCCCCCGACCTGCGGCCGGCTTGCATGGAGGCCTATGGTGCGGCCGAAGGCCCGTCCGTCGTTTCGCTGCGCGAGTTGCTCGGTCTGATCGGCGCGCACGAGTGGCGCAAGAAGGGCGTCGAGATTCCGGCGCTCGGCGCACGCATCCACCCGCATTACGGCGTTTTCTCGCCGGTACGCGGGGAGTACGTCGCGCTGGTGGCCAACACCCCGCTTCCCGCCACAACACTGGCCTTCGATATCGGCACGGGGACCGGCGTCCTCGCCGCCGTGCTCGCGCGCCGCGGCGTGGCACGCGTCGTGGCGACCGACCAGGACCCGCGGGCGCTCGCCTGCGCCCGCGAAAACGTCGCTCGGCTCGGCGTGGCCGGCCAAGTTGAGATCATCCAGGCCGATCTGTTTCCCGACGGACGCGCCCCGCTCGTTGTCTGCAATCCCCCATGGGTGCCGGCGCGACCCAGTTCGCCAATCGAGTACGCCGTGTTCGACCCCGACAGCCGCATGCTGCTCGGCTTCTTAAACGGCCTAGCCGCCCACCTCACCCCACACGGCGAAGGCTGGCTGATCCTCTCCGATCTTGCCGAACACCTGGGCCTGCGCTCCCGCGCCGAGTTGCTCGCCGCTGTCGACGCGGCCGGCCTGACCGTTGCCGGCCGTGTCGACGTCCGCCCGCATCACCCGCGCACGACCGACGCCAGTGACCCGCTGCACGCCGCCCGCGCGGCGGAAGTAACCTCGCTGTGGCGTCTCGCGGCCAGCTAGCAACGGCCGCCTTGTCGCGTCGATGATTCGGAAACGGGAACGAGGACGAAGGGTCAGAAGACACGTACCGGCACTTTCCAGCCCGGCCGGGGGAGCCAAATTCAAGAGCACGACCCGGAGTGCCTCCGTTCTCGTTCGTCGCTACGCTTTAGTGCTTCCTCCTGAAAACAGTCAAAAGGACCGAAATGAACGCGACTGTCCAAACGGAAATCCGCGCTGCGGCGACCCTTAATGACCCGCGCTGGGCGAGCGTACTTGCCCGCGATCCGGCCGCCGACGGTCAGTTCTTCTATTCGGTCAAAACGACTGGCGTGTACTGCCGCCCATCCTGTGGCGCACGCCATGCGCGTCCGGAGAACGTGGCTTTTCACCTGACGCTCGCCGACGCCGCGCAGGCGGGCGCTATCCCCCTCCATCCAACCCGGTCGGCTTCGCCTAAAGGTTCGCAAGCGAACCAGTGCGGATTGGGTGGAGCCCCTCGCGCATTGGGTGGTCTGGGGTGGCGAGGACCGGCTGCGCTACCACGGCGTACTGCCGCTAAAAGCAGGTCATCACGTCCATCTTGGCGGCCAGCGCATCAACCTGACCCTGCGCAAGGCAGCCTGACGATGGGCTCAATACCTTTCCACTCAGGCCGACCCGTGCCAATCAATACCGGCGATCGTAACGATCGTGCTCCCACTCACGCTCGCGATCCCAACGACGTTCATAACGGCGATGTTCGTGGCGCTCCCAGCCGCGTTCATAGTGCGGGTAATACACCGGCGCGGGCGCGTAGACGACCGGCTGCCGATAATAATAGGGTTGCGGCGCATAGATCTGCGGCTGGTAATGAACTTGGGTGAGCGCAACGCCAGCGACCGCACCCAAGGCACCGCCGATCATTGCACCGTCTCGCCCGCCCATCGATTGCCCGACCAAGGCCCCAGCGCCGCCGCCAATGGCGGCGCCAAGGACTGCATGTTCGGCATGGGCAGCGGTGGTTAAAGTACTGGCCAGCACGAAGGTGGCCGCTGCCAGCGTGATGCTTCGTAGTGTACGGTTCATGATCTTCTTCCTTCTCTGTGGTTGGCGCGTAGCATTCGCCATCAAGCCAAACAACGCGTCGCCACCGTTTCAGGCTGACGCCGTTTACAATCTGTTACGAGAGGGCCGCGGGGCCGTCACCATTCCCCCAAACCTCCACCCGTCTTGATCGCCCCTGGCCGTACTTGCTGCCCGCCAGACGGGCATCGGTTTGCGAAAAAGCCGCCGCAGTCAGGCACGGCAAGGTTTTTGCGACCGCTGCCAGGCGCCAACGACGGCCAACGAGACCGCCACGACGTTGCAAGCGTTATCAATGCGACTAAACTGGCGGCCATCGGCGACCGGATTTCCAGCGCCCTCAACTGCCCGAATGGCGCCGGATTCTGCGCGGCGCCGCATACCAGGACCTGTTAGTGAGCTTTCTTTCGTCTGTTGCAAAATTCCTGACCCTACCCTTCGCAACGGCTAATTACCGCGATCATCCACGCCGGACGGCACTTGCCGTGGTCACGGATTCCGTCCTGCTGGTCGTCGTGCTGATCGCCTATACCCTGCTGACGGTGATGCCCAATCTGCCGCCACTGGACGTCGTCACCGACTATCGCCCCAAGATCCCCCTGCGCGTCTATACCGCCGATGGCGCGCTGATCGGCGAGTTCGGCGAAGAACACCGGGATTTCGTGCCGATCAAGGACATTCCCAAGGTCATGAAGGACGCGTTGCTGGCGATCGAGGATGCGCGTTTCTACGAGCACGGGGGCATCGATTACCGCGGCGTCACACGGGCGCTGCTGGCCGATCTGACCGGTGGTTTCCACCAGGGCGCTTCGACCATCACGATGCAGGTGGCGCGCAATTTTTTCCTGTCCCAGGAAAAAACACTGAAGCGCAAATTGACTGAAATCGTGCTCGCTTACCGCATCGAGGCGGCGCTGCCCAAAGATCAGATCCTCGAGTTGTACATGAACCAGATCTACCTCGGACAAAGGACGCACGGCTTCGCGAGCGCCGCCCGCACCTATTTTCACAAGTCGCTGCAGGAATTGACCCTGGCCGAAGCGGCGATGCTGGCCGGTATCCCGCAAAATCCCGCCAAGCACAATCCGGCGGTCAACCCGATCCGCGCCAAGCTGCGTCAGGAACTGGTCTTGAAGCGCATGCTCAGCCTCGGCCGCATCACGCCAGCGCAATACACCCAGGCGCTCAACGAAAAACTTGATATCCGCGACAGCCAGCAGTTCGAGGTGCATGCCGACTATGTCGCCGAACTGGTCCGGCAAGAACTCTATGCGCAATACAAGGAGGATACCTATACGCGCGGCTTCAAGGTCTATACGACGCTCAATAAGGCCGAACAGAACGCAGCCTACGACGCGCTGCGACGCAACGTACTGGCTTATGATCAGCGGCACGGTTACCGCGGACCGGAAGATTTCGTCGACCTGCCGAACGACCCGGACGAGTTGGACGACGCCATTGACCAGATCTTGAGCACGCACCCGAGCAGCGATAATCTGGTCTCGGCGGTCGTCACCGAAGTCTCGGCCAAGCTGGTCCGCGCCGAACCCGCCTCGGGTGACACGCTGGCAATCAGCGGTGAAGGCCTGCGCTTTGCAGCGCGCGCCCTGCAGGGCAACGCCAAGGTCGATCTCAAGATCCGTGTCGGTTCGGTGATTCGGGCGAGTCAGGACGCCAAGGGTCGATGGATGATCAGTCAGTTGCCCGAAGTCGATGCCGCCTTCGTGGCCTTGGACGCCGACCAGGGGGCTTATCGCGCTTTGGTCGGCGGTTTCGACTTCTCGCGCAAACCCTTCAACCATGTCACGAGCGCCTGGCGCCAGCCAGGCTCGAGCATCAAGCCCTTCGTTTATTCTGCCGCGCTGGAGAAGGGTTTTTCGCCGGCCACAGTGGCCAACGATGCACCGCTCTCGCTGCCCGGCGGCCCAGACGGTCAGGCCTGGGAACCGCAAAATGACGATGGCTTCGACGGCCCGATCAGCCTGCGCCGCGCCCTGGCGATATCCAAGAACGTTGTCGCGGTACGCCTGCTGCGGGCCATCTCGCCCCAATATGCGCGTGACTATATGCAGCATTTCGGCTTCGATGCGGCCAAACAACCAAACAACCTGACCTTGACCCTGGGCAGCGGCTCGGTCACGCCGCTGCAGATGGCCAGCGCCTACGCGGCGTTCGCCAATGGCGGCTTCAAGGTCACACCCTGGCTGATCCAGAAAATCACCGACGCGCACGGCAAGGTGCTGCTCGAAACCCCGCCTCCGGCCGCCGGACAGGACGAGCACCGGATCATCGACGCCCGCAACGCCTTCGTTATCGACAGCATGTTGCGCGAAGTGGTGAGAAGCGGCACCGGGGCGCAGGCGACGCAACGCCTCGGACGCAACGATCTGGCTGGCAAGACCGGCACGACCAGCGGCGCGCAGGACGGCTGGTTCGCCGGCTACGCAGGCAATGTCGTCGCTGTCGCCTGGATGGGCTACGACCAGCCCAAATCACTGGGCGGCCGCGAGTTCGGCGCGACCCTGGCCCTGCCGATCTGGATCGACTACATGCGCCAGGCGCTGTCCGGCAAGCCGGAAAGCGAAAGGACCCCGCCGCCGGGCGTTTCCTACATCGACGGCGACTGGCTTTACGACGAATTCAACGGCGACGCCGGAATCAAGACTCTCGACATGGAGGCGCCGCTCGAGTCGCCGGTGCCGCCGGTGCCACCGGTGCCCTCGCCCCCCCCCATCCTCTCCGCGCCGTCCGCGTCCGCACTGCGACCACCCGCCCCCGGCTAATGGGTGGGGCATCGTCATCTCGTGACCAAGAGAGCCGGCACGGTCGCCGCAAGCCAAGTGGCCCAGACCTTCAGGCTTTGCGCGCGCCGGCCCGCTCGACGATACGTTCAAGGACACGGGCCCCTGCCTGCAGTTCCTGCGCGTCAAAACCCGAGAGCATTGCCGCGCGCACAGCCAACACCTCGCCCTCAATCTCGCGCGCTGCATCACGCCCCCCCCCGGTGATCTCGATGCGCTTCTGCCGACGATCCTGCTCATCCGGCACACGCCGGAGCCAGCCACGGCACTCCATGCGGTCGAGGATGCCGACCAGGGTTGGCGTTTCGATCCCCAGACGGGCAGCCAATTCGCTTTGGTTATAGCAGGCGTCTGCCGCGCGAAGCAGCCAGAGCGTTCGCCACGTCGTCTGCGTCATGCCCCACGGACGCAACCTGGCGTCCAGGCGAGCCCGCCAGAGCGAGGCGGCGCTGTGCAACAGCATCGCATAGCGCTCGAATTCTTCGTCCATAACATTAGCTTCCTAATTATTTGCCTGCTAATATACACGACCTTCTTCTTCGCTCGCCATCTTTCGCCCGCATGCCCGCCCCGCTTTCCACCGCCATTTCCGCCCCACCCGGCCCGTCCCGCCCCTGGCTGACGCTCCTTGTTGTCGCCTGCGCCACGGTCGCCGCAGTGCTGTCGACGACGCTCTTCAACGTGGCTATCCCGGCGCTCGGCCAGCATTTTGGCCTGGGTCAGGACAAAATCCAGTGGGCCATTACCGGTTTCATGGCCGCGATGACGCTTTCCATGCTGCCCACCGCCTGGCTGCTCGATCGCTTCGGCTTTCGCCGCTGCCTGCTCGGTGCCCTCGCGCTGCTTGCCGCCAGCAGCATCGCTGGCGCACTGAGCATGAGTTTCCCTTTCCTGGTGGCCGTCCGCATCGTGCAAGGCATAGCCGCCGGCGTCCTGCAACCGCTGGGCGCGGTAATCGTCATGCGCCTTTTCCCGGTCGAACAGCAGGGACGAGCGTCGGGGATCCTGGGCTTCGGCATTGTCCTGGCACCGGCCGTCGCGCCGGCACTGAGCGGCGTACTGCTCGACCGCTTCGGCTGGCAGTCGATCTTCCTCATTAACCTCCCCTTCTGCGTGCTCGCCGGCATTGGCGGCTACCTACTGATTCCGCGCGGCACGGCGCGCACGGACAAGCGCTTCGACTGGCTGGGCGGCACGCTTCTTTGCCTGATGACGCTGGCCGCCATCGAAGGCATCTCGAGCGTCCATCAGCGCGGCCTCGCTGCACCGTGGACGCTGCTTTACCTCGGGCTGGCCGCCGGCGCGCTGCTGTTCTTTGTCCGCCATGCGCGGCGCGCCGACCATCCGATTATTCAACTGGCGCTGTTCTCCGATCGCCCGTTCGCCATGGGCACCGTCGTTTCGCTAACTTACGGCTTCGGTCTCTACGCTTCGACCTACCTGATCCCAGTCTTCATGCAACATGCACTCGGCTATTCCGCCACCCGTGCCGGCCTCGCCCTGCTGCCAGCCGGCTTGGCCCTGGCAGCGGTCATCCCACTGGCCGGCCGCCTCGCCGACCGGCACTCGCCGCATTACATCACGATGGGCGGGCTGACGCTGTTCGGCGCATCCTTCGCGCTCTTTGCCGTGATCGGCGGCCAGATCAGCTACGGTGAAGTGGCGTGGGTCACCGTACTCGGACGCGTCGGGCTGGCGATGATCCTGCCGGCCCTGAGTCTTGCAGCCATGCGCGGCATGGCACCGCACCAGATGGGGCAGTCGTCGGTCGTCATTAGCTATGTGCGCCAACTCGGCGGCGTCCTCGGAGTGGCCGTGTCGGCGGTCTTCGTCGAATGGCGCGAGTCGGTCTACGGGGCCGCTGGCCGCAGCATTTCGGAGGCCTACGTCGACAGCTTCATCCTGCTCGCTGTAATCTTCATCGTCGCCCTCCTGGCGGCGAGCCGCATGACGCGCCGCACGCGTTAACGGAGTTGCCTTCCTTTACATAGCTTTGCGTCGTTTTACACAAAGCGGGCAACAGTCTGCCTCTTCGCCTGCCGATATAGATCTCACGGAAGCACGCCCCGGATGAGTCCCGGGGTGACGAGCATTTCGGCAATCAATGAGGCAGGGAAGGAATCAAAAAATGGTATCCGCAATCGGCTCATCGACCAGTAACGTTTCGAGCAGCAGCAACTCGAACAGCGCACAGATCGCAGCGCTCGAAAAGCAGCTCGCTGCCTACCAGAAGCAGCTGAAGACGGCGCAGACGAACGCCTCGACAGAAGCAGGGGCGAAAGAAGTCCAGCTCCTTACCGCGCAGATCGCCGCACTCACGGCGAGAATCGCCCAGCTAAAAGCCGAGCAGTCTGCCAACGCCACGAGCGGCAGCACTGCCCCCGTCGGCGCAGCGCAAAACGCCGCCGTGCAAACCAGCGCCCCGTCTGCGTCGTCATCGAGCGCGACGGAGGGGAAGCAGGTCGACGTCTATGCCTAGCTCGCCAGCCACGGTCGAGGCAAAGAGCTGGAGGGTGTTCAGCGCATGGCGGACGGCACTTCGGCAGTCTCGCCTGCCACCATCAACGCTCTCCCGCCGCGATGGTGGATCGTGCGCGGATCCTTGACCGACGGGTCGACCCACGCCTTGAGCACCTCCAGAACGAAGAAGTTGTACTTGTTCACCGGTCGCGTGTCGGCCACCCGGCATTCCAGGCTCGCATAGCACTCGTCGATCAGCGTGGCACCCACACCGCGCTGGCGGCGCTCGACGTCAGTCCGCCAATGGCAAATTTGTCGACGGCGCGCCCCGAACTGTTGCCGCAGACCAGCACTTTTTCAAGCAGTTCGACGGTCGGGAGGTTGAGCACGCACTCGCACGTCGCTTTCAGTGCCGCAAAGACGGGTTGCCGCCGCTCAGCACGCCACCGACGAGCGGCGGTTCGAATTTCATCACGACCATCCCTGGCATAGACATGCCGTTGGCGCGCCCCTGGCGCGAGGTCGTCACGAGCACTACCGGCCCTGGCTCGAGCAAGCCGTAAACACGACCCGGACGAAATGCCATATCCATAGACACATCCTTTCCGGCACCCGACACAACGACATCGAACAGTTACGCCGCCTCGCCCAACGCCGCATCCCCATGCACCGCGATGGCGAGCACTTCCAGGAGGGCCGCTACCGCCGGCGCGAGGCTACCGCCGCGCGTGACGAGCACCGTGCTCGCCAGAGCAAAGCGGGCCGGCAGACGGTGGATCGAAACGGTGTTGTCGGCCGAGAGAAGACCGAGCAGGCTGAGCGGCACGAGGGCGATGCCCATGCCGGAAGCGGCGCAACCGATCATCGCGTGGTAGGACGACAGTTCGACGACCCGTTCGACCGCCACACTGTCGGCGGCCAGCCAGGCTTCCAGGCGCTGGCGGTAGGCGCAGCCGGCTTCGAAGGTGAGCAGCGTGCGCTGGCGGACGTCACGCGCCGTATGGATCGGGGGATGGCCGGCCGGGGCGACGATCGCCAGCTCTTCGGCGAACACCGGCCAGGAGACGAGGCGCTGGTCCTGCACTGGACCGCCGACCAGCGCGCAATCGAGCACGCCGTCGACGACCTCGGCCAGCAGGCGACCGCTGGCACCGGTACGCAGTTCAAGCTGCACCTCCGGATAGCGTTGATGAAAGTCGGCCAGCACGGCCGGCAGGCGCGCCGCGGCAGTACTCTCCATCGAGCCAAGGCGAAAGCGCCCGCGTGGCGCCCCTTCGCTGACCGCCGAACGCGCCTCTTCGGCCAAATCGAGCAGACGGTCGGCGTAATCGAGCAGCACGCGCCCGGCAGACGAGAGCAGCATGCGCTTGCCTTCGCGGATGAACAGCGGCACACCGAGATCTTCCTCGAGCTGACGAATGCGCGTCGTCACGTTCGACTGCACGCGATGCAGGTGCCGCGCGGCGCGCGTCACGCCACCCTCCCGTACCACGGCACGAAAAATCTTCAGATCTTCGAGTTCCATCATTCTCTCCAGGGGATCATTACGATCTGTTTTATTCATTTTACAGGAATCTATTCGGCCGTTAAGCTGGCCGCTCAACTGCCTCGAACAACTAGGAAGAGCCCCATGCCAGCCACGCCGGAGACGCACAAACACGCAAGGGAACAGCTCACGGGCTACCTTGCCGCCGGCGCGACCCTACTGATCTGGACCGGCTTCGTCCTCGTCTCGCGCCTAGGCGGCAAGAGCGCGCTGACGCCCTACGATATCCTCGCCCTGCGCCTAATCACCGCCTCGCTGGTGCTGCTGCCTTTCGCCGGCAGCCTGCCGGACGGTGCCTGGCGCGATTTACGGCTGTGGTCGCTGGCGCTGATCGGCGGTCTGTTGTTCGGCCTGCTAGCCTATGGTGGATTCAAGTTCGCCCCGGCGGCCCATGGCGGCATCCTGCTCTCCGGTCTGCAGCCATTCTTTATCACCGCCGTCGTCTGGTGGCTCGCCGGCACGCGTCCGACGCGCCTGCGCCGCCTCGGTCTGGCGGCCATCGCCATCGGCGTCGTCTGCGCCGCCATGCCTTATTTCACACACTGGTCGAGCGGCTCGCTGTTCGGTGACGCCCTGCTCATCCTCTCCTCCGTCGCCTGGGCCTTCTACAGCGTACTGGCCAAGCGCTGGGGATTTTCCGCATGGACGCTCACGCGTGCCGTGGCCCTTGGCACGGCCGTACTCTATCTGCCGATCTACGCGCTCTGGCTACCCAAACAGCTCGCCGTCACCCCACTCTCGATGCTACTCATGCAGGGCGTATTTCAGGGCATCGGCGCGACGATCCTGGCCATGCTGTTCTTCTTGAAAGCCGTTGCCAACCTCGGACCCGAGCGCACTGCCGCCCTGCTCGCGCTGGTGCCGGTCGCGGCCGGCGTGCTGGCCGTTCCACTACTCCATGAACCGCTCACCGGTTGGCTGATGAGCGGCCTCGTTTTCGTTTCGCTGGGCGCGTTTATCGCTTCGCGACCCGGTCCAACCCTCATCAGGAGCGCAACATGCCCTACGTGAATATCAAGATCACCAACGACGGCGCCACCGCCGAACAGAAAGCCGAGTTGATCAGCGGCGTCACGAGTTTGCTGCAGAACATCCTCGGCAAAAACCCGCAAACGACCGTGGTGGTGATTGAAGAAGTTCCGACCGACAATTGGGGCATCGGCGGCGAATCGATCACCGTGCGCCGCAACGCCGCCCGGCAACGCCGATGAACGTCGCCTATTCGAAGCGCAAGGCGACGATCGGATCAAGACTGGCGGCGCGCCGCGCCGGGACGTAGCCGAACACGATGCCGATGGCGCCGGAAAAGACAAAGGCGAGCAGGTTGATGCCCGGATTGAACAGAAAGGGCATGTGCATCAGGCTGGACAATCCGAGACAGGCGACCAGTGCGAGGCCGATACCGACCACCCCGCCGAGCGCGGAGAGGACGACCGATTCGATCAAAAACTGCAGCAACACTTCGTGCTCGAGGGCGCCGATTGCCATGCGGATGCCGATCTCCCGCGTGCGTTCGGTGACCGACACCAGCATGATATTCATGATACCGATGCCGCCGAGCAGGCCGGTCATCGTGCGGATGGTGCCGGAGAGCGTTTCGGCGATCTGCTTGGTGTCCATGATGTTGAAGTTGTCGTCGGCGTTCTCGGCCAGTTTGCGGCGTTCGCGCATCAACCGCCGGAGCTGTTCGATCACCGGATCGGCCGCCACCCCATCGCGCAGCGACAGCATCAGGGTCGACACATCCTGATTGCCGATCAGGCGACGCTGCACGGCACGGATCGGCATCAGCACGACGTCGTCCTGATCCTGGCCCATGGCGCTCTGCCCCTTGGCTGCCAGTAAGCCGATGACTTCGCAGGCGATGTTCTTGATGCGCAGTTCGTTGCCGATCGGCGACTGCTTGCCGAACAACTGCTTCTTCACCGTGTTGCCGATGATGCACACGGCCTTGCCGGCCAATTCCTCGTCGTCGTCGAATTGCCGACCGAGCGTGAGTCGCCAGTTGCCAGCGCGAAGATAGGCGTTGCTCGTACCATTGACCTGCGACTGCCAGTTCTGCCCACCGGCGACCAGCGTCACCTTGCTGCCGAGAAGTGGCGCCACGACGCGCAGCGCCGGGACTTGGGCCTGGATCGCCTCGACGTCGGCCAGGCGAAAATTGGCGGCGCCGGCGCTATCGCGGCCAGGCCCCAACTGTTGGCCGGGACGCAGGATCAGCAGATTGCTGCCGAGACTGGCAATCTGCTCGGCCACCATGCGCGTCGCGCCGTTGCCTAGCGTCACCATGGTGATCACCGCTGCGACGCCGATGACGATGCCCAGCACGGTCAGGAACGAGCGCAGCAAGTTGCGGCGGATGGCGCGCAGGGCCAGCAGCAGCGCGTTGAACAACATCTGCGTCATGCGACCATCCGGCATTGATCGCTGCCGACGCAGCCATCGACGAAGCGCACGGTACGCTGCGCGTAGTCGGCCATTTCCGCTTCGTGCGTCACCATGATGACGGTGATGCCCTGCTCCTCATTGAGCGCAACGAGGAGCGCCATGATGTCGTGGCTGCGCTGGCTGTCAAGGTTACCGGTCGGTTCGTCGGCGAGCAGGACCAGCGGCTGAGTGACGATGGCCCGCGCGATGGCGACGCGCTGCTGCTGCCCGCCGGAGAGTTCCGCCGGCGTATGCTGTTCCCAGCCGGCCAGGCCTACCTTGGCCAACGCCGCGTGCGAAGCCCGCTGCCGACGATGCGCATCGTCGCCCCGGTAGAGCAGAGGCAACGCCACGTTTTCCTGCGCCGAGGTGCGCGCCAGCAGGTTGAAGCCCTGGAACACGAAGCCGAGATAATGGCGACGCAGCAGCGCCCGCTGGTTGCGATCAAGGGATTCCACCCGGACGCCGCGAAAATCGTAGCGGCCCAAGGTCGGCGCATCAAGACAGCCGAGGATGTTGAGGGCGGTCGATTTGCCGGAGCCGCTCGGCCCCATGATGGCGACGAATTCGCCTTGAGCGATGTCAAGATCGACGCCACGCAAGGCCTGGAAAGCCGCCGGCCCGACACCGTACGTCTTCGTCACCCCGCGTAGGGAAATGAGCGCGACCGGCTCGCTCACTTTGGCGCTTCCTGATAGTCGGTGATCACCGCCATGCCAACTTTCAGCTCGCCGCCGACGATTTCCGTCTGGCGGCCGTTGCTCGCGCCGACGCTCACCGGGATTGCGACCGGTAGCTGGTCGCGCAGGACCCACACCTGCTGTGCTTCGGTTGTGGCGGCCTGGGCCTGCTGCTTCGGCTGCGGCGGGTGCGGCAGCAGTCGGGAGACCGGGCCACCGGACTGCTCTGCCGCACTGGACGTGGGGGGCGTGTAGCGCAGCGCGGCGTTGGGTACCAGCAAAACCTGCTGGCGATTCGCCGTCACGATCCGCGCCGTCGCCGTCATGCCGGGGCGCAAGGCCAGATCATCGTTGGCGACACCGAGGACGGTCTTGTAGGTCACCACGTTGTCGGTGATCGTCGAGCCAAGTCCGACACGCTGGAGAGTCGCCGGGAAGCTTCGCCTGGGCCACGCGGAGACCGAGAAGCTAGCCGCCTGACCGAGCTTCACGCTGCCGACGTCGGCCTCATCGACCTTCACCTGCAGCTCCATCTTGGTCAGGTCTTCGGCGATGGAGAAGAGCGCCGGCGCCGTCATCGCCGCAACCACGGTCTGCCCCGGCTCGACCTTGCGGGTCAGTACGACGCCGTTGATCGGCGCGCGGATGACGGCTTTTTCGATGTTCGTCTCGTCGGACTTGAGCGTCGCGCGCGCCTGGACGACCGCCGCCTGCGCGCTGCCAACGCTGGCGACGGCACGCTGGTAGGTCGCTTCTGCGGTTTCGAGTTCGCTCTTTGAAGGCACCTTGCCGCCCGAGAGTTCGGCAACGTGACGCAAGCGCCCCAGGTTGGCGCGCGACTCGGCCACCGTCGCCTCACTTAGCGCCACGGCAGCCTCGGCAGCTGCCACAGCCGCACGCGACTTGGTCACCTGATCCTGCAGTTTCGATGGATCCAGACGGGCAACCACCTGCCCTTTGCTCACCCGATCGTTCTCGTTCGCCAGCACCGCCTCCAGGGTGCCCGACAGTTCGCTGCCGACCTCGACGGCACGGGTCGGCTGCAGGGTGCCGCTGGCCGAGATGGTAACCCGCAAATTGCCAATTTGCGCCGCCTCGGTGAGGTACTGCCCCTGGGGAGCGCCGCCATCCGGTAGTAGCAGAAACACACCGACGACCAGCACGGACACGGTAGCGGCGAGCGCCCACCAGCGCCTGGTTTTGCCAAGCAGACGCCGGGCTGGCGCGGCACGAAGGAAATCCGGCATGCTGCCGGGTTCGAGGGTATCGGCTGGGTTCATGATGATCTTTCGTCCGCAGTATGGCCATCAGTTTGCCAGCCGCCGCCCAGCGCCTTGTAAAGGCGGATGACGGCGGCCAGCACATCGGCTTCCGCCGAGGCCTGGCCGTCTTCGGCGGTGAGGCGCGTGCGGTCCGTATCGAGCACTTTCTGGAAATCCACCGCGCCGGCCTCGTAGAGCGTCCGGGCGAGCGCGGCGGCGTGGCGCGCCGACTCGGCGGCCCGGCCTCTGGCCAGCACGCGATCATGACTGCCGGCGTAGCCGGCCAGGGCATTCTCGACATCCTCGAGCGCCGTCAGAATGGCCTGTTCATAGGCGATCAGCGGCTGCGGATGCGGCCGCCGTCGAACAAGGTGGTCGCGAGGCTGCCGGCCAGCGAGCGCACCAGGGTATCGCTGCCGCCTAGTGCCGCGACACTGAACGCCTGCCAACCCCAGGAGCCGCTCAGGGCCAGGCTGGGATAGCGATCAGTCTGCCTTTGCGCCGTGCGGGCGACTTCGGCGCGCAGGGTAAGTTCGGCGGCGCGCACGTCGGGGCGCTGGCGAATCGTGTCGGCCGGGATGCCGACAGTCATTTCGTCCGGTGCCCTGGGCAGCGGCCGAACTGTGGCGAGTTGTTCGCGCAAGGCGCCCGGCGCCTGACCGGTGAGCACGGCGAGCCGATGTTCCGCCTCCGCCCGGCCGATCTCCAGTGCGGGAATCGAGGCCTTGCTCTGTTCGAGGCTGGTCCGCGCCTGCTCGACGTCGAGGATCGTCGCCAAACCGGCCTGCGCCCGCCACTCGGTAATCTGCAGCGTCTCTTCCTGACTGTCCACATTGTCGCGGGCAATGCCCAGCCGTAACTGGTAGGCACGCAAGGTCACGTAGTTGAGCGCCGTTTCGGCGACCAGCAAGACTCGTGTCGACTCGAGTGAGGCAGCGACCGAGGCGGCGTCGGCCCTGGCACCGGCGGCGGCATCGCGCAACCCGCCGAAGATGGAAGGCTCCAACTGGCATCTAGACCCGCCGCATATGGCGTCTGCGTGGTGCCGCTGCCGCCCGCCGAGCCGGTGTGATAACGATTCACAGAGGCCGACGCGGCGAGGCTGGGAAACAGTTGGGCGACCGTCAGATCGCGGTTGGCCCGCGACTGGCGCAGCCGTGCCTGCGCGCTTTTCAGGTCGAGCGAGGAATCCAGTGCCGCGCCGACCAGGCGGTCGAGTTGCGGATCGCCCAACTGGCGCCACCAGGTCGCCAGATTTTGCGGCGCGGCGGCGGGCTGGAGTACGGCGTCGGACGTGCTCCAGGCGACGGCGTCACGACGTGAGGCGTCTGCGCATCAGCGCTGGGGTGCAGGTCCATCTGCACGCAGCCTACCAAGCCGAGCAGGGCCGTGCCGGCTGCACAGCGTGCGACGCAACGAAGAACCGATCGTGCCACGCTACTTCGTTTCGGCGAACAACAAGCCCAATATCCGCATCTGCTCCCGCACGTCGGAGCCCACGAGATCACTCAGGCTCTGCTGATCGGAATGGAACGGAACCCCGGCCTGCGCCAGGCGGTCGTGCAGTTGTTCCGGCGTGATACGGGCCACCTGGCAAAGCGTGGTCAGGGGCGCCCGGGACAGGGCGCGAACGGGCAGCACGAAGGGCGGCTCGTCCGGCTCGCCAGACGACACAAAGCTGAGCGACAGCACCAACGCAAACACGCCGATCAGCAGTTGTCCGCGCCGCGTGGCAAGGTGCTGCCTGAAGCCGGCAAAATTGGCCACGACATGCAATAGCGCCGCCCCCAGCAGCATCCAGCTCAGCCATTCATGAACTACTCCAACCAAGTCGCTGAGCGATTGGATGGCGTTTCGCAGGGCGTAAACCCTGCCGCCGTCAGTTCCTGACGTGATCGGGGTGCTGTCGGTGTGCCGTGCAGCGC
>Ga0209125_1000791_pt1 | contig 36086 bp, 36 predicted proteins | sample BarGraIncub1131A_FD_184503 | JGI IMG/M metagenome (GOLD analysis project Ga0209125, IMG submission 184503) | Arctic peat soil microbial communities from Barrow, Alaska - Barrow Graham LP Incubations 11-31A (SPAdes) (version 2) | ecosystem: Environmental > Terrestrial > Soil > Wetlands > Peat... | reverse complement strand
ATAAAATCATCTAACTTAAAGGTTTGAATCGTTAGAGTAGTACCGACTGGCATGGCTTCAAGTCCATTTCTTGCGATGTTCAAAAGTAACTGCCGAAGTTCATTTTTATTTCCCAAGATGTCTGGAACTTGCTCAAGCTCCAGGACTATTTCCTTGTCTTGAATGAGTGCATCCGCTGTTAAAAGAGGAGAGAGACTTCTTACCATCTCAGAAATATTTGTTAATTTATAATCGGTCGTTTGGTCACGAGCCAAACTTAAAAAATCGGAAATAATAGAATTTGCTCGATCAAGCTCTTCAATCATTAAATCATAGAATTCGTGATATTCCCTTGTATTGTCTTTAGAGGTGAGCAACTGCAAAAAGCCTTTCACCGTCGTTAGAGGATTCCTTACCTCGTGGGCAATACCCGCTGCCATTTCCCCCACCATATTAAGTCTTTCCAAACGCGCTAATTCTTGATTGACGTTCTTACGCGCAGTTATGTCTAGCAGCACTTTGAAGACTAACTTGGACCCATCAGCATCTGTGAAGGGCTGAGAATATACTTCATAGCTCCGCTTATCAAAAACCATTTCTTTCCATTGAGATCCGTCCATAATATTTGGGAGCCTGCAATCACTGCACGGGGCCGTTAAGCCAGCCACAACTTCATAGCACGGTTTTCCTTCATATGGACCAAACTTTTCTTGAAAACGGCTGTTAGCAAAGCGTATCTTACGATTATCTTCTTGAACATAAATTAAGCCCGGAAAACTATTGAAGATAGAATATAGTCGGTAATGCTCCGCTTCTACTGCCTTTTCAATTTTCTTTCGTTCATCTATATTACGACAGAAAAGTGAGATCCCACTCTCTGTTGGATAAATACTAAATTCAGTCCATTGCCCCAAGAATTCAATGTAAATCTCAAATCGGTTTGGTTTCCTATCCTTCATCACTTTCAGACAATGGCCATATATCGCGTTATTGACTTGCTCACACGTTTCCCTAAATTCAGATCCTACTAAAATATCATGAAAGCCTTTCTTTTTGCGTGCGTTAACGATGGCCTTATTGGCATAAGTTATGATCCACTGACGATTGACCGCTAGAAATCCGTCCTGAATACTTTCTAGGGTATTACTCATCTCTTGATTTGCTTTGGCCAATTCATTTTCGGCGATTTCTCTTTGCGTAATTTGACTTCGAAGTTGCTCATTTGAGCGTTCCAGTTCCTTCGTACGGGATCTGACCAATTCCTCTAAGCTTTGCCGATATTGGCATAATTCTTTTTCCCTCTTATCACTCTCAGAAATATCCCATACGAAAACAACCCGTAAGCTTTCCGCATTGACAGTTACTTCATAAATGTCGATGTGAACAGGAAAACGGCTGCCATCTTTTCTAATGTGGATAGAGTCAAAAGCATGATGACCACTATCGTGTATTTTACGAACGATCTCGGGAAGGTCTTTGTGACACTCCGGAGCGAATACATCGTACATTGATTTGCCTATTAACTCATGGAGACAATATCCGTGCATGTCCGCAAAGACCGGGTTCATTTTTAGCAATTCGCCATTTTCAGTGTTGGAAACCACCATCCCCCAATTGCTCTCAGTGAAAATACGTTCCCAAATTCCGTGATCGTCTTGAACATTGGCTAAAGCGGCTTCCACGAAAGCCGCTCTTTGTTCTAATTCAATCATCACTTGGTTTCTAGCCATCTTTCACCCCACTCTTATGAATTGGTATCAACAACGGTGACTTATACATATAATTGTTTATAATACTCTACTATTCTACAACAACAGCATTAATCCTTGAAAAAACTATCTTCAAATTTGTTCATTAGGTGACAAAATAGAAAAAAATAGGAGTATATTCAATGAATATGCTCCTATTTGACAAATATGCCGTTAACCACCCAAGGACTTTCGTTTAGTAACCCGACTTTTTACCCGTCATGGTACTAACGACTAACTTAAAAATAGTGATTCCTGCCATTTCGGCCTCTTCTGTCATTTTTAAATCATTGCCATACTGCTGCATGATAATTTGAAAGGCTTTTCGCTTCTCCTTTAAATCCTCAATAAATTGAACCTCGCCGAAACCAATGACACTCTGATATCGCATCGTCCAGTTGCACCCATGCTCACTTGGAATGACCGCTGTATCAACCTCCACTTCAAAGCAGGCCTTAGGATTTTCACGAAGAATCTTTAATTTTCGTCCTCCTGGTCCTGAATGGAAATATAATACTTGATCCGAGTAACCGAAGCTCATCGGGATAATGTAGGCCATACTTTCATAAGATACACCTAATCGACACACCTGAGCCTTCTTCATGATTTCGTCCAAGGCTTCTTGTCCCGTGATTTCCTTATCTTTTCTGCGCATATTTTTACCCCGTTTTCTATTTTTCTTGTTATTATCAAATAACACCAGTTCAATTCTATGAAAAAAATGAGCTGGTGCTATTTGTATTCTACTTCAGATAAAGACAACGCTCCATACTGGGAATATACGGGGACCATTCATCGTCTGGATGATTCTCTTTGGCTTGCTCAAAATGGAAAAGTTCAGCATCGATGACATCTGCATTGTGGATCACCAAAGCCTCCATTAGCTTAGGCCTTTTTGGGGACTGCCATTCATATTTTCCATGGTGACTTGTAATGATATGCAGTAACTTGGATCGTAACTCGCGCGAGAAATTCGGAATTTTGGCGATCTCATCCGTTAACAGTTCGATGCCTAAGATAATATGCCCAAGGAGCCGCCCTTCCGTTGTAAATTTAATCCCTCTAGTGTAAGAGTACTCCCCAATCTTACCAACATCATGCAAAAGTGCACCGGTTATCACTAAATCACGATCCATGCTTGGGTAATGACCCGTAATTCCCTCAGCAATCTCAGCCACTCTGACACTGTGCTCCCAAAGTCCGCGTAGATAGGCTTGATGGATTTTCATCGCAGCTGGGGCTTGTCGATAGGCAGGTCCCCATACAGGGTGACTTAAAACTTGTTCTAATATCGCTTTAAGTTCAGGTTGTGTCACTTTATCGGTCAGGGCCTTTAAACGATTTTCCAACGCCTCCGCAGTAACGGGAGAACTCGGCAAAAGGTCGGATAAATCGACCTCATCCTGGTCAATCATCCGGATTGTTTCAACCGTAAGATCAAGATTACCACGGTACTCCGAAGCAGTCCCTTTGATGCGAAATATATCCTGATCATTGAGCCAATTAAGGACTTGTGGGTCATAATTCCACATTTTCCCTTGAATCATTCCCGTGCGGTCTTGGCACGTCAAGGAGAGATACGCTCCAGGCTTTTGTCGAAAGGGAACTTCTTTCCATTCATTGACCAGGACAGTTCCCTCAAATCGTTCTCCAGCTTTACAATCTTTCAACATATAGTAAATTCATCCTTTCAATTTAAAGCGCTTGTTATCATTAGCTTAACAGAGCGCGGAGACATTTCGATGGGGGACTTGGGCAACACCGTGCTCGGTACTTACGACACAGGGCAAACTAACCGTGTAAGCTCTTGCCTGGGAAGCGGGGTGCCCGCCAGACTCGCCATCCTTGGCTCGGTTGGCGGCAGCGCACATCCTTGTACGCTGCCCCTCGTTTGGGGTCGCTTACACGGAAGTTTGCTAACCTGCTTACGTAAAGACGTCGCACTTGTGTGGCACTGCGTCCCTGGCTTGGAACGAGAAACCCCGCGATGAACTCAGCGAATCAGCCCAGGAGGGTCCGCGATCACACGGCGGGAGGCCTTTGCGTCGTCGTAGCCAAACTCGGCTTTAACCCGCTTTCATCTAAGGGCGGGAAACAGGAGTTTCCCGCCGGCCCTGAGACATGGATGTCGAATGGCCGGGCACCCTTATCTCATGCATTACGGGTTAAAACCCTAGTTTGGCACGACGACCGCATGGCTGAACAAGTGTCTCGCGGACCCTCCCCTTGGAACGTGGCCCTAAGCTAGACTCACGCTTTGTAATTCCCCAAGGTCTCCCGAACTCGCTTAAGAATCACTGCGCGCAGTTCCATCGGTTCTAAGATTTCCGCAGCAGATCCGAACCCTAATATCCAGGTAATAAATTCATTCACCCCAATAATGCCATCTTCGAAGAGAAGCGATCCGTCCTCCAACGTTGTTAATTCATAACTCGTGCGGTGAGCAACGTCTTTACGCACTTTCGCCAAGGTCTGCGATCGATTTTGAAAGCGTACTTTAACCCGGATTAGATCCCCATATTCCATCCCCCAGCGGGGTCCAAACCACGCTTTCAGTGAGAACCCTTCCGGATAAGCAAATGATTCGCTGGTTTCATGCACTTCTTGGACGTTATTCAAATGATAAGTTTTGATAACATCCCCCTGCCGAGCCGCTAAATACCAATATCTTAAACGAGAGTAATAGACGATACCAAGGGGGTCCACAGTTATTTCTCGACCATGAAACAAAATTCTGACACGCCGATTCGTCCGAATAGCGTTTTCTATCATTGGGAATGTTTTTCCCTGAATAGGCTGTAAAGGTGTGAGCTCGCCTTTAATATAACGATAAGTCTCTTCCTCTCCCAAGTCAAACCCCGACAAGATCTTTTGTCTAATACCTTCTTTCAGAGCATCGTCTTCTTGAAGGAAATCAAGTGCTGCAAGGACCCCTACAGCCTCACGAACGTTCAAATGAACGGGTGTGTAGCTTTTTTGGGCTGCAGCCATGAACCATTTGACTTTCGGCAAATACAGATCCGCTTCGCCTTCATCATTTTCTTCATCGTGATCCGTGTACAAAGGGATTGTGTTTTCAATCGATGAAACGATCACCTTCAAATCCTGTTTCATCGTTCCCCAGGGGACACCGCACCCATCGGCTAAGTCACGCCCGCATATCCCCTCCGGGTGAGCTTCAATCAAAGCCATGATTTTCCCCATGCGCTCAATTGAGTCCATGCGGTTCACCTCCATACATTTGTAGGAGTCGCGTGAATTCCCGTGTGACCTTTTCTCGAAGTGCCGGAGGCTCAATAACCTCTGCCCCCGCTCCAAACCCACGTAACCAAACTGCCAGTTCATCGAGTCCTTCAACCTGATCTGTCATCAATAAGCCTTCTTTATCCTCCGTCAAAGTACAGGTCTCTCGGTTGCCTAGTTCCGCTTTGACACGGTTTAAGGTTGAGTAATGATCGTAAAACCGGATGATCACAGGTACTGGGCATTCATCCCGGTAAACTCCCCAAGCATATTGATACCAAGTTTTTAAATCGAAGCCTTCCACTGGGGAAAACGTCTCGGTTAACCGGGTTACATCTAAGATTCGATTCACCAAATAGGTTTTTGTTTTTAGATCCCCTTCATCTTGAGCAATGAGATACCAATTATCAAGGACCCAGTAATAGACAATTCCCAAAGGGTTGAGTCTGAGTTGTCGAGCCGGCCCCGCTTCTTTGCGGTAGAGGATGTTGACTTTGCTTTTGCTTCTAGCGGCTTCTTCAAGCTGAACGCAGCACTGAGTCTGGTGTACAACCTGCGTCGGCGTTCTCCCGTGGACAAACATAGTCTCGCGTGAAGCGTCGTTTTCTCCACTCCATCGTTTGAGCTTTGCTTCTAGGGATTTCATTTCTTGCGGAATGGGAGCCAGGGAACGAGCCACGTTTAATGCCTCAAAAAGAAGGGTCTTTTCGGTCGCAGCTAACTGAAGGGGCGGTAATATGTGTTCCGAACAAACCACATACTCGTCTCCCTTTCGTTTTATGAGATTCTTCTTCTCCAGGTCTTTCATGGCTCGCTCCAGGGTTTTGTTGCTGACTTCTTCTTCATCCCAACGATTAAACCGCTTGTATAGTACCGGAAGGGTTAACCCTTGAGGGGTCGCCGTTAAGATTCTTAAGATTTCCATTTGCCTGAGAGTCGATGCTTTCACCGGCATGACGCCATTCCAACCGCTCACCTTCAGATAAAGGGTTCCCTGTTCATTGTGCTTAAATTGAAAACCATTATCCTTCATTTCCTCAAAATCTCTTTGTACTGTAATTTGACTGACGCCAAGTGTCTTCGCCAAGCTCAAGGGGGTATGTACCCACGGTTCTGTGGCAATGCTTTTGACCAGTTCACGTTGACGCGTTAACTTATCCAAACATGTTTACCTCCCCAATCATAGACTTAAACGAGCATGAAAGGTTCGTATTAGAAATTCTTTCGGACCCATACCGTTTTGCCGATCGCAAGTTCTTGGCCCGAATCTTCTCCGAGTATAACATGTCTGCACACGGGTTGTAGGCGCTCTACGCCCTCTGTCTGACATTTCGAGCTAATGCTCAATCCGTACGTTGTTTCCTTCTTGTATTGGATTTCTAAGGAAGCCAGATGATGATTCTGATAGATGTCTTCAGGAACGACTTCGAGCATCCACTGAAGATAGTTCGCATTATTGACATGCCCATTGGTATCAATATCACTCCGTCTGACCAGAAACTTCTGGTCGTCCTCCTCTGCTCCTTCTCCTACTTTTGTTCCTGCTTCGCTAGCCTGGAGTGGATCAAAGGGATCATCAATCGCTCGCAAGGGATCGAGTCCATAGGCCTGTCCGAACTCGGAGCGAATTCTAGAGGGTCGTTTCGTGGCTATATTAAATAAGATCCATAAAGAGGTGGCCCTGCCTATAACCGCCTGGTCCATAGTCCGAATCAAGAATTCTCGTCTTCCGTAAAACCGTTCAAAGCTGGAAGGCCACGTTTCTATGATGACTTTTTCCCCAAGGTTTGGATACCGATCCATCTGGAGATGCCAACGATTTAGGATCCAGGCTAGCCCTTCAGCCTTTACTTGTGCAACCCCATTGCCAATTGACTCCGAATGAGCAATCGCAGCATCCTCTAAATAATAAAGCAAGGTAAGGGGCGTAGCCTGCTCTTCAGGGTTTACTTCATGATAATGAACCACAAATTCCATGTTGAAATTCTGATTTCCCAAGGTATTACCACCCACTCCCATACTTATTTAGCCGATTTTAAACTGAGTCTCATATAAATGTTTGTAGAGACCTTCTTTATGAATTAATTCCTCATGTTTTCCAAGTTCTGCGACAATCCCATTTTCCAGGACAATAATTTGATCTGAAGCGAGAATTGTTGATAATCTATGAGCAATAACAAAACTTGTTCGATGGCTTAACAAAGGCACCATGGCCTTTTGTATATACTCCTCAGAGACGGAATCTAGGGAGGAAGTGGCTTCGTCAAGGATAATAATGCTGGGGTTCTTTAAGATGACCCGAGCAATAGAAACCCTTTGCTTCTCCCCGCCGGATAATTTGATCCCTCTATTTCCCACGACTGTTTTATAGTTCTCGGGCAACGTCATGATGAAATTATGAATGTAGGCAGCCTTACATGCCTTGATGATTTCTTCTTCTGTGGCGTCGCTTTTTCCATATCTTAAGTTTTCTTCGATGGTGTCATTAAAAAGATAGGGTTCTTGCATCACGATGCCAATCTGTTTGCGTAGCGATTCTAAGGTGACATCTCGAATATCCTGGTCATCTATTTTGATACTCCCATTGATGACGTCGTATAATCGGGGAATTAAATTTGTGATTGTGGTTTTCCCAGACCCACTAGGCCCGACCAGAGCGACCATGGTGCCCGGAGCGACTGAAAAGCTGATATCTTCTAAAACTTCGACCTCACTGTTATAAGCAAAATGTACTTTTTCAAAAACAACCTTGCCTTTAATTGCCTCTAAGTTATGAGCACCTGGTTTATCTTGAATCTCTTGTATTTGATCGAAATACTCAAAGATTCTTGTGAATAAAGCCAAGGACCTTGTGACATCAATATGAATATTTGACAGTTGTGAGACGGGCGTATAAAGCCGACCCAATAGCGCCACAAAAGCAATGATGCTCCCGATCGATATCTCGCCCATGATAAATAAATAGCCGCCATAAAAGTAAATAAGCATCGGTCCGATAGAGATAAAGGTGGTGATGGTCATCCTAAACCATCTGCCCACAATTGACTCCCTGATTTCTAGGTTGGCAACTTCTTCATTCATTTGTTCAAATTTTTGATATTCAACTTTTTCTTTTGTAAATATTTTTGTCAGTATCGCACCACTTATACTGAAAGTCTCTTGGATAATCTGATTAAGATCACTTATCTTTTCTTGACTCTGAGTCGCAATTTTCCATCGCATTTTACCAACTTTCCGAGTAGGGAAAATAAAAGTTGGTAGGATGATCATCCCGACAAGGGCGAGCTTCCAATTCATCGTAACTAAGACGATGGCGGTGGAGAATAGTACAAAAACACTACTCAAGGCATTCACGACCGTCGTGTTGAAAATCTCTTGGATTCCGTCTATGTCACTCGTCAGTCGGGTCGTAATCTCACCCGGCTTGGCTGCAGAATAAAAACTTAAGGACATGCGCTGCAAATGTGAGTACATTTGATTTTTCATGGTCATCATAATGCGTTTTGAAATCCAAATGCTTAGATAAGACTGAGCTACCTGTAGAAGTCCAAGGACGATGGTGATTCCTACGGAAACGAAGATAAACAGACTTAAGAGCTTCAAATCCTTCTGTGGCAAAGCTTTATCAATAATATTTTTAATGAGCATCGGGGGGACAAGCCCTAGAACAGACGTAACGATAATACAGCTAATGACTAAAAACATGCGCTTCCAAAAAGGAATAAAATAGCTTAATATTCTAAGAATCATTTTCTTCGTAACCTTCGGTATTTCTGTGGCTTCATCTGCAAATCTAAATCGACCGGCTCCTGGTCTCATGGTATCAACTCCTATAACTATGGCGACTGCTAAATTCTCAATAATTATATCATAGTTCAATCGCAGACATCTCATTGAAACGCTTTGTGGTGATTTTTGGTCCTTTGCTCTCCTGTTTGTCATCGCTTGTATTGCAATTGATGTCATAACTTATCGGTAGTATTAGTTTGTAGGTAGCAAAAAATGATCTCCAACATAACATATTGAAAATTAACTATCTTAAAAGTTAGCCATGGCTAACCTGTCGCTTTGAAACGTGAGTTAGCCTTAACAACTATAAGGGGGTACATAAAATGAAGGACGCAGAACAAATCAACCCTTTAGCAGAGCTATCTCCGCGGACCCTCTTTGTCTTGAGACGCGCGGTCATCATCACGGCCCCTGCAGGCGCGATCATCTGGATTCTAGGGAATCTTCATATTGGGTAGCAGAGCATTCTTACCACTTTAGGCCTTGCTCTCAATCCCTTCGGGCAGTTATTTGGCTTAGATGGGTTTATCGTGATGGCCTTTATTCTGGACCTAGCGGCCAACGAAATCGTCTTACCGATTCTCTTAATGAGTTATCTCTCGACAGGATACATCCAAGATTTTGCGAGTTTGGAGGGACTAAGAACGATTTTAGTGAGTAACGGCTGGACCTGGCTGACGGCGGTCAACATGATGTTGTTCACCTTGTTTCATTGACCTTGTTCGACCACTTTACTGACGACCTATAAAGAAACAGGCAATAAAAAATGGGCCGCAATCTCTTTTCTAATTCCGACGCTAACTGGGTTGACCCTTTGCTTTATTCTCACTCAAGGTGTCCGGCTTATAGGCCTCGTATAACTAGCAATACATTATTCCAGTTTTAACTGTCTGATTTTAACTTCATTAGAATTCATCAGACTTTTAATATAAACCATTGACGATTGGGGAATAATCCCTCCATCGTCAATATTTACGTTTCAAGGAAGATATGTCTTCCATACCTGCGACATGCTTCGTTGTATTTGGTGAAATCTTATCCTTTATTTGGTATAGAACAAGGACGTTCTGGGGAAAATTATCGCAAACAGAGGCCACTTCTCACACACTAAGGAGGAAATTAAACTTGAGCAAAAATTCTACGACAGGCAATTCTGGAAAACCCAAAAAGGAAAAGGACTCGGCTCTCAATGGAGCCTCACGACTGGCTGCTGGCGGTGAACTGCACCAGATTGCTGGTGGAGTTCATCCCCAGCTCACCACGAACCAAGGCGTCGCACTTTCCGATAATCAAAACTCGCTCAAAGCTAATCCGCGCGGCCCTGCTCTTTTGGAAGATTTCATCCTTCGTGAAAAAATTACGCATTTCGATCATGAGCGTATTCCTGAGCGTGTCGTTCATGCACGGGGAACTGGCGTGCATGGATTCTTCGAGCTGACCACCTCGTTGAAACAATACACCACCGCTAAAATACTCACAGAGGTCGGTGAAAAGACGCCTGTATTTACTCGCATGTCGACCGTCGCAGGCGGCGCGGGTTCAGTGGATACCCCTCGTGACGTACGCGGATTTGCCGTCAAGTTCTACACCAAGGAAGGTAACTGGGACCTAGTCGGCAACAACATTCCAGTTTTCTTCATCCAAGATGCCATCAAATTCCCCGACCTCATTCATGCTGTAAAAATGGAACCTGACCGCGGCTTTCCTCAATCGGCAACCGCCCACGACACCTTCTGGGATTTCATTTCGCTCACCCCTGAATCCATGCATATGATCATGTGGATCATGTCTGATCGCACGCTGCCGCGTTCGCTACGGATGATCGAAGCCTTCGGCGTGCATAGTTTCCGGCTAATTAACGAGGCCGGCGAATCGACCTTCGTCAAATTCCACTGGCGTCCCAAGCTCGGCTTGCAATCCACCATTTGGGATGAGACCGTCAAGATTTCCGGTGCTGATCCAGACTTCCACCGTCGCGACATGTTCCAGGCCATCGCGAGTGGTAATTTTCCCGAGTGGGAATTCGCGGTTCAGCTTTTCACACAAGAAGAAGCAGATGCCTTCCCGTTTGATCATCTGGACGCTACCAAGCTCATTCCCGAAGAACTGGTGCCCTTGAAAGTGATTGGCCGCATGGTGCTGGATCGCTGGCCGAACAATTTCTTTGCTGAAACGGAGCAAGTTGCTTACTGTGCTTCTACCATCGTGCCAGGCATTGATTTCTCCAATGATCCACTGTTGCAAGGACGTTTATTTTCCTATCAAGACACGCAACTTTCACGCCTGGGCTCGACCAATTTTCACCAGATCCCTATCAACGCCCCCAAGTGCCCGTTTGGCAACCAACAACGCGATGGACACATGCAGATGGAGCAACCAGCTGGCCGCGTTGCATATGAGCCTAACTCCTTATCTGAAAACTCGCCACGCGAAACGCCAGCCAATGGTTTTTATAGCGCTGCGGTCACTGAAACAGGCGGAAAAGGACGCATCCGTGCCGAGAGCTTCGCCGACCACTACAGCCAGGCACGGCAGTTCTATCTCAGCCAAACCATTTATGAGCAGGCTCACATTGCCTCTGCGTTAGTGTTTGAGCTTTCCAAGGTCGAACATGCACACGTGAGTCAAGCGATTGTCGGTCACCTGCGACATATTGAAGAAAACCTTGCCAACCGAGTGGCCACGGGCCTTGGGCTTGCCAAAATTCCCGATGCGCCGGTACCCACAGCGCCTGTACAGGAGTTGCCGCTTTCGCCCGCGCTACAAATCATCGGCAAGATGCAAGCCACGCTCATGGGTCGCGCTGTTGGCATCCTAATCGCGGATGGTTCTGACGGCGCTGTGATCGAGAAAATTAGAAAAGCCGCGACGGATGCGGGTGCAACCGTAAAGATTATTGCTCCGAAGGTGGGAGGCGCGAAGCTTGCCACTGGCTCAATGATGGTTGCTGACGGACAACTGGCGGGTAACCCTTCTGTGTTATTCGACGCAGTCGCCGTCATCCTCTCCGACGAAGGCGCCAAGACCTTGTCGATGGAAAGCGCAGCAATCGATTTTGTGCGCGATGCCTTCGGTCATCTCAAGGCCATCGCCGTCGACAAGGGCGGCCGAGCACTATTGAACAAAGCGAATATCGGACAAGACGCGGGCGTTGTGGATACCTACGACCAAGCCGCCTTTATTGCTGCGGCAAAGGGTCGCCAATGGAATCGAGAAAAGACCGTTCGAACATTGGCATAGTTATGAAAATTGCACCAGCGTCACCCTATGGACGCTGGTGCAGTTTTTTATTAAGCTGATTTCAAAGCCTATCCCTTAAGGCTTGAATTTATTGGGGAGTACTTGGGTTAAAGCTTTCTCGATTAGCTCCACTTTAGGAATTTTCAGTCCGCGGTAAGTGTTGTCAAGCCATTGCCAAATGGTTGCATCGATCTGCACTCCCAAACCTCTCCTCATAGGGAGCGTCCTCTCTACGAAATATTCTTCAAGATTCTCTTCAGTAGCAACGTCCGATATGCCCACATTCTTAATATCAGGCTGTCTCACCGAATAAAGCCTCCTTCAGAAAATCAGTGTATTCTGGGAAGTTTTTGGTATCTGGAACGCCGCTGGTCTGAGCTGATCCGTACCGAATCGTTCTCTTGATAATCGTCTCAAAAACGGTCACATCTTTCTCAACAAACGTTTTCCGGATTTCCTGCATGACTGTGCTATGAAGGTTCGTATTCTGTACCATCGTGGCCAATATGCCTAAAATATTCAATTTTCTATTGGAGCTTTTCTGAACTTCCCGTATGAACTCAAGCATATCCTCAGCGCCTTTTACAGCCATCCCTTCCGGCTGCATTGGGATCACGGCATCCGTTGAGGCATTCAAGGCATTTTTGTTGAAAATACTCACAGTCGGTGGCGTGTCAATAATAATGTAATCATACTTTGTGTCGATTTGGGCAAGTGCCCTTTTTAAAAGAACGTTGGGGTCAGGGTATTGCTTGGCATTAGACGGAGTCTGAACGGTTACCCCAAGATCGGCAAGGGAGCGGTTCGATAGGTAGAGATCTACCCCATAGGCCCTTTTCTTAATCTCTTTCATAGGTGCCAACCCCAGTAACACATCAAACATCGTTTTCTTTAATGATTTTCGATCGATACCGAAACCCTCTGCTAACTGCCCCTGAGGATCGAGGTCAATGGCGGCAACTTTATATCCCAAATTATGTAGCCCTACACTCATATTGATCGCTGTAGCTGTCTTGCCAACGCCACCCTTTTGAGTGACAACGGATATAATCCTGGCTTTCTTGATGGGTGGCTCCTCACGTTTTTGAGTAACAATCGATGTATCCCTAGCCTTATTCTGCTGAGTGGTTACCCATACTTTGGCAATATCAACCGTTGTGTCCCTTGCCTTATTCTCTTGAGCAGCTCCCCACCCTGTGGCAGTATCAGGGGATGTATCCCTAGCCTTATTCTCATGAATAGGTCTCCAACCTTTCGCAGGGGTAACGGATATATCTTTCGCTTGCCTTATCTGTGGCTCCCCACCTTTTTGAGTGTCAACCGGTCTATTCCAAGATTTCTTCATTATGTGGTTCCCCCTCTTTCCTATATGGTATATTTTACCATTACTTACTAATATAATCAATTGGGATCGTCAGTTTATATTTGTCATCTTGTGCTTGTTCTCTTGATTTAAAGGAAATACTAACTAACTCACTTGTGTATTCACTAGTTAACTAGTATTTATCTGTTTGCCTACGTTACCAAATTCCATTGACAGATAAATTTATCTATGCTAGTCTTTAAATAATTGAATGAATCCATAATTTAATACTTAAAGAACGAGTACACTTTCCTTCTAGTAAAAGAAAGTGTTTAAAAGGGAAGTCAGCTTAAATCTGACGCGGTCCCGCCACTGTGATAGGGAGTAGCCTTACAACATGTCACTGGATTTGATCTGGGAAGACGTAAGACTATGATGAACTAAAGCCAGGAAACCTGCTTGTTTGAACTTCACCTTGAGCACCCACGACGGATGGGTAGTAGGTAAGGATATCTATGTTTTGTCGACATACTTATAACCTCCTGCCTTTGCGTGCGGGAGGTTATTTTATTCTTTCATACGAACGTCCTTGTTTGACATGGCGAGTGCATAGATAAGAGGAGTGGTAAGACAATGACCCTTCGTAAGTTTAAGAAGGTTAGTTTATTAATAGCTTATGTTATTGCTGTCTATATATTTTTCCCTGATGATGCGTACGCGATGCATATTATGGAAGGCTTCTTGCCCTATAATTGGGCCGCTTTCTGGTGGTTAGCGATGATTCCGTTTGTGATTGCCGGCGTACGTTCCATTAAGAAAACCGTCACGCTCCACCCTAGTTTAAAGATGTTGCTCGGTATGGCGGGAGCCTTTGCTTTTGTTTTATCGGCCTTGAAAATTCCTTCGGTCACTGGGAGCAGTTCCCATCCGACAGGCGTCGGTCTAGGGACCATTCTTTTCGGGCCAACCGCTATGACCGTCTTAGGCATGATCGTTTTAATCTTCCAAGCTTTACTGCTCGCCCATGGCGGTATAACGACACTGGGAGCAAACACGTTTTCCATGGGAATCGTGGGTCCTTTTGTCTCCTATGGTATCTATAAGGGTGTTAAGAAACTTGGAGCTCCCCTATGGCTCTCAGTTTTCTTGTCCGCGACAATCGGAGATCTCATGACCTACATTACCACCGCCCTTCAGTTGGGATTAGCTTTTCCCACAGGAGGGGTCATGGCTTCCACCCTTAAATTCATGGGTATTTTCGCGTTCACTCAAGTTCCTCTAGCTATCAGTGAAGGGATCCTGACTGTCATGGTCATTAACGTCCTTAGTACTTACAGTCAAAAAGAATTGCAAATTTTATCGGTCTTTACTGGCAAAGAATTACCGACCAGCAAACGGAGGGTATGAGTATGAAACCGATGGCCAAGAATGGGCTATTACTGGTAATCGTCGTTGTCCTAGCCTTTGCTCCACTTTTTCTAACACGCGGTGCCAAATTCAACGGTGCCGATGATCAAGCAAAAGCCGCGATTAACACGCTCAATCCCAATTATGTCCCTTGGTTTAAGCCTTTTTGGAAACCACCCAGTGCTGAAGTTGAATCGTTCTTGTTTGCCTTGCAGGCTGCCGCCGGCAGCGGCTTCGTCTTTTATTATTTAGGGTATGCCAAGGGTAAACACAGTGCAAGTAAGAAGGATCAGCCGTGATTGATATTGATTCTTACGCCTATAGCAATCATTTGAAAAAGATTCACCCAGGAGAAAAGTTGCTCTTTGCCATGCTGACCATGGCCGTTTGCCTAACCGCACCGACCGTCATTACCCCCCTCATCGTCTTAGCGTTGATGGCTGGAGGAATCATCTTCAAAGCAGGGATTCCCGCTCGAATTTTTCTCAAGCTGATGCTTGTTCCTCTCTCTTTTCTCCTTATAAGTGTCTTCACCATTGCTTTTTCGATTTCAACCAGTCCTTTAGGCTTCTGGATGGCTCAAACGATGAATGGTTTAACCGTGGGGATTCGCTATCCCGATCTAATCACAGCTGTTCAACTCTTCTTAAGGTCTTTGGGAGCTGTTTCCTGCCTATATTTTTTAGCACTCACGACCCCTATGACGGAAATCATCACAGTCCTCCACAAATTGAAAGTCCCGGTCATTATTACGGAATTAATGGTGCTGGTCTATCGTTTCATCTTCGTCTTTATGGAAACAGCCATCACCATCAACAACGCGCAATCGTCCCGTTTAGGTTATGTGTCCCTCAAAACTTCTTATCGTTCTCTCAGTCGGCTCTTTTCTGCGCTCTTAGGAAAAGTCTTTGTGAAGTCCCAAGAACTTTACAATGCAATGGCAGCTCGGTGTTACATGGGTGAAATTAGAGTGCTTTCCAAAAAGCATCCTGTAAGCCTAAGAAATTATCTTCTAATAGCGGGGCTTGAACTTCCGTTGATTTTGTTAAATTTACTTGGGAGGCGTTAGATTTGCCAGAGGTAATACTTGAAGCCGTTGATTTAGATTATTTTTATCCTGATAATACCAATGCCTTACGCAATATAAATTTACAAGTTAAACAAGGGGAAAAATTGACGATTCTGGGCTCCAATGGAGCCGGGAAATCGACCTTATTTATGCAATTCAACGGACTTTATCACCCGACTTCAGGGTGTATCAAGTACCAAGGACAAGCTATCTCCTATAAAAATAAGGCCCTAATCGAATTACGCAAAAAAGTGGGGATTGTCTTTCAAGACCCAGACAGTCAGCTATTTTCCTCGAGTGTTTATCAAGATATCTCCTTTGGTCCACTTAATCTCGGTCTTTCAGAACAAGAAGTGGAAGCTAGAGTAAAACAAGCCCTGATTGATACGGAAACCACAGACCTTGAATACAAGCCTACGCACTTGCTTAGTTACGGACAGAAAAAAAGGGTCTCTATCGCTGGTGTCCTGGCGATGGAACCCGAGGTCATTATTTTTGATGAACCCACGGCGGGACTTGATCCTCGTCACGCCCGTGAGTTTATGCAGCTTTTAAAAAAGTTAAGTGATGAAGGTAAAACCATCATCATTTCCACGCATGATGTGGATTTAGCTTATTCGTGGTCCGATCGATTAGTGATTATGTCTCGTGGAGAGATCATTGCGCACGGAGAACCTAGTGGACTTTTCCTAAGACCTGAAGTCATTGAGCGCGCTGATTTGACCCTTCCTTGGCTGTTAGACATGTATTGTGGATTGCTGGAAAAAGGATGGTTACCGCCTTCCACCCCTGTACCTAAGACCAAAGCAGATTTGCTATTAATCATTGCCCGTGTCCCCAAGAATATCGCAAAGGACAGCTGACAGCTGTCCTTTGTTTTTTCATTTAAAGCCTAAAATTAGACCTTCTTGCAATTATGACAATACCCGTAAATCTCTAGCTTATGTCCAGTCACTTCAAAATCCATTTTCTTTTTTAGGCTTTCCTGAAGTTCTCCCATAGGGCAGTCTTCAATGGAGATCACCTTGTGGCAACCAACGCAGAAAAGATGGTGTTTATGCTCATGATGGTTTAGTTCATACCGTGCTTTGCCATCATCCATCGTTGCTTTTATGACGAGATTCTTAGAGACAAATGTATCCAACGTCCTATAGACAGTCGACAAGTTAATTGAAGCTGTCTTCTCCCTTAACGATATATAGAGTTCCTCTGCTGACACTGGATGGTCAGACTGTTCTAAGAGAAGTAAAATAGCATTCCTGTGCCGTGTGTTTTTCATCCCTTCGCGCTTCAGGATTTCCTTATAATCTATGTTTTCGTCCAAAAAGATCATTCCTTAATTGTTAATACCTTAGAGTTCATTATGTTCATTTTAATCGTTTTGAATATTTTAGCAATGTTTAGAGCGAGGTTTTGATGAATTCAGGTGAATTCAATTGATTAAGAAATAAACTAATGGTTTACAATGATAGATAATAGAGTATAATCTTAATATGCAAATGCAAAGCGTTTGCATATTTGAAATGGGGTTAATTTATGAATTTAAAATTTAATAGACTTTTTGGCGTTGTATTATTAGGCTTACTAATGATCAGTGGCTGCGGAGCTAACGGATCTAAGCCTCCAAGTCCAACCGGAAACTCAAGTTCAACGACGACAATCGCTACTTCGTTCTATCCAATTTATATCTTCGCCTTGAACGTTGCAAAGGATATCCCGAATGTCAACGTGATCGATATGACGAAACCCACCGCCGGAGACCTTCATGATTATGCGGTAACGCCTGAAGATATGAAGAACCTTGAAGGTGCGAAGGTCCTGATCATCAACGGAGCAGGGATTGAATCCTTCATGGGTAACATTACGAGCCAAATGCCGGATCTTAAAATAGTGGATACCAGCAAAGGCATCGAACTCATCAAAGGAACTGGAAATGTGGGCAATAATCCTCATGTATGGGTCAGTATCTCTAATGCGATTCAACAGGTGCAAACGATGGGAGATCAACTCGCTTTAATAGATCCCACGAATGCCACAAAATATAAAGAGAACACCAATGTGTATATTGACAAGCTCAAAGCTCAAAAAACTAAAATGCATCTAGCCTTGGACGGCCTGAAAAATCGCAATATCATTACGTTTCATGACGCATTTCCTTATTTCGCGAAAGAATTTAATTTAAATATAGCGGGTGTCATCGAACGTGAACCAGGCGCAGAACCCAGTGCCAAAGAATTGGCTGAAACGATCGACATGGTGAAAAGTCTGAAGGTAAAAGCGCTTCTTGCAGAACCACAATATTCGACGAAAGCGGCAGATACCATTGCCAAAGAGACGGGTGCTAAAGTTTATACGCTTGACCCAGTCGCAATGGGCCCTATCAATGCAGATGCGTATATTAATATAATGGATAATAATCTTAAAACATTAGAAGAGGCGCTCAAATGAGTATGAATCTCAACATGATACAACCCAAATGTACTCATAGTGGTCAAAGGACCTCTTGTCAGTGTGGACTATGTTGTACTAAAATCACCAACTTTGGTGTTTCACTTGGCGGCACAAAAATATTAAGCGATGTTAATCTCCACATCCACTGTGGGGATTTAACAGCAATTATTGGTCCTAACGGTGCTGGAAAAAGCACACTGATTAAGGCGATCTTAGGTGAGGTTCCTCATACTGGAGAACTTCAATTTCTTGATGCCCAGAACGAAGGAACCACCAAACCGTCGATGGGTTATGTTCCCCAGAAACTTGATCTCGATTCAAGTTCTCCAACAAGTGTCCTGGACTTATTTGCTGCGGCTCATACGAAGAGGCCGATTTGGTTCTCTTACCCTAAAAAAATACGTGAGCGTGTGAGCGAGACTCTAGCCCGCACTCAGGCAGAACACTTAATCGATAAGCGCTTAGGCGCCTTATCTGGAGGAGAGTTACAAAGAGTTTTACTCGCGCTTGCCCTTGATCCAATTCCTCATCTCTTACTTCTAGATGAACCCGTCTCAGGGATTGACCAGCGGGGTTTAGAATTATTTTATAAAACAGTTTCCATTCTTCGGAAAAACTACGACTTATCCATCATCTTGGTTTCACATGACCTAAATCTGGTCGCCGAGTATGCGGATCGTGTCGCCTTTATCAATAATAAGACGATTGAATGCACTGGAACACCCCAAGAAGTATTCAGTAATACAAAAGTCATTGAGACGTTTGGTTTAGATTGGTCGAAACGTTATCTAAGTAACGAGAAGGATAAGGTGGATCATGCAGATATGGTATAGTCTGGTGGACTTATTGCTGCCTTTTAGCTGGTTACAGCATGATTTTATGAAAAATGCTCTACTGGGTGTTTTATTGGTAACACCCATTTTTGGATTGCTAGGTACCATGATTGTCAATAACAAAATGGCTTTCTTTTCTGATTCGCTAGGCCATTCTGCCCTAACGGGAATTGCCATTGGGGTTATCTTGGGCATTAAGAATCCCGTTTGGTCGATGCTCTTCTTTTCAGTGTTGATTACGATCGCCATTCTAGTGGTCAAAGAAGCCAATACGGCTTCTACCGATACAATCATCGGGGTATTTTCTTCTACAGCCGTCGCCTTAGGCATCGTTATACTGTCTCGCAACGGTGGTTTCAACAAATACTCAGTTTATCTGATTGGTGATTTGTTAAGTATTAATCCAACAAACTTGTTGACCCTCAGCATTGTCTTTGTATTTGTGATAGCCATATGGGGCGTAATTTTTAATCGGCTTCTTTTGGCAAGTATGAACCCTTCTCTTGCACGGAGCCGAGGCATTAATGTTCGCCTTTATGAGTATTTATTTTCCATGATGATGGCCGTGATCGTGACGATTTCTATTCAATGGGTGGGAATACTCATCATAAGTTCCCTACTAATCTTGCCCGCCGCTTCTTCGCGAAATATTGCAAAGAACATGCGGCAATACCATGTTTACTCTGTTTTAATCGCTCTTATTTCCGGAGTATCTGGGTTAATTTTATCTTACGTCTGGGGAACAGCGACTGGGGCGACCATTGTGCTCATCTCCTCAGTATTTTTCGCCGTCACGTTTATTGGGAAGTTACGACTTAACTGATGGACAACCCTCGATAAAGTACGCGATTAGCGCATTAGCGCCCACTTTAATTGTCATTAAAGTGGGCGCTTTTTCCCTATCCCCGAATAATTCACTTCATATTGAATACAATAATAATTGTGATTGTAAGCTGTATGCTTGATCGATATGAACAACGGAGGAGGACCTTCGATGAATTACCCAGAAGAGCGAAAATCAACGTCAGTCGCCGTGCATCCACAACTACGGCGTTCCTTGCTCGCCAACCCGACTCATGAATCGCTGCACACGATTATTGAATATCAACTCTTTGATCAGCCGCGCCAACGTCTCGCGGACTACATCCTATGCTTATTACCCTATTGGGAACAACAGGCGTGTGAAGGTAATGAGATAATAGGGACTTTGATTCAGTACATGGTCCAACACTCGCCACTTTTGAAGAACGACAAAATAATAGAAGCCAACTTGCTACGTATTCGGATTTTAGCCTCAACGCCAGGAATCTTCTCATTCCCACCACTGGCAATTCAAGAACACCTCGTGCATGCTCTGCAAAGATCTGACCTCTTGGCGGACCTTCCGGAATTTAACGTGGTGTCCATTTCGGTGTCAGAGATTACCCCCCTGTCGGTTGACTTAACACGTTTTCACCTGACTCCCCACAGTCGCCGCTATGTCCAGAATTTATTTCACGCTGCGCGTCGTGAAGCGATCTTATCTGTTCTGGCTCATATTGCAAAACACTATCCCTTAATATCAACTTGCAAAAAAGCCTATGCCCTGATGCTTTCTCTCGATAACTCAGAAGATTGGGGGGCACATCCCTTTTGCTTGCGCCTCGTCGCCAATCGCTTTTGGGATTATCGATTAATGGAAATGACAAAATCATCGCTAAAGTTCTCTTGCAACAATCATAAAATCTGTTAAAATTAGATCAATCAAACGATGGGGAGATGAATTCGCCATGGATCTTAACCTACAGTCGAGCATGAAAATCAATATTACAAAGAAGGCAATGGAATCCCTCCAGAAGGCCAATAAACACGAGTTCTATATTGAACACATTGACGTTGCCCAATGCTGTATTCCTTTAGCTTCTCCCCCTATCGTGCGTAAAGGAAGCCCACGCAAGCCGGAAGATTTCTTCGTATTTGACGTTGACGGAATCACCGTTTATTATGACCGCAACTTACCCCGAAAAACGGAGATAACCGTTGATACTCATGGAATATGGTTTAGCAATGGCCTCGTCGTCTCAGATTGGGTTATCAAATACTAAGGGCAGCTCATGTTATGCGCTCTTATTCCAAGACCTGCAAACTCATCTTGTAATCATAGATTAGTTCATTAAACGCCTCGGGCGAGCCGATATCACGGATGAGACTCTGCGCTTTTTGAAGCAATCGTTTATGGACCTCTTCCCTGCCAATCAGAAAGTTGATCATTCGCTTCATGTTTGGGTCACTTGTCAGTTCCAGATGTTGTTTATATAGATCAATTGCCCTAGTTTCTGCCTGCACATCCACCTGCAAAACGGTGACAGAGTCAACACTTTGATCAATATAGTTCGTCACCCATGGCGCGCCCTGAGAATTAACACATTTAAGCGGAGGTCCTCCTAATTTCAGTATTGCCACGGCGATGATTTCCATATGCCCCAATTCTTCTGCTGCAAATAGCCCTAATAACTCCCGAACATAACGGTTTGACATATTGGAGCGATGATTTAAGTACTGTATGGACGAGGATAATTCACTATTTCTTCCTGCATAATGCTCGAGTAGCACCTTTGCAAACACTGTATCTTGGCCTTCAACATGGATTGGATAGAATAACTGCTTGCGAAAGTTAAACATTTTATCCCCCCTTATGATAGAGCAATAGAGCACCCTATCTATAGCATATGGAGGAGAATCTCAACGGTCACAAAGGAAGTTTTTTTCTCCGTTTTGGGCCTGCTTTTCTTGAAATAAAAAGCTTACATACAACATTTTACAGGTATTTCTTAAGCCATATTACAGAAACTAAGCAGGTACTAAAATAAATTGTATGAAGGAGATTTTACGATGCGAATTAAAAAAGTTGATCCAGGGCCTTTCAGTTTTCTTCAGCCCGCGTGGTTTGGACTTCATGCTGTTGTTATAACTGGTGCCACCGTTCTAGGTAAGGCATGGGGTAAAAGACGGCGTTGGTAACATTCTAGGACACTGATTCATTTTTTGATTGGTATAAATAAGAGACTCTCTATAAAACGTATGGAGAGTCTCTTATTTATACCAGGTATTTCCTTTTTTGTGTCGAAATGGTTAATCAGTCTAACCTACCAAAGTCACACGAGAGGAGGTATCTCATATGGAAATTGATTTTAAGAAGCTTAGTGATGATTATATGAAAAAGTTCAATGAGAAAAATCCAAACCCAGATAACGACCCTAGTATTACGTTTAATAGTAATATTGTTAGAATCGCCTCAGAAGTTTGTGTCTCAATTCTTAAAGAATATGAGCAGCTGAAATCCTCTAAAGGCCTTTAGCCTGGCACCTTCAGTTCGAATATTTCTTCTCAATGGCATAAAAAAAAGTAGAGGTTTCCCAAAATTACTGGGTTAGCCTCTACTTTTTTAGGTTACAACCCTTTTACTCCAATGTCCCTTCGAAAATGCGCTTTTGGGAATTGGATTTGATCGACGACAGCGTAAGCTTTTTCCCTAGCTTCCTGAAGCGTTTTACCTTCAGCTGTGATCCCTAACACACGTCCACCTGTACTTACAAGTTGTCCGTCGCTGATTCCCGTTCCGGCATGGAAGATCACGGTATCTTGTTGAGTTTCCGGTAAGTGGATAGGAACTCCTTTAGCGTAAGCTAACGGATAACCGGGAGCCGCCATCACAACACAAACTGCGACGTCCTCTTTCCACTCCAGCTTTTCTTCCGACAGACGCCCTTCTGTACACGCCCAAAGAATGGGTAAGAGGTCCGATTTTAGTCGTTTCATCACCACTTGTGTTTCTGGATCGCCAAAACGAACATTATATTCCAGAAGTTTCGGACCGCGCTCTGTCAGCATCAGTCCTAAGAAGAGCACCCCTTGAAATGGCGTCCCACGATCTCGCATCACCTGTAAGGTTGGAGACACAAGATCACGCATGACGTTTGCTTCGATCTCAGCCGTCCAAATAGGTGGTGGGCAATATGTTCCCATCCCTCCTGTATTGAGTCCTAGGTCACCGTCTAAGGCCCGCTTGTGGTCCTGAACTGGGGCCATAGGATATGCCGTTGTTCCATCACATAAGCAAAGCAAGCTGACCTCTTGACCTTCTAAGAATTCTTCGATCACGAGCTTTTTACCAGCGGTGCCGAAACCGCCCTCTAAAATCTCCTCGACTGCCTGAAGCGCGGTTTCCAGATCCATCGCAACAATGACACCCTTACCAGCAGCTAAGCCATCTGCCTTTAAAACGCAGGGGGCTCCGATGGTTCTGACATAAGTCTTGGCTTGCTCAATATCTTCAAACATCTGCCACTCCGCCGTCGGGATGCCTGCGCTTTCCATAATGGTTTTAGCGAAGGACTTGCTCCCCTCTAGGTGGGCTGCAGCCTGGGTCGGTCCAAAAATCCGCAAACCTGCCTCCTGAAAGGCATTCACAATACCTAAACTTAACGGGTCTTCTGGACCAACCACGGTTAAATCGATTTTCTGTTCCACTGCAAACTCCACTAACGCAGAGATGTCATCAGCCGGAATGGGCACATTCCATAACACAGTGCCAGCATTTCCCGGGGCAACAAAGAGACGTCCAAGTTTAGGGCTTTGCGCCAACTTCCAGGCTAGAGCATGTTCCCGTCCTCCGTTGCCTACTATTAATACTCGAAGGTTACCCACTGTCTCACCTCGTCTCTCAACTATTTGCATCGTCTTAGGGCTAAGCTTTTATCGTACTAATGCTGAAAATGCCGTCGATGTGTAAACACCATCATAATGTTCAGCCGATTGGCAGCCTCGATGACCGCTGCATCATGAATTGATCCTCCTGGCTGAACAATTGCCCGAATTCCAGCCTTGGCCGCTGCTTCAATCGAATCAGGAAAAGGAAAGAAAGCGTCTGAGGCCAAATAAGCCCCTTTTGCCTTATCTCCCGCTTGATCAAGCGCAAGTTTGACCGATCCTACCCGATTCATTTGACCTGCCCCAATTCCCAACGTTTGTTCATGATCGGTTACCACAATCGCATTGGATTTCACATGTTTTACAACACGCCAAGCAAAATCAAGCGCTAAAAAATCGTCTGTTGAAGGTGATTGGTCTGTCACAACATCCCATTCGCTGACCGGCGTTGTCCTGCCATCAACCTCTTGCACCAGATATCCCCCGTCAATCGTTTTAAGCGCCCAGTTAGACTTGGGGGTACTTGCGTCTCCCCTTCCAACTACAAAAAGGCGAAGGTTCACTTTTGCGCTGAGGATTTCCCGGGCTTCCGGGCTAAATTCTGGTGCAATGATGACTTCGTAGAAATGCTCTTTAAGCTCTTTCGCACAAATCGTATCGACCACTCGGTTAAAGGCGATGATCCCACCAAAGGCGGACATTGGATCGGCGGCATAGGCATTCTCATAAGCCTCTAACGGGGTTTTCCCTAAAGCAACACCACAAGGATTCGTGTGCTTTACAATGGTCGCTGCGCACGTTTCAAACTCGCGAACAATCTTCCACGCAGCATCCATGTCGACCCAATTATTGTAGGAAAGTTCTTTCCCTTGGATTTGTTTTCCGCTGGCAAGGGTCCCTGCCCCAGTTTCCGGATTAACGTAAAAAGCCGCCTTTTGCTGCGGGTTTTCTCCATACCGTAACTCTTGTACTTTTTGAGCGGTTAAACGTAGTGTTTTGGGAAAAGTATCGATTGGTTCAAGCTGACGTTCTAAGTATCCAGCAATGAGTCGGTCATATTCTGCCGTATGCGCAAAGGCTTCAGCAGCAAGGCGGCGCCGCATCCCCGCGGAAACAGTACCCTCTTCGCGCAGCACGTCGATCACGTTTTCATAGGAATTTGGATTGACCACAACGACAACCCGTCCGTGGTTTTTGGCTGCAGCACGCACCATGGTCGGTCCGCCTACATCAATATTTTCAATGGCCTCTTCAAAGCTCACGCCAGGTTTGGCAATGGTCTCTCGAAATGGATAAAGGTTGACCACCACTAAATCGATAAAGCTGATTCCATTTTCCTCCATTTGCTTCCGATGGTCGACGGTATCCATCGCTAAAATTCCACCGTGAATTAAAGGGTGGAGTGTTTTCACACGGCCATCCAATACTTCTGGAAAACCCGTGATTTCGCTCACATATTTCACGGGAATACTGGCTTCATCCAGCGTCTTATACGTCCCTCCGGTGGAAATCAATTCATACCCTAACTCCGCGAGCTCATGAGCAAAAGCAACAATCCCCGTCTTGTCGGAAACGCTTATTAAGGCTCTTTTCTTCATCCTAAACAACCTCCTGCTGCAAAATCTGAACGCGGCGCTCGGTCCGCTCAATCTTTCCTAAAACCATCATTCGGACAGCCTCCGGATAGAGACGATGCTCCACCTCTAGAATTCTTTGCGATAAGCTCTCTACCGTATCCTCGGGCAACACAGGTACCGCTTCTTGCAAAATGATCGGTCCACTGTCCAAACCCTCATCCACTAAATGTACCGTACACCCACTCACCTTGACTCCGTACTCAAGAGCCTGACGCTGAGCATGAAGCCCAGGAAAGGCTGGAAGCAAGGACGGATGGATATTCATCACGGGGAAATTGGCCTGACGAATAAATTGAGGACCTAATACCCTCATATAACCCGCTAGAAGTAAAAGTTCCACCCTATTTTCGCGCATCCAGATCAGGATATCTTCCTCTTGTGCTTGTCGATGAGGATAATCACTCACCTGGAAGACACGCGTCTGGATTCCTGCTGCGAGAGATCGTTTAAGCGCCTCTGTCCCTAGTTGATCTGATCCCACACCCACAATTTCTATCGGGAGACTGCCCTTACTACATGCATCTAGTAAGGCCTGTAAGTTGCTCCCACGGCCTGAAGCCAGAACAGCAGTCCTCAATATGCCACCCCTTCTTCGGGTACCACACTGCCCATAACAAAGCATTTCTCTCCCAACTCAACGAGCTTTTGACAGACTTTACGCTCATCTGCTGGGTGAACAATGATCACAAATCCTACGCCCATATTAAAGGTCCGATACATTTCTGGCCAAGCGACCTCTCCCAACCGTTGTAACAAGTTGAAAATGGGTGGACGTTCCCAAGTCGAAGTATCAATCTTCACACCCAAACCTGTGGGTAACACACGGGGGATGTTGTCCGTTAATCCGCCCCCCGTGATATGAGCCATGCCTAGAATATCTCCCCCTGGAATGAGCGGTAAAATCGACTTAACATAAATCCTGGTCGGACGAAGCAAGGCTTCCCCGAGTGCTTCACCCAACTCTGGGAATTGTTGATCTAAAGGAATATTTTCAAATATTTTGCGTGCTAAGGAGTAACCGTTACTATGGAGCCCGGTGGAGGCTAGGCCAATCAGTACATCCCCGGCCTGGATTTTCGAACCGTCAATTAATTGATCGCGATTCACAACGCCCACTGAGAACCCTGCAATATCATATTCTTCCTCGCCATAGAAACCAGGCATTTCTGCCGTTTCCCCACCGATTAACGCACAACCAGCCATTTCGCACCCTTTTGCAACGCCGCCGACGACTTCAGCAACGCGTTTCGGTTCCACTTTACCAACAGCTAGATAGTCCAGGAAAAATAAGGGTTCTGCACCTTGAACCAAAATATCATTGACACACATAGCGACGGCATCTTGTCCGATGCTATCATGCTGATTCATTTGGAAAGCAAGGCGTAGCTTCGTTCCCACGCCATCCGTTCCTGAGACTAGAACTGGGTCCGGATATTTCTCCAGATCCAGTTTAAAAAGTCCACCAAAACCACCAAGCCCGCCAAGGACTTCCGGACGAAGTGTCCGGGCGACGGCTGGTTTTATGAGTTCCACAACTTTATTACCGGCTTGAATGTCCACGCCCGCATCTCGATAAGAGTATCCCAACGTTGTTTCCTCCTAGCATTTTTGTATTTCAAAATCATTCTTACCCCGGTTCAAGCTTGAAACTGGGATAGGATACTTTCCGTTAAAACAAGCCAAGCAAACGGTTTCTGTGCCAAGTGCCCTTAGCAAGGCTTCTTCCGAAATATAATGGAGCGAATCAGCCCCTATAAAATCTCTAATCCCTTCCACATCCAATTGATTGGCAATCAGTTTTTCCCGTTCCGCCGTGTCGATCCCATAGTAGCAAGGATAGGCGACTGGTGGAGAACTGATCAAAAAGTGGACTTCTTTGGCCCCTGCTTTTTTGACCATATCCACCAGCTTGCAACTCGTCGTTCCCCGAACAATCGAATCATCAATCATCACGACACGTTTATCTTTCAGTACGCTAGTATTCGCATTAAGCTTAAGCCGAACACCCACTTCTCTCATGGCCTGAGTCGGTTGAATAAAGGTCCTACCGACATATCGATTTTTAATAAGTCCTTCTCCGAAGGGAATCCCCAGTGCTGTGGCATACCCCAAAGCAGACGCGGTACCCGAGTCTGGCACTGCAATCACAATATCCGCATCAATTGGACATTCACGAGCAAGTTCTATCCCCATCTGACGTCGGCTCTCCGAGACGTTCAGCTGATCAATGGTGCTATCCGGTCGGGCAAAATAGATATATTCAAAGGCACAAGACGAGCGGTCCGTCCTAGTGAATCCCTGTCGCGATTGTAACCCCTCTTCATCAATGATCACAATCTCCCCGGGCTCCACATCCCGAATAAACTCTGCGCCAATGGTATCGAGTGCGCAACTTTCTGAAGCTAGGCAGTACCGGTCTCCCATACGCCCAATACATAAGGGACGAACACCATGAGGATCTCGAAGTCCAAAAAGCTTATCCTCTGCCATGATCACTAGGGCGTATGCTCCCCGGAGATCCATCATGGTCTTAACGAGTGCATCTTCCAACGAGTCCCTGCGATACCGAGTAATGAGGTTTATAATCACTTCGCTGTCAATCGTCGTTTGGAAAACTGCCCCGTTTTTCCCCAGTTCTTCTCGAAGTTCTAAAGCATTCGTCAAATTACCATTATGCGCCAAAGCCATCATGCCTTTTTGATAGTGCACTACTAATGGCTGAGCATTCGAGAGCAGGCTTGACCCTGTCGTGGAATAACGAACATGCCCTATCGCCATTTTCCCCTTCAGGCGATCCACAATACTGTCAGAAAATACTTCTGACACCAAGCCCATCCCTTTATGAACAGAAATATTTCGTCCATCTGAAACCGCGATTCCGGCACTTTCCTGCCCACGATGCTGTAAGGCATACAGTCCGTAGTACGTTAAACGGGCTACCTCCTGGTCGGGAGCATAGATCCCAAAGACGCCACATTCCTCTTTCGGCTTGTCATCTCCAAATTCAAACACGTTCGGCCCCCCTGTCTACCTTCATTCATCACTTACGTCAACTGCATTTTTCGTGCATATTGACCATCTAAAACTTCAGTTTTGACACTTGGTTCTACTGTTGAGCAGGTGCTAGAACCTCTTTTACCCGACGGGAAACCTCTTGATACGTTTCTTCGAGTCGTCCGAGATCCTGCCGGAAACGGTCTTTGTCCAGCTTCTCCCCAGTTTCTATATCCCAATAGCGGCAAGTATCTGGAGATATTTCATCTCCAAGGTAAACTTTTCCGTCTGCAATACCAAACTCTAACTTGAAGTCAATCAATTGGATTCCTGCTTTTACTAAGATGTCTTGTAATATCTTATTGATTTTCAAGCCGGAGTCCTGAATTTCTTTAGCATCTGTAGCACTTGCCCATCCCATCGCGGCAATATGGGTTTCATTAACCATTGGATCACCGAGTGCATCATCTTTATAATACAATTCTACAACCGGCTGTGAGAGGACATAGCCCTCTGGCACTGACAAACGCTTACCCAAGCTCCCGGTTACAACGTTACGCACAACGACTTCGAGGGGAATCATATCTAACGCGCGCACGAGCATATCTCGATTGCTTAAAAGCCGAACATAATGGGTTAGAATTCCTGCTTTTTCTATTTCTTCAAAGAAGAGTGCCGATATCTCGTTATTAATTTGTCCCTTATCATTAATTGTTCCCTTTTTCTTTCCGTTTAAAGCCGTTGCATCATCTTTATATTCCACCCATAAATAATCGCTTTCATCGGTCGCATAAACTCTCTTTGCTTTTCCCTCATATTTTAATTCTAATTTTTTCATAATTTTTTACCTCTTTCTTATTTCAGTATCTTAGCCCGTTCGCCCACAAGCCCAGTCGAGCCAATCCGAGGAATGAAATTAAATTGCCAAGAGAACCATCAAGCCAACCACAAAGACCCGCTTCTTGAAGCTTTGGTGAACGTGTAATTTAATTTCCGTTCCCCTATACGAGACCTAAACGCTGAAAAATATCCTCAACATGCTTAGTATGGTATGCGTAATCAAATAAGGCACTAATTTCTTCTTCGTTTAGAAATTCTCTAATTTTAGCATCTCGGTTGAGTAGGCTTTGAAATTGTTCTTTCGTATTCCACGCTTCCATGGCATTGCGCTGCACTAAGGCATACGCGGCTTCCCGACTGACGCCCTTATCAACTAAGGTCAGCATCACGCGTTGAGAGAAAATCAAACCAAATCCCTTATCAATGTTTTCTTTCATTTGTTCAGGGAAAACCTGCAAGCGGTCCATTAGCTGGGTCATTTTATGGAGCATATAGTCTAGTGCAATGGTGCTATCCGGTAAGATCATTCGTTCCGCGGATGAGTGGGAGATATCCCGTTCGTGCCATAAGGCAACGTTTTCTAAGGCAACTTGGGCATTCGCACGAACAACTCGGGCCATGCCACAAATACGTTCCGGTGTAATGGGGTTTTTCTTGTGAGGCATTGCTGAGGACCCTTTTTGCCCTTTCCCAAAGGCTTCTTCTACCTCATGAACATCGGTACGCTGTAAGTTACGAATTTCGGTCGCCATTTTATCGAGCGTACTGGCGATCCCAGCGAGTGTCGTCATATAACACGCATGTCGATCGCGTTGTAGAATTTGAGTCGAGATCAGGGCTGGCTCTAAGTTAAGTACGTGACAAACATGCGCTTCAACTTGAGGATCTATGTTGGCAAAGGTCCCCACTGCACCAGAAATTTTCCCAACCCGTATTTCCTCACGGGCAAAGGCTAAGCGCCTCTTTTGACGTCTAATTTCGTCATACCACACAGCAATCTTTAATCCAAAGGTAATGGGTTCGGCGTGTATCCCGTGCGTTCGCCCCATCATGATAGTATCACGATGTTCTAGCGCTCTGCGGCGCAGGACGGTTTCCAGCCCCTCCATTTTAGTCAGCAATAGATCAGACGCTTCAACCAATTGCAGAGACAAAGCCGTATCTAAGACATCTGAAGAAGTCAGGCCTAAATGAATGTACTTTGCTTCATCGCCCACATTTTCTGCAACATTGGTTAAGAAAGCCAACACATCATGCTGGGTGACTTCTTCAAGGGCTTGTACCCTTTCCCAGGAAAAAGAAGCCTTCTCTCGGATGACCTCAACCGCTTCATTAGGAATCTTGCCTAATTTGGCCCAGCCTTCGCAAGCTGCAATTTCAATTTTAAGCCATAGCGTGAGGCGATGTTCGTCTGTCCAAATCTTTCCCATTTCAGGAAGCGTATACCGTTCAATCATGCCGAAGTCCCCTTTATCCGTCAAATATTTTAGTGTACTGTATTGATGGCTGAATTCCCTTCACTTAAGCGCTTTTGCAACGCTTCGTCCTTCGCCTCGATATCCTTCAACATCTGAGCTCGATAGTTTTTGACCTTAATACTCAAGGCTTTATCCTGAATGGCTAGGATCTGTACCGCAAGTAACGCCGCATTGCGCGCCGCACCAATGCCGACGGTTGCAACGGGAATGCCGGGTGGCATTTGCACGATGGAGTAAAGGGCGTCGATGCCTTCCATCGCACCACTACTCAGGGGTACACCAATCACAGGTAAAATCGTTGACCCCGCGACAACACCTGGCAAGTGGGCGGCCAAACCGGCTGCTGCGATGATAATTTTCCCACCTTCGGCTTCAAAAGCTTTCACCCAGTCTACGGTTCTTTCCAAGGTCCTATGCGCAGAAGAAATCTTCACTTCAAAATCAAGATCAAATTGACGGAGCACTGTCATGGCGTCCTCCATGATCTTGAAATCTGAATCGCTTCCCATAATAACCCCAATCACGCTCATCTAATCTTCACCACTTTCTCCCTTTTCTAGTTAAACGGAAACCCAGGAAGGGCAAATTTCTCCCTTTATCAGAGTGAAACCTACCCGCCTGGGCTTTTATCCCTTCGGTGTAATTTGATTTTTCTCAATCAAACCTGTACCGCTCGGACAAAGAAAACTTGCCCTAGGTACACTTTCGCTCATAGTCAGGCCATTTACGGTAGCCTGGTAGAAACTTGCGGACCATATTTCCGCGGTTATATGAACTGCCTATGAACTTTTATTAAGTTCATTTTACAAGAAGGCTGCAGGAAGGTCAAGTAAAAACCGAACATTAATATATATTTTAATAAAATCGTTCGATCAATGTCAGAAATGTTAGATCCTTACTGATCATTTTTCTCGCATTCTCTCTTTATTCCGTCAATAAGAGCGGTAAAAATGCACTGTCTTATCTTATCCGCTTCTGGAAAATTATATAAATCTATTGCAATAGCGATTCAATCACACAAAACGGGAACAAATATTATGACTGATTCAATCGAAAAGAACTCCTTGAAGGGGAGTCCTTTCAAATGGTTAATGATGGTTAGCTGCCAATGAGACGGCCAATTTTCGATCCAGCATTCCTGTTGTTAGATAAACCCCCATGAAGACGAGTGCTCCACCAACGACTTGTGTTCCTGTAATTTTTTCTCCCAGAATCCCGCTAATAATGGCGGTAAAAACGGGAATCAAATTTAGAAAGATCCCTGCTTGGCTGATTCCAATCGCTCGAACAGACATATTCCAAAAAATAAACGAAAATAAAGAAGGGAAAATTGCCATGTAAAGGATTCCCGTTACAGCTAAGGGGCCAATTCTTGTGAAATCGATCCCTTGAGCCATTGCAAAAGGGGCCATAATCAACGTTGCAAACAGAGCTGATACTGCCGTAGCGGTGATCGGGGGAATGGTTGTAAGACGCCTTGCAATGATGGAGTATAAGGTCCAGACCACAACCGCCGCCAACATGAGTATGTCTCCTTTATTATAATCTCTTTGAAATATTTGGCTCAAATTACCTTGCGTTATGACCACCAAAGTTCCGATCAAGGAAAGAACAATTCCCGACGTTTGAAGCCGTGTAATTTTCTCACGTAGTAAAACCACAGAAAACAACACGATCACCGCAGGGTTTAAGGCGCTAACCAACGCGGCATTCGTGGCCGAGGTATACTTTAGCGCTGAATATAAAACCATGTTATAACCCAAAATGCCCAGTACTCCCATACTTACTAACGAAAGCCACGCCTTTTTGACCATCGTCCACTTTGGTTTTTCAACAAAGTAAGCAATTGGACATAAAAAAATCAAGGCCAACACCCAACGGGAAAATGTTATCCAGAGCGGTGTCATCTCCATGATCACATACTTTCCGAATACATAGTTCCCTGCCCAAAATAAGTTGGTTGCCACCAGTAACAGCCAAACTCTATACTTGCTCATCTTTTCCCCCTACTTCTATATAACACAAACTTATTTATACTAATCTTGAAAGTATAACTGTAGGGTAGGAGAAATGCAACAGCAACATAGCGCATGCAACTAGCACACTTAACCAACTGGTAAATCCCGAGCAACTACAACACTAAGGACCATAACAAAACTAGAATTTTTGATACGTTTCCTTTTATGTGGTGCATTCCGAATCAACGGTTTTGCTCTTGGGTAGATCTTACAGTCTTATCCAAGCATTCCCTTAATCTCTGTTTCAGTCGTCTTAACCAGCGTCTCTACCTGTTCGTTCGTAAACTGTCCGCCCGTCTCCAAGGTGATTAAAGTCGCCTCAAATACGTTGACCAACAAACCATTGATCTTTGCATATCGTTCCTGGGCATTCTCAGGTTCCGCGACCTTTCCACCCCAAACCCCAGCCATACAGTCAAAGAGAAAGTTCGTAATTTTCCTCATGATCATGGCTAAGACCTCTACTTTAGGATCCGTCAGAGCGACCATACTTTCATACGTCGAGGCTTGAACTTCCAGACGCCCAGCCTCCTGAAGATCGCGGTGAGCTTTCGTGCCTTTCAAAACGATCAAATGATGATAGAGCATGTTCGCCGTAATCACTAAATTCTTCATAAGCTCATTTCGCCTTAGGAATTCAAAGTTGACTCGGATATCCACCAAGGATGAATCTGGTTCAAACATGATAAACCCAACGTTGGGTTCGACCCCGTATTGGCGGAGGATCCTGATTGCCCTTTCGTTCTGAGCAACTGTCGTCATCTTATTAATCCGTTTGAGGGAACTGTCGCTACCACTCTCCAAACCGATGAGGAGATGGTGTAAGCCTGCGTCTACCAGCGCACTAATTGTTTCCTCATGAATATCATTGACCCGGGCCTCGATGCCAAATCGGATGTTCCTAGATTTAAGCAGAGTGGCCAAGTGCAAGGCTCGTTGCTGACTCCGTTCACCGGGTCCAAAAAAGTTGGGGTCAGTAAAATAGAATTCCTTGATTTGATGATTGGAAATTAACTCATCAATTTCTGCCATGATATTTTCCGGTGTTCGCCCTCGCCAAAGAGATCCCTGACCGTAAAAAGGGTTGATATAGCAAAAAGTACATCCACCGTAACAGCCTCTACTGCCCTGCAGATTGACTTCAGGCAGACGAGACAGTGCTTCCGTGCGTACAGGGAAAGGAAGAGCATCTAGATCAGCCACCAGTTTACGGCGCTGGAAAACGATCGAATCCGAGTCACTTCTCTGAGCAAGCCCGGGGAAATCCTCAAGACTCGCTTGGCTCTTAATTGCTTTGGCAAGTTCAGCGAAGGTCAGTTCCGGTTCGCCTAGAATCACTGAATCAAGCTCCGGGCACTGCCGTAACACGTCTTCGAAGTCAGTCGTCGGATAATAACCGTAAGCGGTTATATAAGAGGAAACTTGCTCCGCTTTAACCTTGTGGAGAAAATCATACAAGGCATTGTCCGTCTGCCAATGGTAGACCATATGGACCCCCAGGATATCCGGTTGCATCGTTTTTACCCGACGCTCAATTTCCTGGTAATCGAGATCCTCCAGGAACCCTTCAATGACTTCTACCTCATGGCCTTCACTGATGAGCAGGCCTGCAATATAACCCGAATGAAGGCATGAAGAAAGGGGCGTGTTTGCGATGTCATTACATCGTTCTGGACAGAACGTTCGTGGGTGCTCCAATAAGAGTATCTTCATTGACTATTCAACTCCCTGCCACATGAATACATTCCTGCACTGTTGGAGTGTTTCCAGTCTGTATCTGAAGGTATTAAACGGTTTAGGGTTGTAATAAGTGGGATAAAGCAAATCAGTTTCTGCCTCGATGACGCCGTTCGCTCTGGCCATTCCTTCGATCGCAGTGCCTGGTAGAATGCGAATATTGTTCAAGATCAGCGTTCCTAGATTCTTTTTCTTGCGATGCACTTCATAAAGCTTATCGACAAACTGAAGACTCTTTTCACAGGTTCTATCCGTCTCCCCAGGCACATTGACCATGAAATGATAGACACTGACCGTGTCTGTTTGAGCAACAAGAGTAGCTGCCTTTAAAATCTGTTCCTCACTCAGGTTTTTGCCGAGGACATCCAATGATTCCTGGCACAGACCGTCGGGGGAGAAAGAAAAACATTCACACCCAGCCCGTTCGAACAAAGCGACATTCTTATCATTGAGCTGGTCTTCGCGCATGAACCCGTCCCAACGCACCTTCAGCTTTCTGCGCAGTAGCTCCTCACAAATTCCCTCAAGATGACCACGGGGAACGTTCAATACCGGGTCGGTAAAATGAAAGCTCTCAATGCCATAGTCTTTATTCAATCGTTCCATTTCATCGACAACAGCCGCGGCGGGGCGGCAGCGCAGTCTTGCTCCTTGAAGTTGTGGATAGACGCAATAAGCACAGTTCAGAGCACATCCACGTTTGGCCTCAATCCCAATGGTGGGCACGTAATTGTTAATTCCTTTATAAAGTTCAGGGCTCAGCAAAAGCCGATTCGCAGGGACATAATTTATCATGTCAAAATCAGTTGCCGGCGATGTAACTCGTACCTTTGAGCCTTCTCTCCAACAAAGCCCTGGCAAAGCAGGTGGGTTATCGATCGAACCAAGAAGCGCTGGGAAGGTCACTTCCGCTTCTCCTATAATGCCGTAATCTAATTCTGGGATCTCCAGCATCAGCCGTTTTGGAAAAAGCGAAAATCCAGTACCCCCTACAATCACCCAAGCCTGAGGCAAAACAGCGGCGATCAACCGAGCTGTAACAATAAAGGGAGAAATTAGCGAACTGGTTTTATTGCCTAGGGGATCAATATTACGAAGGGATAAACCAATCGCCTCAGGTTGGAAGGTCAACAGCTTCTCTTTCAGCGCTCCATAAGGGTCTGTTTCCAAGTTCATGTCCAAGATACTTATCTCATGACCAGCGCCTTGAATACAACCAGCCAGGAGGACAATGCCGATGGGATAGACTCTTTCCTGAGAGAGGTCTTCCACTGAAGGAGTTTGGATCATTAGAACACGCATCTAATTTCACTCCAATAGCAACAGGGCAAAATATCGAACGAACTCGCCCTTGTCGCGCAAAATCCGGAGATTGAGCCCCGCCCGTTTGACGGTCTCAAAGACATCAATACCGGCTCCCTCCATTGAGGGCCTGGCATCGCGAGTATTGCGACACGTCCCGTCGGTTAGACCCACAGCGCAGGTATCACATAGAGCGCAGGGGCCGGCCCAATAAGCAAACGCTTTATGAAAGCCCGCTAGAAAGGCTTCTTTTTCCGCGTTCAAAACGAGCGCCTGGAATGTTTTGCCTGGAGGTTCCCCCTCTAAAAGTAGCGCCTGTGAGAAGTCTT
>Ga0209125_1000790_pt1 | contig 36097 bp, 29 predicted proteins | sample BarGraIncub1131A_FD_184503 | JGI IMG/M metagenome (GOLD analysis project Ga0209125, IMG submission 184503) | Arctic peat soil microbial communities from Barrow, Alaska - Barrow Graham LP Incubations 11-31A (SPAdes) (version 2) | ecosystem: Environmental > Terrestrial > Soil > Wetlands > Peat... | reverse complement strand
CCACCGGCACCACCGGCACCACCGGCACCACCGGCACCACCGGCACCACCGGCACCACCGGCACCACCGGCACCACCGCCCCTTATGTGGTAGGTGGAACCCTGACCATGCCGCCAGAGGACTCCGCCGCGCGGGAGGGCAAGGAGGCGCCGGCACAGCCGGAACAGCCGGAACAGCCGGCACAGCCGGAACAGCCTGCACAGCAGGAACAGCCGGCACAGCAGGAACAGCCAATGCAGCCGGTGCAGCCGGTGCAGCCGGTGCAGCCGGTAACTCGCGAGAATGGCACTCCCTTGCCGGCGCCTGCCGAGGCACCAGCGACTCCCGAGGCACCAGCGACTCCCGAGGCTCCACCTGCTGCGAAAAAGGTGCAGGAGGCCAGTCCCAGGCCGGTCCAGAGTGTGCTTGAAAAGTTCAGGCTCTTCGCAGGGGAGAAGACGGTCAAGAACCTGGTCGCTCTGTTCGAAAGGGATAAAGCCGCACCCATCAGCCAGACCCCTCCGATTGGCATTGCCGACGGCAAGGCGACCGTCAAGCTGCTCATCTCCAAGGTCCCCGAAGATAAGGCCCCCAATTTTGCCTACAACTCTGCCCGTTATGTCTCGTTAACTCGGCCGGGCAAGGGGGAGTGGCAGGTCGAGGTGAGGCCGGACAAAGGCGCGGTCAAGGTGAGCATCAGCATGCTGACGGACGGCGCTCTGCAGGAGTTCCCGCTGACGGTCTCTCCGAAGGCGGATGTCGATCTGAATAAATCGGGGCAGGTAACCGAGGCGGATTTCCTGCATTTCCTGAAGACGCGCGGTACCGGCAGCGCCCCCAAGTTCGACCTGAACCACGACGGCAAGCGTGACTACCTGGATGACTACATCTTCACTGCCAATTACCTTGTAGCCGTGGCAGGAAAGAATAAAAAAAAGGCCCCGACGAAGAAGGTTAAGTAAACCGAAAGGCGGAGACGCATGCAATGCGTCTCTACGTTCTCCGAATACCTGAAAGATACCTGTAGAGACGCATTGCATGCGTCTCTTGCCCTTGATTATCTCTATTTTTTATACTCTTTTGGTTTAGGTTCCGAAAAAGCTCAGGCACCGGATGACGCCTCGGTCGAGGTGCTAGGTGAATCCATTGTCTGACCAAACCGACTGTGCAAGGAGGAGTACGTGATAGCTTTACGCGATGCTAACCTGTTCCAGCAACTCTGCTTCATCAACGGAAGATGGACGGCAGCCGATAGCGGCGAGACTGTCGATGTGACCAATCCGGCCACCGGGGATAAAATCGGTACCATTCCCAAAATGGGTGCCTCGGAAACGCGCCGGGCCATCGAGGCTGCAAACGCAGCTTATCCCGCCTGGCGTGCCAAGACTGCGCAGGAGCGCTCCACCATACTGCGACGCTGGTCCGAGCTCCTCCTGGAGAACCAGGAAGACCTCGCCATCCTGATGACGGCGGAACAGGGGAAACCCCTGGCCGAGTCCCGCGGCGAGACGGTCTATGCCGCCTCGTTTATCGAGTGGTTCGCGGAGGAGGGGAGGAGGATCTACGGTGACATCATCCCGCCGCATCAGGCCGATAAGCGGATCCTGGTGCTCAAGGAGCCGATCGGGGTCTGTGCCGCCATTACACCCTGGAATTTCCCCTCCGCGATGATCACCAGAAAGGCCGCGCCGGCGCTGGCCGCAGGCTGCACCATGGTGGTGAAGCCGGCCACCGCCACGCCGTTCTCCGCGCTGGCGCTGGCCGAACTCGCCCGGCGCGCCGGGGTTCCCGACGGGGTGTTCAGCGTGGTGACCGGCGGGGCCGCGTCGATCGGCGGCGAGATGACGGGCAATCCGCTGGTGCGCAAGCTCACCTTCACCGGTTCGACGGAGATCGGCAAGAAGCTGATGGTCCAGTGCGCCGGCACCGTGAAGAAGGTCTCCCTGGAGCTCGGCGGCAACGCTCCCTTTATCGTGTTCGACGACGCCGACATCGATCAAGCGGTGGAGGGGGCCATCATCTCCAAGTACCGCAACACCGGACAGACCTGCGTCTGCACCAACCGCTTTCTGGTGCAGGACGGTGTGTACGACAAGTTCGCCGAGAAGCTCGCCGTGGCGGTCGAGAAAATGAAGGTGGGAGACGGTCTCAAGGGCGAAACCCAGCAGGGACCGCTCATCGACGCCGCGGCGCTGGAAAAGGTCGAGGAGCACATCGCCGATGCGCTGGGCCGAGGGGCGCGTCTGGTTACCGGCGGCAAGCGTCACGCGCTGGGCGGGACCTTCTTCGAGCCGACGGTCCTGGCCGATGTCACCCCCGCCATGCTGGTGGCCCGGGAGGAGACCTTCGGGCCGGTGGCGCCGCTGTTTCGCTTCAAGACGGAGCAGGAAGCGGTGCAGATGGCCAACGACACCGAGTTCGGCCTGGCATCCTATTTTTACAGCCAGGATATCTCCCGCGTCTGGCGGGTGGCCGAGGCGCTCGAGTACGGCATCATCGGGGTCAATACCGGGCTCATCTCCACGACTGTCGCCCCCTTCGGCGGGGTGAAGGAATCCGGCATCGGCCGGGAGGGCTCCAAATACGGCATCGAGGATTACCTCGAGGTAAAGTACCTCTGCATCGGCGGGGTCAAGTAGCACAGGCGTGACCGCTAGCCGGACGGCGGTCAGGTCTCCCTCTCTGCCCTCTCTGGTCATGTTCTTTGGGGATTTGTTATGAAAGAGATTTATGCCTATGCGGACGGCAGGCTGGTGCGTGGCGAGGCGGATGTGGTGGGGGAGTTTCCCCTGGTGCTCAGGGTAAACGACCGTGAGGTCGTCACGCTCATCGCATCGCCCCACGATCTGAGGTTTCTGGTGGCGGGGTTTCTCCGGGTGCAGGGATTCGTCAGCCGGGTCGAGGATTTCCTGATGCTGAGCGTCTGCAACGACTACGGCATCGCCAATGTCCGCATCCGGGGCGAGCTCCCGGCCGAGCTCAAGCCGATCCTCACCTCCGGTTGCGGCACCGGCATCACCTTCTCGCTTCCGGCTGCAGCACGGGTTGAGAAGCGCCCGGGGGAACCCGAGCAGGTGCTTCCGGCAGCCATCTTCGCCCTGATGGAACAGCTCGCCCTGAAGGCGGAAAAGTATAAAAGCCACGGCGGCGTCCATTCCGCCGCCGTCGGCGACTCCCATGGCCAGCTCCTGCTGCACGCAGAGGACATCGGCCGTCACAACACCTTCGACAGGTTGGCCGGGGAGGCGCTCCTCAGGGGGGTGGAGCTTGCCGGGAGGCTGCTGGTGACCTCGGGCCGCGTCTCCGCCGAGATGGCGGCCAAGGCCGCGGCGCTCGGCATCCCTCTGATCGCCTCCCGCACCTCTCCGACCGATATGGCGATCCGGATCTGCCAGGAATCGGGGATCGCCCTGGTCGGTTATCTGCGCGGCCCGCGATTCAACGTCTATGCCCATCCGGAGTTGCTGTCCATCGGTTCGGATGCCGGGCCATAGCGGCTGATATCCCGTAATCTCCTTTACACGACTTTCCTGAATCGTTAAACTACTTGTCTCCTTGATTAAACCCTTCCCATCATCATCTCGTTCCTTTCCAGGGCTCACCATCTGCCAGGCCCCGGAAACAAAGACATGCCCAGCCTTTCTGCAGAAAAATCCCCAACCTTCACCTATTTCAACAATTGACAAAGCTGGGCAAAAACTGTATACAGTATCCGTTGAATTGAAGCACTACCCATCGCGGTGCATTCACATAAATGCCGTAGATCGCTAATAAAAAACATCTGGAGGAGGGATCATGATCGAAGCTTACCTGAAGCAAGAGGCTGAAAGAAAGGCACTCGGGATTCCGGCGAAACCGCTCGACCCGGAGCAGACCGCGCAACTGTGCAAACTGTTGGAGGCTCCGCCCGCAGGCAAGGAGGCTTTCCTGCTGGAACTCCTCAAAGAAAGGGTTTCCCCGGGTGTCGACCCCGCGGCCGAGGTGAAGGCAGCTTTTCTCGCCGGCATCGTAGCCGGATCCATCAAGTCCCCGCTGGTCTCCAAAAAGGACGCCGTCCAGACCCTCGGCACCATGCTGGGCGGCTACAACGTGGCCCCGCTGGTTGCAGCACTCAAGGACGCCGAACTGGCAGACGGCGCCGTCAAGGCGCTCTCCGGCATCACCCTTGTCTATGACGCCTTCGACGAAGTGCTGGCGCTCTCCAAGACCAACGCCTCCGCCAAAAAGGTTGTGGACTCCTGGGCCGCCGCCGAATGGTTCACCTCCAAGGCCGGCCTCCCCGAAACCGTCAAGGTTAAGGTGTACAAGGTCGAAGGCGAGATCAACACAGACGACTTCTCCCCGGCAGGCGACGCCTGGAGCCGCCCCGACATCCCCCTGCACGCGCTGGTCATGGGAAAAACCCGCTTCGCTGACGGCGTAGAGACCATCGCCAAGTACAGGGCCGAAGGTTTCCAGGTCGCTTTCGTGGGCGACGTGGTCGGAACCGGCTCCTCCAGAAAATCCGCCTGCAACAGCGTGCTCTGGCATATCGGCCAGGACATCCCGGCGGTGCCGAACAAGAGAAGGGACGGCATCATCATCGGCGGCGTCATCGCACCGATCTTCTTCAACACCGCCCAGGACTCCGGCGCCTTCCCGATCAAGACCGACGTGACCAAGATGAAGACCGGCGACGTCATCGTGATCGACGCCAAGAAAGGCGAGATCAGGACCGAGGCTGGCGAGCTCCTCTCCAGCTTCACCATCGCCCCGAACACGCTTCATGACGAGTTCCGCGCCGGCGGCAGGATCCCGCTCATCATCGGCCGCGCCCTCACCGACCGGGCCAGGAAGGCTCTCGGCCTGCCGGCAACCGATGTCTTCACCCTCCCGGTCAACCCGGTTCCCAAGGCTGGCCAGGGCTACTCGCTGGCCCAGAAGATGGTCGGCAAGGCCTGCGGAGTCGTCGGCGTGCTGCCGGGTACCGCGTGCGAGCCCGCCATGACCACGGTCGGCTCCCAGGACACCACCGGGCCGATGACCGCCGACGAGCTGAAAGAGCTCGCCTGCCTCAAGTTCCTGGCGCCGATGTTCATGCAGTCCTTCTGCCACACCGCGGCCTACCCGAAGCCGTCCGACGTGCAGATGCACAAGAACCTGCCGCAGTTCATCATCGAGCGCTGCGGCGTGCCGCTGAAGCCGGGCGACGGCGTCATCCATTCCTGGCTGAACCGCCTGCTGATCCCCGACACAGTCGGGACCGGCGGCGACTCCCACACCCGCTTCCCGATCGGAATCTCCTTCCCGGCCGGAAGCGGCCTGGTCGCCTTCGCCGGCGCGCTCGGCTTCATGCCGCTCGACATGCCTGAGTCCGTGCTGGTCCGCTTCAAGGGGAAATTCAATCCCGGGATCACGCTGCGCGACGCCGTGAACGCGATACCGCTTTGGGCCATCAAGCAGGGGCTCCTTACCGTTCCGAAGAAGAACAAGGTGAACGTGTTCAACGGCCGCATCCTCGAGATGGAAGGGGTGCCGGAGCTCTCCGTCGAGCAGGCCTTCGAGCTCACCGACGCCGCCGCCGAGAGAAGTGCCGCCGCCGGCTGCATCAAGCTTTCCGAGGCTTCCGTCGCCAAGTACCTGCGCTCCAACGCGGCCCTTATGCGCAAGATGATCAAGGAAGGGTACCAGGACGCCAACACCCTGCAGAAGAGGATCGACGCCGTCGAGGCCTGGCTCAAGGAGCCCAAGCTTCTGGAGGCCGACGCCAACGCCGAGTACGCCGCAGTCATCGAGATCGACCTGGCCGATATCACCGAGCCGATCCTTTGCTGCCCGAACGACCCGGACGACGTCAAGGTCCTCTCCGAGGTTGCCGGCACGCCGATCCAGGACGTGTTCCTCGGTTCCTGCATGACCAACATCGGGCACTTCCGCGCAGCAGGCGAGCTCTGGAGGGGAAAGAAGTTCAACCCGTCGATCCGCACCTGGATCTGCCCACCGACCCGCATGGATCAGAAGCAGTTGAAGGACGAGGCGTACTTCTCGATCTACAGCGCCGTCGGCGCCCGGATCGAGATCGCAGGGTGCTCGCTCTGCATGGGTAACCAGGCCCGCGTGCCTGACGGTGTGAACATGTTCTCCACCTCGACCCGTAACTTCGACGACAGGATCGGCAACGGCGCCAAGGTGTTCCTCGGTTCCGCGGAACTTGGGGCAGTCACCGTCAACCTCGGCAAGCTTCCGACGCCGGCTGAGTACATCGCCCAGTACAAGGAGAGGGTGGAGCCGAACAAGGAGAGCGTCTACAAGTACCTCCAGTTCGACGAGATCGCAGAGTACAAGTAAGCAGTAGTAAGCAGCAGTGAAAAAGGCCTGCCGGGAAACCGGGCAGGCCTTTTTTTTTATTCAACAGACAGAGCCAAAACCGTAAAGAGTCAAGGGCTTGCACACGGATAACATCAAAAAAGGACGGAAGCGTCAAACCAAAATCTTTGGGTGAAGACCTTTAAACTATTACCTTGGGACTGGTTGATCTGCAGTTATCGCTTTTGTTTCCGTTGAATCCGTGTGCGACGCTCTTGACGTGAGGATTCTCACTCCAGCCCCTTCAACTCCTGGATCAGGTCGTTCAGCAGGTCGTAGCCGCCCTGCCAGAAACCCGGGTCGCTGAGCGTGATGCCGGCAGGCGCCAGCGTGTCGGCCGGGGTCCTGGAACCGCCGTCGGCCAGGATCTCGCGGTAGATCGGGATGAAGCTCTCGCGCTCCTTCAGGTAGCGCTGGTAGAGAGAAAGCACGAGCAGCTCGGCGCAGGTGTACGAGTAGCAGTAGAATCGTGCATGAATGAAATGGGATATGTAGCTCCAGCCAAAGCGGTACGGTTCTATCATCTGCACCGAATCGCCGTAAAGCCTGTCGTTTTCCTCCCACCAGATGTCGCAGAGATGGCTCGACGTCAGCAGGCCGTTCTTTCTCTCCAGGTGCATCCTCTCCTCGAACCTGGTGAGGACGTTTTGCCGGAAGGTGGTCGCGATGATGTCCTCTATCTTGGCGCAGAGCAGCGACCTCTTGACTGCCGTGTCCGTCTCGTTTTCCAGCAGCTGCCGGGTAAGGAGCATCTCGCCGAAAACCGACGCGGTCTCGGCGAGCGGCAGCGGCGCATGGTAGTTGAGCATGCTCTGGCGCTGGGCGAGGAGATAATGGATGCCGTGCCCGACCTCATGCGCGATGGTGGAGACGTCGCGCAGGTTGCCGGTGAAGTTCAGCAGCAGGTACGGGGGGAGCGACGGGGTCATTCCCATGCAGAAGGCTCCTCCGCTCTTGCCGGGACGCGGCAGGACGTCGACCCTCCTCTGGCTGAAAAAGGAGTCGGCCAGCTCGGCGAACTCCGCCGAGAACCCGCCATAGGCCTGGACCGTCATGGCGCGCGCCTCTTCGAAGCTGTACTTCCTGCCGCTGTCCGTGAGGGGCGCGTAGATGTCGCTGTTCTTCAGGCGCTCCATCCCGAGGAGCTTCGCCTTCATCCTGAAATACTCCTGGGCCAGCGGATAGTTGGCTTCGGATACCTGCATCAGGCTCTGGACCACCGGAGTCGGTATCTCGTTGCCCAGGTTGGTCGGCTCCATCGGGTGGCTGTAATCCCGGAGCTCCAGCTCCTGGGAATGGTCCAGTGCCACGTTGTTGAAGACGGCGGAAAACAGTATCTCGTTCTCCGCGTGGCGCTTGAGGAAGGTACTGAACGCCCTTTCCCTGAGGCCGGCGTCGGGGTGATGCAGCAGCGCCAGCAGCTCTTCTCCGGTGAGCTCGCGCGTTTCCCCGTCGATCTCGAGGCTGTAGCGCAGGGACGCGGAGACCTCGTCGAAGAGGCGGCAAAACGCCTGGACACCGGTGAGGCTCTTCTGGGAGATCAGGCTCTCCTCCCGCTCCGTGAGCGTGTGGGGGCGGAACTTGCGCATGGCTTCCAGAAAGTGGCGGTACGGCGCAAGCTGACTGTCATTCTGCAGGGCCTGGAACGGTTCCTCTTCCATCTGGATGATCTCGAGGTCGAAGAAAAGGAGCTCCCTTCCCATGAGATTGCCGAATTCAGCCGACTTCTGCGAGAGCAGCTTGTTCTCGTCGTTCTCGCTGTCGGCGGCAAAAAGAAGATGGGCGTAGAGCTGCGGCTTTACCAGCGCCTCCTCAAGCGCCTCATAGCCGCGCAGCGCCTCCAAAAGGCCCGGTGCCGCGAGCCCGGCGACCTTGCCCCGGTAGCGTTCTCTGAATGCGGCGACCAGCCTGGTGCTTTCTTCAAAGGCGCCGGCGAGTTCGGGAGATGAGGGGGAAGGGTAGAGGGGAGTGGTATCCCAGGTAAGGTTGCTGCTCATGATGGCTCTCCTGACGTTGGCTGGCAGTATGTCAATAATTTCAGATGAATGCCCTGCGATAGTAATCGAAGGGGTGCCGGCTGTCAAGGGAGAGGCGGCCCCGGGATGGCCGCTGTCACGGCCATTCGAGGGTCGCATCACCCTTCACCATACCACTCTTATGCAACCCGTTCCTCTGGGTCAGTCTTTTCTTTGTTCTGCGGCTGCCAGTTGCCGCCTTGACAAAGAAGAGGGGGTACGGTAGAAATACTGAAATAGTAAAATTAGAAGTCACATATTAAGTTACGGCTTCGGGAAAAGCGAATCACGCCTTCGACTTTTTTACCTCAAGTCTGCCGTCTTCAAGAGCGGAGCCCTGAATCACGATTGTACCGATGTAGTTCATCATCCCTGTCAGTGTGCCCCTGATCCTTTGGGGCTTTATGATGAGTCTGGCGGCGTCTTGCAAGATAGCAGAACAGTGCTGCGCCGGGCCGGTCTTGAGCATGGCAGTGAGGGGACGGCATGCCGAATTTCACCGCCAAAGTCGCGGGACGGTTGCGCAGGTCCAAGGGGGCTCCGGGGGCGGGTGCTGCGGGCCGCAAAACCAACGTGCTTCTCGTCATGCATGGCTCCGGCCGGGGCGGTGTGGAGAAATCCCTGACGGCCCTCTGCCGGCAGATCGACAGGGAGAGATTCCGGATTCTGGTGGCGCTTCCGGGCGCGGGGCCGATGCAGCAGGCGCTGGATAGAATCGGGGTCGAGACGCGGATCATGCAGATCGAAAGCTGGACTCCCTTCCCGTTCCTGCCCGGAGAGCGCCCTGGCCTGGCCTTTCTCTCCACCATGAGCCAGAGAGTGGCAGCCCTCGTAGAACTGATCCGCAGCCGCCAGATCGATCTGGTGCACAGCTCCACGCTTTCGGTCCTGGACGGCGCAGTTGCCGCCAGACTCGCCGGCCGGACCCATCTTTGGGATATCAACGGCAAGCCGTCCGGCTCCCAAGAGGCCTGCGGCTCGTACCTCTCAGCGCCTACCGTCTACGGCCTCGTCGACGAGCTCTCCGGGGGGATAGTCGCCGCCTCGCGGGACGTTAAAACGCTGCTCCAGCGCTACCTGCCGAACAGGGAGGTGTCCCTCATCCATCATGGCATCGACCTCGCCGAGTTCGATGCTGCTGCCGCCCGGGCTACGTCTGTCAGGGAGGAGTACGGCATTGCCGGCAGGAAGCTCGTCACGCTGGTGGGAAGGGTGGCCGAGGGGAAGGGGGTAGACGATTTCATCTGGGCCGCCTCCAAGGTGCTGGAACTGGAGCCCGCGACCGCCTTTCTGGTGGTCGGGCCTGAGCAGGATGCTGCGCTGGCTGCGCGGCTCAAGGCCCTGGTGCGATCGATGGGGCTTGGAGCGAGCATAATTTTCACCGGCAGCCGCTCCGACATCCCGTCGCTGCTAAGAGATTGCAACACCTTTGTCTGCGCGTCGAGGAGCGCCGGGGTGCCGTACAGCATGCTGGAGGCGATGGCGGCCGGCAGGCCGGTGGTAACTACCAGGTGCGGCGGACCGGAGGAAGTGGTCAGGGACGGGGTAACGGGGTTCCAGGTTAGCGTCGGCAGCGGTTCGGAGATGGCGCACCGACTGCTCACCCTGTTGCGCAGCGCGGCGTTGCGGGACGCCTTCGGGGCAGAGGGACGGGCGGTCGTCAGGTACGATTTCAGCCCGCAGCTGCAGGCGCGGCGCTTCGAGCGGATTTATCAGCGCCTGAGCCACTGCCGGCAGCGACCATCGTTCACCCGCCTGGGCGAGTTGATACTCGGGGTCACCTCCGTGATCGGGGCCCGGACCGAGCAGCTGGAGCGCGAGGTAGCCGAGATGCGCGGTTCCGGGGTGCAGGTCAGTGACAGCGTCATCGGTCGCTGCATGGCGAGGTTGCTGGGGACCACCAAGTGAGCGTGACTGTTAGCAGGTTGTCGATAAACCGGCAGGAAATTGCGACGTGGAGCTCTAGTCCGGGGGCCGCTCCATCGAACCGTTCCGTCTCCCCATTCTAGCCGGCTGCGCAAAGGTGCGCGGGCGGATTCGCCAGGAAGGCGCCGATCATGGAAAAATTGCTCGTCATCGAAAATGCTGAGAACATGCCCGACCGGCTCACCGGGGGGCTCGAGGAAGAGAGGCGCTCGCTCCAGGAGGCGCTGGAGCGCAGGGGTGAGGGGGTGGAGAGGATCGTCGGCCAGTGCGCCGGCATGCATCAGGTCCTGGCCGACCTGCAGAGGGCTGCCCCCTCGGATGTGCCGGTGCTGATCACGGGGGAGAGCGGCACCGGCAGGGAACTGGTGGCCCGGACCATCGGGTCGCTCAGCACCCGTGCCGCGGGCCCCTTCGTGACGATCAACTGCGGCGCCACTCCGGAGCAGCTGCTGGAGTCCGAGCTCTTCGGCGTGGAACGCGGCGCCGGCGGGCCGGTTCCGGGAAAGATCGAGTGCGCCCAGGGCGGGACGCTCTTTCTCGATGAGCTTGGCAGACTCCCGCATCAGCTGCAGGTGAGGCTGCTCCGGTTCCTGCAGGAAGGCAGACTGCAGAGGGCAGGGGGGAAGGAGGAGGTCGAGGCCGATACCAGGGTCATCTGCGCGACTACGACGGATCTTGTGCACGCGCTGGGCGAGGGGCAGTTGCGGGATGACCTTTATTACGCGATAGCGGTGATTACACTTGAGCTGCCGCCGCTTCGGGCGCGCGGCGAGGATATCATGCTGCTGGCGCACTATTTCCTGAAGAGGCATGCCCCGGCCGGCATCGGCAAGGTCGTCAAAGGCTTCACGCCCGCGGCGATCTCCGTCATGGAGTCCCACGCCTGGCCCGGAAATGTCCGGGAACTCGAGAACAGGGTGCAAAGAGGGATGGTCATGACCGATGCCCCGCTTTTAAAGCCGGAGGCGCTGGGGTTTTCCGGGACCGAACCGGTGCGGGAGCTGCACCCGTCGGCGCAGAAGCTGAGCTTGAAGGAGGCCCGGGACAGGGTGGAGAGGGGGATGATCTGCGCTGCGGTCGACAGCAGCCGGGGAAACATGGCGAAGGCGTCCGAACTGCTCGGCGTGAGCCGGCCTACCCTTTACGACCTGCTTAAGAAACACGGGCTTTTCAAACAGGGTGCGGCCCGGCAGTGATCCTTAGAGCGCCACGGTCATGGTGCCGTCGCGCGGCAGAAGTTCGCTGAAGTAATTGATCGTGCTGAACCTCTCGGATACGGCGGGCGTCGACTGCGAGCTGAAGCGCCCGACGTGGATCAGGTACCTGATGCCGAAGAGCCGCGCCGTTTCCAGATTGGTCTCGCTGTCCTCGCCGAGCATGGTCCGCTCGGGGACAAAAGGAAGCCTCTGCTGCAGTCTCCCCCAAAAGGCGGGCTCCTCCTTGGGAAGCCCCAGATCGTGTGCCGAAATGATCCCGTCGAAGTACGAGCCGATCCTGGTCCTGCGCATCTTGAGCTCGAGCGTCTTGCCGTGCGCGTTGGTCACCAGGAAGATCTCCTTGCCGTGCTGGCGCAGAAAGAGGAGGAACTCCGTGACAAAGGGGTGCACCGCGATCAGGTGGTCCAGCTCCTCCTTCAGTACCGGGATGTCGAGACCGAGCTGGGCGGACCAGTAGTCGAGGTCGGTCCAGTTGAGGGTGTTCTCCTGGGAGCGGAACAGGCGGTAGAGCCGCTCCTTGGCGGAAGCGACGGAAATCTGGTGCTTTTCCGCATAGCGCTTGGGCACGTGCTCGAGCCAGAAATGGTCGTCGAAATGCCGGTCCAAAAGCGTGCCGTCCATGTCCAGCAGCACGGTGTCGATCTGGTCCCAGTCGATCGTCATAGGATTCGAAATCATCTCGTTTCTCACCAGAAGGCCCCTAGCGGGCCTTTTCCTGTAGGTAGCGCTTGATCTGCTCCCGGTCGGGGTCCATCACCTCGCAACGGGTCGCGAGCCCTTCCAGGGCCGCCAGCTGGGAAGGGAGGGGGGGCGGGAAGCCGGTCCCCTTTTCCACAGCCTCGCCGAACTTGGCGGGGTGCGCGGTGGCGAGACAGATGACGCTGGAGCCGTCGGTGACACGCGTGATGGCGCCGTGCACGCCGACCGCGGTGTGCGGGTCGAGGATGTAGCCGGTTTCCCGGCAAAACGAGGCGATGGTCTCGAGGGTCTCCCTCTCGCCGACGGAGCAGGACAGGAACTCGCTTTGCACCCGCTCCATTTCCTTTGCGCTGAACACGATCCTTCCGGTCTGCCGGAGCTCGTCGAAGGCGGCCCGGACCCTTTCCGGTTTGGCGTCGAACAGGTAGAACAGGTAGCGCTCGAAGTTCGAGGCGAGCTGGATGTCCATGGAAGGGGAGACGGTCTGCACCACCTCGCCGAGCGAGTAGTCGCCGCTTGCGACGAAGCGGCTCAGTATGTTGTTCTCGTTGGTGGCAAGCAGCAGCTTTTTGATCGGCAGGCCCATCCGCTTGGCCAGGTATCCCGCGAAGATGTCGCCGAAGTTGCCGGTCGGCACGGCGAAGGTCACCTCCTGCGGCTGCGGCAGGCGGCCCCAGGCGTAAAAATAGTAGACCACCTGGGCCAGCACCCGCGCCCAGTTGATGGAGTTGACGGCGCCCAGCGCGTACTTCTCCTTGAAGGGAAGGTCGTTGAAGAGCGACTTGACGATCTCCTGGCAGTCGTCGAAGGTTCCCTTGACCGCGATATTATGAACGTTGTCGTCGAGCACCGTCGTCATCTGCCGCGCCTGGATCGGGGAGGTCTTCAGGTGCGGGTGCAGGATGAAGATGTCGATGTTCTTCTTGCCGCGCACCGCGGCGATTGCCGCGCTGCCGGTGTCCCCCGAGGTGGCGCCCAGGATGTTCATCTTCTGTCCGCGCTCCTTCAGGAGGTACTCGAAGAGGTTCCCCAGGAGTTGGAGGGCAACGTCCTTGAAGGCGAGCGTGGGGCCGTGGAAGAGCTCCAGTATGTAGACCCCGTTCTTTTTGATCAGCGGGGTGGTTTCGTCGTGGTCGAAGCTTGCGTAGGAGCGGTCGATCAGCTCCTTGAGATCCTCTTTCGGTATGTCGTCGGCAAAGAGGGAGATGATGCTGAAAGCGAGGTCCGGGTAGGACAGCTTCGACCATGCGGTCAGGGTTTCCCGGTCAATCTGCGGGATGCTTTCCGGCAGGATGAGACCTCCATCCGTGGCGAGCCCCATCATGACAGCGTCCTTGAAACCGATCGGTGCGATATTTCCCCTGGTGCTGATATATTTCATGGTCGATTCTCTTCCCTGATAGGTATATTTTTGCCTGCCTCGTGCAACGTCAATATATAGCAGTTAAAAGCCGAAAAGTGAAGCGATTGCTCGTTTCAGGCAACTTTTCCGGCAGCAGCAGGGTCGGGGGTGCAGGAACTGAGTGGCGTCAGAAGGGGGGTAGCTAAATCTTGACACCAGGCGCATCCGGGGTGTAAATAAAAGGGTCGATTGTCTGTATTATTGGCGTCTTACGGGTTGCGTGAAATAATAGCAATAGAAGTTGCCAGCGCCGGCAGGAGACATTGACATTGGAGTTGTCCGCAAAGCGGGTTCAATTTAAGCGCCGCCATGGAGCGCCAACGATATCCGTTGCACCCTCACAGGCAATAAACTCGGTCGGTAGAACAAGGAGTTCACATGCAGCCAAGAGAACTGGCGCAGAGAATAGGTTCGAAGAAAGCTCCCATTGTGGTCGATGTGCGAACCGGTTTCGAGTTCAAGGCCGGCCATATTTCCGGCGCGCTCCATGCGCCGATCTGGAAAATGCTGCTGCGGCTGGTGTCGCTTCCCCCTGACAAGCAGTCCGAACTGGTCGTGCTGTGCGAACTGGGCCCTCGGGCGGTGATGGGCAAGGCGCTGCTCGGCTTCCTCGGCTACCAGAACGTCACGCTTCTCACCGGTCACATGGCCGGCTGGCGGCGCGACGGGCTTCCCTTGGAAAGGTGAGATGGGGAGCGCCGCAGCAAGCGGCATTCCTGCCGCGACCGTCGCGCCCTGGAGGACATTGCTGCAGAATCTTTTCAAAGGTTCACAGCTTGCGCGGTCGCCTCGCGGCGACTGTCGATATCCTGCGAAACGAGGTGATTTCCTTGGAAACGCGGCCTTCGGAACGCTGGGAATCGGCGACTCTTCCGAAAAAAATCGCTTGCATAAAGGCTGTATCCATGGTAAATCTTTGTTCACATCTTAATGTTCACTCAAAAGTGAGCTTCTCCGGCTCACTTTTTTTATTGGAAAACGGAAATATGGCAAAGGTTGATGTAGCAGAAAGGCTTAACGAACTCGTCGAGCAGATTATTGCACCGCTCGGCATGGGGCTCGTAGACCTCGAGTACAAGCGCGAGGGACGGGACATGGTGGTCCGCCTCTTCATCGAGAAAGAGGGCGGCATCGGCCTGGAGGACTGCTCCGCGGTCAGCAGGGAACTCTCCGATATCCTCGACGTCGAGGATTTCATGCCCGAAAACTACACGCTCGAGGTATCCTCCCCGGGCATCTGCCGGCCGCTGAAGAAAATCGCGGATTACGAGCGCTTCCTGGGTCACCTGGTAAAGGTCAAGACCTTTGAGGCACTAGCCGACGATGCCGGCAATAAGCGCAAGACCTTTGTCGGCAAGCTTGCCGGCGTCGAGGGCGGGATCGTCAGTATTGACCTGCAGGAAGGGCAGCACGCCGCCATCCCGCTGGATAAGGTGGCCAAGGCCAATCTGGAATTTGAATTCTAGCGCTTTTGAATTGAAAATATAGCAAGTCGAAGGAGATAGTGACGTGGAAACGAGCTTTAACCTCAAGCACACAATTGACCAGATCGTCAAAGAGAAGGGTATAGATAAGAGTATCGTGCTGGAGGCGCTGGAACAGGCCGTCCTTACCGCTGCCAACAAAAAGTTTCGCAATACCCGCGATCTGGAGGCCCACTACAACGCCGAGGCCGGCGAAGTGGAGCTGTTTGAGTTCGTTACCGTCGTGGAAGAGGTGCAGGATTCCTACCGTGAGATCGAACTCGATGAGGCACGCGAAGAGGACCCGGAAGTCGAGATCGGTGACTCCATCGGCATGAAGATGGACGCCACCAGCTTCTCCCGTATCGCCGCCCAGACAGCCAAGCAGGTGATCATCCAGCGGGTCCGCGAGGCGGAGCGCGAAACAATTTTCAACGAGTTCCTGGAGCGTCAGGGTGAGATCGTGAACGGCGTAGTGCGCCGTTTCGAGAAGGGCGACCTGATCGTCGACCTCGGCCGCGCCGAGGCGCTCCTGCCGCACAAGGAGCAGGCCCCGCGCGAGGTGTACCGCCAGGGCGACCGGGTGAAGGCACTCATCACCGAGATCCGGATGACCACCAAGGGTCCCCAGATCCTGCTCTCCCGCACCCACCCGACCATGCTGGCCAAGCTGTTCGAGGCGGAGGTGCCTGAAATCGCAGAGGGTATCGTCGAGATCAAGAACGTGGTTCGTGAACCGGGCGGCAGGGCAAAAATAGCCGTCTACTCGCACGATTCGGATGTCGACCCGGTCGGCGCCTGCGTCGGTATGCGTGGCAGCCGCGTGCAGAACGTGGTCTCCGAGCTGCGCGGCGAAAAGATCGACATCATCCCGTGGTCCGAGGACGTCGCACGCTTCGCCTGCAACGCCCTGGCTCCCGCCGTGGTCTCCAAGGTTTATGTAGATGACGAGGATTTTGCCATGGAAGTGATCGTGGCTGACGACCAGCTCTCGCTCGCCATCGGCAAGCGCGGCCAGAACGTACGGCTCGCAGCCAAGCTGACCGGCTGGAAGATCGACATCAAGAGCGAGACCCGCATGGCAGAGGCAGAGTTGGCGCAGTTTGCTTCCTATGACGGTACCGAAGGGGAAGAAGAAGCCGAGGCAGAAGCCGAAGCACAGCTCGATACCGAAGCCGGCGACGAATTCGAGGCTGAAGTCGAGGCCGAAGCTGAAGTCGATGCTGAAGCCGAGGCCGAAGCTGAAGTCGATGCTGACGCTGAAGTCGATGCTGAAGCTGAGGTCGAGGCTGAAGTCGATGCTGACGCTGAAGTCGATGCTGAAGCTGAGGTCGAGGCAGAAGCTGAAGTCGATGCTGACGCTGAGGCTGAGGAGAAGGTCTGAGGGGCATGCCTAAGGTTGATCCACAGAGAAGTTGTCTGGCGTGCCGGGAGATAAAGGACAAGCGGAGCCTGCTGCGTTTCGTTCTGGCACCGGACCGGACCGTGGTGCCCGACCTGCAGCAGAAGCTTCCCGGTCGCGGCGTTTACACCTGCCTAAAAGCATCCTGCCTGACCCGAGCCGCGCAGAAAAAGCAGTTCAGCCGGGGATTCAAGGGCGAGGTGCTCGGGGCTGATGCCGACACCCTGATACGGCAGGTGACAGAGAAGCTTGAGGAGCGGATAGCCGGCTACCTCTGTCTGGCCAACAAAGGCGGCAAGATCGCTTCGGGCTCTGACCAGGTAATGGACAAGCTGAAGAAGGGTGGCGTCGGCATACTGTTTGTGGCAACGGACATCTCCGTCGATATCGGCGAGAAATTCCGGGGCCTGGCAAAAGTCAAAGGGGCCGCCTGCATGGCCCTGTTCACCAAGGAACGCCTTGGGGAACTGATAGGAAAAGAGCTCAGGAGTGTTCTGGCTGTCCTCGACAGCGGCTTCATAGGGTCGATTAGTTTGGAAATGGAAAAGTACAGGAACTTCTTTGAGGAGGAGCGTGAGTAGATGAGCAAAACCCGCGTATATGAGCTGGCGCAGCAGATGGGGATCGATAACAAAGAGCTTATGGCAAGGTTGGCCGCCCTCGGCGTACCGGTAACAAACCATATGGCTGTTATTGAAGATGCGGATGTCAAGGCACTGTCCGCCCCTGCGCAGACAACCGTCAAAGAAGTTTCCCAGGAAGAAGTCCGCGTCAAGCCCACTCTCATCCGCCGACGCGCCAAGGCAGCGGAACCCGCTGCCGAAGCGGCGCCTCCCGAGCCCGCCCCGGTCGAGGCCCCGAAAGAGGAGCCTGCCGTGCAGGCCGCCCCCGCCGCCAAGGCTGAGGCCGAAGAGCCCAAGGCGCATAAGCCGGCACGAGAGCCGATGAAGTCTGCGGTCATCATCGAGGCCGCACCGGCTCCCAAGCCCGCTCCGGTTGCTCCGGTTGCTCCGGCTGCCAAGCCTGCCCCGGCCGCTCCGGCAGCCCAGGCTGCTCCGGCTGAAAAACCGGTTGTTCCGGCAGAACCGTCTGCACCGGCTGCTGCTCCGGCTGCTCCGGCTGCTGCTGCTCCGGCCGCTCCGGTTGCCGAAACCGGCAAGCCGGTCGAGACAGCCGAGGCTCCCGCGCCGCCCAAGACCGCACCGGCCGCACCGGCCGAGGCAGCCGCACCGCCCAAGGTCGCGGCGGAACCGGAAAGGGCCACGCCTACACGGGCCAGGATCCTCGGCAGAGTGGAGATCCCGTTACCGACTCCGCGCCCCGAGCGCAGGGAATACCAGCGTACCGCCCCCGGCGAACGTCCGGCACCCCGCCCGGGAATGCCGCGCGGCGTCGAGCGCCCCGGCACCGAGCGCCCGGCACCGCGTCCGGGAGCACCCCGTCCGGCAGGCGCCCCGCGTCCCGGAGAGAGACCCGCACCCGGCCAGAGGCCGTCAGGGCCGTCCCGCGGTCCCGAGCGTCCGGCACCGCTGGCACCGGTCGATCCCGCGGCGCTCGCCGAAGAGCGCAGGAAGGGTAGGAAGGCGATGCCAGCCCCGGCAACCGACTTTGCCAAGGCCGGAAAGAAGGGAGCCCCCGTCGTCAAGAAGAAGGAGGTTTTCCATAAACCCGATTCCGACAAGCGCGAGCGCGTCTTCGAGCCGGGTCCCCGTTCCGGAAAAGGGAAGAAGCGCTTCGTCGAGAAGGTCCAGATCGGCAAGAAGACCGAGATCACCGTACCGAAGGCGATCAAGAGGATCATCAAGATCACCGAGTCCATCACCGTGGGCGAGCTCGCCAAGCGGATGGGGATCAAGGCGACCGACCTGATCCGGGCCCTCATGAAGATGGGAGTGATGGCGACCATCAACCATCCGCTCGACTTCGATACCGCTACCCTCCTCGCCACCGACTTCGGTTACGAGATAGAGAACGTGGCACTCGACGTGGACGAGATGCTTGAGGCCGAGCCGGACGCTCCGGAATCCCTCATCAAGAGGCCGCCGGTCGTCACCATCATGGGGCACGTCGACCACGGCAAGACCTCGCTCCTGGATGCGATCCGCCAGGCGAACGTGATAGCAGGCGAGGCGGGCGGCATCACCCAGCACATCGGAGCCTACGACGTCGAGCTGAACGGTCGCAAGATCACCTTCCTCGACACCCCGGGCCACGAGGCGTTCACCGCAATGCGCGCCAGGGGCGCCAAGGTGACCGACATCGTCATCCTGGTCGTCGCGGCGGACGATGGCGTCATGCCGCAGACCCGCGAGGCGATCAATCACTCGAAGGCAGCCGGCGTACCGATCATCGTCGCCATCAACAAGATAGACAAGCCGGACGCAAGCCCGGGCAAGGTGAAGCAGGAACTCATGGAGTTCGGCATGGTTTCCGAGGAGTGGGGTGGCGAGACCATCTTCGTCGAGGTTTCCGCCAAGAAGCGGACCAACCTCGAGTCGCTCCTGGAGATGGTCCTGCTGCAGGCAGACATCCTGGAACTGAAGGCGAACCCGGACAAGGCCGCCCGCGGCACCATCGTGGAGGCGAAGCTGGACAAGGGGCGCGGCCCGGTGGCAACGGTCCTGGTCCAGGAAGGAACCCTCAAGGGTGGCGACTACTTCGTCGCCGGCGTCCACTACGGCCGCGTCCGAGCCATGCAGAACGACCGTGGTGAGAAGGTTCTTGCGGCAGGGCCGGCCATGCCTGTCGAGGTGATCGGCTTCACCGGGGTCCCCGACGCGGGCGACACCTTCGTGGCCATGGCCGACGAGAAGCAGGCCAAGGAGATCGCGACCCACCGCCAGATCAAGATGCGCGAGACGGAACTCGCCAAGCACACCAAGCTCTCGCTGGAGCAGCTCTACGAGAAGATCCAGAAGGGCGAGGTGAAGGACCTGAACGTCATCCTCAAGGGCGACGTGCAGGGGTCCGTGGAGGCTGTGGCCGAGTCGCTCAGAAAGCTCACCACCGCGGCCATCAGGCTCAACGTGCTGCACGCCTCGGTCGGCGCCATCACCGAGACCGACGTGAACCTGGCCAGCGCCAGCAACGCCATCATCCTCGGCTTCAACGTGCGCCCCGAGGTGAAGGCCGCGGCGCTCGCGGAGAAGGAAGGGGTCGACCTTCGTCTCTACAACATCATCTACGATGCGGTCGACGACATCAAGAAGGCGATGGAAGGGCTCCTGGAGCCGACCTTCAAGGAGAAGTTCCTGGGCCGCGCCGAGATCAGGGAGACCTTCTCGGTACCCAAGCACGGCATGGTGGCCGGTTCCTACGTCACCGACGGCAAGATCGTCAGAAACGCCCAGGTCCGCCTGCTGCGCGACAACGTGGTCGTCTTCGAGGGGAAACTCTCCAGCCTGCGTCGTTTCAAGGACGACGTGAAGGATGTGGCGGCCGGCTACGAGTGCGGCATCTCCCTCGAGAACTACAACGACATCAAGCTCGGCGACATCATCGAGTGCTTCGAGATGGAGAAGTTCGCCGGCAAGCTGTAACAACGCGGCATAGCAATCTGCCCCTCCTTTGCAAAAGGGAGGGGCAGGGCTTTGCCTCCATACCTTAGCTGCTTTCCCGCAGTCCCGTAGGGGCGAACCTTGTGTTCGCCCTGTTTTCCATTTTGGCCACGCCCATCGGCAGGGTCGGCAGAAAAGGGGCGCTACAAGATCCCTGCACGCAGATGCCCCGATACCCTGCACACACATAAAACAATAGAGAGTTCAAACTAGATATGGTAAAACGTTCAGACAAGGTCGCCGAAGCGATTCACAAGATCGTCTCCGAGCTGCTCATTAAGGGTCTCAAGGACCCGCGCATAGGCTTCGTCACCATCACCGGCGTGAAGGTGACCACCGACATGCGGCAGTCCACCGTGTACTTCACCGTAATAGGGAGCGACGAGGAGAAGAAGGCGACCGAGGCCGGACTCAACTCCGCCCGCGGCTTCATCAAGAAGGAGATGGGGCAGGCGCTCAAGATGCGCTTCACACCTGACATCCACTTCAAGTACGACACCTCCGTGGAGTACGGCTATCACATCGAGTCGATCCTGAAGGAAATCAACGTAAAGGATGAACTCGATAACCCGAAGGAGATAGGCGTTAAGGATGACGGCGATAATACCTGAGATACTGGGCGAGATTGAGCGCAACTCTTCCTTTTTGATCACGAGCCATGAAGGGCCGGACGCCGACGCCGTCGGATCCTCCCTGGCTCTTGCCAATTACCTGACTGCTCTGGGCAAGGACGTCACGGTCTACCTGTGCGATCCGGTCCCCGAGAACTGCGCCTTCCTCCCGATGGCCGACCGGGTGCTGCAGGAGCTGCCGGACCGGGACTTCGATGTCTGCTTCGTGCTAGACGTGGGCGAGTTCCGCAGGGCCGGCAAGGCCATCACCTCAAGCAGCCGCATCGCGCGGCTGATCAACATCGACCACCACCTGGGGTGCGAGAATTTCGGCCTGCATAACCTGATCGACCCCAAGGCCTGCGCCACTGCTGCCCTCATCTACCGGATCATCAAGGCCCGCGGCGACCAGGTGGATTTCCCCACCGCGCTCTGCATCTACACGGCGGTACTGAGCGACACCGGGAGCTTCCACTACTCCAACGCAAATCCCGAGTCTTTCGCCATCGCGGGCGAGATGATCGCCTGCGGCGTGAAACCGTGGGACGTATCAGAAAACCTCTACGAGAGCGAGCCCAGGGAGAAGATCACCCTGCTGGCCCTGGCGCTCACCGATCTCACCATTTCACCTAGCGGCGAGTACGCCTCCATCACCGTGACCCAGGAAATGTACCGGCAGACCGGCGGCTGCGCCGAGCTGACCGACGGCTTCATAAACTTCCCCAGGAAGATCCGCGGCGTCCAGGTGGCGCTCTTCTTCCGCGAGCTGAGGGAAGGGGAGTTCAAGGTCGGCTTCCGGAGCAAGGGGAAGGTCGACGTCTCGGCCATCTCCGCCCGCTTCGGCGGCGGCGGGCACCGCAACGCCGCCGGCTGCAACATCAAGGGGAGCCTCGCCGAGGTGAAGGCCCTGGTGTTCGACCAACTGGAGAAAAGCCGCTGATGCTCGATGGATTTTTCGTAATAGACAAGCAGGCCGGCGTCACCTCACACGACATCGTCGCCATGGTTCGGCGCGCCATCGGGCAGAAGAAGGTGGGCCACACCGGCACGCTCGACCCTTTCGCCACCGGCGTGCTCCCGGTAGCTGTGGGCGAGGGGACCAAGTCCATCCAGTTCCTGGACGAGTCGGTGAAGGAGTACCGGGCGGTCCTTCGGCTGGGGATCACCACCGACACCCAGGACCTGACCGGGCGCGTAACCTGCGAGCGCGACTGGTCCGCTCTCTGCGCGGACGACCTGGAGCGGCTGCTGCCCCAGTTCACCGGCAAGCTTTCCCAGCTGCCGCCCATGTTCTCGGCCCTGAAGCAGGGCGGCGTGCCGCTCTACAAGCTGGCGCGCCAGGGGGTAGAGGTCGAGCGGGAGCCGCGCGAAGTGGAGATCTACTCGATCAGCTTCGACTGGATCAGGCTTCCCGAGGCGGCCTTCACGGTGCGCTGCTCGCGCGGCACCTACGTCCGCACGCTCGCTTACGACCTTGGCGAGGCGCTCGGCTGCGGCGCCCATCTGCTGGAACTGCGGCGCACCCAGAGCGGCCTGTTCCTGGAGGCCGAGGCGATCAGCATCGATACGCTTCGCGCCTGCGCGGATCCCGCTGCCCTGATCTTCCCGCTGGACCGGGCGCTCGCCCACCTGAAAAGGCTGGACCTGACGCCCGAGGGGGGGAGAAAGCTCGCCAACGGCGTGGCGCCCGGCGCACTGGAGCTCCCGGAGTCGGCACTCTCACTTCTGGTGCCGGACGAGCAGGTGCGACTCTTTGTGGCGGGGCGATGTGCCGCAGTGGCGCGCTACGACAATGTCAGAGGGCTGCGATTGTCCAGGGTGTTCAACTAGTATTATCCTTTACACGTAACGGCTTTTATGATAAAAGTTCGTGATGGCAAACCTGCCGCGGCTTGACCTCGGCGCGGGCAGGAAATATAACTAGATGGTGAAGGGGGAGAAATTACATGTTGGTTACGGAAAAGAAGCAGGAAATCGTCAATGCTCACAAGTTGCATGACACGGACACAGGCTCACCTGAAGTACAGATTGCACTTCTGTCAGAGCGCATCACTTACCTGACTGAGCACTTCAAAACTCACAAGAAAGACCATCACAGCCGTCGCGGGCTGCTGAAGATAGTCGGCCAGAGAAGGGGTCTGCTTGATTACCTGAAGAAGAAGGACGTGGAAAGATACAAGTCCATCATAGCGAAACTCGGTATCAGAAGGTAATAAAAAAGGGCAGTATACCTCTCCGGGTATATTGCCTTTCCTCTTTCCTCATGTAAGGGCCTTGTGCCCTTTTCTTTGTTGGGGGCGTGGATAAAACTGCTCTGCGAGCCCGCTCCGGCGCGCCTGCAAGGCTTTTTTCTCGGCGGCCCCAACACCAACCAGTAGCAAATCAGGAGGCCGAACAGATGGAACATACAGTACAGGCAGAATGCTGCGGCAAGACCATTACCATTTCGACAGGCAAGATCGCCAAGCAGGCGAGCGGCGCCGTCATGATCACGAGCGGCGACACCATGGTGCTGGTCACCGCCGTCGCCATGAAGACCGCCAAGGAAGGGCAGGGCTTCTTCCCGCTCACCGTCAACTACCAGGAGAAGGCGTACGCCGGCGGCAGGATTCCCGGCAGCTTCTTCAAGCGCGAGGGGCGTCCTTCGGACAACGAGACCCTCACCTGCCGCCTCATCGACCGTCCGATCCGGCCGCTGTTCCCGGAAAACTTCATGAACGACACCCAGGTCATGGCGACCGTGGTCTCGGCTGACCGCGACAACGATCCGGCCATCCTTGCCATGATCGGCGCCTCGGCGGCCCTCATGGTTTCCGACGTGCCGTTCGCCGGCCCCATCGCCGGGATCAAGGTCGGCCGCGTGGACGGCGTCTTCATCGCCAACCCGACCGCTGACGAGCTGGAGAAAAGCGACCTCGAGATCGTCATCGCCGCCAGCAAGGACGCCATCCTGATGGTAGAGGGGAGCGCCAGCGAAGTCCAGGAGGACGAGCTCCTCGAGGCGATCTTCTTCGGCCACAAGGCTGTCCAGCCGATCCTTGCCGCCCAGGAAGCACTGGCAGCCAAGGCCGGCGTTGCCAAGCGCGAAAACGTCCTGCCGGTTGTCAACACCGTTCTCAAGGCGCGTGTCTCCGCTCTGGCCTACGAAGGGATGAAGCAGGCGGTCCGCATCAGGACCAAGATGGAGCGCCACGACGCCATTTCCACCATCAGGGGCGAGGCCATCACGGCGCTGGTTCCCGAGTTCGAAGGGGCCGAGAAGGAAATCAAGGCGTTCATCGAGGACCTCGAGTACGACCTGGTACGCGAGCACATCCTTAAGGACGGCGAAAGGATCGACGGCCGCGACACCAAGACCATCCGCGCCATCGCCACCGAGGTAGGTCTCCTGCCGCGCGCACACGGCTCGGCACTCTTTACCCGCGGCGAGACCCAGTCCATCGTGGCCGCAACGCTCGGCACCTCCGTCGACGAGCAGCGCATCGACTCGCTCTACGGCGACTCCAGGAAGAAGTTCCTCCTGCATTACAACTTCCCCCCTTACTCCGTCGGCGAGACGAGCTTCAGGCTTGCCCCGGGGCGCCGCGAGATCGGCCACGGCATGCTTGCCGAGCGCGCGCTGTCGAAGGTGCTCCCGAAGCACGACGATTTCCCCTACACCATCAGGATCGTCTCCGACATCACGGAGAGTAACGGCTCCTCCTCCATGGCGACCGTCTGCGGCGGCTCCCTCTCCATGATGGACGCCGGCATCCCGATCAAGGCTCCGGTAGCCGGCATCGCCATGGGCCTCATCAAGGAAGCGAACGAGTTCGCCATCCTCTCCGACATCCTGGGCGACGAGGACCACCTGGGCGACATGGACTTCAAAGTGGCCGGCACCGCTGCCGGCGTCACCGCGCTGCAGATGGACATCAAGATCGGCGGCGTGACCCGCGAGATCATGCAGGCGGCGCTGGCACAGGCCAAGGACGGCAGGATCCACATCCTCGGCGAAATGGCGAAGACCATCACCGCCGCCCGCGGCGACCTCTCCACCTTCGCCCCGCGCATCACGACCATCTACGTGAAGACCGACAAGATCCGCGACGTCATAGGTAGCGGCGGCAAGAACATCAGGAGCGTCACCGAGGCGACCGGCGTCAGCATCGACATCGACGACACCGGCAAGATCAACATCGCCAGCACCAACAAGGAAGCCTGCGACCTCGCCATCAAGATGATCCGCAACCTGACCGCTGAGGCCGAGGAAGGGAAACTCTACATGGGCACCGTCAAGAAGGTCATGGAATTCGGCGCCTTCGTGGAAATCTTTCCGGGTACCGACGGCCTGGTGCACGTCTCCGAGCTGGACACCGAGCGCGTTAAAAACGTCACCGACGTCCTGAACGAGGGCGACAAGGTGCTGGTGAAGTGCATCGGCATCGACAAGCAGGGGAAAATCAAGCTTTCCAGGAAAGAGGCGCTCGGCGCAACCTTCACGGAATAAACCGGCATATCTGGCCGCACTGGCATTTTTGGGGTTTCAGGGTATAGTGTAGCCATGATAAATAAAACCATCCTTGATAACGGTATCCGCGTCATTACCGAGCGGATACCGTATGCCAGCTCCGTTTCCATCGGCATCTGGGTCGCCAACGGCTCCCGCCACGAACGGCGGGAGTCAAACGGCGTCGCCCACTTCATCGAGCACCTCCTCTTCAAGGGGACCGACCGTCGCAGCTCCCTGGACATTGCCAGGGAGATCGACTCGGTCGGCGGCGTGCTCAACGCCTTCACCAGCCGCGAATACGTCTGCTATTACGCCAAGGTGCTGGACAAATTCCTCCCCCGTGCCGTCGACCTTCTGACGGACATTTTCCTTTTTTCCAAGTTCGACGCCGAAGAGATCGAGAAGGAGCGCCGCGTGGTGCTCCAAGAGATCAACATGATGGAGGATACGCCGGACGATCTGATCCACGACCTCTTCCATCAGCACTTCTGGCAGGGTCACCCGCTCGGCATGTCGATCCTCGGTGACGCGGAAAGCGTCTCCGGGCTCTCCCGAGATGCCATCGTCGACTACAAGGACCAGATGTACCGCGGCGACGACATCATCGTTTGCGCGGCGGGTAACCTCACACACGACGAACTGATCCTCCTTTTGCAGCAGCATCTGAGCGCGGTCCCGGCAGGTAACGGCAGGGGCGCCGCATCGGCGCTGCCGGTCTATCAGCGCAGGATCGAGCTGGTCGAGAAGGACCTGGAGCAGGTGCATGTCTGCCTCGGCCTCAAGGGTGTGCCGCAGAGCCACCCGCAGCGCTACGATGCCTTCATCATGAACGCGATCCTGGGCGGCTCCATGAGCTCACGGCTGTTCCAGGAGGTGCGCGAGAAGAGCGGGCTGGCCTACTCGGTCTACTCCTACATCGCTTCCCACGCCGACGCGGGGTCGCTGGTGGTCTATGCGGGCGCCTCTCCGGACAACAGCGCGCAGCTGCTGGAGATCATGCTGAGGGAGCTCACTCGGTTCAAGGTGGAGCCGGTCCCCGAGGCGCAGCTCGAAGGCGCGCGCGAACAGCTGAAGGGAAACCTGCTCCTCTCGCTCGAGTCGAGCGACAACAGGATGTCCCGGCTTGCCAAGAACGAGATCTACTTCAACGGACCGTTGCCGCTTTCCGACATCATGGACGGCTTCGACCGCGTCAGCTCGGAAAGCATCCAACTGCTCGCCAGCGAACTCCTCGACAATTCCACCCTCACCCTGGTCATGCTGGGAAGGGTCGGCTCGCCCAAGTTTGCACTTTCGGACATAATCGTCTGACATGCCCGGCATAGAGGTGAAGATAAAAAGGTTGCGTCCCGCTCCCGTCCCGGGCTACATGACCGAGCAGGCGGCGGGGGTCGACCTGCACGCCTCCCTCGACAGCGCGTTCACCCTCCACCCCGGCGAGAGGGCGCTGGTCCCGACCGGCATCGCCCTGGAGATTCCGCCCGGCTACGAGGCGCAGGTGAGGCCGCGCAGCGGCCTGGCTCTAAGGCACGGCATCGCGCTGGTGAACTCCCCGGGGACCATCGACGCCGATTACCGGGGCGAGATCGGGGTGATCCTGATCAACCTGGGAAGCGAGCCGTTCACCGTCACCGACGGCGAGCGGATCGCCCAACTGGTCTTTGCCCGCTTCGAGAGGGCCCGTTTCCTGGAGGTCGAGGAACTGGCGGAAAGCTCGCGCGGCGCCGGCGGCTTCGGGCACACGGGGCGCTAAGCCGGCGGGCGCAATTTAGCACGCCTTCAGCATAACCCCCTCTCCCCCCGGGAGAGGGTGCCCGAAGGGCGGGTGAGGGATTCCCTCGAGGGGACTCATGCGAAGCCGTTCAGCAGGTATGCTGTCGTCAGTATCTCTCCTGGTGCTGGAATCCCGGGGCGCCGCAATCATTCACAGAGAAATAAATTCGAGGTGCCCAGATGAGAGATCCCCGCTTAAGAAAACTGGCCGAAGTCCTGGTGAACTACTCGGCACGGGTGCAGCCGGGCGACGTGGTGCTGATCTCCGCCTCCGGGGTCGAGGCAGCGCCCCTGGTGAAGGAGCTCTACGCCCTCTGCCTGGAAAAGGGTGCGAAGTACGTGGAGTACGAGTTCACCGTGCCGGAGATCAACCGCTACTTCTACAACAGCGCCAACGCTGAACAGATCGCCTACTTCCCTGAGCACAAGCTCGAATTCATGAAGAAGGTGAACGTCTACATCGGCCTCGCCGCATCTGAAAATTCCATGGTCATGGCAAAGGCGAACCAGTCCAACATGATCGCCTGGTCCAAGATGGTGCGCCCGATTCAAGATCAGCGCGTCAAGAAGACCCGCTGGGTGATCACCCGCTACCCGACCCATGGTGCGGCGCAGGAGGCGCGCATGAGCCTCGACGAGTACGAGGAGTACCTCTTTGCCGCCTGCTGCATGGACTGGGAGGAGGAGTCGCGAAAGCAGGACGCCCTGAAGGCGTGCATGGACGCGGCCGACCGGGTGCGGATCCTTTCCAGCGACACGGATATCTCGTTCAGCCTCAAGGGGCTCCCCGGCATCAAGTGCGACGGCCGCCTGAATATCCCCGACGGCGAGGTTTTCTCGGCGCCGGTGCGGGACTCGGTCGAGGGGCACATCACCTACAACTGCCCGACCGTTTACCAGGGGAAGGAGTTCAACAACATCCGTCTCGAGTTCGCGCGCGGGCGCATCGTGCGCGCCACCTCGCCCGGCATGGACGAGGAGCTGAACCGGATCCTGGACACCGACGAAGGGGCGCGCTACGTGGGCGAGTTTGCCGTCGGCGTCAACCCGCGCATCCGGGTGCCGATGCGCAACATCCTGTTCGACGAGAAGATCTTCGGCTCCATCCATTTCACCCCGGGCCAGGCCTACGACGAGTGCGACAACGGCAACCGCTCGGCCGTGCACTGGGACATGGTGAAGATCCTGACCGGCGACGGCGAGCTCTGGTTCGACGACATCCTGATCCAAAAGGACGGCCGCTTTGTCCATGAGCCGCTCCTTGGCCTTAACCCCGGTGACTAGACCATGCTTCTCGAGATAAACCCCGAAAACCCGCAGCCGCGACTGATCGCGAAGGTCGTGGAAATCCTGAAAAACGGAGGGGTTGTGGTCTACCCGACCGACACCACCTACGGTATCGGCTGCAGCATCTTCAGCAAGAAGGGTGTCGAGCGGATCTACGCCATCAAGCAGCGTGAGCGGAAGAAACCGTTCTCCTTCATCTGCTCGGACCTCTCCGATATCGCGCGCTACGCGAAGGTCAGCAACTACGCCTTCAAGCTCCTGCGTCGCCTGCTCCCCGGCCCCTACACCTTCGTCCTTGAGGCGAATTCCGTGGTTCCCGACCTTCTTTTGACCAAGCAGAGGACGGTCGGCGTCCGTATGCCTGACAACAAGATCTGCCTCGCCATCGTGAAGGAACTGGGTCACCCGATCGTCACCACCAGCGCCAACCTCTCCGGCGAGGACCCGATCGGAAACCCCTGGCAGGTGGAGTGCGACCTGGGCAAGCTTCTGGACATCGTAATCGACGGCGGAGACCTCTCCGCGGACGTCAGTTCGGTTGTCAGCATCATCGGAGACGTCCCCGTGGTGCTGAGAAAGGGGGTCGGGGACGTGAGCTGGTGCGAGTGATGCGCGGCCGCGGTCCGGGGGGGCGACACGATGCGTAAAAAAACGGTCCGAACCGGGTTGAAGTTCATGCTGGCGGGGATTCTCAGCGTCATGATCGCCACCTTTTTCCCCTGGGAAGTGGCGCGACTGCTCTTTCTCGGCATCGGCGGCGAGGCCCGTGTCACCATACTCGGCTTCTTTCTGGGCGGGTTGTGCGGTGGATTCGGGGTGCTCGTTTCGGCCGCGGGGTTTCTGCAGGGAGGCGCCGACGAGAAAGTCGTGCGGCTGGCTCCCACGGTCCTGCTCCTGCTCTCCCTGGTCATCCTCTTCTTCGTTCTTGCCTTCAGCTCCATCACCACCCCGAGGCCTCCCACACTGCCGCGGGGCGAGAGCATCGCGATCTAGGGCTGCAAGCTTTCCCGCCGAATCCCCTGCAGAGTTTTCCTAAGAAACCCCTCGCCCTCCGGGCGAAGAGAGCCCGTCACATGATTGCCTAAGGCTTTGCCATGACCCAAATCCGGCAGACCGACACCCGGCCGGACACCAAGGGGTTTTTCTGGTCATGCCGGCGGCGTCATGCTATATTTGCGCAAACATTAACGATGAAAATGGAGGGTGACATGTTCCGTCTCACCATACACACCGCCTTCGCGGCGGCCCACAACCTGACCCATTACCAGGGCGACTGCGAGAACCTGCACGGCCACAACTGGAAGGTGGAGGTCTCGATCACCACCAACGAGCTGGACAAGGCGGGTCTCGGGATCGATTTCAAGATACTGAAGAAAGAGACCAACGCTCTCCTGAAGACGCTGGATCACAAATACCTGAACGAGATTCCCCCCTTCAACGAGCTCTCCCCCTCTTCGGAGAACATCTCGCGCTTCCTTTACGGGGAACTGACCAAGATCTTCGGTTCCGACAAGGTGAAGGTCGAGATGGTGACGGTCTGGGAGTCGGATTTTGCCGCGGCAAGCTACTATGAGTAAGGTCCCGGCCGCCATGGTTGAGTGCTTCTCTTCCATCCAGGGAGAGGGGGTGCTGGTCGGGCTGCGCCAGGCGTTCCTCAGGTTCTCCGGATGCAACCTGAACTGCTCCTTCTGCGACACCCCCGGTATGACCGAGACGCCCGCCGGCTGCCAGCTGGAGCTGACGCCGGGCAGGCGCGACTTTTTCACGGTGGCGAACCCGGTAAGCTGCGAGCGGGTCGTCTCGCTCATCGAAAGCTGGACCCTGGGCTGGCCGAGGATTCACCACTCCATCAGCGTGACCGGTGGCGAGCCTCTCCTGCACGGCGAGCACCTTTTGGGCTGGCTCCCGGAGCTCAGAGAGCTGCTGCCGATCCACCTGGAGACCAACGGCACGCTTCCCGACGCCCTCAGTCCCCTGATCCCGCATCTGGACTACATCGGGATGGACATCAAGCTCCCCTCCGCCTCGGGGTGCCAGGGGCTCTGGAAGGAGCACCAGCGCTTTCTGGAGCTCGCCTCGCAAAGGAGCGTCTACGTCAAGGTGGTCACGGACAAAAGCACCGAGGACTGGGAGATCGAGCGCTGCTGCGAGATCATAGCCGGGGTCGACCGTGCCATTCCGCTCATCCTGCAACCGATGACGCTCCCCGACGGCACGATTGCCATCTCTCCCTTGAGGACCCTGGAGTTCCAGGAACTCGCCAGCGCACGGCTCAATGAGGTGCGGGTCATTCCGCAGACCCACAAGTTCATGGGACAGCTGTAAGCAATTGACAATTGACAATTGACAATGAAAACCTGACTGCTTCACTTGCTGAACTTGATCGCCACAGGTTGCTTCCCCGGGGTAGAGACGCATTCATGCATCTCTTTATCCACAGTCTAAGCTTCCAGTCCCAGTGCTGATTCCGACAGTGCCGAGACGCATGCAATGCGTCCCTACCACGTGATTAATCGTTCTACCTCATGCCTCGACAAAAAGGGACTCTCGAACCGAGGGCCCCTTTTCTCTTTTCCGGCTTTTCTGATATACTGAGTCGTTGCCGATGATCCAAAGGAGGGGACTTTGAACACCCTGCCAAAACGAGACGAGATGGTTGCGGTCCTGGATAACCTCTCCAGACTTCACCTGAAGGGGAAGGCGAGGGCGCTCCGGCTCTGCCTCATGGCACTTCTGACCGGCGGACATATCCTCCTGGAGGATATCCCGGGCCTCGGCAAGACCACCATGGCGCTCGCCTTCGCCAGCTCGCTCGGGCTCTCCTTCGGCCGGGTCCAGTGCACCAGCGACCTGCTCCCCTCGGACATCACCGGCCTCTCCATCTTCGACCGTGTCGAGGGACGCTTTACCTTCATCAAGGGACCCATCTTCAACAACATCGTCCTGATCGACGAGATCAACCGCGCCATGCCGAAGACGCAGAGCGCCCTCCTGGAGGCGATGGAGGAGCGGCGTGTCACGGTCGAAGGGGTGACCTACCAGCTTCCCGACCCCTTCCTGGTCCTCGCTACGCAAAACCCGGTGGAACAGGTCGGCACCTACCCGCTTCCCGAATCCCAGATGGACAGGTTCATCATGAAAACCGGCATCGGCTACCCCCCGGAGGAAATCGAAAAGGGGATCCTGATGCACGGCAGCATCAGGGACGAAATCCTGCATATCCCCGCCATGGTGACACGGGACGACCTGCTCGCCGCGATTTCCGCGGTACGCAGAGAGGTCTACCTCGGGGAGAAGGTGACGGACTACGTCTATGCCATCATCGCCGCCACTCGTAACCACCCGCTGATTCTTACCGGCATCTCGACGCGCGGCGGCATTGGTCTCGTCGATGCGGCCAAGGCCTCGGCCTACCTGGATGGCAGATCGTTCGTGGTACCCGAGGACGTGAGGGGGGTGGCGCGCATGGTCTGCGCCCACCGCCTGACCTTCCGGCCCGAGCAGGAAGGGGTGGACAAGGAGCAGATATTAAACGCACTACTAAAAGAGATACCGCTCCCCCTCATATAAAGCTCACCAAGGGGGGAGGTCTGTACGTGGCCTCGACGCTCCTTTTGGGGGTCGCCGCCGTCAACACGGGGAACAACCTCCTCTTTCTGGTCGTTTCGGCGATGCTCGGTTTCATGGCGGTCTCCGGGGTCCTCGGCTGGCTCAATATCCGCGGGCTCTCGGTCTCGGTCCGCTGCCCCGATGAGGTGTACGCCGGCCTGGAAACCATGGTCTCCATCCGGATCGAGAACAGAAAAAGGTTCCTGCCGTCCTTCCTGATCACAGCTACTGTCTCGGGAAGTCCCGCCTCGTTCATCCTGCTCGACCCCGGCAAGCCGGAAACCGGCTCGCTCCTGCTCGCCTTCCCGGCGCGCGGCCTGCACGGCGTGCCAGGGGCGGTGATCAGTTCCCCCTTCCCGGTCAATTTCTTCGTCCGCTTCGCCGCGGTCCCGGTTTCCGGCAGCTTCCCGGTCTTCCCCGCGCCGCGCGCGTCGACCGTGCCGTTGACCGGGGGGAAACCGGATGCCGGTGCGGTAAACATCTCTTCGGCACCAGGCTACGACGGGGAACTGGCGAAGATCTCCGACTACCGGGGCGGCGAGTCGCTCAAGCTGATCCATTGGCGCCTCTCCGCCAAGCACGAGGTCTTCAAGGTGAAGGAGATGACGGCAACCGCGATCGACCCGGTCGTCCTGGAACTCGACCTCATCCCCGGCAAGGACCTGGAGGAGCGGCTTTCCTACTGCGCCTTCCTGGTGAACCGCCTCCTCAAGGGTGGGCGCCCGGTCGGGCTCAAGCTCGCTGACCGTACCATAGCGCCTGCGTCAACCAGGTCGCACAGGCTGAAACTGCTGGGGGAGCTTGCCGTCTATGGTAAGAATTAAGACCGTCCTCAGCGCTCTTTCCCTCTGCGTTGCCCTGATCGGTTACCTCCCGCTTCAGCCCTACCTCGACCCCTTTGCCAAGTGGTTCTTCCCGGCGGCGCTCGCCTTCAGTCTGTATCAGTACAAAAGGGGGGGAGCCCTCTCGGGACGCGTCCTCACGCCGATCTCCATCGTTCTCTTTCTCTACATCGCCTCCGGTTTCAGCATGGAGAACATGATCCAGGTCGCCGCCGATCTTCTGGTGGTCTTTCTCGCCATAAGGATGCTCGGTGAGAAAAGCGGCAGGAACTACCTGCAGGTCTTTGCCCTCTCGCTTTTCTGCCTGGCGGCTTCTTCCCTTTACAACCTCTCGGCACTCTTTCTCTGCTACCTGCTGCTCCTGCTGCTGCTGCTCGCCGTCTCCCTGGTGATACTCACCTTCTACGCCCACGATCCCGAGATCGCACTCACCAGGGTCGAATTGAAAAAGGTGCTCTCGGTCTCATCTTTGATGCCGGTTGCCGCTCTGCCGATCCTGCTCTTTCTCTTCGTGTTACTGCCGAGGACCCAGTACCCGCTTTGGGATTTCCTGAACCGCGGCGCCCCCAAGTCCACAGGATTCAGCGAGACGGTGAGCCCGGGAGGCTCCTCCAGCGTCTCCGAGGTGAAGAGTCCCGCGTTCCGCGCCATCTGCCCCAAGGTGCCGGAGTCAAGGCTCTACTGGCGCGGCATCGTGCTGAACGGCTTCAAGGACCAGGCCTGGGTCAGGCTGCCGATCCCGCAGGAGCAATACCTCCGCCCCGAGCCGGGGGAGACCGTCCACCAGGAGATCTATCCCGAACCGTCCGGTTCCCCGTACCTGCTGGCACTGAACATACCGCGCCAGGTTTCCGGCGTGCGCCACGCCCAGTCGGCCGATGTGGTATTCCAGGCCCGGCGCCCGCTGGAAAAACGGATCAAATACGAGGCGCAGTCGACCCTCTCGGAGGCGATCCAGGTGAAAGGGGGGATAGATCGTGACTTCTACCTGAGGCTCCCCCAGACCGTTTCCGAGAGGGTGCGCGCCCAGGGGAGGGAGCTGTCGCGCCCGGGCTTGAGTGCCGGGGAGAAGCTGAGGCTCCTGGAACGGTTTTTCCGCGCCCAGGGGATCGCCTATGCAACGACCGAGCTCCCGGTCGGCTCCGACCCGCTGGACGCCTTTCTCTTCGTCAGCAAGCGCGGCAACTGCGAGTTCTTCGCCTCGTCCGGCGCGATCCTGCTCCGCCTCGCGGGGGTGCCCGCGCGGCTGGTCGGCGGCTACCGCGGGGGCACCTACAACGAGATGGGCGGCTATTACCTGGTGACCGAGGACATGGCGCACGTCTGGGTGGAGGCGTACGTCGAGGGAAGGGGGTGGTTGACCGTTGACCCGACCTCCTGGTCCGTCGGATTCTCCCGCCGGGACGAGGTCGGCAGAAAGCTGCGCATGTACCTCGACGCCATCGGGTTCTACTGGAACAAGGCTGTCATCACCTACGACCTGGAAAAGCAGATAGCGCTGGTCAGGACCGCCGGCAGCAAGGCGCGCAACATCCACTTTCCTGCCGGGTGGGCGAGGCAACTGGTTACGCTCTCACTTGTGCTGCTGCCGCTCGCCGCCCTTTTCGTCCTGTATCTGAGGCGTCCCAAGACCCGCGAGGAGAGGGTGCTGAGGCACTTTCTCCGGGTGGTGCGCAAGCGCTATCCGGCAGCCGCTCAGGAGCCGTGCGGCCTCTATGAGTTGGCCGAAAAGATCGACGATCCGCACCTTAAGGAGTTCGTCGCGATCTACGGGCAAGCGGTATACCGGGACCGGCGCCTGCAGGATGGGGAATTGATGAGGCTCAAGGAAAACATTCGTAGTTTGAGTCAGCATCACTCTTGACACCGGCGCCGCTTTGCTTTAATTTTAGGTCTAGATATTTCTGCGTGATATGGGGCATTCATTGGCTTCTAAAAAAGATAAATTTCTGGAAAGCGCTCAGCGGTTCGTGCTGAAGGGCCAACTCGACAAGGCAATCAAGGACTACCAGCAGGTAGTGGCCCTGGAGCCGAAAGAGATCAGGTATCAGCAGAGACTTGCCGAGCTTCTGGTGCGGGAAAGCAGGAAGGAAGAAGCGATTGCCCAGTACGAGGGCATCGGCAAACACTACGCCGAGAACTCCTACTTCCTGAAGGCGATCGCGGTCTACAAGCAGATCCAGCGCTTGGCACCCGGGGACACCGCGATTTCCCTCACCCTCGCCTCGTTAAATAACCAGCAGGGCCTGATCGGTAACGCCCTGGCAGAGTACGGGCAAGTCGTGGCGCAGTTCGAGAAGGAAGGTGCCCTGAAGGAAGCCGTCAAGGCAGTCGAGCTGATGCTCGCCATCGATGGCGAACATGTTGCCACGAGGCTCAAGTACGCGGAGCTGCTCTTCGCCTCGGCCGACCCGGATGCTTCCTACCAGGCGTTCAACGCTCTTTTGGCCTCGCTGCGTGCCGCTGGAGATGGCGCTGCCGTGCAGAGGGTTTCGGACCGATTGCTCGAGCTTTTCCCCGAGCACCAGGAAGATCAACTGGTTGGCATCTCCGCGCGCATGGAGGCCGGGGAACTGGACAAGCTGAACGCTCTGCAGGATGATGCGACTGCACAGTCGCCGCAGCCGGTTGCGGCGCCGAACGCATTCGCACCGCCAGCAACAGTGATCGAGGCGCCGAGCGCATTTGGGCCAACCCCTTCGGTAGTTGACACTCCCGGTGTAACGGAAGCACCGAGTGCGTTTGGAGCGCCTTGGTCATCTGATGTTCCCAGCTCGTCTCCTGCATCCATGGCGTCCGAGCTCGCTGCCCCTTGGGAAGAGGAAATCGAGCTGGACCTAGACGATGATCCGCTGGATACGGTTTCCGCTACAGTCCCCGATATTGATCTGTCTCTTGATTTCTCGGCAGCCCCCGATTTCGATGAGGCAGAGCACTCCGATCAAACGCCTCCGGATAGTCACAAACGAAGCGGTATTGAGAGTTCGTCCCCATCCGTGGAGGCTTCTCCATTTGGTGAGCTGGATTTGGCCGGAGACTCTCCCTTCGCAGAGGTTTCTACTCTCTCAGAAACATCACCTTTTGACAGTTCGCCTTTCGCTGAAGCTCCACCTGTCGATGATGCTTCGTGCTTACCCGATACCTTTGCAACCAGTGGGAAAGCACCACAGAGTGCAGAATTTGATCTAGAGATGGACGAGCCTCTGGAACTGGAGTGGCCTGACGAGTCCGAAATATTTTTAGAAACCGGATTCGCCGAGGTAGCCGAAGCCGAAGCGGAAGAGGAAGAAGAGGCGGAAGCGGAAGAAGCGGAAGAAGAGGCGGAAGCGGAAGAAGCGGAAGAAGCGGAAGAAGCCGAAGAAGCCGAAGAAGCCGAAGAAGCAGAAGAAGCAGAAGAAGCAGAAGAAGCAGAAGAAGCAGAAGAAGCAGAAGAAGCAGAAGAAGCAGAAGAAGCAGAAGAAGCAGAAGAAGCAGAAAC
>Ga0209125_1000789_pt1 | contig 36112 bp, 24 predicted proteins | sample BarGraIncub1131A_FD_184503 | JGI IMG/M metagenome (GOLD analysis project Ga0209125, IMG submission 184503) | Arctic peat soil microbial communities from Barrow, Alaska - Barrow Graham LP Incubations 11-31A (SPAdes) (version 2) | ecosystem: Environmental > Terrestrial > Soil > Wetlands > Peat... | reverse complement strand
AATAATGGTTTTTGTTTATATTGCGTATTCATTTTAACAGGCTCTTTTGAAACAACAAAAGGACCTTCCGGCCTATCCGCTACTGCATAACCAAGGCCTGATTGTTCAGGGTGTTCCCAACTGAAATCATCACGTACCCAGTCGAAAACCATATGATATTTTCCATCTGCATATGTCACCATTACATCTGGCACCTGGATCTTAATGCCATCATAACTAAGCATGTTGGCAGGAAATAAATCACCTGACTTTTTCCACGTTTTTCCTTTGTCTGATGACTTATAAATAACACAATTTAAATCCGTTGTAGTTTTATCCTGGTCGATAGTATAATTTTCTTTGTACTCACCGATGTATAAGTACCAGTTACCACTTACCGGATCTGAATATAAAAATCCATTAACAGGCCATTCCATTCCTTTACGACCCCGGTAGACAGGGTTGTTTGGAAAACGCTCAAAAGTATCCCACGAAGGGCTTCCGAAAGCATAATCATGCGTCCATTCATTTCTATTCGAAAGCAAGGCATAATCGTTTTCTTCATCAAGTAGTTTACACGCGTTAAAGACGATTGATAATAAAAGAATTAAGAGAAAATAATATTTTTTCATAATTACCAAGTTATAATAAAATGATATTTACCTGAGTCAGTTTTCTTAATGATATAGCCTATTGAAAGTAACGTCAGGCATTAAATTGCAAATAAAATAATGGTGTATCTCATTTGTTTAAGTTGTTGTATTAATTTAGTCTATAAATATAGTGGGTTATTTCCGGTTTGTCATTGATACTGCAATTTAAAATGAAAAGTATCTTTTGCAAATTAATAGCCTAATCGCTCAATGTTATATTGCGACCTAATAGTCACCAACAGATAAAAAAACCAGTTTCAAACCAGATCCAAAGAAAAATCAAAGATCATTTAAAGATTATCCGAACATTATCCTGGCTCCTGTGGCTTATTGGTATTTACTTGGTGTTTTCTCCTACCATCCTTGGTCTGCTGTGATCGAAGTAAAGTCCCAGCAAAGACTTAGAAAAGATAAATCCGGGACAGTTGTTAGGATAGATTTTGGTTCTTCTTTGATATTTGGTCTATTTTCCGACTGGTCCTATTTTACTTTGATTTTGGTTTTGATTGATTTTGATTTTAGGTAAAATGCAAATTAATAGCGTCGCTCAAATGCAGCCAGACACACGAAGAGACACAAGCAATTGCGTCTCTTCGTGTGTCTGGCTTGTTAGGTGTATTTATTTTTAATGTCTCAAGGAATCAGAAAACCAACGACATTATTTATTCGACAGTTACAGATTTAGCGAGGTTACGGGGTTGGTCAACATTACAACCACGCATGACTGCAATGTGGTATGAAAGAAGCTGCAGTGGGATGATAGAAACAAGCGGACTGAGCAACTCATCGGTTTCGGGGATGGAGATTGTATAGTCAGCTAGTCCATCTACACAAGTATCATCCTGATTAACAATTGCAATGACGATTCCTTTACGCGCTTTAACTTCCTGAATATTTGATATAATTTTTTCTTTAAGTTCTTTGTTGTTTGCCAGGAAAATAACTGGCATGTGTTCATCTATTAAAGCAATCGGGCCATGTTTCATCTCGGCAGCAGGATATCCTTCGGCATGGATGTAAGAAATTTCCTTTAGTTTTAAAGCGCCTTCTAACGCTACAGGGAAGTTAATACCACGTCCCAGGTAGAGGAAGTTCCGATGCGACATAAAGTGCTCTGCAATCACCTTAACCACCTTGTCGTTCTCCAATGCAAGCTTGACTTTTTCAGGAATAGTATCCAATTCTTTTGAAAGGAATTCGAATCGTTCATCACTGATTGTTCCTTTGCCCTTACCAATCATCAACGCCATTAAAGTAAGAAGCGTAACCTGGGCTGTAAATGCCTTTGTTGAAGCAACTCCGATTTCGGGTCCGGCATGTGTATATGATCCTGCCTGCGTTGCACGGGCAATAGAAGAACCGATAACATTACAAATGCCGATTACAGTTGCACCACTTTGCTTTGCCAGTTCCACGGCTGCAAGCGTATCGGCTGTTTCACCTGATTGAGAAATTGCAATTACGACATCATCCTTTTCGATTATCGGATTACGATATCTAAACTCGGACGCGTATTCAACTTCAACGGGGATACGGGTTAATTCTTCAAGCAGGTATTCACCCACGAGACCGGCATGCCAGGATGTTCCACAGGCAACAATGATTATTCTTTTAGCGTTGATGAGCTTGTCTTGTTGATCAAGAATACCGCCCAGAACCACGGTTCCTTTTTTAGAATTTAAACGACCACGCATACTATCTCCGATAGAACGAGGTTGTTCAAAAATTTCTTTTAGCATGAAATGATCAAAACCACCCTTTTCGAGTGCGCTCAGACTGAGTTCCAGATGCTGGACGTAAGGTGTGGTCTCTACATTAGCGATGGTTGTTATTCTTAACCCTGTCTTTCGATTGAGTATTGCGATTTCTTCATCGCCCAGGTAAACAACATCTTTTGTAAATTCAATGATAGGTGTTGCATCGGAAGCGATAAAATATTCATCTATACCCAGCCCAATAACCAAGGGACTACTTTTTCGGGCTGCAACGATGGTATCGGGATCATCTTTGGAAACGATAGCAATAGCATAAGCGCCTATCACGGTTTTCAATGCCATTTGTAATGCCTTGACGAGATCTACATTTTCATTTACCATGATGTCCTCAATCAGGTACACAAGGACTTCGGTGTCTGTATCACTGTGAAAGTGATAACCCCGCTGTGTTAACTCCTGCTTTATCGTTGCATAATTTTCAATAATGCCATTATGAATAAGGGCGAGGTTACCTGATGGCGAAAGATGAGGGTGGGCATTTCGGTCATTTGGTTCCCCATGTGTTGCCCATCTGGTATGTGCAATTCCTATAGTACTTGTAAGTGGTTCTCCTTCACAAAGATTTTCAAGGTTTTTAACTTTACCTTTTGTTTTATAAAGTTTTATACCGTCTTGTACTAAAGCTATACCGGCGCTATCATACCCTCTATACTCTAGCCTTTTCAACCCACTTATAAGAATGGGATAGGCTGGTCTATACCCAATGTAACCTACAATTCCACACATAACTTCAAGATTATTAGTTGTATAAAAAAATAGAAAAATAAAAAACAAATTATTGATAAGCAACAAAAAAACCGTACAACTTTTTCCTTTAAGGAATCAGATTGTACGGCAAAGATATGAAAAAATTAGAAAGATTATTTTTGTGATGTATAAATCAATTCTAAACGTAAGCGATTTTTACCGGCTTTGGTTCCAGGAATTACAACATTAGAAGCTGTTTTACCGGGAGTATAAGTACCGAGCATGAGATAATAATCTTGTTTACCTGTTGTTAAAATTTGTTGTAAGTATTGAGTGACTTTAAAACGATATTGTTTTTTAATGCTGTTATATGTTCCGGATATTTCGGCAGGAACACCTGCAGCTAAATCTTCCAGGGCATATTGTGTTCCATCCTTATAAATCTTGTACAGCGCAAGCTGAGCAGGTGGGTATTTAATACTGGTAGCATAAGGTGCGTCAACGACAAGAATCGCCTGGTTAAACCCTGCTCTTTGTTTTTCTTTGTATTTAAGCAGATATGGAAAGCGTATTTTAATTTCACTTGAACTCATCCCCGAAAGAAACAGTTTTTGTTGTCCCTTAGTCGAATCTTTTGATATGAACTGAGCCTTAAATAGGGGATCGGCGAACGCGTAGTTATGAAAATTAAATGTATTATATCGTTGAGAATTTGAAGCATCCACACCAACACTTAACGAATCCTTACCTGTATCGGTGTGAAAATAGATTTGAATACCCGTGTTAGTACCTGCAATAGCAAATGTAATAACTGATCCCTGGCCTAAAACATCTTTTGGTGTTGTAGTAAAGTATAATCCATTCATAAAATGGCGGAAGCTTTCCTGCGTCACGAGATTAGTTCCTCCAGTAATGATTTTATTTCCAAAAGTGGTGCTAAGTTTTAACCGCAACATTGGACCATATTTAACACCGCGAAGTGTTACGCTGTCTTTTGCATTCGGGATAAACGTAGTACTGGAGATTAAGGAATTTGGATTACCTGTAATAAAACGCTTACTATAATAAACGGAATCACCTCGGAGTGGTTCTGTAAGCTCATATACTTTTAACGTTTGCGGCGACAGACTATCTCCAAACAGCCCTGCATAAGGTAGTTGGATAATAACTGAATCGGCAACCGGATTGCTGCCAATAGCCGGATTGACACTATTAAGCCAGAGTTGTGTTGCAAAACTTGCCTCTAACTTACCATAGGTTGAATCATACATAGCTCCAAAAAGCATAGTAGTGGAATTGGTACCGGCATACCCAGGTAGGACGCTGGTGCGCAAGGTGTCAATAGGATTATTGTAGGCTATGACCGTCGATGTGTCCGTAAAAAAAGCATTCAGTTTATCTCCCTGAGGAGTAAGATTCAATCCCAGTTGAGCTGGTTCAGAAGTGCAGGCAGAAAACACACATGCAGCTAGTACTGCAAAAAGAGCCTGTCTTATTGGTAAGAGATTGAGTTTGTTCAAGAGAAATGTGTTTTAAAGTTTATGTATTAGTCTTTGCTCCCTTTTGGTGTAAGTACTTCATCATAAAACGAAGAGAATGCGTCAAGATAAGTTTCCATTGGATGATAAGCAAGCATAGGTTTCTTAGTTTCAGCAAGGTATTCGGTTAATTCTGAATTGATTTCAGATGAACCTTGAATAACGGCATCAGAAAAATCAATGGCAGACTTAACCATAGAAACATAAGTCGGTTTTTTATAATGCTTCAGATCTTTTACCTGAATACCTTCCATTTTAATTTTTTGGGCGAAATCCTTGTTGAGAGGCTCACTAAAATCATCATCATAGATTGAATAAATAACCTTTGTATCATTGAACAACGGATTGTCTTTATACGCTGTTTTAATAAACAGTGGAACCAGACTGGTCATCCAACCATGACAGTGAATGATATCAGGAGGCCATCCAAGTTTCTTGACCGTTTCGAGTACTCCTCTGGAGAAAAATATAGCACGTTCATCATTATCCTTGTAGAACTTGTTGTTTTTATCTCTGGTAGTAAATTTCCGCTGAAAATAATCTTCATTATCGATGAAGTATATTTGCATGCGAGCCGATTGGATAGAGGCTACTTTGATAATTAGGGGGTGGTCAGTATCATCAATGATGAGATTCATTCCTGAAAGGCGTATAACTTCATGCAGTTGATTCCTGCGCTCATTAATGCTACCAAACCTCGGCATGAATGTTCTGATTTCCTTCCCTCGCTCCTGAATGCCTTGTGGTAAATGGCGTCCAATCATGCCCATGGAAGATTCCTTTAAATAAGGAGTTATTTCCTGAGCCACAAATAGAACCTTCGGTTTTTCCATGGGTGATCTAAGATCTTCTTTTTAAGACGGTGCAAAAATACTAATAAATTTCCAATAAATATCCAAGCCTTTTGTTCTTTCTATTCAAAACGAAAGAATTAGAGTTTATTATTCAGATGAAAACCAGGTATTCAGGCATCGATAACATCATATAATAGTGAATTATGGTTCTTTCATCTCCGCTGTTTTTATTATTAATACGATGGATAAAGGAAGGAATAATTATTAATGTTTGATTCTTTTTATGAATTTTTAAGACAATAACAGCGTTTAGATTATCAAATTAGAGCATGTAAGATTTTAGGACGATCTTTTTATTCTTCTAATTAATTTATAATGAGAATAAATAAACGGATAATGAATTGATTTATAATCGGAGTATTGTTTTAGAGTTCATTTTTTGGCTAAAAATTAAGGATTATTATATTTTCAATTTGCTAATGAATTTTTAAATCATATAATTTTGCTTCAGCTTTCATTTATTTGAAAACAAAAGATTTAACCTAAGTTTATAACCAGATATTGCGCCCTTTATTATGAACAGAATAGAGAAACATCCGATTCTCGAAGTCCCTCAACCCGCTAATCACACTTTTAATTATAACGGGGAAGAGGTTATTGGCCAAAAAGGCTTTTCAATTGCAGCAGCACTTCATCAGGCAGGGTTTCCTGTTCACAGTCATTCATTAAAAAATCGAGAACGCAGCCTCGAATGTGGGATAGGAAAATGCGGTGCATGTGAGATGCTTGTTGATGGCGAGATTAAAAGAATTTGTATAACAAAAGTAGACGGTATTCATGATGTCCAGGAAATACCTCACGATTTTCAACCAAAGTATGCTGATTTTAAGGTTGATAATGCCATTAAAATATTTAAAACCAGTGTTGTCATCATTGGGGCAGGTCCTTCTGGCCTGGCAGCACGTGAAATGCTTAACAAATATAATGTTGCCAATATAGTTATTGATAATAACGATAAAATAGGTGGACAGTTTTTAATGCAAACACATCAGTTTTTCTTCTTTGAAAAAGAGAAGAAATTCGGAGGTATGCGTGGTTTTGATATCGCGCACTCGCTTGCAGGTGATGATCATAGCGGGATATTTCTCAATTCTACTGTTTGGGATCTTCTTGAAGGCAAACGTGTTGCTGTAAAGAACATGTTGACACAGGAGATATTTTATGTTGATGCAGACTATTTAGTTGTTGCTGCGGGTGCAGTACCTTTTATGCCCACTTTTGAAAATGATGATGTCCCTGGCGTATACACTGCAGCAGTGGTTCAGAAAATGATGAACAGTGAATTTACACTGCTTGGGAAAAACGTACTGACAGTTGGAGCTGGAAATATTGGTTACCTTACATCCTATCAACTTATGCAAGCCGGTGCCAATGTTAAGGCTATCTTAGAGGCACAGCCTTTTGAAGGTGGTTTTCCTGTACAGGCTAACCGGGTAAGACGTTTAGCCATTCCAATCCTTACTTCGCATATTCTGCTTAAGGCAATACCCAATGAAAATCGTGATGGTATAGTTGGTGCAGTTGTTGCCCAATGCAAAAACTTTAAAGCGGTACCGGGAACAGAGAAAGTCATCGAGGGAATCGATGCAATAAATATTTGTACGGGTCTTGTTCCTGATGACCAATTGCTCATTAAAGGTTACGAGGTTTTTGGCCGCGCTTGTTATGGTGCGGGAGATGCCATACGTATTGGAGAGGGGACAAGTGCTGTCCTGAGAGGCAAGCAGGTTGTTTTCGAAATACTCGGGGAGATGGATGTAAAGTTCAAATACGACGACTTTCTCTCAGTTTCCAAAGAATACATTGATTCTCAACAGTATCCGCTGCGGGTGATCAATGATCCGCAGCGTCCGTCTGCTGTTAGAATGAATGAGAAACCTTTCGTCCAGATAGACTGCCTCTATGGTTTTGCCTGTAATCCATGTGAATTTGCGTGCCCCCATAGCGCAATTACAAAAACTTCAACCAGTACGGTTCCTCAAATTGACTTTGACAAATGCGTTGGTTGTATGGATTGTGTTTATCAATGTCCAGGCCTGGCTATTTTTGGATATAACCTGAAAAAGGATTGGTTGTTCTTGCCTATTGAATATGGCGCTGATGAAAATTCACAAGTATTTCTTGTTGATAATACCGGAAAGAAAATCGGGGAAGGAATACTTGAGAAAATAATTAAAAAACCCAATAAGACAAATGTTGCCAGGGTTCGCTCAGTAACAATTCATGGGGAAGATCTCATAAAAGTCAGGGGATTTATTGTAAAAGAAAACTATCCTGAACCGTTGGAATTTACCCCCACGCAAGACAGTGAGAAATCGGAAACGTATGTCTGCCATTGTGACGACGTCAGTCTCTCTGAAATCATGAAAACTATAGGCAATAGAAAGTTCATTTCTGTTGATGAGATTAAGCATACAACACGTCTTGGAATGGGTGCCTGTAGGGGTAAACGATGCATTAAACGGTTAAAATCAACATTAGCTGGTTCAGGGATTCAGATTGTAGGGGATGCAACCCCACGTGGACCGCTTTCAAACCAGATTGAGATTGGAGAATTGTATCCAAAGATAGTCCGTGAAGAAATTATCGTAAATATCAATGGCAAAAGCCTGCAACAGCGTGATGTAAAGGTTTTGATAGCTGGTGGTGGTATAGGGGGCAGCGCTCTTTTCCGTTATATGGCGGAGGCTGGATTGAATCCTGTACTGATTAATTATGGACGTGGTGCTTCATGGAGAAACATTGCCGGGGGACGTCCAGCTTTCAGTTTGCCCGAGATAGCCGATATTGCTTTGCATAATCTTGAAATATTCAAAGATTTACAGAAAATACAGGATGTTAACTTCAAACAAACCAGATATATAACATTTGCACATGATGAAATGACCTATCAGGCGCTCGATGAATTCAAAGCATGGTCTGATTCTTATATGATCGAGTCCAAAGACTTTTCAAAGGAAATCTCAAAACAAATTAATCCGGATCTTGGCTCCATTTACAAAGCTGCTCTTATTACCAATAACTGCTGGCAGGCAACTCCCGGTCGGGTTGTCGATCTCATCAGACGTATCGGTATAGAAAAAGGGGGTGAGCTGCTTGAAGATTGCCAACTGATAGATGTTCGCAAAGAAGGTGATAAATATAAAGCATTAGTGCTTGATCATGATAAGAAGTATGTTGAGATTATTGCTGACCATTTTGTCAATGCAATGGGTCCCGAAGGTGATAAGTTTACAAAGCAACTTGGTTATGAAACTGGACTGTTTCCAATAAAGCATCAGGCCTTTATTACAAGAAGGTTGCCGATGATGGGTAAAGACGGTGCCCCTTTGGATATGATTATCGACAGGAGGAAGTATAAAGGCTTTTCAGCTGTATATGGACAGCAACTTGCAGAGACCGGACAAATAATTGGGTGTGCTTCTCCCGCCATTGAGCATATGGAAGCAGATAAAAACTTAAAAGTTAACTCGAAAGAATTTCTTGAGATAGCTTCCGAAATTTTTGTTAATTGGTTCCCCAGTCTTTCTTCAGTAGGATTTCAGGCAGTTTGGGCAGGATATTATGTCGAACCACGCATGTTTATTGATCCCGGGCACGGTTTATTTTTGGGCCTTCGTGGACATGGATTCATGCTGGGACAATATCTTGCAAAAATGTATGTGGATAAATATACAGGTAAAGAGATTCCTACATATTTTGATCGTCTAAAATTAAACGGGGATGGTTTATTGGAACAATCGTTTAAGTAAAACACAATTAACCAAATAAAAGGAGCCTTAAACATATTCTTTTATTTGGTTTAAAAGGGAAGACTATTATGCACGCATTCAGTATTTATTCTAGGAATGCGGGTTAAAATAGCCTGTCAGACTATTAAGAAATGGATTATTTCTTGTGTTTGATAATTTTAATGTATAATTTTGCCGGCCAAAACATTAATCGATATAAAGTGGATTACTTAAAGAATTATGCGATCCCTTTCATTGGTTTACCTCTTGGAAAGCACCATTTTGACCTGGAATTTAACAATAAATTCTTTGAAGCTTTGGGCTATTCCGAGATAACAAATGGGGAAGGTTCAATTCAGGTTGATCTTGAAAGACAAGAACGAATGCTCGTCTACGATATTATGGTCGAAGGATGGGTGGGAGCAATTTGTGATCGATGCCTGGAACCATTACAACAGGATGTATATGCCGAAGAAAGACTTTTTGTCAAATTTGGTGAAGCATTTGAAGAGGAAAGTGAGGATGTAATAATAATTCCGGAAGGATCACACGAGTTTGGGTTAGCGCATTATATTTATGAAATGATTAACCTCTCGTTGCCCTTAAAAATTGTACATCCTGATGATGAAGAAGGAAATAGTCTTTGTGATCCTGAAATCATAAAAAGACTTGAAGAATTAAAACCAATAAAACCAATTGATCCGCGATGGGATTCGCTTCGGGGATTAACTGAAAATTCAGATCAAAATTAAATTTGAAGCTTAAGTTTAATCGTTTAAATATTTACAGATATGCCAAATCCAAAATTTCGATGGTCTAAATCGAGAACAAGAAAAGCAAGAACCCATTACAAAGCTGTAGCACCTACATTCTCAAATTGCTCAAATTGTGGTACAACTGTTTTGTACCATCGTGTATGCCCTGAATGTGGATTTTACAAAGGACGTCAGGCCATTGAAAAGGCAACTCAGGCTTAGCAATTATCATATTTTTTCACATAATCTCGAATTCTGATGAAAGTTGGGTTAGATGTTATGGGTGGCGATTTTGCACCGAAGGCTACCATTATGGGTGCGATATTAGCTCATAGGGAACTACCTTCTACGGTTCGTATTGTTTTGATTGGGGATGAAACAATTATTCTCAAGTCATTACAAGAAGAAAACGCTGATCCTACAAATTTTGATATTGTTCATGCTCCGGAAGTAATCGGAATGAGCGAACATCCAACCAAAGCGTTGGTTCGTAAACCCAAGTCCAGTATTTCTATTGGATATAATCTGTTGCAGAGCAAAGAGATTGATGCTTTTGCAAGCGCAGGGAGCTCGGGTGCCATGCTAGTAGGCTCGGTCTACAGTATAGGTACAATAGATGGTATTTTAAGGCCATGTACTGCTGCAATACTACCTTCTGAAACTGGGGGGCAAAGTATTCTGCTTGATGTCGGTACAATAGTCGATGTAAAACCCGAAATATTATATCAATTTGCAATACTGGGATCTTTGTACGCACAATGTGTGTATAAGATGGAAAATCCTAAAGTAGGTTTATTAAATATCGGTTCTGAAGAAGGCAAAGGAAATTTAATTTGTCAGACTACATATCCATTAATGAAAGACTCTTTGGATTTCAATTTTATTGGAAATATTGAAAGTCGCGACTTGCTGAAAGGTAAAGCTGATGTAATAGTTTGTGACGGGTTCACCGGTAATGTTCTTTTGAAGAATATGGAAGCAATGTATCGGATAATTAAAAAGCGTGGTGTCACTGACGAATATTTCGAAAGGTTTAACTATGAAAATTTTGGAGGTATTCCACTTTTGGGTATTAACGGTTCTGTTGTAGTCGGACATGGAATTTCGAATGACGTAGCGATAAAGAACATGATAATATTGGCTTATGAAATTCATGCTTCACAACTTTCGGCTAAAATTAAAGACGCACTATCGACGATTTCCTATTCAGCTATTCGTGGAGCGCAAGTTATCTAATATTATTAAGCAAATCAGCTTATGACAAAATTACGAGCTTCAATTACAGGTGTTGGAGGCTATGTGCCAGAATACACGCTGAACAATGAAGAATTAAGTAAAATGGTTGATACTTCCGATGAATGGATCATGACTCGGGTTGGTATAAAGGAACGTAGAATTTTAAAGACACCCGGCTTGGGTACTTCAGAATTGGGTTCAAAAGCTGTTATGCAATTACTTGAAAAAACAGGTATTAAACCTGAAGAAATAGACTTGTTAATTTGTGCAACTGTTACACCTGATCATCCATTTCCTGCCACCTCGGCTATTATTTGTGATAAAGTCGGACTGAAGAATGCATATGGTTTTGATTTGAATGCAGCTTGTTCCGGATTTCTCTTTGCATTGAATACAGGCTCGAAGTTTATAGAGACTGGGTCATGTAAAAAAGTTATTGTCGTTGGTGCAGATAAAATGTCATCAATCGTCGACTATTCAGATAGGACTACTTGTCCATTGTTTGGGGATGGAGCAGGCGCTGTTTTACTTGAACCATCAACCGATGATGAGGGAATCATTGATTCAATTCTTCGTACAGACGGTTCCGGAAGGAACAGTTTATATACGAAGGCCGGAGGTTCAGTCTTACCCTCGTCACATGAAACGATTGATAATAAGGATCATTTTATTTATCAGGAGGGACAAGCTGTTTTTAAAGCTGCTGTTTCAAGAATGGCTGATGTTTCGGTGGAAATGATGGAAAAGCATAGTCTTACTGCTGATGATTTGGCATGGTTAGTACCACATCAGGCCAACTTACGTATTATTGATGCAACTGCAAAACGCATGGGTCTTGATCCTTCTAAGGTTATGATCAATATTCAACATTATGGCAATACAACGGCTGCTACGCTTCCTTTGTGTTTATGGGAATGGGAACCACGTCTTAAAAAAGGTGATAACATTATTCTGGCAACTTTTGGTGCCGGTTTTACATGGGGTTCATTGTACCTGAAATGGTCGTATGATGGAAGTAAATTTTCAAAATAATTTAATTTCTTAAAGATATAAAAAAAGGCCAGTAAAGTTATCTTTACCGGCCTTTTTTGCATTAACAGACTATTATAAACTGTCTCCAAAATCTTCTTTGAATTTTTTGACCAGTATTTCCGTCCAGTTACTGACTGGTTTTAAACGACCCATGAAGAAACGTAATACTGCAGGTTCTTCAACAAATGTTAACCCTCCTACAAGATCTCTGTTTTGATAAAGCCATTTGATACGATCGATTAAAAATAGGGTTTGTGATAAGGTAAAGACTCTTCGAGGGAAAGCAAGGCGTAACAATTCCATGTCGGCCAGGATATCCTTCCCGTCTTTGTCTCTCACGCTCGAAATCGTTCCTCTTTCCATTCCCCTGCATCCTGAAATAATGTACAATGCCGCTGCAAGTGCACCCGCTGGATACTCTTCTTGTTTTACATGTGGGAGAAAACCCATAGCGTCTATATGACAACCTAATCCTCCGGCAGGTGTTATTACAGGAATCCCGTTCTTATCAAGGTTATCTACAATATATTTGATAAATGAAGGTGATTGACTGATAACCGTTTCATCGGTTGTTTCATATAAACCTACTGCCATTGCTTCAATTTCCCTAACCGACATACCCCCATATGTTAAGAATCCTTCAAACAAAGGAACCAGATCCCTCATTTTTAAATAGAGTTCTCTGCTATTTGTGCAAATACCGCCACCCCTGGTTGAACTAACTTTTCGGCTTGAAAAATAGACCAGGTCACACAGGCCACACATTGTGCGTAGTATATCCAGTATCGAAGTGTTTTTGAATTCTTCTTCACGTTGTGAAATGAAGTATGCATTTTCACCAATAAGACTTGCGTCAAGAAGTATCAATATTCCATATTCATCGGCAACTTTTTTAACTTCTCTCATGTTTTGAATTGAGAAGGGTTGACCGCCTATAAGGTTTGTTGATGCTTCCAAACGAATAAATGGAATATGTTCTTTTCCGTACTCTTTTATTAGCGCCACAAGTTTTTTAACATCAAGGTTCCCTTTAAATGGGTGCGAGCTTTTTATTTTCAGCGCTTCATCAGTATATATCTCAAATATTTTACCACCATTCATTTCCATGTGTGCTTTTGTGGTCGTAAAATGGTAGTTCATCGGAATAACATCACCTTCTTTGATGAACGCTTTAGAAATAATATTTTCTGCTGCCCTTCCCTGATGAACAGGGAGCACGAATTCTTTCCCGAAAACGTCCTGAATGGCTTTTTCCATTCTATAAAAACTTTGTGATCCTGCATAGGCATCATCGGCTTGCATCATTGAAGCAAGCTGATTATCACTCATTGCGTTTGTGCCACTATCGGTCAACATATCAAGGAAAACATCTTTTGTATTCAATAGAAAGGTGTTAAATCCCCCTTTATTAATTGCTGCTAATCGTTCATCAATGGGCTTGAGAAAAAGCTTTTGTACTATTCTTACCTTATGTAATTCAACTGGAATTTGCTCACCACTAAAAAATTTGATTGTGCTTGAACCGTTTTGTTTCATGGAATAGAAAATTATTTTGCGTTAAAATTTTAATCTAAATAGTGATTTAAAATGAGTGGTTAAAAATACAATTTTTAAGAATAACAACCAAATATGTCAATATATGAATCAAATGGACAAGTTTTGTGAATATTTAAACAGTATATACCATTTTTAGTGATAACTAAAACAAAAAAAACCGGCTAATCAGATTAACCGGGTTGGAATAAAATTAAATATTTGTTTAAATAATCAGCATTGCATCACCATAGGTAAAGAAACGATATTTTTCTTTAATAGCACTGCGATATGCCTCCATTAAAAAATCATAATCAGCAAATGCTGCAACCTGCATGAGTGTAGAAGACATCGGTAAATGAAAATTAGTAATCATACAATTGGCAATGCTGAATTCATAAGGAGGGAAGATGAATTTATTGGTCCATCCTTTATAAGGTTTCAGAAAACCTGCAATTGAAACGGATGTTTCAATCGCTTTCATTGTTGTAGTCCCAACAGCACAAACTCTTTTCTTTTCTTCTTTAGCTTTGTTAACGATTTCAGTCGTTTCTTCAGAGATGTACATCTCTTCTGAATCCATTTTGTGTTTAGTCAAATCTTCAACATCGATGGTCCTGAAGTTTCCAAGGCCAGCATGAAGGGTGACAGCAGCGAAATTGACCCCCTTAAGTTCAAGACGCTTCATGAGTTCTCTGCTAAAGTGAAGACCAGCTGCAGGAGCAGCAACAGCACCTTCCTCTTTGGCATAAATTGTTTGATAGCTTTCTTTATCTTCGGGTTCAATGTCTCTTAGTCGTTGTAATTCTTCAGGAATAGGCGTTTTACCTAGTACTTCAATTGTATGTTTAAAGTCTTCGTATGAACCGTCATAAAGAAAACGGAGGGTGCGTCCACGAGAGGTAGTGTTGTCAATTACTTCGGCTACCAGATCATCGTTATCACCGAAATATAGTTTATTTCCTATACGAATCTTTCGTGCAGGGTCAACAAGAACGTCCCATAAGCGTGATTCAGCATTGAGCTCACGGAGAAGGAAAACAGTAATTTTAGCGCCTGTTTTTTCTTTTTCTCCAGTAAGTAGGGCTGGAAAAACTCTCGTGTTATTTAAAATCATTACATCACCATCGGAAAAATAATCCATGATATCCGTAAACTTCCTATGTTCAATAGTCTGAGTTTGCCGGTTTAACACCATAAGCCGTGCTTCATCACGGTTATCTGTAGGATGTTGGGCAATTAAATCGGATGGTAAATGGAATCTGAACTGCGATAATTTCATAATTTAGTACCTTTGGTTGACTCTTAAAAAGGTTTGCAAAATTAATTAAAAATTAGCCCAAAGTCAAGCACTTTGACAACCAAATAGTAAATTGTCAAAAGAGGGTATAAGGTACGACTTTCTAAATAGCGAAGTCAAGTAATTAAGCTATTTATTCTTCTATAACCTGATTTATCTGTTCACTGGCTGCCCACGTACTGATTTCATCTATTATTTCATCCATTGTTTGGGCCTCTTCAACTTTCATCTGCCCGTTTCGGGTACGGCGTAACACTGTGAGATGTCCACCACAATTGAGCGCTTCACCAAAATCTCTGGCTATAGCCCTAATATAGGTTCCTTTGGTACAAACAATTCTGAAGTCTATTTCGGGAAGGCTGGTACCTGTGATTTCGAATTCAGAAATAATAATCTTACGGGTCTGGAGCTCTATTTCCTTATTTTGTCTGGCAAATTCATAGGCACGTTTTCCATTTATCTTTTTAGCAGAAAACTGGGGTGGCATTTGATCCATATCTCCGATAAATTGTTTGGCAGTGTCGAGTATCATTTTTTCATTCAGGTGAGAGATATCGTAGGTTTGATCAATCTCTTTCTCCAAATCGAATGAAGGTGTTGTGGCGCCAAGACAAATAGTGCCGGTATATTCTTTTATCTCATCCTGGAACTCGTTAATACGTTTGGTAAACCTTCCGGTACAAATTACAACTAACCCGGTTGCAAGGGGGTCCAGGGTGCCGGCGTGACCTACTTTCAATTTTCGTAAACCAAGGCGTCCACGGATATGCGAACGTATTTTGCTAATGACATCAAAAGATGTCCATTTGTAGGGCTTATCAATCAGTAATACTTCTCCGTCAGTGAAATTGAATTTCCTCATGCGAGTTTTAAATCATAACCTAAGCCTAAAAGTATCAGAATCACCAGACCAACAATGATGCGGTAATATCCAAAAAGTTTAAATCCGTGCTTGGTCAGATAAGTAATAAAGAATTTTATGGCCAGCATTGCTACTACGAAGGCTATTACATTCCCAATGACGAGGATATAAATCTTATCGGGCGTAATAATCTGATAGTTTTTATATAATTTCAATACTGTAGCTCCGAACATAGTGGGTACGGCTAAAAAGAATGAAAATTCAGCTGCAGTGGTTCTGGTTAACTTCTGCGACATACCTCCCACAATAGTAGCAGCCGAGCGGGATACCCCCGGAATCATTGATATACATTGGAAGAAACCAATCTTTAATGCCGTCATATAGCTCATTTCCTGATTTCTGGTTGTTTTGTTAAACCATTTGTCAACAAATAACAAGACGATACCGCCCAATAACATTGTTATGGCTACAATGGTTACACTACCCAACATCTTATCAATGTATTTGTCGAGTAAAAGACCAAGGACAGCGGCAGGTAGAAAAGCAACAAACAATTTATAATAAAAGTCGAGCGATTGAAAAAAGCGTTTCCAATAGAGTACAATAACTGAAAGGATGGCTCCAAGTTGAATGCTGACTGTAAAAGCTTTGGTAAACTCATCTATTGTCGTACCAAGTATAGCCTCAGTAATAATCATATGCCCCGTCGAAGAAATGGGTAAAAATTCTGTGATACCTTCAACGATAGCAATGATAATTGCATCAAAAGTTGTCATATGTTATTTTTGTTTAGGCTTTTTCATAATTGCAAAAATCTCGATAACATATCCACTCAAGATAAGTATAGGTGCAAGAGTGAGTCGCTGAAAGTTAAAGATCGTATCATTAAACTTATTGGGATCATCCGAACCGCCTCCAATCATTAATATAAAACCCAAAACAATTACAGCCAGGCCAATCAACAACAGGCGATAATTTTCTTTTCCAAATGCGAACATTGGTTGTGTGTCTGGAGAAACATTTTTTTCTGTCGAAATAGTTTTATCGTTTTTATTTGCCATTTTCAAAGTGGGTTTTTAATAAATTATGAATAAATGAGTGATTAAAAATAATAAAGTTCGTCCACATGCATGCGGATATAACGTCGTACAGCCAATAAGGTTGATACCCATGCAAGCAAGATTCCGGCACCAATGATTGCTAAAGCAAGCAGCATAAATGCCACGTAATCATCAAGCATTATAATGTCTGGAAGTTGATTGCGCACCATGATCATTAACCCGGTTAACAGGATGATAGCAAATATTGAAGCTACGGCACCTTGTGCAATCCCATTCATAATAAATGGTTTACGAATAAAACGGCTGGTAGCCCCAACCAATAACATGCTTCTGATTAAAAAACGACGTGAATATACTGCCAGGCGAATAGTATTGCTGATCAGTGCAAATGAAATTATCAATAATAACATGCTAAAACCAAACAATATTGCACTAATCGTTGCAATATTATTATTTAATTCCTGAACCAGCGTTTTCTGATATAAGACTTCCTTGACAGTAGGATTTTTCATAATACGGCTTGAAAGTACTTTCAGACTGTCATTATTTGCATAGCTGGCAACAAGTTTTACTTCGATAGAAGGCAGTAGTGGGTTAACCCCAAGAAAAGAAATAAAGTCCTCTCCCAAATATTCTTTCATCTGATTAGCAGCCTGCTCCTTCGTGATGTATTCCGAATTTTTTACGAAATTGGAAACTTCTAACTGCTTTTGTAACTGAATAATGCGCGCTTCATTCACTTCAGGCTTCATGATAATCATAAACCCGATGTTTTCTTTGACGTGTGCTGATATTTTACTGGCATAAAGAATTATCAACCCTAACAGGCCTAGCATAAACAACACTAAAGTAATGCTTACTACCGTAGTAGCATATGCTGTTCGTAATCTGCCGAGTGTGAGCTTTGCTTCTTCCTTTTTCATTCTGAATGAAATCAGCCACGAAGGTACAAAATTTCAAATTATTACCGACTTGTCTTCGTGTTTGAATTCTTAACTACCCTTTACGAATTGCATAGCCTGTTTATAGATGAGAATCCCTGAAGTTTTGTTAATTTTGCATTTTCTTACGTTTCCCTTTTCAGTTGTTTCATAAAAGAATAACCTGTAGTAAACATGGACTATAATTTCAGAGAGATTGAGCCTGTATGGCGTAAATACTGGGCTGATAATAAAACATTTAAAACAGAAATTGACGCCGGAAAACCAAAATTTTATGTTCTCGATATGTTTCCTTACCCTTCAGGTGCAGGATTACATGTTGGGCATCCATTGGGTTATATTGCATCTGATATTTATTCCCGTTTTAAACGACTGAAAGGTTTTAACGTTTTACATCCCATGGGCTATGATGCTTATGGTCTACCTGCTGAACAATATGCCATTCAAACCGGTCAACATCCGGCTATTACCACTGAAGAAAATATCACACGTTACCGCGAGCAGCTCGACAAGATAGGTTTTTCATTTGATTGGGACCGGGAAGTGCGTACCTGCGATCCTAAATATTATAAATGGACACAATGGACTTTTATTCAGCTTTTCAATTCCTGGTTTAACGTAAATAGCCAAAAGGCCGAAAAGATAGAAACATTGTTAGCCATCTTCGAAAAAGATGGTAATGTTCATGCAGAAGCTGCTTCCGACTTTGCTGAAACTTTTACTGCAAATGAATGGCACAGTTGGAGCGGGCAAGAGCAACAAAAGATCATGATGAATTACCGTTTGGCTTACCTGGCCAATACAATGGTTAACTGGTGTCCCGAACTGGGTACTGTCTTAGCCAACGATGAAGTAAGCAACGGACTTTCTGTTCGTGGAGGTCACCCGGTTGAGCGAAAGGTAATGAAAAATTGGGCGCTACGTATTTCTGCATATGCAGATCGTCTGCTCAAAGGACTTGAGAATCTGGAGTGGAGTGAATCACTAAAAGAGATTCAAAGAAACTGGATAGGTCGCTCAGAAGGTGGAGCCCTTCATTTTGATATAAAAGGTCATCCGGAGACGATGGAGATTTTTACAACTCGTCCCGATACAATTTTCGGCGCTACTTTTATGGTTATGGCTCCCGAACATGAGTTGGTTGCAAAAATTACCACTCCTGAGTTTAGCGAAGAGATCAACACTTATGTGGCATGGTCTAAGAATCGCTCTGAACGCGAACGGATGAGCGAAGTTAAGAAAGTGAGCGGGGCCTTTACAGGAGCCTATGCAATCAATCCTTTTAATGGTGCCGAGATTCCCATCTGGATTGCAGATTATGTGTTGATGGGTTATGGAACAGGCGCAATAATGGCCGTTCCTGCTCACGATAGCAGAGACTTTTCATTTGCAAGGTTTTATAATCTGCCCGTTGTTCAGGTTGTTAACCGACCGGGAGAAACGCCGACTGATCCTTCCACCTGGGATGAATCGTTCGATTCAAAAGATGGCAGTTTGATTAACTCAGATTTCATTTCCGGTTTAAATGTAAAAGAAGGTATTAGGGCCATCATTACCCGTGCTGAAGAGCTGGGTATCGGACACGGAACCGTAAACTTCAGACTGAGAGATGCAACCTTTAGCCGTCAGCGCTACTGGGGAGAGCCATTTCCGGTTTATTACAAAGAAGGGATGCCTTTTATGCTCGAAGAAGATCAACTGCCCCTGGAGCTTCCCGAAATAGATAAATACCTGCCGACAGAAACCGGAGAACCACCCCTTGCACGGGCAAAGAATTGGAAGACAAAAGATGGTTACCCACTTGAAGTCAATACGATGCCGGGGTTTGCAGGTTCAAGTGGATATTACCTGCGCTACATGGACCCCAATAATGACCAACAATACTTTTCACCTGAAGCCGTAAACTACTGGCAGAATGTAGATTTATACATCGGTGGAGCCGAGCATGCAACGGGTCATTTGATTTACTCACGCTTCTGGAATAAGTTTTTATATGATATGGGCCTTGCTGTTTGCGAAGAACCTTTCAAAAAACTGATCAACCAGGGAATGATTCAGGGTCGTTCGAGCTTTGCATACAGGGCAAATCTTGAAAAGATGACCGAATACTTCCTCTGGGAAGCTATTAAGGATAAGAAATTAGGTGTTGAATTTCATCGCGATTACAAAGACAGCAAACGTAAGTTTGATTTCTTTAGTCCCGAGGCCGGCCTTATCATTGAAATCAAACGAAAAGGTGCACTTGAAAAGGTAGATCAGGCTTACAGGGATTATGCCAAACAAAATGGCTTCAGAATACTTCTTTTGACATATAATTCGATGGACTTTGTCAATTCCTTCGATGGAATTATCGAACGGATCAAAGCAATTATAAGTAAAGGTGAAATTCCAACCTATATTGAAGATGATTCACTGCCCATAGTTCCTATTTTTGTATCTAAAAATTTTCCAGGCAGAGTGTTTTATACAGACGACATTCATGTTGATATTAACTTTGTACACAATGATATTCTTGACACAGAAGCCTTTAGGAAATGGCAACCACATCTTGAAGATGCAGTATTCATCCTTGAAGACGGTAAATATGTTTGTGGTTGGGAAGTAGAAAAGATGTCAAAGTCCAAGTATAACGTTCAGAACCCTGATGATTTGATTGAGAAATATGGCGCCGACACATTAAGAATGTACGAAATGTTTCTGGGTCCGTTGGAGCAATCAAAACCCTGGGATACCAATGGCATCGAAGGCGTATTCCGATTTATCCGTAAGTTCTGGAAACTTTTCCATGATTTTGATAATAACTTCTCTGTGTCCAATGCTGAAGCTACTGCTGAAGAGTTAAAAGTATTGCACCGTACGATTAAAAAGGTTCAGGAAGATATCGAGCGTTTCTCATTTAACACTGCAGTGAGCGCATTTATGATATGTGTGAATGATCTTACCGATTTAAAATGCAATAAAAGAGCCATTCTCGAACCTTTGGTTATCCTGATTTCTTCCTATGCACCGCATTTTGCAGAAGAATTATGGAAGATGTTAGGTCATTCTGAAAGTATAACTTTTGCTACTTTCCCTGAATTTAATGATGACTTTCTGGTTGAAAACATGTGTACATATGCTATTTCGTTCAACGGAAAGCTAAGATTCACGATGAATCTACCTGCTGATATGACCCCAGCTGAAATCGAAAAAACAGTTCTCGCCTCACCCGAATCACAACGCTATCTGGAAAACAAAACTCCTAAGAAAGTAATTGTGGTTCCTAAAAAGATTGTGAATATTGTATTGGGCTAAACCATTCGTTCAGGTGATAAATACAATAGGATTTATTTGGATTTTCAAAAAAAATTCACTATCATTGTATTTGATTTGAAAATTTTTTTTGAATAAAACCGAATGTTTTAAACTTTATAATAAAACCGATCTCTTTAAAATTTGAAAGAATGAAATATCATTATCATAATACTATTCAAAAACAACCCTAAAATTATCCTTTGAGACATAGTTTAGACATACTTGAGATATAGTTAAGTCATACTTGAGAGATACGCTTAAAGGTATGCCTTAACCATGGATCAATTTTAAATGAATTTTATGTAAGCTATTTTTAACAGGAGAATTTTAACATAATCATAGGATAGTTTTATGAGCTTTTTATTTTTTTATCCAACATAAGATAATAAAAAATAAAATTAGAATATGTATAAATAATTGTCAAAGTATAAGTGAATCCGAATTGTTAATTAATAAAATATTAATGTTAATGAATTGATATACTGTTGAATAACTGTATAAAGTTGAATTTATTATTGATGCTTTATTCATTGATGTCAACAGTCTCATGTCGACCATTTAAATAAATTTTTTAATTTTTATTTAGAAATTTAACATTTATAATCTTATTTATTCGGAAAAAAGCGTGTACTTTGTATGTTTTTATTAATAAATCGAATTTTCCATGGATTTTCAGAACAAGGTGCATTCATTTCATATCCCAGTATTAGGTACAGGATTTACTGTAGATACGCCTGTTAAAGTTGCCCATTATGGTATTGATTCTGTAATTTCATTAGCTGATGACTCGCTTATTGAAAAAATGCGGGAGATATATAGTACAAAAATGGATCTTCCATTTCAGGCTATTTCAGATACCATTGATGATTTCAGGGCTAAAAGAATTACAGCTTATCTTAACGTGATTGACAAAGTCGTCAAACATAAATTTGAAGAGTTAAAGAATTCATTACAAAAAAAAGGAAGCGAACTCGAAAAATATATTGACCAATTGCCTGATTTCTCAACGTTAAAGTTAGAATATCAGAAAAAGCTTACCGAATTTGGTCAGGGTACTAAGATTCAACAATGGATTCAACAAAATCTATATGCCGGGTCAATTGATGTAAACATCATGACCAAGCTGGATAAGGAGAATTATAAAGGCGCTGAAAAGCTCCCGGTTGAATACAATGATGCCCATGCAGCCCTTCGTGGGTTTGCACTAAGCGATCTTGAATCTTCCATGGTACTTTCTGCAGGTATGAACCCTCGTTTAAGCAGCTATTTTGAAGGTTTTGATGATTTCTATCCCAATGCTCAGGGACACCTGCGTAAACAGATTATTCTCAAAGTATCAGATTATCGTTCTGCACTTATCCAGGGTAAATTCTTTGCTAAAAAAGGGTTGTGGATTTCAGAATACAGAATAGAATCGGGACTTAATTGTGGTGGCCATGCCTTTGCAACAGAAGGACATCTAATAGGTCCAATAATGGAAGAGTTCAAGACAAATCGTGAAACACTTATCCAGGATATGTTTTCATTATTTGTCAAAGCACTGACAGATAAAAACAGGCCTGTTCCCAATGCTCCTTTACCAATAAAAATTACAGCTCAGGGTGGTGTAGGTACTTCAGATGAGCATAATTTTTTACTTGACTACTATCAACTTGATTCTATTGGTTGGGGGACTCCTTTCTTGTTGGTTCCTGAAGCTACGAATGTAGACCCGGATACGATTAAACTGTTATGTGAGGCTACTGAAAAAGATCTATATATTAGTGGTGTTTCTCCACTGGGAGTTCCTTTCAATAATGTACGTAACAATACTAAAGACATTGAAAAGGAAGAAAAAGCAAAAACAGGACATCCTGGAGCTGTTTGCACTAAACGTTTTTTGGTCTCAAGTAAAGAGTATTCTGAAAAAGCAATGTGTACTTCCTCAGTTCAATACCAACGTAAAAAGATTGATGAGTTAAAAGCTAAGGGACTGGATAAAGCTGAATATTACAAAGAATATCAGAAAATTACTGAAAAAGTTTGTTTATGTCTTGGCTTAGCTGCAACAACAATAATGGTTAACAATCTTCCTGCTGAATGGGGATCACGTGGTGTATCTATATGCCCGGGACCCAATCTGGCTTATTTCTCACATGAAATGACGCTAAAGGAAATGATAGATCATATCTACGGACGTGGGAATGTGATTGAACGTACCGATAGACCAAATCTATTTGTTAAAGAACTTTCAGTTTATATCGATTACCTGAAGAAACAGATTGATGATGAGGTCAAGCCATTGGCTGAGCAATCAATAAAGAAGTTTCAAACATTCAAAAAGAATCTGATCGAAGGAATTCAATATTACAAGGAGTTATTCAAAAATCACCAGGATGATTATTACATTGTGTCTGCTGCTGATGTTTCTGATCTGAATGTATATGAGAATAAACTAAATGATTTGGATTTGCCGGCATTGGCTAAATAAATACTAAACTGCAAATGATTGCAGTTATCATACAAAAGAAGGGTGTAAGTCGATTTAGCTTACACCCTTCTTGCTTTAACTTTTATGAATAATAATTTTAAGAAGCTATAACAATTTTTATCAATTGCCCTGGTCTAACTTCTTCGCTTTTTAGGTTGTTCCATTTTATTATTTCATCAATAGAAGTTCCTTTATGCTTATTGGCGATGCGCCAAAGTGTATCACCGGGTTGTACTTTATAAGTAATGTATTTCGTCCTGGCTTGCTGTTTCTTACTTTCAGATGAAATATCATTCCTGGCAAGATTTTCATGTTCTTCAACAGGAAGCATTCCGCAGATAACTATTTTTTGTCCAAACTTAAGTTCGTCACCAATTTTTTTATTTAATGCTTTTAATTCTTCAATAGAAATTGAGAATTTATCGGCAATTGATGAGTAAGAATCTCCTTTTTTAACTGCATATGTTTTTGGCTTAATTTGATCACGTGAATCTTGCTTTCTTGATGTCTGTTCGTTTGAAACTAATACGGATTCATTTTGCATAGCTTCAGATTGGTTTACAATCAATTTTTGGCCTGGATGGATTGTGCCTTTTTTATCAAGGTTATTCCATTCTTTAATCTGAGCAATTGTTACTCCATATTTTTTGGATAATTTATCCAGAGTCTCACCAGATTTAACTTTGTGAAATTCGTTCTCTTCAATTGCCTTTGATTCTTTATCTCTTCTGGTTTGCGACTTTTCTGCAACAGATTTTGAAGCCGATGACTTTTCGCTTTTTGTAGATTTCAAATCTGCCAGTAAAGGTTCATCTCCGAAGGCTACATGAATTTTAAGGTTCTTTCCAGCTTTTAGTGAAGTGCTTTTAAGCCTGTTCCAAGTCTTAATTTGCGCAATAGTAACACCATACATATCGGCAATTTCACTCATTTTCTGATTCCTCTTAACGATGTGATGTTTAATCTGAGTGATTTTCTCAGGTTCATCATTGTTCTTTACTTTGGCAGAAGAATAACTTATTGCCTGAGTAAGCGGTTCGCTTTCAATTTTATTAGCTACATTTTGACTGTCATTAGACTGTGGAGCAGCTTTGTTTGATGCTAAATTTATTTCAGCATTTTCACCTTGTTCCCTGTTTATTATCAGTCGCTGTCCTTTGTGAACCGAACTTCTGGTAAGATGATTCCATTGCCGGATGTCACTGCTTGTAGCATTATAGTGTCTTGCTATACTAGCAAGTGATTCACCTCTTTTTACATAATGGAAGAAACTTTCCTGAGAATGACTAAGTGCAGTAATTACATTTTCTTTATTTATCTGAAGTTTTTGTTGATTATAGGCATATAGCGATGCTTCATTATTAATGAAATCAGCTACAACCCTTTTCGGTAGGCGAATAAAGTATGGTTTATCATTGGTTGAAGGAATTACACCCTTGCGAAAAGCTGGATTAAGGAATAATAATTCATCTTTTGAGACATTTAATCTTTCTGAAAGTACATCGAAAGTAAGAAAGTCTTTAACGGCAACAGTATCAATTTCTTGGTATTTATAAATAGGCATAACCGGGTAAAGGTTGTGGTCACTGGCATGGTTCATCACATAAGTAACGGCGATAAAGGCAGGAACATAACCCCTGGTTTCTTTTGGCAGGTATGGGCTTATTTCCCAGAAATCGGTCTTTCCACCTGATCTGCGAATAGCCTTGGTGACATTTCCGGTACCTGAATTGTAAGCAGCCAATACAAGCAGCCAATTCTTGTGTACCTTGTACAAATCTTTCAAATGTTTACAAGCAGCAATTGTTGATTTATATGGGTCACTGCGATCATCAACATATGAATTTACATCGAGATTGTATTGTTTTCCTGTTCCATACATGAACTGCCAAAGTCCACCAGCTCCGACGGGAGACCTTGCAATAGGATTCAGTGCAGATTCTACAATAGCCAGGTATTTCATTTCTAAAGGAATGCCATATCTGTCTAAAATTTCTTCAATCATAGGAAAATATAATTGAGCTAATCCAAGCATACGTTGGGTTAATGCACGTTTCTTCACGGCATAAAGCTCTATCATATCTTTAACCTGGCGATTATATACTAATGGGATGGGTGAAGTTTTTCCCAGTTGGGAAAAGCGATCTAAATATACTTCATCGGAATAAAAAGGAACAAAATCTTTAGCAAAATTATGGATATTGGTATAATTTGCATCATAAAGATTACTTGTTCTGTCAAAGAATTGTAAGGTTGATAGGCTGTCAAGCATTGCTGCTATGGGATTATCTTGTATTTTAATAGGTGGCATAAAAGAAGAATCCTTCTTTTCTGTTTCCATTCCTATTTGCGCAACTGCTGTTGATCCGATTAACGTAAAAAACAGCAAAAAATAAATAAAAGTTTGCTTCATGCCTGAATAATATTTTTGGTGAAAAATAACTATGTATTTTATTTTGACGAAAAACTTAGTGTCATTGGGTGAATAAACTTGGGATGCTTCGTTAAAGATAATACAAAATTATACTTTTAAACATTTAAGGTACATAAAATTTAGAACAATTAACAATTTTAATAAATTGAACTACTAAATATTTCAATCAAAGCCTCTATTTTTTGACTAAAAAATGTTTTTATTACGCAGTCGATTGAACTGTTTAAGGTTTAAAATCAAGTGGATAATGTATAAACATTTAATGATCAATGTTTGTTTAAGGCTATGATTAGTTTTCAACAGTTGCAACCACAACAGCTTCCATCATTTTTTTTTAATACACCCAGTTTATATCCAACCTTCGTGAAAGCTTCGATACAGCGGTCAAGATGTATTTGTTCATGACCTGCAGAAAGCTGAACGCGGATACGTGCTTGCCCTTTTGGGACAACAGGATAATAGAACCCGGTAACGTAAATACCTTCTTCCAGTAGATTTGCAGCAAAATCCTGTGATAGTTTGGCATCATAAAACATAACTGCACAAATAGCAGATTGTGTGGGCTTTATATCGAACCCTGCTTCAAGCATACGCGTAACAAAATATTCGGTATTTGCATGTAGTTTGTCTTGCAGTACGTTGGTTTCACTCATCATTTCTACCATCTTAATGCCAGCAGCAGCAATCATGGGGGGGATCGAATTGCTGAACAGGTATGGCCGCGAACGTTGACGAAGCAAATCTATGATTTCTTTCTTACCTGTCGTGAATCCACCAATAGCGCCTCCAAAAGCTTTACCCAATGTTCCGGTTATAATTTCAACCTTGCCTTTACAATTGTAAAGTTCTGTAACACCTCTTCCGGTTTTTCCGACTACACCTGCTGAATGAGATTCATCCACCATTACCATGGCATCGTACTTCTCTGCCAGTTCTACAATTGATGCTAAAGGAGTTACATTTCCATCCATAGAAAAAACGCCATCAGTAACAATCAAGCGATAACGTTGAGCCTGAGCGAGCTTAAGTTGCTTTTCCAAATCAGCCATGTCAGCGTTTGCATAACGATAACGTACTGCTTTACACAACCGGACACCATCAATAATAGAAGCATGATTCAAAGCGTCACTTATAATGGCATCCTGTTCATTGAGTAATGGTTCAAAAACACCACCATTAGCATCAAAGCAAGCGGCATAAAGTATGGTGTCTTCAGTGCCAAAAAATTCGGCAATCTTCATTTCCAATTCTTTGTGCAAGTCAGAAGTCCCACAAATGAAACGAACAGATGACATGCCATAGCCATGAGAATCAAGTGCTTGCTTTGCTGCTTCTATCAGTTCCGGACTGTTTGATAATCCCAAATAGTTGTTTGCACAGAAATTTAATACGTGTTTCCCATTGTTGGTTGTGATTTCTGCTCCTTGAGGTGAAACGATAATTCTTTCATTCTTAAAAAGGCCGGCTTCCTTTATGTCGGCTAACTCTTTGTCAAGATGTTCCTTGAAGCTGGTATACATTGCAATTGATATTTTTGTGATAAATTAGAAAATATATACAAAGATAGGGTTTTTAAAAAAACATCCTTGTATTTAAAGATTTCATTCTTATAATTTTAATTATGTTTTGACATAAAATAAAATATTTAATTTTGCCAGCGATATGAAAATCAATTTATATCTGATGAACATATTTTATTTTAGCATTTTATGAAGAATATTCTTGTTATAGGGTCGTTTGGACAGATTGGTTCTGAATTGACTCCCGAATTGCGTAAACGTTATGGTAATTCTAATGTTGTTGCTTCTGATCTTTGTGTGAAAAAAGATACTTCCCTTGCTTCTGATGGTCCGGTTGAGAAACTTGATGTTACTAATCCTAAGGCTATTGCCGAACTTGTAAAAAAATACAAGATTGATACCATTTTTAATATGGCTGCAATCTTGTCAGTTGTTGCCGAAGCTAAACCACAGTTGGCCTGGAATGTAGGTGTTAATGGTATTTTTAATTGTCTGGAAGTTGCACGCGAGTTTAAATGTGCCCTCTTTACACCAAGCTCTATTGCTGCATTTGGTGCAGGTACACCGCTTGATAATACTCCTCAGGACACCATTCAACGCCCTGAAACAATGTATGGTGTTACAAAAGTAACCAGTGAATTGTTAAGTGATTATTATTATAAACGTTTTGGGGTGGATACGCGTAGTGTGCGTTTTCCAGGTATTATTTCAAATGTAACGCTCCCAGGTGGAGGTACTACAGACTATGCAGTTGAAATTTATTATGATGCCATTAAATCAGGCCATTACACAAGTTTTTTAGGTGCAGGTACTTTTCTTGACATGATGTATATGCCTGATGCACTCAATGCTACTATACAGTTAATGGAAGCAAATCCTTCAAGACTAAAGCATCGAAATTCATTTAATATATATGCCATGAGCCTTGAACCTGAGATGATTGCAGCCGAGATAAGAAAACATATTCCGGGTTTTAAACTGGATTATGATATTGATGAAGGAAAACAAAGTATTGCCGATTCATGGCCAAATAGTATGGATGATAGTTGTGCCCGTGAAGAGTGGAACTGGAAACCGGAATGGAATCTTAAATCAATGACGGTGGATATGCTAAAAGCTATTAAGGAGAAGCATTCTGGTGATTTACTTAAAACTTCGTCATTATAATTTCTTGAAATTAATGTATATTTTAAGATGATTAGATAAATATTCTTTTTGAAATTAAGTTTTTGAATGTAAATTATTATTATCCAATTATTTAAAAAGTTACAATCAATATCAACAGCTTTGAAAAAGATCGTTTTTTCATTCTTAATGATATGCATATGCTTTCATGTTTGGGGACAACAAACCAGGTCCGAATATAAGAATTCAATTGACCCTTATTCCAAATCATTATGATGCAAAAAGAATATGAATGATTGTTTTGTGTAATTTTGCAGTCCATTTTGATACAGGGTATTGATAGTCATTTAAGTTCACGAATAGATGATATACAGTATCTTATAAAATAGTATTGGTTCAAGACCAGCCAATACGCTGACATTAACGAAATATAGAATGAAGATTGCAGCATTGGTTTCAGGAGGGGTTGACAGTTCAGTCGTAGTTCATCTGCTTAAAGAGCAGGGTTACGATCCAACCATTTTTTACATCCGGATTGGAATGGATGATGACTCATTTGACTGTCCGGCAGAAGAAGATATTGAAATTACATCATGGGTAGCTAAGAAGTATGGCTGCAAGATGGAGATCATTTCGTTGCAACAGGAATATTGGGATCAGGTAGTGGCATACACCATTGATAGCGTAAAGCGTGGTTATACTCCTAACCCTGATGTAATGTGCAATAAGCTGATAAAGTTTGGAAGCTTTGAAGAAAAATACGGCAAAGAATTTGATAAAATTGCAACAGGGCATTACGCTACCAATCATTTCATTGACGACTATTGGTGGTTAGGGACTGCAAAAGATCCAATTAAGGATCAAACCGATTTCCTGGCACAGATAAACTATCACCAGCTCAGCAAACTGATGTTCCCTATTGGAAACATGATGAAACACGAGGTAAGGGAGATTGCCGTTCAGTCAGGACTGCCCAGTGCAGCAAGGCGCGACAGCCAGGGCATATGCTTTCTGGGAAAGATTAATTACAATGATTTTCTGCGACGGTTTTTGGGTGAAAAGGAAGGCGCTATCATCGATCAGACAACAGGTAAAAAAATTGGAACACACAAAGGATTTTGGTTTCATACTATTGGACAGCGCAAAGGACTTGGATTAAGCCAAGGGCCCTGGTTTGTAGTGAATAAGGATACAGATCAAAATATCGTCTTTGTTGCTAACGGATATGATCCCGATTCTCAGTATGGAAATGAAGTTCGTCTGCAAGGAATGCAATTCATCACCAAAGACATATGGGGCGAATTTGAAGATGGTCGTGAAATCACTTTCAAGATCCGGCATACACAGGACTTTTCGAAGGGCACGTTATATAAAGAAGGAGATAAATATATAATTAAATCTCAAGAGAGGATTGCTGGTATAGCACCCGGACAGTTTGGGGTAATCTATGATCAGTATGCAAAACTATGTTTAGGTAGTGGAGTGATTGTATAAAAGCCATTTGTTGTTATGCTTTTACATTCAAGAAAATGAAATTGTTATCATTTCCGAATTCTTGAAATTTCTAATAAGCTTATTTTATAGATGGGCTATTATTTGGTGCAGGATGATAATAAATGCATCCTTCGGGATAAGAAGCTAACTGTATATATTTGTGCTCTTTCAATAATTTATCTAAACTAAGCAGTTCCGGACTTACATTATCGTAAAACCACACTAAATAATATTCATCCTGCTGTTCCTCTATAAAATTTGTATTCTCGCTTTTAGATTCCCTGTGTGGAATTAAATCGGCTGCCAGACCGGTAAAAAGATAAACTGCTTCATTCCCATCGGAATAAATTCTGGTTCCCGGCTTAAAGCGTGAATTATTCTTTTTAATGTAATCAATGATTGGCGAAGTCTTCCAGCAATCTTCTGCATAACCGGGAATACCACAATCCTTTGCCATTTCGTATAAGTCACTGTTGTCTTTGTATTGAAAATAATTAATACCTCCGAATAACAGTACGAACAATGAAATAAGACTATATTTTTTCCATCCATTCAGTTTTGAAACCATCCAGGTAATCACAAAAGTAAAGGGCAACAAACAAGGTAAATAGAGTGGCGATAATAATCGCATATTATAAGCTTCGAATCGTGAAAAGGTTGCGGATAAAATGATGAACAGTGTATAGACAATAAAATAGGAAGCACAGATATTCCAGTAGTTATAATAACGGTTTGTTTTGTAAATGTGGATGATATGTGAATAGATGTAGAAAATAAAGAAGGATACTCCAATGAGAATTACAAAGGCTACAGGGAAACTATGGAAATAGAAAAAATCGCCAAAGACATAAGCATATTTTTCAATATTCTCGTAAAATGAAGTGAGACTTTTCTCTCTATCACCCATCAGCATACCTGTTACAAGAATGTTTCTGATAATGTTAGCCAATAAAAACGAGATACCTATTGTTCCAAACAGTAAGAGATGCCCAATCTTTTTTCCTATTTCTAATTTTCTGTCAAGCAGTATTATCAATCCACCAGCACCAACTAAAGTGACACCTGCATAACGGACGATACATGATAATCCGGCTATAATGGCTACAACCACTAAAGTGTTGATTGTCTTATTCTTGCCATATTGATGAAGAGCCACAAAGAACACCAGCGTCATGACGAGAAACAATGTTTCCGACCAAAGCATTGTATAAACGCCAAGAAGCGCGGGACTAAACACGATCAAAAACAAGAAAGGAATCTTAACCCACTTGTTTTTAGTAGAGATATGATTGATGATACCCCCACTCAAATATATCAGGCAAAAATAAAGGAACATGTTGATAATGTGGCCGCTTTGTACAAGATCTACCCTTGAGATAAAGAGAATTATACTCAGAAAAGCAGGATAACCTATCGGAAAATCAGTAACCGGAATGCCTTCAAACTCATAGAATCCTCCCCCCTGCACTACACTACGGGCAGTGCTTATATAAACGATTGAATCGGGAGATAATCCAATGCCGCCATGCCTGGAATATAAATAAATCAGTATAACGCCGATGAGACCCGCTATTGCTGAATCATAATTCTTTTTAAGAGAGAAAAGGCTAAAATCAGGGCTCATTGTATTTGGATGGACTGTTCGTTATCATGAATCAAATGCAAAGATAAGGTTTCCTGAAAAGGTAATACATTCATTTAGTTGAATAATCCCCGTACAATTACTTTTCCTTTTCAATGCATAAAACTATTTAAAGCCATGATTTCATTTGACGAGGGGATAGAAATATCAAAAAACCCAATTAAGTCATCCTAATTTAATAACCCGATAAAAACAAATAATTATCAGCAACCCTAAAGACAATAAACCCCCAACTAAGAAGTCCTGATTATATAAATAAATTCCGGAAATTCCTGCAATGGGGTATCCAATTGCCCACCATAAATGCGACCAGGCAAAATGACTTCCATAGGCTTTACCTTGTTGGTCAAGTGCAATATTTTCTGCAATAAGTATTTGCGAAGGCATTTCAGTAAAACTTTGTCCCAAACCCGCTATAACCCATAGCATTAATAATACCTCATAAGACACTATATTAGCTGATAATATTGATAAAGAAAGCATTAAAGCTCCTATAATTAGAAGATTTGTTTTGTTTTTTGTTTTATCAAAAGCATTAACAGTAAATGCTGCAATGGTTGCACCAATACCGAATGCAGTCATAGTCAGGCCAAACTCCTTGTCGGTTAAAGATAAATTGCCTTTAATATGGCCAACTGTATTAACCAAAATTTGGGCACCTGCAATTGCTGCTACTAATTCTATTAGTAAAGAAAAACGAATTGGTTTATTTCTGAATATTAGATTTGTTCCTTTTTGAATATCGCTCCAGATGCCTGAAATAGAGGATTTGTTTTGTTTTTTTTCTTCCTTAAATAACGAAAAGGGTATAAAAGAAACTAAAATGGAAGATATTATAAATGTAAATGCATCAAAAAGAAATATTTGTCGGGATCCCCAAAAAACAGCTAAAACACCTGCTAGTCCCGGTCCAAGCATCCCTAATAATTGCCAGGTTGAATTTGATAAAGCAATTGCATTCTTATATTCTTCTTTTTGTGAAATAAGTTGTGGAATAGAAGCTTTGTAGGCTGGTGAAAAGAAGGCATTGAAAACATTGAGTAAAAAAATCAGAAAGTATAATTCCCAAACATTGGTAATAAAAGCCAACGAAAAGACAATCGTCATTCGGACTAAATTAGTAATAATCAATATTTTTTTTCGGTTAAAGCGATCAGCAAGTACACCTGCATATGAACCAAAAATTATAAAAGCTGTAACTCTTAAGGTTAAAGCTATTGCCAATATTTTTGCAGATTGATTACCACCAAATTCAAACGCCAGGAGTGCTATACCAATCCATGTGAAAGCATCTCCCAATAGACTAATTGCTTGCGCAAAATATAACTTTGCAAACAAAGGTTCTTTAAGAGATTTTATAGGGTCAAATATTGTCATTCAAAGTGATAAGTATTGGTCTGAATAAGATTAATATGCACATCTTTGATTATGCGCGTGTGAATTTTGAGTTCAGAGAGCTTCCTGTGTTAATACAAAACCATTTTATTCCAGCGTATTATCCTTATTAATTAATGGATCAAAGGATATAAACCTCCAACAATCTGGTTTCTTTGTACGGATAAAGATTGACTTTAAATGTAGTTGCAGGAATCAGGACAGCCTCTCCGGCTTTAACCTCAACAATGTCATCATCACATTCCAGACGGAAAGCGCCTTCAGTACAGGTATAGATTACAAATGAATCAAGCTCCTCATAATCCTTTTCTACTGGCTTGGTAAGGTGGATGATGTTTGTTGTAAAATGTTCGCATGAAACCAATTCAGCAGTTTCATTATCTTTTTCTTTGTAATGGGTTTTGTAGGCGTCCTGTTGCTCAAAGTCAATAGCATCAATAGCCAGTTCGGTATGCAGTTCACGAAACTCTCCGGCCTGATCAATCCTGTCCCAGTCATAAATGCGATAAGTGACATCTGAGGTTTCCTGGATTTCCGCAAGCAACATACCCGGTCCGAGTGCATGCACACGCCCTGCCGGGATAAAGAAGACATCTCCTTTTTCCACTACCTCACGGTTCATGATTTCAGGGATTTTCTTATCGATTAATGCATTAACATATTTATCCTTATCCATCTTCTGGTTGAAACCACAGATGAGTTCAGAACCTGGATCGGTATCCATAATGTACCACATCTCTGTTTTTCCAAGACTATGGTGCCTTTCCATGGCCATCTCATCATCGGGATGCACCTGAACGGAGAGCCAATCATTTGTATCCAATACTTTTACAAGGATAGGAAACACTTCTCCAAAACGATCATAAACTTTACCGCCAACCAGGTCATCCATGTAAACTTCGATGAGTTCGTTCAGATCATTACCTGCCAGATAACCGTTTTCAACTTCAGTTTGTGAACCATCTACACCGGACAATAGCCATGCTTCCCCACAATTGGGAATGTTACCGACATTTTGACCCAATAGTGTCTTGATTTTTTGTCCACCCCAAATCTTATCTTTATAGATAGGTCTGAATTTTAACGGATATAGCTTGTTCATGATTGTATTTGTTTTGAAAAGGAAATATATGCAAAGATAGCTATTCCGGTCAATAACACCATCGTTAAAGCCGGACTACTATTACTGAGTTTTCGATATTTTGCTGGTTTTACTAACTTCAATTACTGTAAAATAAGGAATACTATTATTCAGTTTAATAAGAAATATGAGTCAGTTAAAATACTGTAAAGCTTAACTACTATTATTGAGTTTATTCCCTCTGAACCAAAAAAAAACAATAATTTTGCTGATTATTAAGAAATTGTATAAATAATTAATTTTCATGGACATTCCATTGAATCGACGTAAACCCGACTGGCTCAAGATAAAACTACCAAAAGGAGAAAGCTACTTGAAGGTGAAAGAAATACTGCATGGACAGAAGTTGAACACTATCTGTGAAAGCGGGAAATGCCCTAACCTCAGTGAATGCTGGACCGCAGGAACTGCTACTTTCATGATTCTCGGTGAGATCTGTACCCGGTCCTGCCAGTTCTGCAATACTAAAACAGGAATTCCTTTGGCTGTAGATACAGACGAACCTTTACGTGTGGCTGAATCAATCAAGGCAATGAATCTTAAGCATTGTGTCATCACTTCAGTTGATCGCGATGAACTGCCTGACGGAGGTTCAGGCATCTGGGCTGAGACTATTTTGAAGATCCGGGAGTTAAATCCGGGGACAACCATAGAAGTGTTGATTCCTGACTTCAAGGGTAACGAAGTAGACATCAACCGCGTCATCGAAGTGCATCCCGATATCATTTCTCACAACCTCGAAACAGTTCGTAGACTTACAAAACATGTCCGCCCTCAGGCCCGCTACGACCGCAGCTTAAAGGTGCTAAAACAAATTGCAGATTCGGGTATCGTGGCCAAATCCGGCATCATGCTTGGTCTTGGAGAGACTGAAGATGAATTATTCGAAAGCATGGACGCCCTGCTGGATTCGGGTGTAACTGTCCTCACCCTGGGACAGTATCTGCAACCCACCAAGGCTCATCTGGCTGTTGTAGATTATGTTACTCCTGAAAAGTTTGTAGAATATGGACGTATGGCGCTTAAAAAGGGTTTCAGGATTGCAGAAAGCGGACCGCTGGTTCGCTCATCATATCATGCAGAACGACATGTTTAAGGCCCGTAGATAAAATGGATAATACAAAGAATCAATCAATGCATGAAGTAGCGTTTCTCGATATCGGAACCGTTGAATACAATGCTGCCTGGGAATATCAGGAGAATCTGTTCAACGGGATTATTGATATCAAGAAGAAAAACAATGATTTGACCTTAGATCAGCAATTAACAACACCCAATTACTTGTTGTTTTGTGAGCATCCACATGTTTTCACGCTGGGAAAAAGCGGTGTAGAAGGAAACATGCTGGTCGATAGCCTTCAGTTAAGGGCAAAGGATGCAAGCTTCGTCCGCACCAACAGAGGCGGTGATATAACTTATCATGGTCCCGGACAGATCGTGGGTTACCCCATCCTCAACCTCAGCTACTTTGTAAAAGGCGCCCGCGAATACATTGAAAAGCTGGAAGAGGCCATTATTCAGAGCCTCCTTGTTTACGATATTCAGAGTGAGCGACTGAAAGGAGCTACCGGTGTTTGGCTCGATACAGCGGTTCCCGGCAGGACACGTAAAATATGTGCTATCGGAGTTCGGACCAGCCATTGGGTCAGTATGCATGGCT
>Ga0209125_1000788_pt1 | contig 36146 bp, 37 predicted proteins | sample BarGraIncub1131A_FD_184503 | JGI IMG/M metagenome (GOLD analysis project Ga0209125, IMG submission 184503) | Arctic peat soil microbial communities from Barrow, Alaska - Barrow Graham LP Incubations 11-31A (SPAdes) (version 2) | ecosystem: Environmental > Terrestrial > Soil > Wetlands > Peat... | reverse complement strand
GGATGAAACGGCGATGGCGCGGGGGGTTCCCGCGATGCGGATGACCGCGGCGTCGCCGCCCGGCATCACGAGCGTGTTCAGCAGCACCTGCTGGTCGTACTGACGATAGACCCAGGCGCGCGAGCACACGTTGGGAGCCGAGAGTACGCGCAGCAGCACGTCGCCGAGTTCCGCGGGACTGTCGGGATGCGCCAGCGTCGACGGGTCGAACGCCTGCACCTCGTCGAGGTAGGCCGGGCGCGTCATGGCGGGATCGTAGACCGGCGCGGCGTCCGCGAGCGTGTCGGCGGGCATGTCGGCGACGATCTCGTCGCCCTCGCGCACGACGAAGCGGCCGGTGTCGGTGACCGTTCCGATCACCGTCGAGCGCAGACCCCACTTCGTGCACACGGCCTTCGCGGCTTCGAGCTTCTCGGGAGTCACGACCGCGAGCATCCGCTCCTGTGACTCCGAGACCATGAACTCGAACGGCTTCATGCCTTCTTCGCGTGCGGGGATCTTCGTCACGTCGATGTCGAGGCCGACCCCGCCGCGCGACGCCATCTCGGACGCGGAGGAAGTGAGCCCGGCCGCGCCGAGATCGCCCAGGCCGACGAGCAACTTCGCCTCGAGCAGCTCGAGACAGGCCTCGATCAGCAGCTTCTCCTCGAAGGGGTCGCCGACCTGCACCGAGGGACGCTTGTCCTCGGCGCGCTCGTCGAACTCCTGGCTGGCGAGCGTCGAAGCCCCGCCGATGCCGTCCCGGCCCGTGGTGGAGCCGATGAGCAGCACGAGGTTGCCGGCGCCTGTCGCCACAGCACTCGTGAGGTTCTCCTCGCGCATGAGGCCGATCGCCATCGCGTTGATGAGGCAGTTGCCTTCGTAGGCAGCGTCGAAGTAGACCTCGCCGCCGACCGTCGGCACGCCGATGCAGTTGCCGTAGCCGCCGATGCCGGCCACGGCGCCCTCGAACAGGTAGCGCTGGCGCGCCTTGTCGAGCGTGCCGAAGCGCAGGGAGTTCAGGTTGGCGATGGGACGCGCACCCATCGTGAAGATGTCACGGATGATGCCGCCGACGCCGGTCGCCGCGCCCTGGTACGGCTCGATCGCGCTCGGGTGGTTGTGCGACTCCATCTTGAACGCGACCGCCCAGCCGTCGCCCACCGAGATGACGCCGGCGTTCTCACCCGGGCCCTGCAACACGTACGGGCCCGTGACCGGGAACATCCGCAGCGCCTTCTTGGAGTGCTTGTAGGAGCAGTGCTCGCTCCACATGAGCGAATACATGTAGAGCTCGGTCACGGTGGGCGTGCGGCCGAGGATCCCGACCACACCTTCGTACTCGGCGGGCTTGAGACCCAACTCGACGGCGAGCTGTGGTGCGAGTTCGGCGCTCAGGTCGTCACGCATGCGTCGTGCTCCTCGCGATCGTGGGGTCGGCGTCGGGGTCGAGAAGAAGCGCGGAGGCGACCGCCTCGCACTGCGCTTCGAGGCGTGCCTCAAGGCGTCCGTGGGTGGGGAAGACCACGCGCAGCAGGTAGGCGAGCTGCTGGGCGAACACGAACGGCGCAAAGAGCGCGTACACATGCGCCCACGGAAGCGCTGCGACGAGGAAGGGCACCTGCGCGATCGCGTAGACGACGACGTAGGCGGCCTGCGGGACGACGTAGGACCAGCGGCCCTCCGGCACGCCGGCGTAGTCGGTGGAGGGCCGGGCCATGGCGTTGACGACCAGATAGGCGGCCGCCACGGCGTCCGCGAGCACCAGCGCGATGAGCACGTACATGCCCGGGCCGACGAGGCCGATCGTGGCACCCACGGCTACACCCCCGCCATATGCTCGACGATGGCCGTGAAGAACGGCTGTCCGTCGGTTCCGCTGGCCTCGGGGTCGACCACGCGCTCGGGATGCGGCATGAGCCCGAAAACGTTCCCGCGCTCGTTGCAGACGCCGGCGATGTCGTCGGTGGCGCCATTGGGAGCGCTACCGCCCGCTGCGCGCGTTCCGTCCGGCTCGCAGTAGCGAATGACGACTTGGCCGTTCGCCTCCAGGAGCTTGAGCGTCTCGGCATCGGCGGTGTAGTTGCCTTCGGCGTGGGCGATCGGCATGCGAACAACGCTCCCTGCCGGCAGGTCGACCCACTGGCAGATCGAGCGCTCGACACGCAGCGGCACCGTCTCGCAGATGAACTTCAGGCCCCTGTTGCGCACCATCGCGCCGGGGAGCATGTGCGCCTCGGTGAGTATCTGGAAACCGTTACAGACCCCGAGGACGGGCCCGCCGCGCTCGGCGAACCGGACCACCTCGCCCATCACGGGCGAGAAGCGAGCGACCGCGCCGCAGCGGATGTAGTCACCGTAGGAGAATCCTCCGGGCAGGGCGATCGCATCGAAACCGGCAAGGTCGGTATCGCCGTGCCAGATGTAGTCGACGTCGATGCCGAGGTATCGGCACGCGATGACGATGTCCTGCTCGCAGTTGGAGCCCGGGAACCTGACGACGCCGAACTTCATCCGCCGATCACCGGGCCTGAAGCCTCGACGATCCGGTACTCCTCGATCACGGGATTCGCGAGCAGCTTGTCGCACATCTCGCGAACGCGAGCGGTCTCGTCGGGCCCGTCTGCGACCTCGACACGGATGTATTTGCCGATCTTGACGCTCTCCACCTCGTCATAGCCGAGGCTCGTGAGCGCCCGCTCGGCAGTGGCGCCCGGCGGGTCGAAGATGCCCTGCTTGTAGGTCACGAAGATCTCGTAGCGTGCCATCGTCTCCCTCTCACGCGTCCGTTGCGTCGTCGTGCCGGGCGCCGCGAGGCGCCCCATCATCGCCGCGATACCGATGGAGCACCGTGCGCACCACCTGCAGCGCGATCATGCTGCCAAAGAAAACGAAGATGCCCGGCCAGGCGAGTGGCGGAACACTTCCCGCCGCGACCGAGTCCGTCTCGATACGAAGGATGTCGACCAGGCTGTACGCGAACAGCGCGATGCCGGCGAACGACGTCAGCAGCAGGCCGGTCTCAGCGATACGCAACGCCCAATAGGGACGGTCGGAGCCGGACCCGCTCACTTATCCTCCAGCGTTGAGGTCGCATCCTCGCTCACGTCATCAAGGGTGGCGTTGTCGCTGAGCGCCGGCGCCTTCTTCGCCTTGGACGGGACATCGGCCTTGGTCTTCTTGTGTCCCGAGCGCGCGGCCTCCATGGCCTCCATGCGGGCCTTGCGGATCGGCGTGAACTCCAAGTAGAACGCGCCCGCCATCGAGGCCGCCCACAACCCCCACGCGAAAGGCACGTAGGCCTGGAAGGAGGCTCCGGCCTTCTGCAGCAGGATGATGCCGACCGCGATCACGAGCGACAGGGTCCACAGCATCCACCAGATCCTGCGCAGCTGCTTCATCTTCTCGGTCGGCTCGAAGGCCGGCGTCGTCTGCGTCGCGGGTCCGCGGCCCCAGCGGGACTTCTTGGCGGCCGACTTCTTGGTCGAAGAGGCGGGAGTGAGGTCGGCCAGATCGCGCTTCGGCTTGGCCGAAGAAGCGCTCTTGCGCGTCTTGCCCTTGAGCTCGGTCTTGTAGCGATCGTTATGCGGGCTGCGAGTTGCCATGTTCGTCAGTCTCGTTCCGGTTCGAAGGTACGGCCCGTGATCAGCTCGTAGGCGTGGATGTAGGTCTCGCTCGTCCTGGCGATGATGTCGGCCGGAAGCTTGGGTGCCGGATCGGTCTTGTCCCAGCCCGTCGACTCGAGCCAATCGCGGACGTACTGCTTGTCGAACGAGGGCTGGCCGTGCCCGGGCGCGTACCCCGCGGCGGGCCAGAACCGCGACGAGTCGGGGGTCAGGACCTCGTCGATGAGCGTGACTTCCCCGTCGACGATCCCGAACTCGAACTTGGTGTCAGCGATTATGATGCCGCGTGTCGCCGCGTGGTCCCGAGCGGCGGAGTACAGAGAGATGGAGGCCTCCTGCAACTCGGCTCCCGCCTCGCCCCCGATGATCTCGAACATGCGCCGGATCGAGATGTTCTCATCGTGGAGTCCGAGCTCGGCCTTCGTCGACGGCGTGAACATCGGCTGGGGGAGTCTGCTCGATTCAACCAGCCCGGCCGGCAGGGACATCCCGCATACCGTCCCGGTGCGGCTGTACTCGGCCCACCCGCTGCCCGCCAAATAGCCACGCACGATGCACTCGACCGGGAATACCTTCGCCTTGCGGACCAACATGAAGCGGCCCGCAAGACTGTCCGCGTGAGCCGCGAACCGCTCCGGCAGATCGGCGACGTCCGCCGAGATCAGGTGGTTGGGGACGACCCCCGCGAGCAACTCGAACCAGTAGAGCGAGAGCTTCGTCAGGACCTCACCCTTGTGCGGGATCGGGTCGGACAACACGACGTCGAACGCGCTGAGGCGGTCGCTGGCGACCAGCAGCAGCCGATCGCCGAGGTCGTAGATGTCCCGGACCTTGCCGCAGGCGTCGGGCCGGATGTCCATGGTTTCGCTCACGTTCGTCCCTTTGCGTCATGACACGTCGATAGGCGGTTCGGGATGCGTCGGCGCCGTATGTGACGAGGGCTGCGGAGGGCGCGCGGCGTGGAGACATTGTAGCCGTTGAAGGTGCCGGACGGGACGTCAGAACCAGCCGAAAACCAGGGTCCCGACGGCATACAGACCGTGCACGAGCATGAGGGCGACCAGGGTGTAGGCGATCCCCCGGTGGACCTTCTGATGCGTCGCGCCCTTGAACTTGATGAAGCGACGGCCGACAAGGACCTCGAACACCAGCAGCAGGAATCCGACGATCCCGGCCACGACGACCAGGTAGAGCGGCTGAAAGAACGGCAGATTCATCGACGTCTCCTCGTGATAGTGGCTGTCACGTGCTCGTGCCCGCGGGGAACGCGAGGGCGGCTATGAAGTCACGCTGGAAGTCGGGATCGCCGGCGAGGGCGATGGTCCGGACGGACTCAGCGATACGCTCCGCATCGCGCCGGACCGCACTCGAAAGCAGCATCGCGGAAGCACCAGAGAGCGCCGCGTTGCCGGCCAGCGTGACGCGTTCGGCCCACTGCGGCGGGATCATCCCGATCGCGACGAGCGAGTCCGGCTGCAGGTGCGAACCGAATCCTCCGGCAACGAGTATCTCGCGCACGTCGCCGGCGTCCCGGCCGGCCGCAGTAAGCACCGCTCCGATCGCGGACTGCACGGCGCCCTTCGCCAGCTGCGCCTGCCTGACGTCGTTCTGGGTGAGCAAGACGTCCGAAGCGACCTCGAACACCCGGCCGGCGATGGTCTCCGTCACTCGCGCCGCGAGCGGTCCGCGAGCCTGCAACCGGCCTGACTCGTCGAGCGCACCGCTGCGGACGAGGACCGCGAGGAGATCGAGCAGTCCCGAACCGCACAGTCCTCGCGGGCTCTCATCGCCGACGGTCCGCAGGCCGAATCCGTCGTCATCGAGCCACACCGCCTCCACCGCGCCCGGCTCGGCGCGCATCCCGTTCGTCAGCCCATATCCCTCGAACGCGGGACCCGCAGCCGCGGAGGCGGCGAGCAGCGCGCGCCCTGAGGCGAGAACGACCTCCCCGTTGGTGCCGAGATCGAGCAACAGCGCGTCGTCGTCCCGTCCGTCGAGCCCTGTGGCGATCAGACCCGCGACGGTGTCCGAGCCGATGAACGACGACACCTCCGGGCCCACAAGCACCCGGCCCTCGCCGAGTGCCGACAGGTCGGTGGCCACTGTGTCGGTGAGACGTGACGCCCGATGGTCCCCACGATGCGTCCCGTCCGCGAGGGACCCGACATCCTCACCGAGGAAGAGGCGGGCCATCGTCGGATTGCCGATCACGACTATCTCCCGCAGGCTTCCCGTCGCTGCGCGAGGACTGGCAGTAAGCAGAGCAAGAAGCGTCTCGATCTTGCGCACTACGGCCTCGCGCAGCTCCCGAGCGTCGCCTTCGAGAGCGCGCGACACGCGCGAGAGCACGTCATGGCCCCACGCGATCTGCGGGTTGAGGTCGGCGATCTCACCGATGACACGACCATCGGTCAGGTCGTGCAACCTCACGGCGATCGTCGTGGTGCCGATGTCGACCGCGGCGCCGAGCGCGCGGACGCCGGGCTCGGTGACGATCCCGCGCGATGCTGGCGGCTCGACCTCTGCGCCGGAGCTGACGCCCGACATCTGGACCCGGATCCCACCCGTGGCAACGGGCACGTCCACGACCACTTCGGCGGGTCCATCCACTCGGGCGCGGCAAGCAAGTCGGGTACCCGCCCGAGTTGCGGCGCCGAGCGCCTCGATCTCGATGTCGTCGGCGGGCGCGAGTCCGCCCGTTGCGTTCACCCGGCACGAGCCACAGCGGCCCTCGCCGCCGCAGGGAGCGTCGATGCGGATCCCGGCCATCGCCGCGGCCGCGTGCAGCGTCGTACCGCGCGGGACGTCCACACTCGCCCCGTCGGGCTCGAACCGCACTCTCACACCCGGCATGACGACCTCCCTCGGCTCCTCAGTATCGCACTGCGGGCCGAGGGCGACAGTCACTCGGATCCGGTGGAGCTGAGCCCCCCGGGGGAGTCGGGCAGCGCGTCGCCCGCATCCTCGCCGATGGACCCCTCGACGCGCCGTATGTCATCGCTCTCGAGGCCGCGGTATCGCGCCGCCTCGTCGGAGGATTCTTCGATCAAGGCCCGCTGCCTGTGCCACAGCTCCCTCTCGTCAGGAGCACCGAGCGGCGGCTCCGACCCGTCGTCGTCCGAGCCCGTGTGACCGATGTTCTCGAATCCGGAATGACGATGGTCCCGGCTCAGGATCTCCTGGTCGGCGGGGTGCGGGACCTCCACACCATAGTCGTACGGAAGGTCATCGGGGGTCCCGGGGACACCGTCGTCAGCGATCGAGTCCTCGATGACATCGTCCGGTGCGATGCTCCCGTCCTCGTGCCTGACTTCGTGACCGCTGTTGACCGGAACGAAGACGCCGCCTTGGCGGACGTACTCCTCGTCTCCGAACGGCCCCTCGTCGTTTATCCGTACCATGGAAACCTTCTCTCGGGCGCCAAACCATGCAGGAGGTTTATTCCCCAAGGCCGGGCGAGCGCTGCGGTCCCGCCTACTTTCGAGTCGGCGGGACCGATGTCACCCCGCGTGCGAGGTCCGCCCTCAGTTGCGGCAACGCCGCCTCCATCGCGACAAACCCCGCCTCGTAGGCCTCGCTCACGCGTGAGAAGTCCCACGGGCTGATCGCCCCGACGGCCGGCGTGACCAACAGGTCGGGCTGCAGACGGCTCGCGTCGCACTGGTGCTGGACGATCTCCCACGACAGGAGGATCACATCGCGCAACTCCTTGGGCTCCGAGACATCGGCGGCGAGCGGCATGATGTTGACCCCGAGCACATAGTCGGCGCCCAGATCGAGCGCTGCCTGTACCGGGACGTTGTCGACGAGTCCGCCGTCGACGAGCATCTGGCCGCCGCGGTGCACCGGCTCGAAGATGCCCGGGATGGCCGAGCTGGCGACGATCGCCTCTCGCAGCGGACCCGCATCGATCATGACGCGGCGCCCCGTGAGCAGGTCGCACGCGACGGCGGCGAACGGAAGCTGCAGGCGTTCGAAGTCGGTCGTCGAGGTCACCTTCTCGATCAGCGCACCGAGAGGCGAGGAATCGAGCATGCTAAGACGCGAGAGCCACGCCGGGACGGCGATCTTGAGCCAGTTCGCGCGGTGGAACGCCTCGAACATCTCGGCCGCCGGGACCCCCGCGGCGATTCCCGCACCCACGATCGCGCCCCCGCTGACCCCCGCAACGACGTCGGGGCGGATCCCTTCGCGTTCAAGCACCGCGAGCACGCCCACATGTGCGGCGCCCCTCACCGCTCCCCCGCCCAAGGCGAGCCCGAGGCGCGCCGGACGCACCGTGGGTTTGGGCGCGCGCCTGAGCCAGTCGAACATCGGCGACCTCTCTCGCTGAGCCGTAGCCGGACGGGCGCCGGCCTCGGGACCGGTCACTCGCCGGGCTGCTGGATGCCGATACGGTTGCCTTCGCTGTCCTCGACGAACGCGATCCAGCCGACCATGTCGCCCATGAACTGCTTCTCCTGCAGGACCCGGCCGCCGGCCTCAGGCACTCGCGCCACCATCGCGTCGATGTCACCGTTCGCACCGAGGTAGATGGTCGGACCGTCGTGGCTCGGCGTACCGCCCACGTACAGGTCGGCACTCACGATACGTTCCGAGGAGCCCTCGGGACCGCTGATGAGCGCGACCGTTTCTTCGCTCCCGGGCATCGGCGGTATCCGCCGACCGGTGACGTGACCGTAGAACTCCATCGCCCGCTGCATGTCCTTCACCGGGATGTCCGCCCACACGATGATGTCTCCCATGCCGTCCTCCTCGTCGCCTTGATGACCACACAGTACTAGGTACCCACGCGGAATGCCGCCCTGAGACGCTTCGGCCGTGTGAGCGCGCGCGCACGAGCACGACCGCGTCTACAAGACGGTCGCCAGCTAGGGCCGACAGTGCGCTCGGGTATCCTCTCCGCCATGAACCCAGAGAACCCGGTCTACTCGCACACGTCGGCCTACCACGAGATCAACGTCACCGACTACGGCTTCCTCCGCGTACTGCGATTCCAGCGGAACCGCCAGTCGTCGATGTATCTCGATGCGCCGTTCGACACCGACTTCGAGTACCCGGCCTACTTCCACATCGCCCTCGCCCTGAACCCGGAGGCCTCACGGTCGCTCTTGATCGGGCTCGGCGGGGGCAGCGTCGCGAAGAGGATGTGGCGCGACTATCCCGAGATGCGCCTCGACGCGGTGGAGCTGGACCCCGATGTCGTTGACGTCGCGCAGCGCTTCTTCGCGCTGCCCGAGGACGAGCGCATCGGCGTCTACGTGGACGACGGGCGGCGCTTCCTCGAGACATGCCCGGACACCTACGACGTCGTGATGGTCGACGCCTTCGACGAGGACCGCGTGCCGCGTCAGCTCACCACCGAGGAGTTCCTCCGCACCGCGCGCGACCGTCTCGCGCCCGACGGCGTCGTCGCCTACAACTTCATCGGCTCGCTCAGGGGCGACCACAGCAAGCCGTTCCGGAGCCTGTACCGGACTCTGCGGAACGTGTGGCGGAACGTGTGGGTGTTCACCGTGGACGAGGGAGTCGAGACGGAGGGTGCGAACCTGATGCTCTTCGCGACCGACGCGCCGGTCACCTCGGACGAACTGCGCGACCGCATCGCCGACCGGGTCGGTGGACGCGTGACGGTGCCCGCCTTCCACCTGTTCGGCGAGGACCTCTACACGGGCGAGATCCGATGCGGTGACGTACCGCTCATCGTCGATCCGCCGACGAGGCGGCGTAAGCGCCGCGGCTGAAGGCCGCGCGCCCGGTCGGATCGCCCGAAGCCCGTGGCGGGGCATACGTATGGGACGGCACGCGAGCTGCGTACCGTCCCATCGGAAATGCCGCGCTCGATCCGTATCAGAACCCGATCGCCAACGCCGTCTTGAGCGCATCCAGACTCGCGGTCGAGGAGTCTACGCGCCAGTCGCGCTCCTTGTTCGCGTTGAACCAGCACACCCCGGTCACACGCGGGTATGTCGTGACGATCGACTTGAACATGTCCGTGATCCAGGCGGCCTTGTCGCCACCCTGCTCGACGGAGGCGGTCTCAGCGATGAACAGCGGCTTGGCCGTGAGCCTGGTAACGGTGCCGTAGGAAGCACCGAACGTGCCGCCGAACGACCTCCAAGTCGACCAGCTTGCCGCGGTACCGCTGTTGTAGCCGTCGAGGGCGACGTAGTCGACGTAAGCGTCGCCGGGCCAGTAGTTCGCAATCTGATTCGCCGACGTGTTCGGAACGCTGTCGTTGTTGACACACCAGACGAATTTGACGTTGGTGGCGCCGCGAGCGGTGAAGATGTCCTTCACGTGCTGCCACGCTGCGACGAGCTGCTGCGGGGAGTTACCTGCCATCGTTCCGCCCCACGGGTACCAGTTGCCGTTCATCTCGTGGAAGGGCCTCAGCCATACGACCTGGCCGGACGCCTTGGCGCCGTCTGCGAACTGAGCAATCTTCGCGTCGCGGGATCCACCCGTGATGGTAGAAAGCCCGCCGACGCCCGTGGACCAGAACTCCAGGGTGATCATCGGAATCGATCCGTGATCGACGACGTTCTGCACTCGGGCTGCCGGGAAGCTCTCGGCATCGCTCACGAAGAAGTTGACGACGGCGGCGTGTGCACCGATCTCCGTCTCGAACCCGACGAGCGGCGCCATCTCAGTTGGTACGGCCGGGACGTACGTCCCGAACCAGCGAGCCGTCTGAGGCGAGAGAGCGACGGGTGCAGGCGCCACGGGGGCGGGCGCGGGTGCAGGCGCGACGGGCGCCGGCACGGTGACCTTGCCGCGGACAGAGCGGCTGCTCTTGCCGGACACCGCCGTGACCCGATAGGAATACGCGCCCGCAGCTTGGACACCAAGCGCGGGAGAGTACTTGGTCACCGAGCGAGAGGTCTTGATCGAAGCGACTTTGTGGGTGCCAGAGTAGACGGCCACGGTGACGCGACTGCGCTTGGATGCCTTGACGCTGACATGGATGCTGGTCCTGTCGGCGCTGGCCTTCGCCGAGACCCGCAGCGGTGTTGCGGCAATGGCGGGAGTGACTGTAACGGCCAGCACGGAGAGGACCATGGCCACTATGACTGCGAACCGCTTCATCGTCCGTCACCTTCGGCAGCCAGGCTGTCTACGAGAGACCCTTGGCTTTGCGTACCTGCCTCGCGACAGGCTTGCCTTTTCGGGTTCGAGCCGCGAACAAGGCTCAGCACCGGTGGACTTGCTTCATCCTTTCTATCGGCTTAGTGCGCGCGGAACTGAAGCCCTGATTCCCGAGGAACTTCGAACACGGGGGATTGCCGCCTGTTGCGCAGCAAGAACCTAGTAGACAGGCGGGAGCGAGCGCATGTAGTTCAAGTCGGTCGCGCTCAACCCCGAGGTCCAACGCGACAGCGTCGGCGCAGGTCCTGAGAGGTAGTACGGGAAGGAGACGGCGGCGCGAAAGGCCTGTGCACTGGCGTCGGAACTCATGATGCGCCAGTCCTGGAGCCCGTTCAGCCCCTCCTCGCGGGAGTCGAAGTAGATGACTGCCTTCACTTCGGGATGGCTGGTGCGGATCCTCGCATATGCGTCAGTGATCCAGGCGGCCTTGTCGCCCCCATCTTCCACACAGCCGAGTTCCGCGATGACGATGGGCTTGTGTAGACCACCCAAGTAGGCGAGCGGCTTGCGGTACCAGAACTCGAACGCGTGCCAGCTGGTCCTAGGTCTCGACGTTCCCCAGTTGAATCCGCTCATGGCCACCCAGTCCACGTAGGCGTCACCGGGGTAGTACGCGGCGAACGCGTTCTTGGGTGTGTCGGGCACGCTCTCGTGATTGACACTCCACACCCACGTGACGTTGCTCGCGCCCTCTTCGTCGAACACGTCGTGGACATGACGCCACGCTGCAACGAACTGCGCGGGCGTGTTGCCGTTGACCGTCCCGGCCCACGGGTACCAGTTCCCGTTCATCTCGTGCATGAGGCGGATCATGACGGGGCCTCGAACCGACTTGACCCTCCGCGCGAAGGTGCGGATGTACTCGTCCCACGTGCCGTCGAGAATCGTGGACAGCCGGAATGCGGGCTGGTTCACGGGGTCCTTCACGAGGTTGGCGTTGTTCCCGGGATCCCACGGCTCCCACGAGATCATGGGAATGGCGCCGCGCTGGAAGACAGAGAAGCAGGCGGCGGGATCGAACTCGTGAGGGCCAAGCTCCGCCCACGACTGGTACCACATCAAGATCGCCGGGGACTTGCTGGAAACCCCGGCGTAGCTATCCAACGCGGTCATGTCGAATGGTGCCGGAGGCCGGTACACCCCGAGAAGGGCGCCGATCGCCGGAGGTTCGATCGCGCCTGCCAAGGTCGGCACGGTCGACTTTGGGACATCGATCGTGCGCGTGGGCTGCACCGACGCCGTTCCGGTCGAGCGCCCTGACAGTAGGTCGCAGCCGACGAGCAGCAAAGCGCCTGCAACAACCATCGATATCACGGCGAACCCGGCCACACACGTGTGCCGAGCCCCCACAGCGCTACGCACCCTGATCACGCGGTCCCCTCCCCTGCGGGCTCCGACTCCAGAATACCCTCATCGCCCGCTCCAGCAACGGAGGCGTCGCGGGTCGGCTCAAGCGCGGCTTCCCCGGCACGGACGTCGGGCCACAAGGCGTACCGGATGAAGCCCTGAAGGATGACAACATGTCCGAGCGCGAACGCGACGTTGTTCATGACGGCGGGCGTGATCCCCTCACGGAGCATGCCCACGACCATCGCGACCACCAATACCGAGATCGCGACGATGTGGGTGATCACGGGCCGCAGCGAGCGGCGCGATCCCGACTTGGAGGTGACCACGAACTTCGCCTTGCCCCCGAAGATCGCTGTGATGAGCGCGGCTACATGGATCGGGAACGATCCCAAGGTGAACCACAGTGCCTCGAACTTGATCTTGAAGTCAGAGGCCACAGCCATGGTGGCGAGTGTGACGACGATATATGGCAGGAAGTAGATCGGGTACTGGTTCGGCGCCTGCACCGGCCGCTGACCCGTCAAGAGGAACGCAACGGGCAGTACAAGGTACGCCGCGTAGGCGAAGCCGGTGAACCAATACACGAAACTGAGCCCGAACTGGACTCGAGTGGCCATACGCATGCCGCGGAAGAACGGCCTGCGCTTGAAGAGGATCTCCAGCCCGCCGCGAGCCCATCTCAACTGCTGACTGTAGTAGCCGCTGACATCCAACGGCCCCAGTCCCTCGGCTAGAACGATCGGAACATACTTTCCGTGGTACCCGGCCTTCAGCAACTGCAGCGAGACCCGAAGATCCTCCGTGATCGAGTCCTCCGGCATTCCCCCAACGGCCGCGAGGGCTGTTCGACGGAAGATGAGGTTCGTCCCGCAGGCGAATACGGCCTGGTCCTTGGTGCGACCTCGCATGATGGGACCGTAGAAGAGCGCCTGCTGCTCATGAGCGCCCGAGGCAACGCGATTCGTGAAGCGGTTCGAATAGGACTGTGGTGTCTGCACGAACGCGACATCCCGCTCCGCGAAGCAGCCCATCGTCTTCTCGAGGAATCCGGGCTTGGGGACGTGATCGGCATCGAAGATGACAACGAAGTCGCCGTGGGTGCGTGCCAGTCCCTCGTTGATGTTGCCTGCCTTGGCGCCTCGGCGGTCAGGTCGCGTCAGGTATCCGACCCCGGCAGACGAAGCCAGAGCCTGAATATCCGTCGACCGGCCGTCGTCGAGGATCCAGACCGACATCCGCGGATGTCGTATCGCAAGCGCACCGTGCATGGTCTGCTCGACGATCTCCAGCGGTTCGCCGGCCACGGTGATGAAGACATCGACCGTCTCGTCGGTCGTCGCGAAATCGGATGTCGCCGGTTCATCCCACCGCTGCGAGGAGATCGTGTACCAGAAGCCTGCGGCCTGGATCACGTTGAACGCCTCGGCGGCGATCAGAAGGTAGAAGAGCACCAGGTTCTCCGGACGCGTATCCAGCAGCAGCCACTTCAGATAGACCAACCCTGCAATCGCCGAGAGCACCGCAAGGACTCGGCAGGCGGCCAGATACGCGCGGCGGCGATGGGGAGCTATGTAGATCATGGAGTGCTCGCCTCCGGCGCAGGAGTGGACGTCGGGACAGGAGTGCGATCGAAGCGCAGAACCTGCACCTGACTCAGCTGAACATCTTGGGTGGTGGTGAAGCCGTTACGGAGGAACCACATCGTCGTGTTGTATGCGTCGCCGCGAAGCTGCGCGATGTTCTGGAAGCTCAGGATCAAGTAGACCCGGTCCGATTGCCGAGCCACCCGATCGAGGTCCTGCCCAAGCTGCACTTTGCCGTTTCGAAGTCCCGCGTTCTCACCGTACAGAGGGAAAGCGAACGCAGGAATCGTCTTCGGCAGGTAGTAGTCCGTCAGAACGTCCATGTAGAACGGCTCGTAGATGATGACGTCGCCGGGTCGATACTGTTCCGCGACGAACTCGATCGCAGCACGATTGTCGTAGCGCATGGTGTTGTTCGGGTCGAACGACTGATCGGCCCAGGCGACGAGCGACAAGACCACTACGAGGCTGATCAGCGCCTTGCCCAACCGCTTGTTCGACGCGGCCAAGACGCGTGCGATCAATAGCAGCGCCGGAGCAGCGAGCGCCATCGCATATCGAGATGCGAGTACTTGCCCCTGCCACTGCCCCAGTGCCCAGATCAGCGGAAATCCGATACATGAGAAGACCGCGACCGCCGTGACCCGTTTCATCGGTCCGACGACATCGACCAACACCATCGCGAGGCTGATGAGCAAGGGCCACATCGCGACGAGCGCATACATCGTCCAAGCGGGATGGAAGCCGGCGATCATCTCGACCAGCATCTGACCCACATCATTGAACCTGATAGCGAAGCTCGCGGCCACCTGCCCATATCCCAGGCCGCCCGATCCCGCGGTGATCGACTTGATCAAAGGGCTGTTGGCACCGTGCGATGGCAGCCAGACCGCCCAGTACAGCCACGCGGTCACGGTCGTCACAAGAACCGTGTTGGAAGCCAGCCACGGACCGAGCCCCGGCATGTCAGCGAAGATCCTCCATGGTCGACGAAGGCTCGCCGTTCGTTGCCCCCCACGCCTTTGTCCACTCCCCCGGATGAAGACCTCCACAACCAGGAAGTAGGCGACCTCACCCACTATCAAGAACAAGAAGAAGTAGTGGGTGAACGCGCCGAGGAGAGAGGCGATCGTGTATCCCACCCAGCTGCGGGAGTCGTTTCGATCCACCGCCAGGGCGAAGAAGGCCACGGACAAGAGGCCGAAGAACATCAGCATCGAGTACATCCGCGCTTCCTGCGAGTACCAGATGTGGTACGGCGAGAACGTCAACAGGGCTGCTGCGACAAGCCCGGTCCGGCGATCCCAGAGTCTCGCGCCCGCCCAGTAGGCAACGGGTATCGCCGCCACGCCGAACACGAGTGCGAAGGACTTGACGGCGACTTCTCCTGTGCCGAACGCGCCGATCCAGAAGTTCATGAGGATATGGAAGAGAGGCGGATGGGTGCCCCCGACCACACTCTGGATCGTGTCCCAGACGGACGACGTCGTCTGCTCGATCGTCGCCCCCTCGTCGAGCCAGAGACCGCGCGTGTTGATCGTAGCCATGCGGAGGCCGAATCCGACGACCGTCAACACGACCACCCACCAGCTGTCCCGGCCCCGGCGAGGGACGACCGCCGCAGCGTGAGCGCCAGTGGCGAGTGGCGATGTCGTGGACATCTAGCTCGCCCGCCGGGTTGCACCGCGAAGCGAAGCGAGGTCGTCCGCGTCGAATTCGCGAAGAAGCAGAAGGACGAGTGCGTATGCCAGACATGCGACGGCATAGGCCGGGAAGAGCCAGAAGCCCGTCGGATGCACCAACGCGAGAACCACTCCGACGACGGCGGCGGCCACGCTCGCCCGGACGAGCGTCCACAGGACCCGCCGCCCGAGCAGCTCACGCAGGTACCAGACCGCAGCGGCGCCGGCGGACAACCCGGCAACGGCCGCGACTCCCGCCGCGCCGATCTGACCGAACACCGGTATGACGATCGCGAGCAGCGCCAGTTCCGCCGCGGTAGTCACGATCACGATCGCGAGGGCTTGCCGTCGATGGCCGCGCGCCATCATCACGGAGATGCACGTAGCGCGGACGTTTCGTCCGACCGACGCGACCATGAGCAGGGTGAACGGAACGGCGGCAGCAGCAAAGGCCGCGGTGTAGACCAGCGTGAGCGCCTCAGCGCCGGTCGCGGCGATCACCGCTACGCCGAGCACGGTCACGAGGAGCGCCATGCGCACGCCCTGCATCGTGTAGCGCGCCACGAGCGCTTCGCTCTTCTCAGCACCGGCCCTGGCGACCGATGGGAAGAGCACGCGGCTCAGGGCGGCGGACAGGAAGCTTGTGGTCTCCGCCAACGCGGCGGCCGCGCCATACAGTCCTGCGGCCGTGCTGCCGCTCAGCGCCTTCACGAACCAGAGGTCGCCGTCACTCGCAACGCCTGAGAACAGGTTCTGCACGAGGAACGGCACCGCTGCAATACCCATCCCGCGCGCCTCGGCGAAGGTGCCCCTGATCCGCAGGCCCGTCCCCCTCCAAGGCACGAACAACACTGCGAATCCTGCGATCGAAGACAGGGCGTTGCCGATGAGCGCTCCGGGTACCGAGAAACCCAGCCAGACGAGCCCCCCGATCGCAAGGAACTTCACCGTCGCGTAGACGAGCATTCCCGCGACCTGCCTTGCGAATTGCTGACGGCCGAGCCGCAGGTTGCCCGCCAAGAGGAAGGCGGCGACGACAGGGATGTCCAGAGCTGCGATACGGATGAGCGGTTCGAGACGCGGGTCTCTGAGAGCCCCCGCAATGAGCCCCGCGCCCACCTCGAGCGCCAGGAACAGCAGACCGGCCGACAGCATTTGCGCCAGGTACGCGCCACGCTCGATGCGCAGCGCGGCGTCGGGATCCTCGGCAAGGCGCTTCGAAGCGACCTGCACGATCCCCCCTGTTACTAGCATCTCGAAGTAGTTGAGCACCGAGAGGGTCACCCGCCACTCACCGAACCCCGCGGGACCCAGACTCGTGGAAAGGTAGTGATAGAGAAGGAACGCTGTGAGCAGCTGCCAGACTTGGGCGACGACTCCTAGAACCGTGCCTCGCGCCAAGCTCGTCGTCCTCGCCACAGCTCTCCCTCGCCTCTTCAGGCCGCGCCGCGAGCGCGTCGTGCGATGCGCTCATACTCAGCGAACACGAGATCGAGCGTCGACGAGAGCAGGTATCGCCCATCGAGAGCGGTGGCGTGACCGGACCGGGCCAGGCGAGCAGCGAACTCCGGGTCCCTGAGAAGCCGCAACATCGCAGCCGCAAGAGCGATCGGGTCACCGGGGCGAACGAGAAGGCCGTTCTCCCCATCGCGGATGAACTCCGCAGGCCCCCCCGAGTCGGTGCACACCGTTGGCACGCCAAGAACCATCGCCTCGAGGATGCTCCTCCCGAGCGCTTCCGAACGTGACGGCGACACGAAGAGGTCGAGGGCGGCGAGCATCGGCGCGACGGGTTCGAGGAATCCGACGAAGAACACCCGGCCAGCGACGCCAAGGGAACTCGCGAGCCCCTGGAGGCGATCCTTCTCCGGGCCATCACCGGCGATGAGCAGGACGGCTGCGGGATGTGACCCCGCCACCTCAGCGAAGGCGGTAACAAGGTCGTCGATGCCCTTGAGCGGCTCGAGATAGCCAGCGTAGCCGATCCGTGGGCCACCCTCCGGAACGTCCAAGTGCATCAGGGAGTCAGCGGCCAGTTCATCGGGATCGAGGCGGCCGGACGCCTCGATGATCCGACCGCGGATGCCGACCGTGCCGAGCCGATCGGCAACGCTTCGGGAGGCTGCGAAGATCGCATCAAGGCGGGGGGCTTCGACACGCGAGACGAGGTTGCGGACGAAGAGCATGGGCCTTCGCCAACGGACGGACATGACCGGCAGCGCAGAGGTCGGGTCCACAGTCACGAAAGCGCAGAAACCGACACGCGGCGGCGATGGGACCAGCCCGAGCCACCGCACGAAGGCCACCGGGAAGATGCTCATACCGTGAACGACCTCGGGGCGCAACTCTCGCATGAGCCGACGAAGGCGGCGGATGCTCGAGAGCGCGAGCGTGAATTCGGCTGTTTCAGAGCGAACATCGATATCAGCGCATGCCCGGTGCAATGCAGATTCGGCGGGGGCTATGACAAAGACCTCGTGCCCCTTCGCGCGACCGTGGCTGAGTAGGCTCATCAACAGCCTCTCGGCACCCCTCGTGCGCGGCCATCTCGAATTGGCAAGGTATACGATGCGCAAGGAACCGCCCCGAGGATTGTCACGGACAGTGTGCCTCTGCCATTGTAGCCGCACGAGAGCCGCGCCACGGCGCCGGGTGCATGAGGGCGAGGTTTGATGCAGGGTCTGGAGAACGCTAGGACGAAGGTCCTGCTCTACCACGATCTCGCGGCGCTGACCCGCGGCGACAAGGGTCTTGCTCGCGACCGGTTCCGGCACGACTTGGCGCGAATGACCGCCTGGGGATTCTCGTTCCGTAGCATGCCTGAATTCCTCGCAGGCAAAGCGTCGGGCCCGAAGGACATCATCATCACGTTCGATGACGGTGGACGCTCGCTCCTGGACTGTGCGCTGCCAGTCCTCGAGGAGTTCTCCGCGACCGCGACGATGTTCGTCGTCGCCGCTTTCGTCGGCTGCAAGGGTAGCCACATGGACTTCCTTACCTGGGACGATCTCGACGAGGTCGCCGCTCGCGGAGTAGGCATCGGGTCACATGCTCTGAGCCACTTGCCTCTCACCGGGTCAGACCCGATCGCGATCCAACGCGAGGTATTCGGCGCTGCCGAGATCTTCGACCGACACGGGCACGCCCCGAGAACCTTTGCGTATCCGTACGGGCGGCGCTCGGACGAGGCTAAGCAGGTCGTTCGCGACGCAGGGTTCGAAGCGGCCTTCATGATCAAGAAGGGAGGGCAAGATCCCCTCGAGATCAGACGGCGCCTCCTGACGCTCGCTGAGCCCTCGCCGCTCTTGCGCTTCTACTTGAGCGACCACTACTTCGGTGTGCGAAAGGCGATCGTGTCAACGGTCCCAGAGAGGTTCCGTCGCGAAGGCCGCCCTCTTCCTGAGGCCGCCCTCGGTGCGCGCGGTTTCGGGATCGACGGATGGATGCCCCCCAACGTTCACCCACCGTCGGACGCAGCGTCGTGACCGCCGCGCGGATGATCGCCTATGAGGTCCACGAAGGCGCCGAAGCCCTCATGGGGCTCCGGGCCGAGTGGGAGGCGCTCGAGGCGTCCGGGGCGGACCACGTCTTCCAGACTCATGCGTACGCTCGACTGTGGCAACGCACCGTCGGGACTCCGACCGGCGCAAGGCCCCTACTGGTGGTCCTGCGTGAAGACGGACGCGTCGTCGCGATCTTCCCGGCGTGTCGCATCCGCGAGGGCGGTGCCCCTCTGATCGCGTGGCTGGGAGGCCCGCGCGCCCTCGACTACGGAGACATCCTCTTCGATGAAGATGCCGCCGAGACGACCGTCGATGCTTTCGTGGCGGAGTCTTTGCGGCTGATCGCGCGTCATGCGCGGGGCTCCATCCTGTACCTGACGAACGTGCGCGACGATGCGCGCGTGGTCGAGTCGCTGCGTTCCCGGATGCGGGTATTCAAGACGACCACAGCCCCCTATCTGCCCATCTCCGGAACGTGGAAGGAATACCTCCACTCCCGCGGGCGCAACACGCGCCATAGTCTGGACAGGTTGTCGCGGCGCCTGTCGGAGTCGGGAGAGGTGGAATTCGCACTCCTTGAACCTCAGGCCCCTGGGGTTGCGCCGGCCATCGCAAGTCTCGTGACCTTTCAACGTGCGCGCTTCGACGCACCGGTCACCCGCACGAATCTCTTCGACGAGCGCTACGTCAGCCTCCGGACCGAGCAGGCGATGACCGCGCTGGGCAGTCGGGTCGCAACACTGAGCGTCGACGGCCGATGCATCGCAGCGTCCCTACACACCGTCTTCCGCGGCCGCTTCTACTGCCTGGTGACCGGCTTCGACGGCAGCTACTTCAACTTCTCACCCGGCCTTCTGCTCCACGGGTTCGTCATCCGCTCGTGCTTCGAGAACGGCTGGGATCCTTGCGACTTCTGCTGGGGTGACGAAGCGCACAAGTTCCGGTGGACCGAGCAGGAGACGACGCTCACCACCTTCGTCAGCAACAACGCCAAGGGGGCGCTCCTGCTGGCGGCGGCAACCGCTCGTCGCAAGATCGCCGAGGTGTTCAGGAATAGCGGCAATACACCGGGTTCTTCCAAGCGCCGCGACACCCTGCCCGGCTGAGGGTCACCCCGCGTCGCGACCACGTCGTGTCTTCGGAACTGGCGCGGCAGCGCGCCACCAGACCTTGAACCCTCTCACGAGGCGGCGCGCCAGACCGTATCGCAGCCGCAGGGCCGCAACGAGCAGACCTCCCGACACAGGTCGCAACGAGACGTACGCGCGACACAGGGCGTTGGCGTTGGGGCGCCACAAATGCAGCCAGGGCGCGGCGCTGATCTCGGACACGGCATCGAGATCGGGATCCGCACAGGACCACTCGACCGTCTTGTGGGTGATGAGACGCCCGGGCGACAGGCGCGCGTACGACTCGTCGTAGCCACCCTTGAGGGCGGCGCACTCGCGACGGGTGTACAGGCAGAACTCCGACGCGATGGACCGTCCCTCGGCGCGGAGGACATGGATCTCGCACCATCCGTCGAGCTTCATGCGCTCAATGAGGCTGCGATAGAACGCCATCCGATCGGGATGATGGTTGATCGCAGACCCGCGCTCACCCTTCCATCCGGAGGCCTCGACCTCGAGGAACAGCGGGTACTCCGCCTCAAGGTCCTCTCGTGCGACCACGCGCACATATTCGGCGCCGGGAAGCGCCTCGAACCCCCGGGCGGACTTGCGCAACGTGCTGCGCGACTTGCCCGAGAGACGGTCCATGAACTCCTCCGCCGACATGTCGGTGGGAATCACGAACTCTGCGCCATCGGAGAATGCGAAACGCGTGGCAGCGCTGATCGTGTCGAGCCCGTCCCACATGATCGAACCGCCCCAAGTCCGACCCAGCACAAGGATCGCAGGTCTGCCCGGCTGCCGGCGCATGTGGTCGACCACGGCTGGGAGAAGAGCTCTTCGGGCGTCGTCCTCCGGGCCGATGGCGTCGCTGATCACCCACCCCGGGCGCCACGGCATGCCCCAGACCCTCAGCGGAAGCCCGAAGCCGCGTTCGATGCGCTCCTCGACGGGCAGGATCGAGCGGACCGTCTCGCCATCCGATAGCGCAAGGCAACGAAAGGACGCGGGCGCGGGGCAGAGGTGCTCAAGGTAGGCGGAGTTCGCTTCGTGCGAATGCCACATCGCGGGATTGGGCATCGAGAGATACAACCGTCTCCAGTCGGCTTCCAACGCGGCGAGACCCTCCGGGCCACGATGCTCTTCGACGCTCCAGACCCGCTCAGCCATGCGTACACCCCTCCACCTTCGACAGTGGCGCTTCAGGCATGCAGTGTAAAGTGATGTTGGAAGCGGAGACACCCGACGACTGGAACAGTGCGTGGAGCTGACCGTCTGCGAGACACCACTCCTATCGCTCACCGCTATCGCTCGCGCACGCACTTTCGAGCTCGACCGCCTCGTCGCTCATCTGAGGGCGTGCGCCGGCCCCGTAAGCCGCGAGATCGTCGTCGGGGTCGAGACCGCGGGAGCCGCTGCTCCCACCGAGGCCGTCGACGACGACGGGGTTCGCTGGATCGCGCTCCCTCCGCGGCGGGGGATCGGCTACAACCGCGAGCGTGTGCTCGAGGCTGTTCGCGGCGACATCGCGGTGAGCGTCGACGACGACTGCATCCCCGAAGGCGACTGGCTCACCGAACTGCTGTCCGCATTGGACGATTCCACGATCGACGCAGCCGTTGGTCGCGTGACCGTCCCTCCCGCGGGCCTGCTTGGTGACTCGATCTCCGCACTCGGCTTCCCCGCGGGCGGCTCGGCCGGATACGAGACCATGTTCCTGGTACGCGAGGACGGTACGACCGACAACGTGTCGTGCGGCAACTTCGCGATCCGCACTGCGGTACTGCGGGAAGTGGGCGGTTACGACGAGTCCATGGTCCACGGCGGCGAGGACACCGAACTCGCCTACCGCCTGAACACCTCCGGACGCCGCATCGCCTTCGTCCCCACCGCTGCCATCGTCCATCCTGCGCGGACCAGCCTGCGGGAGTTCGCTCGGTGGTTCTACGTGCGGGGTCGAGCGAAGCGACAGTTCTCGCGCAAGATTCCCTCAACCGGATACGTGGCGCGCAGGCTCGCCAGCTACGGCAGGATCCTCAGGTCGAACCTGCTCGACCTGAAGATCGTTCTGATAGTGCCGTTGCTGTTCGCGAGCGTCGCGCTGCAACAGGCCGGGTTCGTGATCGAGACGATCAGGCCCACCCACCGCCCCTGAGCCGAGGACGCTCGACGTGTCGATGCGCTAGTCGACCTCAGCCGCCCGGGTTCGATACACGGAGGCCCTCAGCGAGTCGGTGTGTTCGGACGCCGCCGGTACCGATCCCGACTCCGCGCTCGTATGCGACGCACCGACGGGCCGGTTCCCCAGCTGGCGGCGATCGATCTGCACGCCCGGGGCCAGCAAAGGCGAGGAGCGGCGCTCCACGCCTATCACCTGACTGATCTTCGCCCGGCTGGCATCGTGGCGCTCCACGTTGTTGATCAGCTCCGCGATGAGACCGGCGACGAGCAACTGCACACCGGTCAACACGGCGATGATGGACGCATAGAGGAACGGGCTCGCGGACATGTTCGTGCCCGTGTTCAGTGCGACGAAGAACTCCGCCCAGAAGGCGATCGTGCCGAAGCCTGCAAAGGCCAACCCCATGCCGCCGAGCAGATGCAGAGGCCTCTCGGCATAGCCCGACAGGAAGAACACCGTCAGGAAGTCGAGGGCCCCGCGGACGTAGCGCTCCGGCCCGTACTTGGACTTGCCGGTCGTGCGGTACAGACTCTCGACGGGCACTTCTGCGACGCTGAAGCCACGGCGCGCTGCGAGCACGACGAAGAAGCGATGAAGCTCCCCGTACCCGTACCTGATCAGGTCATCGGCAGCGGCATAGCGGAACGCCTTGAGCCCTGCGTTCATGTCGTGAAGCTGCACTCCGGTAGCGGCCCGTACGAAGGAGTTGAAGAACTTCGAGGGGATGCGCTTGCTCAGGGGGTCGCGCCGAAGCACCTTGTAGGCGGAAACGACGTCGTAATCTTCAGCGATCTTGTCGATGAGGCGCAGGATGTCGTGCGGGTCGTACTGCATATCCGCGTCGGAGGTGACGATGATCTCGCCACGCGCGTAGGTGAACCCGTTGGCGAGTGCGCTGGCCTTGCCGAAATTGCGTCGATGCTTCAGCGCGCGGACGCGCAGATCCTTCGTACAAATGGCGGAGATCTTCGCCCAGGTGTCATCGGTGGAACCGTCGTCCACGAAGATGATCTCGTAGGAGTAGACCTCCTCGCGGAAGATCTCCGTGACCTGGTCGTAGATGCCGTCGATGCTGTCGGTCTCGTTGAATGCAGGCAGGATGACGGAGATATCGACCGAATCCACCATCGCGCCGATGCCGATCATCGAATCCACCCTGTGCTCTGAGGTGCTCATGGTGCTCTCGACCCTTTCGACCCAGGTGACGATGCCCCGACTGAACCGATCCGCCACTCCCGCGTGCTGCCTTCACCACTGTTTCGGCCGGACTCCGAGAAAGATGAGCGATAAACGGTAAGTACCACAGTCTGACAGACCTAGAACTCCAGCGTCTCGAGCCGCTCGAACAGCACGCCCACACGCTCGAGGAACTTCCAAGGGTCGAAGCACTCGTCGAGCACATCGGATGTCAGCAGCTTCGCCGCCTCCGGATCCGCTTCGAGTTGCTCACGGTACGACAGGCCGCTGCGCGCCTGCTGCAGGTCGTCCCACACCTTCATCGCGTTGCGCTGCACCAGCGTGTACGCGTCCTCGCGCGACATGCCGGCGTCCACGAGCGCGAGCAGCACCCGCGAGCTGTAGATGAGGCCGCGCGTCTTGTCGAGGTTGGCCTGCATGTTGGCCGGGTAGACGACGAGCCCGTCCAGGATCCACTCGAGCTTGGACAGGATGTAGTCGAGCGCGATGAAGCTGTCGGCGAGCACGACGCGCTCGGCGGAGGAGTGCGAGATGTCGCGCTCGTGCCACAGCGCCACGTTGTCGAAGCCGACCTGCGCGTTCGCCTTGATCACGCGCGCCAGACCGACCACGCGTTCGGCGGTGATCGGGTTGCGCTTGTGCGGCATCGCCGACGAGCCCTTCTGGCCACGGGCGAACGGCTCCTCGGCCTCGAGCGTGTCCGACTTCTGGAGCGCGCGGATCTCGGTGGCGATCGACTCGGCGGTGGCGGCGACGATCGCGAGCACCGCGAGCACGTGCGCGTGCCGGTCGCGCGCGATGACCTGCGTCGAGAGCGGGTCCGGCTGCAGACCGAGCTTCTCGCAGACGTACTCCTCCACGAACGGGTCGATGTTGGAGTAGCTGCCGACGGCCCCCGAGATCGCTCCCCACGCCGCCGAGAACCTGCGGGTCGCGATCAAACGCTGCTCGGCGCGCTTGAGCGCCCATGCCCACGCCCCGAACTTCATGCCGAACGTCATCGGCTCTGCATGGATGCCGTGGGTGCGGCCCACGCACAGCGTGTCCTTGAACTCCATCGCGCGGCGCCGGCAGATGCGGCCGAGGCGGCGAACGTCCTCCAGAACGATGTCCATCGCCTGGGTCATCTGGTAGCACAGGGCGGTGTCGCCGAGGTCCGAGGACGTCATCCCGTAATGGACCCACTTCGACGGCTCGCCGATATGCTCGGCCATGTTGGTGAGGAAGGCGATGACGTCGTGGTTCGTCGTGCGCTCGATCTCGTCGATGCGCTCGACCTCGAAGGCGGCGCGCTCGCGGATCAGGACGGCGTCCTCGGTCGGGATCACGCCGAGCTGCGCCTGCGCCTCGCAGGCGAGCACCTCGATCTCTTTCCAGATCTCGAACTTGTTCTGCGGGGACCAGATGGCGCCCATCTCGGGACGTGTGTATCGATCGATCATGGCAGACCCCTCAAGCGGCGCGGAAACGTCACAGGTTCATTATCGCAGAGGGAGCGAGGGGACCGCCGCCTAGAGGATCCCGGCTCGAAGCCCCAGCTCGTCCGCGAGGTCGTCGAGGTTCGGCATGCCCACCTCGCCGAGGCAGCTCAGCGCGATCGACGCGCACGCTGCCGCATCCGAGGCGGCCTCGTGGTGCACCAGCTCGATGCCACAGTGCCGGGACACCGTCGAGAGCTTGTGGTCGGGCAGATGCGGCCACACGCGACGCGACATGGTCACGGTGCAGTAGTAGGCGACGGTCTCCGGCAGAGTGAGCTCGCAGCGCTGCAGCGACGCGCGCAGTACACCCATGTCGAATGGCGCGTTGTGCGCGAGCACGACCGCCCCGCTCAGGTACGGCTCGATCTCCCGCCACACCACGTCGAACTCCGGCTCGTTGGCGACACGTCGAGCGTCGATACCGTGGATCCGCGTATTCATGTAATCGAAACGGTTGCCCGGCGGCCGGATGAGCCAGTCGCGCCGATCGACGATGCGGTCGCCCTCGATCACGGCGAGCCCCAGGGCGCACGCGCTCGCGCGCTCGCGGGAGGCGGTCTCGAAATCGATGGCGACCCAGGTGTGCGGCATGAAAGGACTTTCGGCTCGGAGCGCAATCGTCTCGCAGGACTCTACCCTACGATGCGGATCTCGCCGGCCGCGTCCCACCGCTGCGGTTCGCGCTCGGTATGAAGCCGCGATCGAAGTTCACAGCGCCGGAAGCATGAGCCCTTCCGGCAGGTCGGCGCCGGTCATCCACGCGCGGACCATGTCGTTGAAGAGTCCCGGCTCGGTCATGTTCCAGTTGTGCTCCTCGGCGACGGAGAGTTTCCGCGTGTGGAACACCTCGCGCGACTGCGCGCCGGGGATCGCGACGGCCACATCAGCGGTGGAGCGGCGCATGACGTCGTACTCACCATGACCGCACACTGCGAGTACGGGCGCGGTGACCCGATCGAGGCCGATCGGCAGCCGGAACGCCTGGTTCTCCGCGATGACGTGCGAGAACGACTCCGCGGTGATCGACCGGAACGTGCGGCGAAAGTCGTCCACGTACTCATCCGGGACACCGGCCGCACCGTGCATGTTCGCGCGCATCCACCACTCGTTGTTCTTGAACGGTGCGGCTGTGAGCTGGAACGTCCAGTACGCGACGCCCGGCGTCATCATCCACGCGCCCGGCATCTTACGGACCAACGCGCTGCTGACGATGGCATGGTCGACGATCTCCGGTTCGCTGGCCAGCAGCGCGAGCGTGACCTGCGCGCCCTCGGAGAGTCCTACGACAGCGGCGTGACCCTCGTGCGCCCGGCTGCGGATCAGTTCCGCGACTCCGGCGACCGCGCGCGCGATGGTGAAGGGGCCCGCATCCATGCTTCTGCCATGTTCCGGCAGATCGGGCACGAGGATGTGGAACTCGCCGGACAGCGCCTCGACCTGCGGGCGCCACATCCATCCCGCGCCGCCACCGCCGTGCAGGAACACGATGGTGGGGCGGTCACTCGGCCCGTGCTCCTCCGCGTACAGCGTCATGCCTGCTCCTCCCCCACACGTGCGAGCGACGCAGCCTCGATGTAGACGTTGCCGACCTCCGGGTACGCCGCCTTCAGCGCACTCTCCACACGGGCGATCGAGGCGTGCATCCCCGCGGCGTCGATGCCGGGACAAAATGCGACGTCCAAGTTGACGAGCAGGTCCTTGGGGCCGACATACATCGTGCGGATCACGCCGACGCCCTCGATCGCGGGATCGGCGACCACCAGTGCGTTCATGACTTCAAGAACGGTCGGCTCCACGGCCTCGCCTACGAGCAGGCCCTTCGACTCGCTCGCGAGCACCCACGCGATGCCGGCGAGGATGAGGCCGATGATCACGGACGCGGCGCCGTCGAAATACGGGCTCCCGGTCAACTGCCCCAGCAGCACGCCGAGGAAGGCGACGACCAATCCGAGCATCGCGGCAGTGTCCTCGAACACGATGGTGAAGATGGTGGGGTCCTTGGACGCCCGGATGAACTCGATCACGGGGCGCTCGCCGCGCGCGTCGTTGAAAGCGCGCAGCGCGACAAAGAACGAGAAGCCCTCGATCAGCAACGCGACAGCGAGGACGATGTAGTTGGGCCACGGGTTCTCGACCGCCGTGGGGTGCAGGAGATGCAGCACGCCCTCGTAGATCGACATGCCGCCGCCGATGCCGAAGATCGAGATCGCGACGATGAGCGTCCAGAAGTAGAGTTCTTTACCGTGGCCGAACGGGTGCGCCGGATCCGCAGGACGTTCCGCCCGCTTCATCCCGAAGAGCACGAGGACCCCGTTGCCGGTGTCGACGAGCGAGTGAATGCCCTCGGCGATCATCGCCGAACTGCCGGTGAGCGCGGCGGCGATGAACTTGCTGATGGCGACGAGCAGGTTCCCGACCACCGCCGCTACGACCGCGACCTTCGATTCCGCGTGTCCCGCCATGTGTTCCCGCTCCCTGTCGGACCCCGCCCCACGACTGTGAGCCTGTGCTTTAGGGTAGCGGCGTCCAGCGGTGGCGGCAACGAACAACGAGAAGGGGTCCGTCGGGCGAGCGCCGCTCCTAGAGCTTGGAGGCCCCTCCGCCGGCGACGTCGCCGCGCCCGGAACCGTCGAGGACGGGGGCGACGCCGAGCTTGACCGCCGCCTGCGAGGCCCACGCGTCGATCGCGGCCCAGTCGCGGAAGTCCCCCTCGGGCGCTTTCATCATCTTGAGGATCGTACGTTCGATGAACGAGAACTTCTTGGGCTCATTCCAGCCGGCGAACAGCCCGGTGTCGAGGGGGGTCACGCCCGTCTCGGCGATCAGCGGGTCGGTGTAGGCGCGGACCGCGTCGGCCTTCGCCGGCTCGGTCTCGAGCGTCAGGCACGCCGTATAGAAGGCGACCTTGCCGGCCTTCAACGTCGCAGCGTTCTTGGTGACCCACTCCTTGACCGGGGCGTGCCAGTTGCTCGCGCGCACTCCGCTGCCCACGAACACCGCGTCGTAGCCGTCCGCCGCCGGCGCATCCTTGGCGGACACGACCTCGACCGTGGCGCCCTTGGCGGCGACCACGGCGCCGATTCGCTCCGCCACGCCGGCGGTGCAGCCCGATCCCGTGCCGTACACGACCAGTACCTTGCTCATGCCCGCTCCCATCGTCTTCCGGGGCTGCTCCACTTCGGGCGCCCACGTTGCCACATACCCCGCGCCTCCCAGCGCGGTCGCACCCACGAGCACACCGCCCAACACCATGAACCGGCGCCTCGAGATCTCCTCGTTAATCACATGTCCTCCCTCGATCTCACCCCGTCCCAGTACAGCACCATCATCTGGCGCACGACCTCTTCGAGCGGCACGTCGTAACTGCCGAGATCGCCGCCCACGATCTCCCGCGCCATAACGAACGTGGACGTCATCGTGAAGAACGCCTCCGCCATCACGTGCGGATCGAGGTCGGCCCGCAGGTCGCCCGCGCCTTGCCGCGCGGTCAGATAGTCGGCAAGGCCGTCCAGATTGCGGCTCGTACCTCCGCCCATCACCTCGGCCACCTCGGGGATCGACCGCGCGTCGATCGCCAGGCGAAGCGCCGCCGCGCCGAACTGCAGCGCCTGCCGCACCTCCATCGTCGCGAGCGCCTCGAGCGTGCCACGGGTGTCGGACGGGTCGGGGATCGCGCTCACGGCAAAGCCCGCCATGCTCGCTGCCCACGACTCTCCGAGCGCGCGCAGGATGCCCTGCTTGCTGCCGAACCGCCGGAAGACCGTGACCTCGTTCACCCCTGCGCGCTCCGCGATCACGCGCGTCGTCATGCCCCTGTACCCACGTTCTCCGATCAGCTCGGCGGCCGCTACGAGGATCGCTTCGCCGGTCTCCCGCTCCGTTGCAGTCATGCGTTGTGTCTCCCTCTTGACGCGTGCAAGTGCTTGCTTGCATACTATGGCCGTGATCGAAGTATGTCAATACCAAGCAGAACGCGGAACGCGTGAGGTAAGGCTGATGAAGGCGAGGAAGACGATGACCGTCGTCGCATGGATCGTGGGAGTGCTCGTGATGCTCCTGTTCGTCGGCTGGCTCGGCCTGCAGGTACAGCCGGCGCCCTTCCCCGACTACCCCGTCGCATCCGCGTCCTCCATCGCGACGATGGCGCTGCCCGCCGGACTTCCCGCGCCGGTCGACCGCTTCTACCGAACGGTCTATGGCGACTCGGTCCCTGTATATACGAGCGCGGTGCTCACCGGACGCGCGAGGATCCGGCCCAACATCCCCTTCTGGATGCCGGCGCGATACCGCTTCACGCACTCAGCGGGACGCGACTACCGCCACTACATCGAAGCGTGCTGGTTCGGCGTCCCCGTACTCACGGTCAACGAGAGCTACATCGACGGCGCCAGCCTCATGGAGATCCCGATCATCGGCACGGACTCGGGTCCGAAGGTTGAATGGTCCGCGAGCCAGGGGATGTGGGCCGAGTCGTGGGTGTTCCCGACCCTGTTCGTCACGGACCCGAGGGTGAAGTGGATGGCGGTCGATGACGACACAGCCCTGCTCGTGGTGCCGTTCAAGGACACGACCCAGCAATTCGTCGTGCGCTTCGACTCGGCGACGGGATTACCGACATGGACCGAGACCATGCGCTACAAGGCTTCGTCGAGCGCCGAGAAGACGCTCTGGATGACGGAGGCGCTCGGGTACAGTGAACTCGACGGCGTGCTCACCAACACCGTGGGCGCCGCCACATGGATGGACGACGGCACGCCGTGGGCGGTCTTCACGCTCGAAGACGCACGCTTCAACGTCGATGTGAGCGACTACGTGCGCGCCAAGGGACTCTGAAGAACGTCGACCCGGGGAGGACGCATGGCCGCGCAGGACCTGAGCGCGTTGCAACAGAACCTCGACGACGCCGTGGCGGAGATGCGTCGTGCCTACGAAGCTGCTACCGGGACTGTCTAGAGGGAACCCGCGATCTTCGCGGCGAGGCGCACGTTCGACCACACAAGTTGCTTGTTGGCCACCTCCGTGGCTCCCGCTGAAAGCGCGTGCAGGTGCGCGAGCAGGAACGGCGTCACGCGCTTGCCCGTGATCCCCGCGTCGTCGGCGGCCGCGAGCGCCGCCTCCGTCCAGGCGGCGAGTGTCTCGCTATCGATCTCGTACTCGGGCGCGATCGGGTTGGCGATCACCACTCCCCCGCCAAGGCCGAGATCGCTGCGGACCCGGATGACGTCGGCGATGTCCTGCGAACTGTCGCAACGGGCGTCGACGCCGAGCCCGCTCGTGCGCGTGTAGAACGCGGGGAACTCGTCGGTGCGGTAACCGAGCACCGGCACGCCGTGGGTCTCGAGGACTTCGAGCGTGAGCGCGAGATCAAGCACCGACTTCGCGCCGGCACACACGACCGCGACCTCGGTCCGAGCCAGCTCGAGCAGGTCCGCCGACACGTCGAAGGTCTGCTGCGCTCCGCGGTGCACGCCGCCGATCCCGCCGGTCGCGAACACACGGATCCCGGCCATCGCCGCGATCGCCATCGTGCTCGCCACCGTGGTGGCGCCATCAGCGCCGCGCGCCACGACCACTGCAAGATCACGACGGGAGACCTTCGTGATCGAGGTCGTGCTGCCCAGGTGCTCGATCTGCTTGCCCGTGAGTCCGACGCACAGACGACCGCCGAGAACGGCCACGGTCGCCGGAACGGCACCCTCCTCGCGGCACACTCTCTCGGATTCGAGCGCGCACTCGACGTTGGCCGGATACGGGAAGCCGTGGCTGATGATCGTCGACTCCATGGCGACCACCGGGGCGCCGGCGCGAAGCGCCTTCTGGACCTCCGGTGCGATCTGCAGGTATTCGTTCACGAGAACAGCTCCTTCATCGCTTCGAGAACCGCCGAGCGTGTCACCGAGCGGCTCACCGTGTCTTCATCCGTCAGAGCGAACGCGGCCATCGTGGTGCCGATCCGTGCCGCCGTGAGCGCGTCCGCCTGCGCGAGCAGCGCGTAGGCCACCCCCGCGCAGAACGCATCACCCGCACCGCTCGCGTTGGCGACCTCGACCCGCGGTGGCGCGAGCAGACCGGACCCTCCGGTGTCGGCCCACGCGATCCCGTCGGCGCCGCACGTCACGAACGCCGTGCCGACGCCGCGGTCCACCAGTTCGCGCACGGCCCGTAGCGCACCGTCGGTGCCGCTCACCTCGTGTCCGAGCAGTGCCGCGGCCTCCATCGCATTCGGCGTCACGGCGGCGAGGCGCGAGAGCACGCCGGTCGCCCGCGGCGCCTTCGCCGCCGAAACCGGCTCCAGCACGATCGGCGCACGGACCACGCCTACGAGCCACTCGAGCGCCTCGGCGGACAGGTTCGCATCGACCACAACGAGGTCTGCCGCCAGAAGCACCATCAGGCGCTTCTCTTCCGCGAGTGCGTCGGGTGTGAGGCGGTCGAGCACGCGCATGTCATTGACCGCAACGGCCATGTCGTGGCACTCATCGAGCACGGCGAGATAGTACGCACCGGGCAGGTCGGAAGCGACGAGCGACGCGGGGATCCCGATCCCGCGGCTCCGGCAGGAGCGCATGAGCAGCTGCCCCGCCTCGTCGTCGCCGAACGCGGTGATGAGGTCGACCGCGACGCCGAGCCGCGCCAGGTTCTCGGCCACATTGCGCCCGACACCCCCGGCGCTCGTACGGATGCTCCCGGGATTCGAGTCACGCTCGCGCAGCGCACCGGACGAGACGCCTATCACGTCGGTGTTCGCGCCGCCGACGATCACGACGCGCGCGGCTGACGGGACCATCGGGACCTGCGGACGCTCGTTCTGCGGCATGGCGGACCTCCCTTGACCCCATTGTCCCACCCCGCGACGGTTTGGCCCCGAGAACCCCAGGGAACATCGTGGAAGCCAGCCGGAAGAAGTGAGGGAGACTCATGCAGCGCAGCGAACTCACCATCCTCGTGAGCGGGGGCACCGGCCACCAGGGCGGCGCGGTGACCCGGCACCTGCTCGAGGACGGCTGGAAGGTCCGCACCCTCGTGCGCGATCCCGCCAAACCCGCATCCCGGGCACTCGCGAAGTCCGGCTGCGAACTCGTCGTGGGCGATCTGCTCGACCGTGACTCGCTCGATGCGGCGGTCGACGACTGCCATGGCGTCTACAGCGTCCAGACGCCGGCGGGAACGGGACCGGACACCGAGGTCGAGGAGGGCGTCAACCTCGCGAACGCGGCGGCGGCGGCCGGCGTGGCGCACTTCGTCTTCAGCTCGGTGCTGGGAGCCGACCGCGAGGACGGCACGATGTTCCAGTGGCCGAAACACAGGATCGAGGCACACATCGCCGAGCTTGGTATGCCCGCCACGATCTGGCGGCCGGCGTCGTTCATGGAGAACTTCCTGCGGCAGAAGGCGGACATCCTGTCCGGTCACCTGAAGGCGCCCGCCGCGCCCGACGTCGTGCGCCAGTTCATCGCCGTCGACGACATCGGGCGCTTCGTGGCTCTGGCGTTCCGGGAGCACAACCGCTTCGTGGGAGTGACCGCCGAGATCGCGAGCGACGAGATGACGATGCTTGAGGTCGCGGGCCTGTTCGCTTTGGTGCTCGACCTGCCGGTGGTCTACGACGAGGTCCCACCGCCGCCCGGCATGTCCGCACAACGGAGCCCGGCCCCGGGCGAGACGCCACCGCGGCGGGCGAACCTTGAGGTGCTTGCCGAAGTCTTGCCCGGTGGGCTCACGACCTTGGAGCAATGGATACGCGCGCAGGACTGGCGCCCCTGATCCAACACCATAAGGCGAACGAAGAGAGGGCCATCCGTTGACACTCGGATGACCCCCTCCCATCGCCGCCGGATAGCGACGTTCTTCCCAAGTGATGAAGGCGCATGCGCGCTCGGGGTCATTCACCCCGCAACGCCGCCATCCTAGGAGGTCAAGACCTCCGCAACCATCGCGTCAGACCGGACCAGCGCGGCGATGTATCGACTTCGCATCTGCTGGCTCACCTCCCTCGTATCAGCGGTGCGCCGGATCGCGCCCTCGGGTACCCCCGTGCCCAGATGATAAGCAACTCGCGCGCCGAAAGTACGTCAACGCGATACTGGGCGTGACTAACGGTCACCTAGAAAACTCAAACGGTCTATTTTCTCGCTTCAGCGGCGGCGCGTGCGAAGCTGTCGGGATCGCGGCCGAGGCGCTCGCCTCGATCGAGAGAGTCGATCGTCGCCATCTCGACACCGGTGAGTTCGAAATCATAAAGGCCGGCGTTCTCGACGATCCGTTCGCGGTGCACCGATTTGGGGATCGTGGTGACACCGTGCTGCAGGATCCACCGCAGCGTCACCTGCGCCGGCGTCTTGCCGTGCGCCCGCGAGATCTCAACGACCTCGGGGATCTGCGCCACCGCTCCGCGCATGATCGGCGCCCACGCCTGCATCGTGATCCCGCTCTCCTTGCAGAATCCGCGCAACTCCGGCTGCTGGAGACGCGGGTGGTGTTCCACCTGGCAGACCGCGGGAGGCACATCGGCGAACTCCAGCAGGCCCTCAAGATGCGGCACGAGGAAGTTGCAGACGCCGATCGCGCGCGTCAGGCCCTCGAAGCGCAGCCGCTCGAGCGCGCGCCACGTGTCGCGGGTCGTGGCAGGCAGCGGCCAGTGGATGAGATAAAGGTCGACGTGGTCGAGGCCGAGGCGCGTCAGACTACGCTCGCACGCCGCGAGCGCGTTGTCGTAGCCCTGCTCGTCGTTCCACAGCTTGGTGGCAACGAAGATCTCGTCGCGGGCGAGGCCGCTTTCGGCCAGCGCACGTCCGACACCCTCCTCGTTGCCGTACATCGAGGCGGTATCGATGCCGCGATAACCGAACTCCAACGCCCACCCCACCTCGTGCTCGACCTCAGCGCCGGACTCGGAACGGAACGTCCCCAAGCCGAGGCGCGGCATCAGCACGCCAGGCGCGATCTCGACGGTGTCACGAAGCGAAGCCAGAACGATGTCAGCCACGGTAGGCACCTCCCTTGGTTGTGTACCCACACCCGAACGCGTTACTCCCCGGTGTGTCGCCAGTTCACGAACAGGTGACGGTGGTACAGCAGGCTCGTCAACAGCAGCGCGATACCGATCCCCATGTACATGACCGCGAGCGCGGGCTTGGGAAGCGACGAGTGCCTCAGCGTGATACCGAGGCCGATCATGAACACGGTGATGACGTAACTCTTCCAGCCCTGGAACGAGAACGCACTCGCGCGTGCCGGCCCGGCCTGGATGCGCGTGATGTTCTTGCGAACGATCCCGTGGAAGACGAAGCGAACGAACACGGCGGCCACGGCGAGTCCGGCCACGGTCAGCTCGATCTCGAGAGGCACCGACACGGGGCGAAGCCACGTCACCGCATAGGTCAGCAACAGGACGCCGACGGCGGTCCAGATCACGCCGGCTATCGCGAACAGCCAGCGGCGGTCAACGTCGAGCCGCATACGATCGGCGAGCGTCGGAGCGGAACCGTTGTTGGTACCGTCGGTCATGGATGCGTGGCGCCCTTCGGTTGAGCGGTGGACCGTGACAGGATGCACTATCCCTGTGCGGACTGCCTACGCGAAGCAAACCGCCTGCCGTTCGTGCCACGCGGATGCTTCGGCAGGTTACTCGCAGAATGGCTCGTGATAGGATTCACATGTTCACAAGCGAGTCCCTGGCACTGCCGGGACACGACGATCCAGGAGTGCAAACACGATGGCGCACGTTCGCTCACTCTTCTTCAAGGGACCTCTCGCCGACGTCGAGAACAAGGCCGTCACGGCCTACAAGCTCGGCCGTCCCAGCGACGTCATCTGGAACATCACCAATCGCTGCAACCTCCTGTGCGACCACTGCTACATGGCGGCCGACGGCCACACCATGCCCGACGAGCTGACCGACGAGGAGACCATCGCCCTCGTCCACCAGATGGGTGAGCGCAAACTGCCCGCGCTGTTCCTCTCCGGCGGTGAACCGATGATCCGCAGCAACTTCTGGGAGATCCTCGAACTCGCGCGCTCGTACGATATCCGCATCACCATCTCCACCAACCTCACCCTACTCGACCGCGAGGCCGCCAAGCGCCTGAAGGCCAACGGCATCGACTGGGTCGCCACCTCGCTCTACGGCCCGTCGGACTTCCACGATGCGATGGTCGGCGTCCCGGGTACCCGCGACCGCGTCGTCACCGCGATCAAGGTGCTGCGCGAAGAGGGCGTCAACGTCGCGATCAAGACGGCGATCAGCAAGGCGACCTGGCCACACATCTACGACCTCATCGCCGAGGCCCGTGAACTCGGCGTCGGCCTCATGTACTTCTGCGACCTCATCACCGCCGGCCGCAGCGAGGGCGAGGACGACGGCCGCATCACCGCCGCACAGTGGCGCGAGCTGGCCGACTTCATCATCGAGGACCTGATCGCCGGCGAGGAGAGCGGCACGAAGGGCATGGAGTGGGACATCGGCGCCATGCCGTCGTTCATCCCTTACGTGGCCGAGCGTTTCATCGAGCGCGGCATCGACGTGAGCAACGGCCTCGAGCGCCTCAAGACCATCAGCGCCTGCCCGGTGGGCAAGGGCCACATGAACATCAACTCCGAGGGCGGCATCATGCCCTGCCAGTTCGCCCAGGACTGGACGATCGGCACGGTGCGCGAGACGTCGCTGCAAGACGCCGTCGCCAAACTCTACGGACTCGACCAGCAGGAGGCCAAGGGCGTCTGCGCCCCGGAGGCGTGCGAGTACTCGCGCATCTGCCGCGGCTGCCGCGCGAAGGCCTGGCAGCGCACCGGCGATCCGATGGCCGAGGACGTGACCTGCCTCCTGCATGCGAGTGGCGACAGAAGCGCACTGGCCGGACAGATCGAGGCGGCGCCGGAGTTCGTGCGCTCGGCCCCGTGCTCGGTCCCGGGAAGCTGCTAAGCGATGGCCGACGATCGCGCGCTGATCGAGCAGGCTCAGACCGACGACGGCGACCTGTCGTCGAAGTTCGTCGAGCGCTACCTCGCCGGGACACAGCTCCTGCGTGACGCGATCGCCGGGATGGACGCGGGCCTGCTTAGGGCACGCCCCTTCCCGGAGAAGATGACCTCGCAGGAGGTCGTCTGCCACATCGTCGACGCGGACCAGTTCATGGCGGACCGCATGAAGCGCACCATCGCCACCGACCGCCCCCTGCTCGTGGGGGTCGAGAGCGTCGACTACCTGGCTCCGCTCCACTACGCCGAACGCGACATCGCGCTCGACCTCAAGCTGCTCGAACTCACGCGCGAGCAGATGGCGGCCGACCTTCGCCGCCTCTCACCC